>Ga0105046_10019403_pt1 | contig 10314 bp, 13 predicted proteins | sample MAT03_FD_78385 | JGI IMG/M metagenome (GOLD analysis project Ga0105046, IMG submission 78385) | Freshwater microbial communities from Lake Fryxell liftoff mats and glacier meltwater in Antarctica - MAT-03 (megahit assembly) | ecosystem: Environmental > Aquatic > Freshwater > Ice > Liftoff... | reverse complement strand
ACGGGAGACATCACCCTTCCTGAAGGTGTGGAAATGGTCATGCCCGGAGACAACGTGAACCTGACCGTCGAGTTGATCGTTCCTGTAGCTCTTGAACAGGGTTCCAAGTTCGCCATTCGTGAAGGCGGTCTGACCGTCGGCGCCGGTGTCGTGACTAAAATTAGTGAGTAATTAGAAAGTAAGGTAGTAAGATGGCTTCCAAAAAGAAAGATGTCCGCCCGGTAATTACGTTACAATGCAATGACTGCAAGGAACGTAATTACACAACCGAGAAGAATCGTCGTAACGATCCCAACCGGCTGGAATTTAATAAATATTGTTCGCGTTGCCGAAAACACACACAACATCGCGAGACCAAGTAAAATAAGGCGGGGTTTTCATGACCCCGCCTATTTAGGCCAGTAGCTCAATTGGCAGAGCACTCGTCTCCAACACGAGGGGTTGTGGGTTCAATTCCTGCCTGGCCTGCCTGTGGCAACGCCGCATACTGCGCGGCGTTTTAGCTGTAAGAAAAGAAGGAGTAATTACCTTGGCTGAAAAAGCAAAGAAAGTCAAGAAAAGTGAAAACGCTATCCAGCGTTATATCCGTGAAACCACGGGTGAGCTTCGTAAAGTCAGCTGGCCCACATGGCCTGAATCGAGGCACCTTACCGGACTTGTTTTATTGGTCATGGTGACCGTGGGACTGTTTCTTGCGCTTGTGGATTTTCTCTCGCATGAATTACTGAATTTGGTGCTTGGTATTTAGATTTGAATTGAGGAACTGATGGATTTACCGGAACCGCAAGAGCAGTTTGAACAGGAGCCGATGGATGAATTAGCCGAGGAGCAGGCTGCTCCTGCGGAAGATTCCGCTTCCCCTTCTGACCCGGAACCTGCCCCGCGCTCCGAGACGCAGATTCCCACCGACCTGCCGCCCGTTGATGCAACTGTTGAAGGGCCTGCCTGGTATGTGATCCACTGTTATTCCGGATACGAGAACAAGGTTCGGCATAACCTCGAGCAGCGCATTGAAACAATGGGTATGAAAGACCGGATCTTTGATGTGGTGATCCCAACTCAGGAAGAGATCGAAGTCAAAGATGGCAAGCGCCGCACCGTGGAGCGCCATATTTTTCCCGGCTATGTGCTTGTGAATTTGGCGCTCTCCGAAGAATCCTGGTACGTAGTTCGCAACACGCCCGGAGTAACCGGCTTTGTAGGTATGGGAAATAATCCCACACCTTTACGCCCCGAGGAAGTTTCGCAAATTGTGAAGCGTATGGAAGCCGAGGCGCCCACGGTCAAGGTTTCGTTCAAGGTGGGTGAACGTGTGCGTATCGTGGATGGCCCCTTCAATGATTTCCGTGGTATGGTTGCCGAGATCGATATGGAGCGCACGAAGGTCCGTGTGATGGTAAGTTTCTTTGGACGCGAAACGCCTGTAGAGCTGGATTTCTTACAGGTGGAAAAAGCGTAAGATAGAAAAAATTTAATTAGACAGTAGCAGGCCGAAGCTGCCCTGAGCGAAGTCGAAGGGTACGGCCTGATGCGGTGGGAGGGTCTCCCAAATGACCCGCTAAAACCACGAAGGAGTTAAGTCAAATGGCAAAGAAATTAAAAGCAGTCGTACGTTTACAACTTGAGGCTGGCAAGGCAAACCCTGCCCCTCCTGTCGGCCCCGCGCTGGCAAGCCACGGTATCAACATCATGGCGTTCTGCAAGGAATACAATGCGCGCACATCCAATCGTCCGGGCGAAGTTCTTCCAGCAGAAATTACCATCTATACAGATGGTTCATTTACATTTGTGCTGCGCACATCACCCGCCGCAGTTTTGCTGCGCAAAGCCGCCAAAGTTGAAAAAGGCTCTGGCGTGCCGAACAAAGACAAGGTCGGTAAGGTGACCCGCGCTCAAGTTAAAGAAATCGCCGAGTTGAAGATGAAAGATCTGAACGCGGTCGATATGGACGGCGCGATGAAGCAGATCGAAGGCACTGCCCGCTCAATGGGCATTACAATCACCGATTAATTGGTGGGAGGATGGCTTCGGCTGTCCGTTTGTACCACGGAGGATAAAATGACTAAACACGGTAAAAAATATACGGCGGCTGCCGCCAAAGTTGATATTGATAAGGTATATACTGCGAAGGAAGCAGTTACACTTGCGAAGGAGACATCCTTCACCAAGTTCGATGCAACCATTGAAGTTCACATGCGAACTTCTCTTGATTCCCGCCAGGCGGACCAACAATTGCGCGATGTGGTTGTTCTTCCCCACGGTCTCGGTAAGACAGTACGTGTGCTTGTTTTTGCCACAGGCGAAGGCGCAGTAGCGGCCCGCGCAGCTGGCGCTGACCTGGTTGCGGATGACGACGAAACCATGAAGAAGATCGAAGGCGGGGCGTTGGACTTTGACGTGGCGATTTCGACCCCCGATGCAATGGGTAAAGTCGGCCGTTTGGGCCGTGTGCTTGGACCTCGCGGTTTGATGCCGAATCCCAAAGCTGGCACAGTTGTTGGTCCACAGGATATGGAGCGCGCCATCAAGGAAGCAAAAGCTGGCCGCGTGGAATTCCGCCTTGATAAGACCAATAATATTCACGTTTCAATTGGCAAGGCTTCTTTTGACGCCAACAAACTTTTTGAGAACTATGTTGCCTTGACGGATGCGGTTAATAAATCCCGCCCCTCCGGCGCAAAAGGTAACTTCGTTAAACGTATTACAATTGCTTCCACCATGGGACCTGGCATAAAGGCAGATCCCAACGAACACATTGAAGGTGCCGAGTAGCAATACTCGTTTATCCCTAAAACCACTTCGCCGTTGAAAGCGGGTGTCCCAGTTAGGTAAGGTTTCGATGCGTGCTCCGCACTACTCAACCTTCCTGCGGGACTTAATTTCCTGCTCAGGTGGAGACTAATAGCAAATTTCAGCATACAAATGCTGGAGCCCTCCTTTGGGCTGCGAAAAGTCTTTGCCTGTATAAGTGGCAAAGACTTTTTAATTGAAAGGAGGTGAATACCCTTTGGCAATTTCCAAACAACGCAAGGAAGAAGTGCAGGCCCAGTACGCAGATTGGGTTAAGCGCAGCGAGGCAGTGATTCTTGTGGAATATACCGGCGCAAAAATGAAAGCGATCAATGCGATCCGTGCAAAGATCCGTGAAACCGGTGGCGAATTCCATATCGTCAAGAATACGCTCGTCCGCCGTGTGTTTGCAGAGAATGGCATGGAATTTCCGAAAGACTATCTCGTGAAGTCCACCGCCATCTCGTTCGCATTCAAAGATCCCGCTTCCACAGCGAAAGCATTGACCGATGCAACAAAAGGCAATGAATTCGTGAAAGTGAAAGGCGGCATGATGGGCGGCAAGTCGCTGAGCGCTGCTCAAGTCAAGTCGCTGTCTGAGATGCCCCCGCTGCCCGTTATGCGCGCAACATTGCTTGGTGTTTTGCAGGCTCCTGCCGGCAAACTCGTCCGCACACTGGCAGAACCCGCACGTGGTCTCGCGGCTGTTATCAAGGCGCATTCTGAAAGTGCGCAGGCTTCGGCCTAGTTTTCAACTTTTCGGCGGGTTCGTCTCGCTTAAAAAATTCAATTTTAATTTACTTAGCAAGGAGTGCTAAACAATGTCTGACAAGCTCGCAAAACTCGTGGATGAATTATCCACACTTTCCGTCCTCGAGGCGGCTGATTTGGTAAAAATGCTCGAAGAGAAGTGGGGCGTTTCCGCCGCTGCTCCTGTGGCGATGGCTGTTGCCGGTGCCGCCGCCGCCGCCGAACCTGTGGAAGAGAAGACCGAGTTCGATGTGGTCATCAAAGACCCGGGCGCCAAGAAAATTGACGTGATCAAGGTTATCCGTCAGTTGACCAGCCTCGGTCTTGGCGAAGCCAAGACTCTCGCTGAAACCGCTGGCGGCAAGGTTCTTACTGCCGTCGGTAAAGATGCCGCTGCTGACGCCAAAAAGAAGCTCGAAGAAGCTGGCGCAAACATCGTCGTCGAATAAAGTTCCAAAATTCAGTAAAAACACGGACGGCTCGCAAGAGCCGTCTTTGCATTTAAGTAAGGCAGTACCAATTTCCTATGCCAATCAGTTGACTCTGCTTCCAGGAGTCCCTATAATTATCTCAACTGGTCTGACCACCATACCACAGGAATAACCATGAAAATTCAACCAATTGTTCATAAAACACTAGCGGAAGCCGTTGCGGGCAAATTGTCTGCATCACTTCTTGATGGGAGCCTTCAGCCCGGCTCTCAGCTGCCGCCGGAGCGTGAATTGATCACTCGTTTTGGCATCAGCCGTACCACGTTGCGCGAGGCACTCAAAACCCTGGAGAAAAACAGGCTGGTGGAGTCGCGGAAAAATGTTGGATGGTTTGCCATGCAGGTTGACGAGTCGAACATGACTCAGGCGCGGGAAATGGCCGGGCCGGCGCGGCAGGCTGAACGTTCGGCACGAAACGAGCCTCCCACTGGACCGATCCGTGTTCCGATCGCATCCGAGAAGCCGATCCACATTCCAAATTTGAGCAAGGATCGTCTCGGTACGTTTGATTTTATTTCCTGGTGGGACCGTGAGAAAGTGGAGAATGCAAAGGTTATGGTGGTTGGGGCGGGTGCGCTTGGAAATGAAGTCATCAAGAATCTGGCGTTGATGGGCGTTGGGCACATCTTTATTGTGGATTTTGACAAGATCGAGATGGCCAATTTAAGCCGTTCAGTTTTGTTCCGCGAGACGGATAACAATCGCAGTAAGGCGGAGATTGCCGCCGCGCGCGCGAAATCGATTAATCCGCAAGTGCATGTTCAATATCTTAATGGCGATATCATGACCAAACTTGGTTTGGGAATCTTCCGCCGCATGGATGTTGTGATCGGCTGCCTGGATAATCGTGAGGCAAGGCTGGCCGTCAATCGTTTTTGTTATTGGGTGAACAAACCGTGGGTGGATGGCGCGATCCAGGAATTGCTTGGGCTTGTGCGCGTCTTCGTGCCGGGGCAGGGCGCCTGTTACGAATGTACTCTCACCGAACAGGCATTGCGTGATCTGTCCCTTCGATATTCCTGCCCATTGCTGGCACGCCAGAATGTTTTACTTGGCAAAGTGCCGACGACGCCGACCATCGCTTCGATCATCGGCGGTATGCAGTCACAGGAGGCTTTGAAGTTGATCAATAACATGCCCGTTGAACCCGGCAAGGTGACTCACTTTAATGGGATGGTCAACGAGATGCATACCACAGCATATTCGCCCCGTGAAGATTGCGAATCACACTGGACCTATGGAGATGTGACTGAACTACCGGCACGCGCCGAGCGGACGACTCTTGACGATATTCTGCGGATTGCGTGCGCAGATCTTGGTGTAAATGCAGTCATTGAATTGGATCAGGAATTGGTCACGAAGCTCGAATGCCCGAACTGCCATACTGTTGAAGAGGTTTTGCGTCCCCTTAGTGAAGTGACGTTTGATGCGGGTCATTGCCCAACTTGCGGCATATTACGCGAAGCTTCTTTGACCCATGTCATTACCGGTGACGAGCCTTTCCTCCATCGCACACTGGCGAGCGTGGGTATACCGCCGCTTCACATCATCCGCGCTCAGAACGGTGATGAGTATCGTTTCTACGAATTGACCGGTGATCTGCCGGAGGCATTGCATTTTCGAGATTACGAGTCAACCATAAAGATCGAGGATAAAAAACAACAGCGTATTCGCATCAAAGATATGCTTCAGATAAAGGTTTCAAAAGAGACGCCTGTTCTCAAGGTGCGCAGCGGCCGTGTCCGATTGAGAGATTAACGGAACTTGAAATGTCCATTCGTACAGCCGCGATGAGCAACTCTTATTCTCCCAATATCCGCCGCCCAGGTTTTCTGCGAAAACTGGTTGTGACCTTGTTGTTTGTCGCCGGGATTGCCGGTTTCATGGCACTGCTGAATCTTTACCAAAAGAATCTTTCCCTGTTTTGGATGAACGTCTTTGCAATCATGAGTATCGGCCTGGCATCTGGAGCCGTTGCCCGGATAATCTTTTATCAATGGTCAGGTTTTATACGATTTTTGGTAATGATATTGGCCGTGCCCGTGGGATTATTTAGCCTGGGTGTATTTACAGTATGGCAAATGGGAATTGGTCCGCTGAATCCATGGATCAACGGGAATATTCCTCAAGATGAACTTCTGCAATGGGTCGGTGCATTTCTCGTTGCAATTATTAGCCTGGAGGCATGGCCGAAGCCTCGCCCAAAAATCGAAGATGCTGTAGATGTTCAACCATCACCAAGGCGCGTAGAACCGGCACCTCCGCCAGTAGTCTCGATACAACCGTCGGCACAGCCCAGATCATTACAGATCAGTTCTCAGGAAAGTACGGCGTATGCGCCCAAAGGAAATTCGCGGCTAAAGTTCTTAAAAGCAGCCAAGGCACGCAGCCGCACCATACCTGCAATTAATAAATTATTCATCACACATACGTCGCAGCCTGTACGTTCCAAACGTAAAAAATTATTCGATCGTAAACCTCAATTGCAGATCTCGGTTTTTGAAGAGCATCGTTGTCCTTATTGTCTTGACGAAGTTAAACGCAATGACCCGCGCGGGATCAAAGAGTGTGAAGTTTGTCATTCATTACATCACGCGGATTGTTGGGCGATCACTGGTATGTGCCAGGTGCCCCATCTAAATACTTAAATGAGGAAATTATTATGCCTGATCTAAATATCACCATCGTTCTACCCAGCGGCGGCGCGCGTGCCGCCGAAATACCAGATGATGTGTCCCTGCGTGAACTGATGCCTGAACTGGCTTCATTATTGGAACTTCCAACGGTCGGCCCGGATGGACGGCCCATGGGATATCGTCTGGATAGCAAGGCGCTGGGAAGGGAATTGAAGGAGAGTGAAACGCTCGCGATGGCTGGCGTTCCTGAAAATGACCGCCTTATGCTTACCGCAGATATTACAGCGGGAGGAATAATCTCCGTTGCGGGAAGTCCGCGCATGAGGCGGCTAAAAGCCGATTTCGAATTGCTGAAAGATCTGGACGCTCGCAGTGACCTGATCTCCTTCAAAGCGGTGGATGTCCGCCCTGGAGTACCACCGGAGAGATACATTGTCACATTTACATGCAAGAGTATTTCCACTGTAGACCGGTCAGGAAACCCAAAATTTTCCAATCACCATCAAGTGGAAATCTACCTCCATAATCAATATCCGCAGCGCTGGCCGGGCATGAAATGGCTTACGCCCATCTGGCACCCGAACATCAACCACTTGAATGGCAGTGTCTGTATTGATGCAGCCTGGTGGACAGCCAGTCGTTCGCTGGATCGCCTCATCGTTATGTTGGGTGAAATGCTGCAGTGGAAGAACTTCCATGATGACCCCACGAAGCCGCCATTTCCGTGGGACGCAGAAGCAGCTCGATGGTCACGCGAGTATCGCAAAACACACGCCAATGATTTCCCAGTGGACCATCGCGAATTATTAAGGCCTGAACGAGTGAAGGTTAAGAAGGAAGAGCCAAGAAAAAAACCTGTCATTCGATTGAAGTAGGCAGTTGCCTTGTGCAATTAAGTAGAAATCCGTATCGGTACCAATTATAGAAAAGGAGAAAATTATGTCAGACATACCTGTTACTCTCGTACTTCCTTCAGGGGGCAGCCGCAACGCTGAAGTTCCTGACGATGTGGCCGTAAAGGATTTGATCCCTGAATTGACCACTTCCCTCGAACTGCCCACAACTGGGCCGGATGGACGTCCGATGTCCTATCGAGTCGACAGCAAGGCATTGGGTCGTGAACTGAAGGAGGAGGAAACTCTCTCACAAGCGGGAATTCCTCAAAATGACCGCTTGATGATGACCGCGGATGTGACCGCAGGGTAGTCCCATCCAATTGGGCTGTTCTGAGTCATCAGAACAGCCCAATCCATCCGGACAAAACATGGAATCACAAATGACAAGTATTGGCGTTCGCGTCTCATCACCCATCACAGAAAGACCCAGAAAAGCCTGCATGCCTCTCGCTCGTTCTAAGCGCTGGGAGTCGCCTCATGAATTTAAAGGCGCACGTCCACTGGTGAAAGTATTTCTTTCGCAATCGGCGTATTGCCGAATCAGCCTGCATTCAACGAGTGAGATGGACGATGAAGTGGGCGGTGCCCTGCTTGGTTTGTGGTGCCGTGACCGCGATTCCGATGAAGAATTTGTAGTGGTGCAGCATATGCTGCCCGCACGCCATACCCGCCAGGGAAGTGTCTATCTTACTTTTACACAGGATACCATCCTGCAATTCCATGAAGAATTGGAAAAAAATCATAGCGGCAAAAGAATTGTCGGCTGGTATCACACGCACCCACGTATGGGCATATTTCTGTCCCACTATGATACCTGGCTGCATAACAATTTCTTTCCCGAACCGTGGCAGGTGGCCCTGGTGGTGGAGCCCCATGCTTCGCTGGCCGGGTTTTTCGTCCGCCGCGACGATGGTGCGCTTGATCCCACCCGTTATTTCGGTTTTCATGAATTGAATGGCAATATGGGAAGAAGCATGGTCGAATGGAAAAATCTTCAGAATACTGATGAAGAAAGTGAAGGAGTCTAAATTATGAACAGACGAATGCGTACATATTTCTATGCCGTATTTGGCGCGATCGGCGGATTGATCGGCTGGCAGATGAGCGATTTCCTTGGCTTGTCTTTCATCACGAATCTCTACCTCAGTGAAGCAGTTGTCGGTGCGTTGGTCGGTTTTGTCATCGGCTTATTTATTGGTATCACCGAGGGACTGCTCACACAAAATTTTGTTCAAGCTGTGAAGGCAGGCTTGTTCAGCGCTTTTCTCGGCCTCCTTGCCGGAGCCATTGGGCTGCCACTTAGCGAGTATTTGTTTCAAGCAGTAGGAGCAGGTCTTCTTGGGCGGGCTTTAGGTTGGGGCATATTTGGCTTACTGCTAGGGCTTGCAGAAGGAGTCGTTGGCAAGAGCCAGGCCTGGAAAGGTATGCTCGGCGGATTGATTGGCGGCGCACTTGGCGGCGCTTTACTTGAAAGCGCTCCTAGGTGGCTCGGCAATCCTCTCACCGGAAAGGCTGCCGGCCTCGTTTTGCTAGGCGCTTCAGTCAGCGCATTTATCTCTCTGATGGTTGTCCTGCTCTCAAAAGCATGGCTCGAAGTTTCTTCCGGCAAACTTAAAGGTACTGAGTTCATCCTTGATAAATTCATGAAAGCAGGCGGCCCGGCCATCGCCATTGGAAGTTCCGCTCTCAAATCTGAGATCGTTTTACCCGACCCCGATATTGCCCCCCAACATGCCATGCTTACCGGTGATGGAATACGTTTTTCCCTTAAGGACATGAGTTTGGCAGGCACGTATATTAATGGAAAAAAGATCGAACGTACACAATTATCAAATGGACAAAAGATCCGCATGGGCAATACCGAGATGATTTACCACGAAAAGAGGTAGCCATGCAAACAAAATGGATTCGCATCTTACTTAACCTTGGCCTGTTACTCGCTCTGGTGCTCTCGTCAGCATCGACAGTTTTCGCGCAAAGCGACGACGCACAAGTCCGCATTACGCAGGTGGATAATTCCCAATTTCCAACTGTGACACTTTATGTTTCTGTGACAAATTCAGCCGGCGAGCCTGTTGGTGTTGACCCTGCCACGATCCAAATTTCTGAAAACGGCGAGGCTATGCAAATTGTGGATGCCCGCGGCGGAGGTGGGGTAGACGAGGGTGTAGCTGAACCGCTGACAACCATGCTTGTGATCGATATCTCCGGCAGTATGGATAAAAATAACAAATTGACCGCCGCCAAGGATGCAGCCAAAACGTACGTCAACCAAATGCGCGCCGGTGACCAGGCTGGCTTGATGACATTCGATACAAAGACGTATTATGTCCAACCGGTCACAACGGATACCGCCGCATTGACCAGCGCCATTGATGGACTCAAAACTGGCGGCGATACATCCATGTTCGATGCCCTGGTTGAAGCTGAAAAAAATCTGGCATCGATTAATGGCCGCAAGGCGATCATTGTGCTGGCGGATGGGCTGGATAATCACAGCCAGAATACAGTGGATAGTGTGCTTGAGCAGATCGGCCCAAGCGGCCTTACGATTTCAACGGTTGGTTTTGGTGACGCCGGCACAGCTGAACAATCTGGCCTTGACGAAGGTGCGCTAAAATCACTCGCTGAAAAATCTGGCGGTCTCTACAGCTTTGCATCCGACTCCGAATCCCTCAGCGCGCTTTATCAGCAGTTTGGCCGTACGTTGCAAAGTGAATACGCGCTTACCTATGTTTCCCCGTCAACTTT
>Ga0105046_10019401_pt1 | contig 10314 bp, 9 predicted proteins | sample MAT03_FD_78385 | JGI IMG/M metagenome (GOLD analysis project Ga0105046, IMG submission 78385) | Freshwater microbial communities from Lake Fryxell liftoff mats and glacier meltwater in Antarctica - MAT-03 (megahit assembly) | ecosystem: Environmental > Aquatic > Freshwater > Ice > Liftoff... | reverse complement strand
TGAGAAGATCCTCGACCGTGTTGGCGGCGGAGAAATCCAGATCGACCGTCGTCTCGCCGACCTTCAATCGCAGTCCGCCGGTGACGTTCAGCCCGGTTCCGCCGTTCAGATCAGAGAGATTCGAAAGCGGCGTGATGAGCGGCGCGACGCTCGCGCCCGTCACGCTCACGCCCGCGCCGGACCCCGTCGTCTGGAGAATGCCGAGGTCTGCGGCGGTGAATCCTCCGCCCACTTCCTGAAGAGTGATGTCGTCGGCAGCGCCGGCGTTGAGGACGATTAAAGTCCCGCTGAGGCTCGCGGTGATGCTTCCGACGGCGGCGTTGTTGATCAGATTTAACACGTCGTCGACGCTTTTAGCTGTGGAAAGATCGATATTGGCCGACGTCGTGCCGTCGCCGAGCAGGACGGACCCGAGTCGTACGCCTTTGCCGGCGGTGCCACCGATGTCGCTGAGCCGGGTCGTGCCGGTGAGGCTCGGCGTGAGGTCGGCGGTGCCTTCCACGCGCGTCGACAGCGCGCCGAACACGTCCGCACCGTCCACCTGAAACTGCAGCGAAGTGCCTTCGTCGAATCGATTCGCCAGCAGCCGCGAGGAACCGACGAATTCCACCCCTCCGGTCGTCTCGCGAAACGGGGCCTGGGTCGATCGATCCCCGCCGAAAATATACCCGCCGTCGAATTGCTTGTTCGCCAGGGAGAGCGCCTCCCGCAGCATCGACTGCACGACAACCGCCGCGTTCTGCCGCGCCTCGGCGCTGACGTCCGAGCCCACGTTCGCCGACGCAAGCGTGTGTGCTTCGTCGAGCAGCCGCGTGAGATCTCCCACCGCCGAGTCCACCGTGCTGAGCTGGTTCGTGGCGTGGGTGACGTTGGCGAGGTAGGAGTCGCGCTGCTCCATCGTCTTTCGCAACTGCTGCACGATCGCCGCCCCACCCGGATCGTCACTCGGCGCGTTGATGCGCTTCCCGGTCGTCAGCTCGTTTTGCACCCGCACAAGCTGCTGCTGCGCGCGCGTAATCGCCGACTGCGAAATCGTCGATCGCATGAGATCCGAAACACGAGAAACTTGTAGCGGGAGGATGGCCATCTTAGGACTTTTCGATTCGCGATTCTCGATTTTCGACTTTTCTTCGCTGCATTGTTCGCCGAGAAGAGATCATGATTGACCGCAGCTCGCCGGCCTCTTTCCAGAACGACTGGACGCGCGATCGCGTGAGTAATTCAGATCTTGTTCAGTCATGGGCTACCCGCGCGTTAAATCGAAGATCAATAATTGCTACCTCAGCATCGCGAGCATCGTTTGCATCATTTCGTCCACCGCCGACACCACCCGCGCCGCGGCCTGGTACGCGCGCTGGTACTTCACGAGGTTGATGGCTTCTTCGTCCATGCTCACGCCGCTGAGCAGTTCTCGCTGGGCGACGAGCGTTTCGTAGACGACACGCGTTGATTCGCTGGAGTTGCGCGCTTCGGAGGCGTCGACGGCGATCTCGTTGATTGTTTGTTGGTAGGTTTCCTTGAGGCTCGACCCGTTGAGCGCGGTCAGCGACTGGCTTTCAAGCCCTGCGATCGCCAATGCGGTCTGGTTATCGCCAGGCTGGCCGTTTTTCGAGGCGGCGAGCAGCGCGGGGTTTTGTTTAACGGTGGCATCGACGGCAAGGTCACGCGCGTCGCTGCCGGAGAAGAAGCCGTTCACACCGAGCGCCGCGAGCAAGCCGCTGGTGTCCTGGCTGAAGCTGATCTCCACATTCGCACTCGCCGCAGCGATGCGCAGCTGCCCGCCGGACGAAATGGTGGCACCGACGTTCGTAATTCCGCTCAGATCGGCCGCGAGCGAAGTAAGCGTCGTGTCGTTCGTGTTTAGCCCGTCGAGATCCACATTCACCAGCGTGCTGGTGACCTGCCCAGTGGATTTCTGTTTCACATGAACGACGAAGCTTCCAGTTGTGGGCGTGAAGTCGAGCCCGGCCTCATCGGTGGTCAGCACCGCCGCGGGGTCGTCGACCGTGTTCGAAGCGTTGATCGCCGCCGCGCCGGTCATCCCCTGCCCGGAACTATGGATCTTGTTGACTTCAAAGATCAACGAGCTGGCCAGCGTATCGATCTTATCAACGGTTTCGCGCAGCGTCGTTCGCGTGCCCAGCAGCGAACCGAGTTCGCCCGACGTGACCGACATCGTGCCTTGGTTTCGCGTGAAAATCAGGCTCGCAACAATTTCGCCGTCGACGCTTTCGGTCTTGAATTCAACCCCACGATTCTGATCGCCTTGCACGAGCGGTTCTGAGCCGACGTAGACGTTGGCAGTTCCGCCGTCTTCGATGGTTTTGATGTCGATTAACTGCGACAGCTCTCTGAGCTTCGCGTCGCGTTGGTCGCGCAGTCCGTTGGCGATTCCTCCGCTGCCGCCTTCCGAGGAGACGATCTGTTTGTTCAACCCGGCGATGTCCCCGGCGAGGGAGTTTGCGTTGAGCGACAACGCCTCAAGCCGGTTGTCGACGTCCGTCACCAGCGAACTGAGTTGCGTGCGCAGGTCTCGGAATCTGGAGGCAACGGTGTTGCCGTTCTGCAACACCACCTGACGCAGTCCCATGTCTGCCGGCTTGTTCGCCAGGTCGGACCAGCTGTTGAAGAAGGTGCTCATCGCGGTGGAAAGGTCGGTGTCGGAAAGTTCATTGAAGACCGACTCCACGCGACCCAGCCATTGCTGCGAAGTGTCCGAGGCAGCGTTATCGGAGACGGCACTGCGGAGGCGATTCTCCAGCGCCGAATCGATCTGCCGGGTGACCGATTGCAGGTTAATGCCCGTGCCCAGGAACACGCCGGGCTTGAGCATGCGGTCTTTGTTCGTTACTGCGCGCCCGACCTGGCGCGAATAATCCGCATTCCCCGCGTTGGAGATGTTGTTGCCCGTCACCTGAAGCAGAGCCTGCGTGGTGGCGAGCGCGGTTTTGCCGATGTTGAGCGTTCCGGTCAGCGACATCTGTTTTATCCCACGGCTTCAATTCCGCCGATGCGCCCGGGCACCTGCGGCGTTCCGTTTTTGGTGTACACGCCCGCGTTCTCGACAACCCCGGCGATGAGTCGCACGGCAGTGTTCAGGTGCCCGAGGATCGCGCCACCGACGCGCGACGCAATTTTGTTTCTCGACGCGATCGTCTCGGCGACGCCCCGCAGTTCGTCGCGCAGAAGCAGCAATCCTTGCCGGCGCTCGGGCAATGCCTGCGCGATCTGCGAGAGCGTTGCGTCGAGCGGTAATTTCAAAGTCCGTGCCAGATTCAGCGAAATCAGTCGCCGGCGCGCCTCCAGGCCATTGATGCGGATGCGGGTGGATTCCTGCTGTCTGGCGGCCTCGTCCAGCGCGACGAGGTCGAGCTTCTGCATCGCCTTCTGGTGGAGATCGACCTGCGCGAGCAGCTTGCGATGCTCGACGACCAGGCCGGCGAGGTTCGTCTCAAGCTCGGGGGCCTGTCGAACTGGGGATGGCAGTGGGTTTGGATTTTTCATACGCCTTGGTCGCGTGAATCTGGTTGACGATTGCCTTGCTCAACTTCCCGCCGACGCCCGAAGCGATGCGGTCGATCATGCTTGCATCAAACAGCGGGCCAAACGCTTCGGCACCGCGCCCGCCGGAAAAAAGCTCGCTCTTGAAGGGGCTGTCGCGGATCTGTTTGAGCAACGTTCCGAAGAAAGTCTGGGCGACCCAGCGTTCCGCCTGCTTGGCGACGGGATCGACGGTTTCGGTCGGTTTTGCCCGGGTGATCTTGTCGATCGGGCGGGCGGCGCTGGTGAGAAAATTTAACTTCGATATGTCCATTGCGTCTCCGACGCTCGAGTTGCTGTCGCGACCGATCATTCCACGATGAGCTTCGCGTGCAATTTTCCGGTCTTGTAAAGTTCCTTGACGATCGTGATGCGGTCTTCGGCCGGAACTTTCAGTTGTTCGAGCGCGGCGACGAGGTCCTGCAACTTCCCGCCGCCTTGATTGGTTGTATTCATTACGATCGAGTTGCTTGAAGACACCACCGGCTGCAATGCGCTCGGCTGAGGCGGCGGGGAGATCGTTTGAATCGTCAGGCCCTTGTGACTGATGACGACGGGGCTGATCTCGACGTCGCCGGTGATGACCATCGTGCCGGTGCGCTGATTGATCTGCACCCGCGCTTCGGTGGGGAACATGGGTACGGGAAGTCGCTGCACTCGGCTGATGAAACTGTCGGGGCGTTCGCGCTCGATCTGCGGAATGGTGACGACGACGTTCTTCGGATCGAGCGCGATCGCAATCGTCTCGCCGCTGGTGCTTTCGGCGTCGTTGATGATCTTGGCGATGGTGCTTGCCATCGTCCAAGACGCGGAAGGGTCTTCAATGACCAGCGTGATTCGTCCGTTCTCGATGTACCGTGCGGGCAGATCGGCTTCCATGACGCAGCCGCCTTTGACGACGGCGACGGTGGGCGTGGAAGGGTCTTCGATCAGCACCGCGCCCTCGCCGAGCGCGAAAATTCCGCTGCCGGGAATCGGGCCCGTCATCGGGGTGACGAAGAGCCGTCCGCCTTTGAGGCTGGTGGCGGCTCCGAGGCTGGTGATGTAGAGATCGATTTTATCCCCGTCGCGCACGCCGTTGCTCGGGACTGTTGCGGTGAGGGAGACGAGTGCGACGTTGCCGACGGCGCTGAGTTCGCGGACGGTGGCGGCGTTGGAAAACTTACCGAGCATTTCCGCCAGCGGACGGATGGCGGGGAGAAAATCTCCCCCGTCACCGGTGCCTTTGAGCCCGTACACGAGCCCGAGGCCGGTGAGAATATTCGTCCGCTGCCCGCCAATGCGCGTGATGTCCGCGACCTTCACCGCGTGCGCGGCGGCGGTCGTCAGGAGCATGGTGAAGAGGATGAGAATCGATCGATTCATGGGCATTTCTGCGGGCGGCTCTCGGCGGGCGGAGGGCTGAAGAATCAAGGCAATGCGCCTGCCGCTTGTCGCACGCCGCCTACCGACTCCATCGTCAGAACGGATTGATCACGTCCAATAATTTGGGGATGAGTCCGCGTTTGCTGTTGTCGCGGATCGCGCCTTTGTGGTTTTTGGTCAGTTCAAGGTCGTACAACTGCGTGCTCAGAACGGTGTTGTCGGTCAGCACGTCCTCGGCACGGCAGATGCCGCTGAGAATGACCATCTGCTCCTCATCGTCCGTGCGGATGGTTTTGCGTGCCTGAAGCACGATCGTGCCGTTCGGCTTCACGTCGATCACCTCGGCGGTGATGCGGGCGATGAAACTATCAGACCGCTCGACGGTGCCTTCGCCCTTAAAATCACGCTGGCCGGACATTCTGATCCTGGGAGTTACCGATCCGATCGCCGGCTTGAGTTCCATGTCGTTCAGGTCGATCTTGATGAACTGGTCGAGGGTGGCGTCGATGGATGCGTCTTTTTTCAGGTCTGTTTGCGCTTCGCTGGAATACTCGCTTTCCTCGCGGACGATGACGGTGACGAGGTCGTGCTTCTTCAGCGTGCGTGGCTCGGGCACGGGCACGGAGAAAAAACTGACGTCCTTCAGCTGCGCCTGCCCGGAATCGTCACGGGCTTTAAGCGAAGCGCGGAGCAAAGAGGATCCGCCTCGCTCCGAAGACAAATCGGGCTGGGTTTCTTTTGCGTCGGTGGCAACCTCGGCGGTTTGCGCCAGCGCGCCGAGCGGGGCCAAGCCTACGCAGAATAAAATGACGATGGAACGCATGAACACTCCTGAGAATCGCGCGTCCGCGGGCGCGGTAACGTAAACGCGGCTGTTCTGTCGTGGGGTCACTCCACCGCCGCGACGGGTTCGAGCGGGCCGATCTGTGCTTCCTGCGCCCCGGTGATGACCACTTCGTAGATGTCTTTCGTCGCTTCGTTCTTGACCCTGATCGCCTGCCCGAATCCCCCGCCGTCCATCGCCCGGGCGACGGTTCGAATCATCACGCTGCCTCGCTTGAGCGTGATCGTTACGAACTGCCCTGTGCGCACGAGCGGCACGGCTTCGACCAGCCGCGCCGTCAGCACCGTGCCGGCGGGGAGTTGGCGGACGGACGACTGATGCAACGCCTGTTCACGCGTCAGAATCAGATCCTCCGGCAGCCGGTCGACCAGCACGCGTTCCTGCTTGAAATCCTCTTCGCGCAGCACCTGCCCGAATGCGAGCGATCGCGCCGTTACCAGGTGAGATTGCCAGAGCCGAGCCGTCGCGTCGATGGTGATTTTTTGCGGTTTCAACCCTTCGGAACGGATGACCACTTCCCACGAAACGGGCCCGAGATTCCGCACCCGCCGGGGCGTGACATCGAACGAAAACTGCGGCTCGGCCAGCACCAGCAGCTTCTGGTCACGCTGCGAAAACGTGAGCTGAATGAGATTCACATCGACGGCCAATCGCTCCGCTAGATCCGCCAGCAAAAGTTGCTTGAGCGACCGCGCAGGTTCATGCTCGACCACCGGTTGGGTGGTCGGCGGGGTGAAGACTTCAACGGCCGGCGGGCGCGGGGAATCATCGACGGGCTTTGCACGGGCGGGCGCGGGTTCGTCATGCGAATCGTCGGTCGTTCCCTTCGCCGAGGCCCACTGTTCCAGCGCGGTGCGTTCGTCGAATTCGACGTCGCTGCGCGTCACGGTACAGGCGGTGGCGCCGGAGAATCGGATCGACCCGAGATTCACGCCGGCGTCGTAAAGTAATTGACGAAGATCTTCGAGCTTAATAGCGCGGAAGGGTTGCTTCGGCCCGATGCGAAGAACGACGAGGTCTGCGACCGGCCCGAAGAATTCGGCGTCGCGGTCGTCCCACCGTGCGATCTGCTTTAGCGACACTTCCTGCCCGACCACCGTGGCTTCGCCGCGGAGTTCAAGCGTCGCGCCGACGGGCAGAGTTGCCGCGGGGACGAATCGCTCTTCGGTCGCTTCCTGCCCGAAACCCCATTGCTGGAAGAGGGTCTGTGTCGCCCAGGCAAGGATCGTAAGCCCCACCATGATCCGAATTTTTTGTCTCGCCGTGATGGGTCGCCGGTTGTACATCGCGTCCTCGCTCCGTGGCGCGGGCTCGGGGCCCGCGGTTGATCGAATCGTCGCGCGAGCCGCTCGGCCGCGGGACGCACATCAGTCTGATTACTGTCTCCTGAGATTTCCGATCGTCTGCAATGCCTGATCCGCCGTCTGGATCGACTGGCTGTTCAGTTCGAACGCGCGTTGCGTCTTGATGAGCGTCACGAGTTCTTTCACCGGGTCGACGTTGCTCGCTTCGAGAAAGCCTTGAATAAGCTGCCCGCCACCTGCCTCGCCGGGCTGTCCGTCGATGGGCGCGCCGGACGCTGCAGTCTCGACATACAAACTTCCGCCGAGCAGGCTTAAGCCTTGCGGGTTGACGAACTGGCTGATCTGCAATTGCCCGACCGTGACCGGCGTTTGCTGCCCGGCGCGGAGGACTTCCACCGTTCCGCTGGTGGAGATGCTGACTTCGGTTGCGTCTGCTGGAATTGTTACGGGGGGTACGAGCCGGTAGCCGTCGCCGAGCCCCAGAATCAGCTCGCCGTCGGCGTTGGTCATGAAATTGCCGTTGCGGGTGTATGCGGTTCCGTCGGCGACTGAATCAAGAATTTTCACGCGGAAAAACCCGTCCCCCTGGATGGAGATGTCGAGCGGGCGACCGGTCGATTCAAGGCTGCCCTGCTCGGTATCCAACTGCGTGTTGCTGATCTTCACGCCCAGCCCCACGAAAATGCCCGCCGGCGAAGGGTCGCCAGTGCCGCTGACCATGCCCGGCTGCTTGAGCGTCAGATACATCAGGTCTTCGAAGTTCACCCGGCTACGCTTGAACCCGGTGGTTTCGGCGTTGGCAAGGTTGTTGGCGACCACGTCGATCTGTGTAGACAACGCGCGAAGCCCAGTGGCGGCGGAATGGAGTGCGGTGATGGCCATGCTTTATCCAATGCGGATTACGAATGCGGAATGCGGAATGAAATGCTTCGCATCATTTCAGTTATCGGGCGTACAAGCGATGCTTCTTGATTCCGCATTCCGCGTTCATCAATCCGCATTCATTCAACTAATTTTCCCGACCTCGTTCACCAGTTTCGCCAGCATCTGATCCTGGTAACGAATCATGTTGGCGTTGGCTTCGAGTTGACGTTGTGCGTCGAGGAGCTTGGTCAGCTCGACGGCCGCGCTGACGTTGCCACGTTCAATGGTTTGCGGCTGGAGCGTGACGTCGGCCGCGGGTTGTAACTTCGAAGGATCTGCGTATTCGAGCAGTCCGCTGCCGAGTTTCTTGAGCGTCCGGGCGTCGGCGACCTTCATCAGCCCGACCTGTGCGGCAATTTGTCCATCGGCGGAGATGTCGCCGAACTGGTCGATCGCGTGCTTCTGTTTGGGGTCGAGTGAAATGGGCTGCCCCTCGCGATCGAGGACGACGTACCCGCCTTGCGTGATCAACCGCCCGCCACGATCGACGAGCATGCGCCCGTCGCGCGTCAGACGGTTCTGCCCGTCGGACGTTTGTACGTGAAAGAATCCTTCTCCGACGATGGCCGAATCAAGCGGGTTGCCGGTGGGTTCCAGTTCACCTTGCGAAAGATCGATGCCCGTGGGCATGGCGAAGATCCCGCCGGTCTGGTCGTCCATCGACGCTTCGCCCCAACCGGATTTGCTGCGCATCTCCAACGCCGAAATGAGTCGCTCGTGGAAGAGGGGAACGTCGCGCCGGAAGCCAGTGGTTTCGGCGTTCGCGAGGTTGTTCGCGATGACATCCTGACGATAGGAATTCGTCAGCACCCCCGCCGCCGAGAGATACATCCCGTAGTTCATCGCGCCGTCCGTGTGAGAATCAACGGGTCGACTCCGCCGACCCGACAACGGAAATGCAAGTACCGTGCCAGCGGCAGCAGCGGCCGATTGAAAAAATCATCAACCACAGATGAACACGGATAAACATAGATGAATACCGATTTCAAGAATTGCTTGCGGTGTGTGCGGTATGCGCAATCGGCTCATCACGCGCTTCGTCGAAGCCCGTAGCGACTGTATCACAAGGGGAAAACGCGGCCGAATTCGGCGATTCGTAGAACAAGCGCTCTGAACATTGAACGCACGTCACGCAGTGCTTAAATGCAATCAGTTTGAGAATCTGTGTTCATCTGTGTTTATCTGTGGTTATTAGCTTTAGGTCGGATTGACGCGTGTTGCCGGAGCGCAGGAACTGCGGTGCCGCGCTCAATCTTGCGCGGCGACGGCGGGCACTTCGGGTTTCGCGCGGACCTTGGAAAGGAATGCTTGTCGCTCTGCGTCGTCGAGCGGCTGGATCTGAAGATCGATGGATTTTTCGGAGATGGTCACGCCCGTCAGTTGGACAGGCAAGAAGCGTTCCTCGTCGACGGGCAGGAACAGCACGGCGTCGGTGGGTCGATCCTCCGCCAGCGCGAGGATCAGCCGCAGGAGCCCGGCGCGGGTGGCGTCGGCGTTGGCGCCGCCGGTGGAATCCAGCCGCGCTTCCTCCGCGACGCGCGGGAGTTCGGCGCGGATTGCATCGGCGAGTTTCTTCAGCGGCTTGTCGATGATGGTGCGCGGCAGCGGCAGGCGCCCGCCGGAAACCCGCGCGATCTTCAGGTGAATCATCCCTTTGCTCATCACAGGTTCGAACTGCACGCCCACCACCGATTCCACTTCCGGAATCTTCCCCGCCAGCGTGATTCGCCCGTCGCCGAGCAGGAGCATGGGACTTTTCACGTACGCTTCGTAACTCTGCTGGTAGTCGTTCCAGGTCGACCACTTTTGCAGCGTCGCGTTCAATTCATCCTGTGTGAAGCTGAGCGTCTTTACCGTGTCGACGTCGGGCTTCTCGCCCTCGCGCGCCACCTTCGCCGCGTGCGACCGTGCGGCCCAGGCCTGTGCATCAATTAATTTCTGATCCGTCCGATTAGATAGCTCCGCCAGACGCGCCGCGTCGAACGCTTCAGCCCGATACCCCTCCGGTGCCATGCGCGACAAATACCAACCCGCAGCCGCCGCGCCGACCGCAAGGATCAGCAGCAAACCTAGCACACGCACGATGATTCGGATCGGCTTCGTCATGAAATTACTGCCCCCCGGCGCTTCGCGGGCATTGGCGACGCGCAATCGGGCTGATCCTGTTCTACCCGCAACCGCGCCCCTGCCAAAGCGCACGGATCGCACAACCGTCACACGTGTACGCTCGGCGGTGGACAACCTGTTTAATCTTATTCGATTCTTGAACTCTTACCCCCCGCGCGCATTAGATTCGTTTATCTGATGCCCGCGACCGATCGATCACATGATCGTCCG
>Ga0105046_10019397_pt1 | contig 10315 bp, 7 predicted proteins | sample MAT03_FD_78385 | JGI IMG/M metagenome (GOLD analysis project Ga0105046, IMG submission 78385) | Freshwater microbial communities from Lake Fryxell liftoff mats and glacier meltwater in Antarctica - MAT-03 (megahit assembly) | ecosystem: Environmental > Aquatic > Freshwater > Ice > Liftoff... | reverse complement strand
GTCTCACGGCTGCCGGAACTGCTTCCTTGGGCTTGGAAGACTGAGACTTCTCAAGTCAAGGCTGCATGAACGCGGTCCTCGCCGCAGGCTTACGATGCAGCGGAACCGGATGGTGATCCACGAGATGCATACCGGCACGTCCGAGCGGTACGACGACGCGTTATCGTGGTTCGGTCATCTGTGGGGTGAACGCGGTGCAGATCAAGCCGGCGCCGGAGTTCGCCGGCGATCTCGGACTTCGCGGTCGAGAGCACCCACGGCGAGCCTGACAGGTTGCGCGCGTAAGTCGCTGCGGGGCTCGCGGCGATCCTCGACGTGGTCTACAACCAATTCGGCCCCTCGGACCTCGATCTGTGGCGTTTCGACCGCTGGTCGGTGAACGAACAGGGCGGGATCTACTTCTACAACGACCGGCGCTCGACGACGCCGTGGGGCGACACGCGCCCGACCATGGCGTCGCCGTCCACCGGATCGACGAGGCGGCGAAGGTTCTGGCGTTTCGCCGCCGGGATACGGGCGGCCCGGGCGACGAGGTTGTGGTGGCCGCGAACTTTGCCCATGAGACGCGCGGGGTCAAATGCATCGGCTTCCGGGCGCCGGGCAGCCGGCGGCTGCGGCGCGACACCGACTGGGCGGGATACAGCGACGGTTCCGGCGGGGTTCGCGAGCCATGACGTCGGAGCGGTGGAGGGCGCGTGCGACGGCCTGCCCCGGTCGGCCGAGGTCGGTGTCGGCGGCCACAGCCCGCTCGTGTTCTCGCAGGGCCGTTGAGGCGCGGGAGCGAAACCCGTCACCGCAGCACGATCGGTCACAGATCGGCGGCGGGCTGGAAGGCGAAGAACACCCCGCCCGACCAGACGCCGAACTGCGGCACGCCTTCCACAGCATGAACGACGCCGAGATCGACGAGGCGGTAGAAGCTCTTGCGGTCGATGCGCGCCTCGAGGTTGCGGCGGATCAGCACATAGGGTGCGGGCTCGCCGCTGCCCGGGCGGGGCGCCATGCGGATCGGATGCGCCGGTCCCGCCTCGGCTTCGTCGTCGCTCTGCGTGACGAAGGTCAGCGCCTGTTCGGTCCCGACGCCGTGTGCGGTGAAATCGACCGCGACGAACGGCGCGTCCTCGACGGTGATCCCCACCTTTTCCACCGGCGTGACGAGAAAGTAACGATCGCCCTCGCGCTTCAGGATCGAGGAAAACAGCTTGACCAGCGGTTGTCGGCCGATCGGCGTTCCGAGATAGAACCAGGTCCCGTCGCGGGCGATCCGCATGTCGAGATCGCCGCAGAACGGCGGGTCCCAAAGATGCACGGGCGGCGGACCGCGCCGCGCCGCGCCGCGCACGGCCGAGGCGAGCGTCTCGGCCGACGGTCCGCTGTCCGGTTTGTGATCCATGTTAGGCATTGTCGAAGGGCGCCACCGCGTTATGCTGGTTAGATAGATAGCCATGGCCCCTCCGGCAATGGCGCCCCCCCGCCCGGAGGCAGCGCATATGACTGACATCGAAGACCTGATGCCCCAGATCGAAGCTTCCGGCGAGCGGCTGGCCCGCGCCCGCGAAATGATCGGGCGGCGCATAATCGGCCAGGAGGCGGTGGTCGAGCAGGTGCTGATCGCCATCCTTTGCGGCGGCCACGGTCTGCTCGTCGGCGCGCCGGGCCTCGCCAAGACGCGGCTGGTCGAGACGCTGGGCGTCGTGCTCGGACTGGTGGCGCACCGCATCCAGTTCACGCCCGACCTGATGCCTGCGGACATTCTCGGCGCCGAAGTGCTGGAGACCGGGCCCGACGGCAGCCGGGCGTTCCGCTTCATCGACGGTCCGATCTTCTGTCAGTTGCTGATGGGCGACGAGATCAACCGCGCCAGTCCGCGCACCCAGTCGGCCCTGCTGCAGGCGATGCAGGAGCACGAGGTCTCGGTCGCGGGACAGCGCCGCCGCCTGCCGCGACCGTTCCATGTGCTGGCGACCCAGAACCCGATCGAGCAGGAAGGAACTTATCCGCTGCCCGAGGCGCAGCTCGACCGATTCCTGCTGCAGATCGACGTCGATTATCCCGATCGCGACGCGGAGCGCCGGATCGTGCTGGCGACGACCGGCATCGAGGACGCAAAGGCCGAGCCGGTGTTCAACGCCGAGAGCCTGATGGCCGCCCAGAAGCTGGTGCGGCGCCTGCCAGTTGGCGAGGCGGTGCTCGAGCGCATCCTCGATCTGGTGCGCGCCGCGCGGCCGGGCGGCGCCGACGCGCATCCGAGCGTGGTCAACGCAGTCAGCTGGGGTCCGGGACCGCGGGCTGCGCAGGCGCTGATGATGGCGATCCGCGCGCGGGCGCTGATCCAGGGCCGGCTGGTGCCGGGCGTCGAGGACGTGGCGGCGCTCGCGCATCCGGTGCTGATCCACCGCATGGCGCTCGGGTTCGCGGCGCGCGCCGAAGGTCAGACGCTTGATGCGCTGATCGCCCGGCTGACCGAAGACGTGACGGGCGTCGAGGCGGCGGCGTGAGCCTCGCGCCCCTGCGCGGGCCGAACAAGCCGCAGGGGCCGGTCGGGCTTCGTCGTGACGCCGAGAAGATCGCCGGTGCGTTGCCGCCGCTGCTCGCAGAGGCCGAACTGCTGGCGGCGACGGTGGCGATGGGAGTGCACGGGCGGCGGCGCGCCGGGCATGGCGAAAATTTCTGGCAGTATCGGCAGGCGGTTCCCGGCGATCCGCGCACGATGATCGACTGGCGCCGCTCCGGGCGCTCCGACGCGCAATTCATCCGCGAAATGGAGTGGGAGGCGGCGCAGACGGTCAGCATCTGGGTCGATGACGCGCAGTCCATGGACTATCGCGGCCCCGACAGCCCGCGCTCCAAGCGCGAACGCGCGGGTCTGATCGCGCTCGCGCTTTCGGTGCTGATGACCGGGGCCGGGGAGCGGATCGCGCTGATGGGCGGGCCGGCGGCGCAGCCGCGCGGCGGTCGGGCGCAGCTGAACCGCATGGCGCTCGCGCTGGCGGGAGATCCGCCCGAGGATCGCCCCGACTACGGCGCGCCGCCGTCAGACCGGATGATCCGCGGCGGGCGCGCGCTGTTCCTGTCGGATTTCCTCGGCGATCTCGACGCCATGACGCCAGCGCTGGCGCATGCCGCAGACTTGGGAGTGCGCGGCGCGTTCGTGCAGGTCCTCGATGAAAGCGAGGAGGCGTTCCCGTTTGACGGGCGGCTGATCTTCGAAAGCATGGGCGGCGGCACGCGCTTCGAGACACAGCGGGCGCGCGCGCTCCAGGAGGCCTACAAGGCGCGGCTCGCGGCGCGCCGCGCGGCGTTGACCATGCTGGCGTCGCGGCTCGGCTGGCGCGTGCTGTTCCATCGCACGAGCCAGAGCCCGCGCTCGGCGCTGTTGTGGCTCTACATGGCGATCGGGGACGGGCGAGGATGACCCCATGACGCTCGGTCCGATCGCGTTCCTCGCACCCTGGCTGCTCGCAGCACTCGTCGTGCTGCCCGCGCTGTGGTGGTTGTTGCGGGCGGTTCCGCCTTCGCCCTCGCGCAGGGCCTTTCCTGGTGTGCGGCTGCTGCTCGGCCTGCGCGATCCCGAGCGCATCCCGGACCGCACGCCGTGGTGGCTGCTGCTGTTGCGGATGCTGGCGCTCGCGGCGGCGATCCTCGCGTTCTCGGGGCCGGTTCTGAACCCGCGCGTCGGCAACTCCGATGGGCCGCTGGTCGTGCTGCTGGACGGCGGATGGGCCGATGCGCCCGACTGGGCCGCGCGGGTCAGCCGGATCGGCTCCGCGCTGGAAGAAGCCGCGCGCGACGGGCGACCGGTCGCCGTGCTGTCGATGGCGATGCCGCCGCCGGTCGACGGCGACATGCCGTTGCGCGCGGCGCAGGACTGGACGGCGCGGCTCCCCGGACTCGCGCCGCGCGCCTGGGCGCCCGACCGCGACGTCTGGGCTGCGTGGTTCGCGGGTGCCGGCGCGGCGTTCGAGACGCTGTGGCTGACCGACGGCATCGGCCATGGCGGCGAGGCCGATCTGGCGGCAGTGTTGCTGGCGCGCGGGCCGGTGACGCTCGTAGCACCGCGGCGCGAGGCGCTCGCCCTCACCCCGCCACGGCTCGAGGACGGCGAGCTGATCGTGACGGCGCTTCGCCCGCAAGGCGCAGCCTCGCTCGCCTTCGCGATGACGGCGATCGGACCCGATCCGAACGGCGTCGAACGGTCGCTGGGGGCGGCCTCCGCCGTATTCGCGCCCGGGGCGACGGCGATCGACGTGGCGCTCGACCTGCCGATCGAACTTCGCAACCGCGTCAGCCGCGTCGCGCTGACCGAGGCGCGGTCGGCGGCCGGCGTCGTGCTCGCCGACGACAGTGTGCGGCGGCGCAAGGTCGGGCTGTTGTCGGGTCGGGCCGGGAGCGAGGCGCAGGATCTGATCGATCCGCTCCACTACCTGCGCAACGCGCTCGAGCCGTTCGCCGAGCTGATCGAGGCGCCGCTGGCGGACATGCTCGCGGCGTCGCCCGAGGTGCTGGTGCTCGCCGATGTCGGCGGGTTCAGCGAGGGTGAGGATGCCGCGCTGGGCGCATGGGTCGAGGGCGGCGGACTGCTGCTGCGTTTCGCAGGACCGCGGCTGGCGGCGTCAGGGGCTGGGCAACTCGAAGCCGATCCCCTGCTCCCGGTGCGATTGCGCGCCGGCGGCCGAAGCATCGGCGGCGCGATGTCATGGGGCGCGCCGCGCCGGCTGCAGCCATTTCCCGAGAACAGCCCCTTCGCCGGGCTGGCGCTTCCCGAGGACGTCGAGGTTTCAGCGCAGGTGATGGCGCAGCCCGATCCCGACCTGCCCGACCGGGTGCTCGCCAGCCTCGAGGACGGGACGCCGCTGGTCACGGCTGCGCCCCGGGGCGAAGGCCGGGTGGTGCTCGTGCACGTGACGGCGAACGCCGATTGGTCGAACCTGCCGCTGTCGGGCCTGTTCGTGCGGATGCTCGAGCGGTTAACACAGAGCGCAGGGGGTCTCGGCTCGGACGGCGCGGCGCTCGAGGGCGCCACCTGGACGCCGCTGCAGGTTCTCAACGGCTTCGGGGATCTCGGCCCGCCCAGCATGATCGCAGGCGTTCCCGGCGAACGTCTGGCGTCCGCCCCGCCGTCCGCCGAGATGCCGCCCGGCGTCTACGCGAGCGGCGAGCGACGCGCCGCGGTGAACGTTCTGCGCACCGGCGACGCGCTCGCGCCGCTTGCGGCGCTGCCTGCGGGCGTGACGATCGAGGCGCTCGACCGCGCCGAGGAGACGCGGCTGGGGCCGTGGCTGATTGCACTCGCCCTCGGCCTGCTCGCGATCGACGTCCTCGCCACGCTGGCGTTGTCGGGCAGGCTCGGGGCCGGTCGCGCGACCGGCCGCCGCGCGGCGACGGCGGCGATCTTCGCGGCCGCGCTGGTCGCGCCGGGCGTCGGCGAGGCGGCGATGGACGAGGCGGCCGCGCTGCGCGCCGCGAACGAGACGGTGCTCTCGTTTGTGCAGACCGGAAACGCCCGTATCGATGGCGTCAGCCGCGCTGGGCTCGCCGGCCTGAGCCAGGCGCTCTATTCGCGCACCGCCATCGAGCCGGGCGAGCCGGTAGCCGTCGATCTGGAGGTGGACGATCTCGCGCTTTTCCCGTTCCTCTACTGGCCAGTCACCGAAGGTCAGGCGATGCCGTCGGACGCGGCCTACGTAAAGCTCAACGACTTCCTGCGTTTCGGCGGCTTGATCCTGTTCGACACCCAGGACACGCAGCTCGGCGGCGACAGCGGCGCGAGCACGCCCAACAGCCGGGTGCTGCAGCGCATCGCGCTGCGCCTCGACGTGCCGCCGCTCGAGCCGTTGCCCGCCGACCATGTGCTGACGCGCACGTTCTATCTTCTGCAGGACTTTCCGGGCCGCTGGATGGGCGCGCCGGTCTGGGTCGAGGCGGCCGCACAGGCCGAGGAGGTCGAGGGGCTGCCGTTCCGCAACCTCAACGACGGGGTGACGCCGGTGGTGATCGGCGGCAACGACTGGGCCTCGGCCTGGGCAGTGACCGACGGCGGCCAGCCGATGTTTCCGGTGGGACGCGGGATCGCGGGCGAGCGCCAGCGCGAAATGGCCCTGCGTTTCGGAGTGAACCTGATCATGTACGTTATGACCGGCAACTACAAATCGGACCAGGTCCACGTGCCTGCGCTGCTTGACCGGCTCGGCCAGTAGATGATCGAGGCGCTCAGTTTCGATCCAGTTCTGCCGTGGGTCGTGATCGGCGGCCTTGCGGCGCTGTCCGCCGCGCTGGTCGCGACGGCGCTGATGCGCGGCCTCGCAGGCTGGTGGCTGCGCGCGCTCGCGGCGCTGGTGCTGCTCGCGGCGCTGGTGAACCCGTCGCTGCGCGACGAGGATCGCGCCCCGGTGGCGAACATCGCGGTGGTCGTGGTCGACGAGAGCGCCAGCAACCGCATCGGCGAGCGGCCGGGCCAGATCGCGGACACGCTGCAGGGCGTGATGGCGGCGCTGGAGCGGCTCGGCCAGGGCGGCGCGATCGACGTGCGGGTTCTGCGGGTGACCGACGGCGGCGAGGACGGCACGGCGCTTCTGGGGGCGCTCACGGAAGCTGCCGCCGAGTTGCCGCCCGACCGTATCGCCGGCGCGGTCCTGATCACCGACGGTCAGGCGCACGATCCCGACGCGCTGATGGAGTTCCCCGGTCCGGTGCACGTGCTGCTGACCGGCAGCGCCGAGGATTGGGACCGCCGGGTTGTAATCGAGACGGCGCCCGCGTTCGCCATCGTCGGCGAGGCGGTGAGCATCCGGCTAAGGGTCGAGGACCTCGGGGCCGCGCCTGGACCGGAGGGGCCGGTCGATCTGTCGATCTCGCTCGACGGCGGCGAGCCGCAGTCGTTTGCAGTGCCGCTCAATCGCAGCGTGACGCTGCCGGTCATGCTCAGCCGCGGCGGGATCAACGTGCTCGAGATCGCGACGCCGGTCGCGCAGGGCGAGCTGACCGACCGCAACAACAGCGCGATAGTCTCGATCAACGGCGTCCGCGACCGGCTGCGGGTGCTGCTGGTGTCCGGCGAGCCGTATCCGGGCGAGCGGACCTGGCGCAACCTGCTGAAATCCGACAGTGCGGTCGATCTGGTGCATTTCACAATCCTGCGGCCGCCCGACAAGCAGGATTTCGTGCCCGTGTTCGAGCTGTCGCTGATCGCGTTTCCGACGCAGGAGCTGTTCATGGAGAAAGTCGACGAGTTCGACCTGATCGTCTTCGACCGCTACAAGCGGCGCGGCATCCTGCCCAACCATTATTTCGAGAACATCGTCCGCTACGTGCGCGAGGGCGGCGCGCTGTTGATCGGATCGGGCGAGGAGATCGCCGGGGCGGACAGCATCTCGCGCTCGCCGCTGAATGCGGTGCTGCCGGTGGCCCCGACGGCGCGGGTTTTCGAGGAAGCGTTCTTTCCGCGGGTCAGCGAGCTTGGCGCTCGTCATCCGGTGACGGCGGGGCTCGAGGAGCACGCGCCACGCCCGCCGGCCGAAAACGGCGACCCGGGGTGGGGGCGCTGGTTTCGGATGGCGGAGGTCGAGCTGCTGACTGGCCAGGCGGTCATGGAGGGGCCGGAGGGCCGGCCGCTGCTGGTGCTCGACCGGCAGGGCGAGGGGCGGGTGGCGATGCTCGCGTCCGACCAGGCCTGGCTGTGGAGCCGGGGCTTCGAGGGCGGCGGGCCGCAGGCCGAGCTTCTGCGCCGGCTTGCGCATTGGCTGATGAAGGAGCCGGAGCTGGAGGAGGAGGTGCTTTCGGGCGCGCGCCAGGAGGGCGAACTGGTGCTGAGCCGCCGCACGGTGGCCGAGAGCGTGCCGCCGGTGATCGTGACGGGTCCGTCGGGCGAGGCGGCGGAGGTCGTGATGACCGAGGTCGCGCCGGGGCGCTGGGAGGGGCGGCTCGAGGCCGAGGAGAACGGCGTCTGGCGGCTGAAGAACGGCGACCTGAACGCGGTCGCGGTGATTGGGCCACGCGCGCCGCGGGAGTTCGCCGATCCGGTTTCGACGGGCGCGGTGCTGGCGCCGCTGGTCGAGGCGACGCGGGGCGGGATCAAGCGGGTCGAGGACGGGCTGCCGGGCGTCCGGATGGTCCGGGAGGGCCGGGTTGCGGAAGGCCGCGGCTGGATCGGGCTCGCCGACCGCGAGGCCTATCAGCTCCGCGAGATCCGGCAGGTGGCGCTGGCCCCGGGCTGGTTGATGCTGCTGCTGGCGGGCGCCTTCGCCTTCGGGGCCTGGCGGATCGAGGGGCGGTAGGGGGCGGACTGGGGGGGGCGCCATGTCTGATAACGGAGCGTTATGCGCGTAATCATATGACTTTGTTACGGATTCCTGCAGAGTTTTTTGCCTGCCAGAACCTGAGGAAAGCGTCGGATCTGGGAGAAGGGCGTACTTTGCGGCTATGTATTGTGCGATCTGAATCGTGGGATATTTGGGCTCCGAGATAGAGATCCCAGGGCCATACTGATCTGTCCGGCCGGGACTTTGCATTGACGCTCGCGGCCTTGAGCGAATGCTGGCCCGCGACGAATTGGCTTGAGGACGCCCGGAATGCCCACGCCCGAACTCGATTGGCGGCGGGGTGTTTTCGGCCTATGTTCTTGTCTGGCGACCGCCGAGCCACGCCACAGGAGAAACGCCGTGCAGATGCCCATTCCCGATGCCGCGATTCTGGGACGCAAGGCCGAGATCGTCGGACGGCTCAACGCGGTGCTGCCGGGTGGGGTGATCCATGAGGCGATCGAGGTGCGGGCATATGAATGCGACGCGTTGACCGCGTATCGGTGTCCGCCGCTGGCGGTGGTGCTGCCGGCCTCGACGGCGGAGGTGGCGGCGGTGCTGCGGGTGTGTCACGAAATGGGGGTGCCGGTGGTGCCGCGCGGGGCGGGGACGAGCCTCGCGGGCGGCTCGATGCCGACGGCGGATGCGGTGGTGCTGGGGGTGGCGCGGCTGACCGAGGTGCTGGAGATCGACTATGCCAACCGGTTCATCAGAGTGCAGACCGGCAAGACCAACCTGAGCGTTACGGGGGCGGTCGAGGAGGCGGATTTCTTTTACGCGCCCGATCCGTCGAGCCAGCTCGCCTGCGCGATCGCGGGCAATATCGCGATGAACTCGGGCGGTGCGCATTGCCTGAAGTACGGGGTGACGACGAACAATCTGCTCGGCGTGACCATGGTCTTGATGGACGGGACGGTGGTCGAGCTCGGCGGGGCGCATCTGGACGCGGGCGGTTACGATCTGCTCGGCGTGATCTGTGGCTCGGAAGGGCAGCTCGGCGTGGTGACGGAGGCGACGCTGCGCATCCTGCGCAAGCCCGAGGGCGCGCGGCCGGTGCTGATCGGGTTCGACGCGAGCGAGGTGGCGGGGGCTTGCGTGTCGGACATCATCAAGGCGGGCGTGCTGCCGGTGGCGATCGAGTTCATGGACCGGCCCTGCATCCGCGCTTGCGAGGATTTCGCCCATGCGGGCTATCCGGATGTCGAGGCGCTGCTGATCGTCGAGGTCGAGGGCTCGGAGGCGGAGATCGCCGAGCAGTTGGGCAAGATCGTCGCGATCGCACGGCGGCACGATCCGGTGGAATTGCGCGAGAGCGGGTCGGCCGAGGAGAGCGCGCTGATCTGGAAGGGGCGCAAATCGGCGTTCGGGGCGATGGGGCAGATCGCGGATTATATCTGCCTCGACGGGACCATTCCAATCGGGGAGCTGCCGTTCGTGCTGCGCCGGATCGCGGAGCTTACGGCGAGCTACGGGCTTGGGGTGGCGAACGTATTCCATGCCGGGGACGGGAACATGCATCCGCTGATCCTCTACAACGCGAACAAGGAGGGGGATCTGGAGAAGGCCGAGGCCTTGGGCTTCGACATCCTGCGGTTGTGCGTGGAGGTCGGTGGCTGTCTGACCGGCGAGCATGGGGTGGGCGTGGAGAAGCGCGACCTGATGGGGGTGCAGTATGCGCCCGCGGATCTGGAGGCGCAGTTGCGCGTCAAGGACGTGTTCGATCCGGGCTGGCTCTTGAACCCGGCGAAGGTGGTTCCGCTGGCTGTGACCGAGGCGCGGCGGGCGGCTTGACGGAGGTCCGCGGCGGTTTGTCCACGGGTGGACAAGAGTGCTATGTGGTAGATATTGAACGATTTTCGAAGAACGTTCACCAGATTCAAACGGTTCGGCGGTAATCGGGGAGCGGCAAGCGCGTGTTGATCAGGGTCGAGAAACCGCTCGGGCTTCCAGCAATGAGGCGTCAGCGACGATAAGCTTGAGCCAAAAGGGCCAAGGTCGGAATAAGGGCAAACTCGTTG
>Ga0105046_10019396_pt1 | contig 10316 bp, 10 predicted proteins | sample MAT03_FD_78385 | JGI IMG/M metagenome (GOLD analysis project Ga0105046, IMG submission 78385) | Freshwater microbial communities from Lake Fryxell liftoff mats and glacier meltwater in Antarctica - MAT-03 (megahit assembly) | ecosystem: Environmental > Aquatic > Freshwater > Ice > Liftoff... | reverse complement strand
GCCGACATCACCGGTCAGGCGCTCGAAGATCGCATCCGAGATTCGATGGGCAGTCAGGCGCAGCTGGTGCGGTGCCACCGTGTAGCTAAAGCCGGCAAGCTGCGTCTGGCGCGCCACATCCATCAGGCGGAAGCGCACTTCGATCCGGCCATCGGGCAGCGTGCTGGCCGAGCCGATAACCACCGAATCGGCACCCCGGCGGGCAAACTCGGGGAACCGCACTTCGGACGGCTGGGACGCCAGCGGTGTAACGTCCTTGATCTCGATCATGCGGAACAGGCCGCTGCGCTGCAAATTCGCGCTGATCACCGGGGTCAGCGCCTGGGCGAGGCGATCCTCGCCGGCGAACGGAAGGATGGCGATCGGCGACTGGTTCGCACCGGCACCCGTGATCTCGATGGTCAACTGCGCTCTCGCGGCGGGGATCAGTGCCAGTGCAACCAGCAGAGCGAGCAACGTGAGAATACCGGGCAGCGCACGCGGCCGGCACAGCGGGAAATCAAAGATCGACTTGTGCATGAGGCCAGAGTTTATCGCGACTGCCTCCTTTAACGGTTAATCGCGGCTTAAGGGGTCAACCGCCACGGATGGGCGGAAGCGGGGACAGACCCGATGCGGCGACTGTCTCCCTGTCTGTTGGGCGGCGCAAGCAACATGCCTGCAGTATGCGCAGGAGGTCGGCGCCCCGAATGGCGGGGGCGCCTCCGCCAATCGGCTTACCTCAACGAGCGCGCGCTCGGCGCCTGAGCCCGACTCGCCTACGTCGATCCCCGTCACCCTGCGGGTGACAGGGCCCCTCGACGCGGGGCTCGCGGGGGCGCCTCCGCCACTCGGCTCACCTCAACGAGCGTGCAGTCGGCGCCTGAGCCCGACTCGCCTACGTCGATCCCCGTCACCCTGCGGGTGACAGGGCCCCTCGACGCGGGGCTCGCGGGCTCACTCCTGCGGCCGTATCTGTAGCCGCAGTTCGCGGAACTGGGGGAAGAGCTGGGGTTCGGGGGGGATCGGCAGGGGCTCGGCGCGGCGGATCGCGCGTTCGACCGCCTCGTCGTACAGGGTGTTGCCGCTGGACCGGCGCAGCTTGACCGAAAGCACGTCGCCACCGGGGATCAACACCACGTCGAACTCGGCGGTTGCGGTGGGCGGCACACCGGGCGGCTCGACGATGAACCGTCGTACCTTCGCACGGATCTTGTCGACGTAAGAGGCGAGCAGCCTGGCCTGTGCGCTGGATGCGGCTTCGGTCGCCTTGCGCGAGAGCTCATCCTGCTCGCGGCGCAGTCGATCAGCTTCCGCCGACTTCGCCTGCTCTTCCTTCTGCGTCCTGAGTTTCTCGCTCGCCAGTTCCTTCTCGCGCTTCTTCGTCTCTTCCAGCTTGCGCCGGTCGTCCTCAGCCTGCTTCGCCGCCTGCGCTTCCTTGGCCTGCCTGGCCTCCTTCGCTTCCTTGGCCTTCATCTCGATATCTGCCTTCGGCGGCACCTTCGCCGGCGGCGCCTTCGGCTCAGGCGGCAGCGGCTTTGGCGCTGGCTTGGGCGACGGCTCGGGCAGGGGCTTCGGTGCGGGCTTCGGTGCGGGTTGCGGGGCGGGTTGCGGATTCGATGGCCGGGCCGGGTCGGCAGCCGGCGACGGCGGCAGGGTCGACCACAGTTCCGCCACCACCGGCACAGTGCGCTCGTGCTGGATATGAAAGCCGTAGGTAAGCGCCACCAGCGCGACCGCGTGCACGATGATTGCCAGTACGCCGGCCAACCCCACCCTGGACTCGTCCCGGGCGCCGAGGATCGGGTTGGCCCCGCCAGTGCGGATCAATACAGTCATCGCACGCCCGTGATGATCCGAACGACCGTGCTCCGAACGACCGCGATCCGAACGACCGCGATCCGGGTGAGCGTCACCGGGTACATCTCACCGCGCCAGAGGTGGCCGGCAGATCACGGCGTTTTCGGCTTGGCGAGCAGACCGACCCGCTTCACCTGGTTCTGCTGCAGCAGGTCCATCACATCGAGCACCACCTCGTAGCGCACCGCCTTGTCGGCGGCGATCACCACCGGACGATCCGGCGCGCTCGACTGAAGACCCTGGATGAACTTGATCAGTTCAGCGCGGGACAGCTCGCGCTCAGGCCCGGCCCGCGCACGGTCGCGTACCGACAGCGTACGATCAGCCCGGATCGTCACCTCGATCGGCAACGCAGGCGCGGTCAGTGACTGGCCGACCGAGGGCAACTCGATCTGCCCGGGGTTGGTCAGCGGTGCGGTGACCATGAATATCACCAGCAGCACCAGCATCACATCCAGGTAGGGCACCACATTGATCTGGTTCATCAATCGCCGCGGACGGCGCTTGCGGATCGTCGTGCTCATGGCTGCACCGGCGCCGCAGGATCAACCGGCCACGGCCTCATCCCTGCCTCTGCAGGATATTGGTGAACTCCTCCATGAAGCTCTCGAAACGCACCGCCAGCCGGTCGATGTCGTAGCTGAAGTGGTTATAGGCAAGCACCGCCGGAATGGCCGCGAACAGACCCATGGCAGTGGCGATCAGCGCCTCGGCGATGCCCGGTGCCACCAACGACAGCGTCGCCTGAGCCACCGTGGACAACCCCATGAACGCATGCATGATGCCCCACACCGTGCCGAGCAGGCCGATGTAGGGTGCCACTGACCCGACCGAGGCGAGGAAGGCGAGGTGATCCTCCAGCGCATCCATCTCGCGCTGATAGGTCGCACTCATTGCGCGCCGGGTGCCGTCGATTGCAGCCGCGCGATCGGCGCTTTGCTCGGCGGTTCTGTCAGCCCCGGCCGGGCGCTTGAGCTTGATGAACTCGCGAAAGCCTGCTTCGAAGATGCGCTCGAGGCTCCCGGCGCGATGCTTGGAGGCGGCCGCCGCCTGATACAGGCTGTTCAGATCGCCGCCGCTCCAGAAGTCTTTCTCGAAGGCCTCGGTGTCGGTCTTCGCCTGGCGCAGTGCGAACACCTTGCGGAAGATGTACCACCAGGACAGCAGCGAAGCGAGCAGCAACCCGAGCATCACCAGTTGCACGAACAGGCTGGCGTTGACCACCAGCCCCCAAACCGACATGTCCTGAGTCACGTTCATACGGATGTGTCCACTCCAGAGACGGGATCGGCCGCAGCCACCCAGGGTTCGAGGGCTGCGCGCAAGGGTGGCGGGATCGCCACCGGTTTGAACCGCTCGCTCGATACACAAACCAGCGCGAGACTTGCCCGCAGCGCGGTGCGGTTGTCGGCGCGCTCGACCGTCTGCACGAACTGCGCCGAGGTGCGCCCAAGGCGCGCGATGCCGGCAGTGATCACCAGCGACTCATCGAGCGCACAAGGCTTGATGAAGTCGACCTCCAGCCGGTGCAGCACGAACAGCACGCCATCGGCAGCGAGCCGGCCGATATCGAAACCGAGGGAGCGCAGAAACTCGGTGCGCGCACGTTCGAAAAAGTTCAGATAGGCGCCATGAAAGACCACACCCCCGGCGTCGGTGTCCTGATAGTAGACCCGCACTGGCAGCCGGAACAGACGCGCCGGCGCGCCGATGGGCGTCGGGCGCGCTGCAACGGCGGGGACAGACCCTGAGGGTCTGTCCCCTGGCGGCACCGGGGGTCCCGGGGGCCGGGACGGGGACAGACCCTTGGGGTCTGTCCCCTGGGTCTGGGGCGCGCGGTCTTTCCCCTGGAGGGCGGGGTCTGTCTCCCGGGGCGCTGACACTGGCAACTCAGCTCGGCTCATTCCACAAATCCTGTGTCTCCACCCGCTTGGGCTGGCTGAGTCCGAAATGGCGATAGGCAAGCAGGGTAGCGATGCGACCGCGCGACGTACGCTTCATGTAGCCCTGCTGGATCAGAAACGGCTCGATCACGTCCTCGATCGTGTCGCGCTCTTCGCCGATCGCTGCGGCTAGGTTGTCCACCCCGACCGGTCCGCCTTCGAACTTCTCGATCACCGCGCGCAGCAGGCTGCGGTCCATCACATCCAGACCGGCGGCATCCACATCGAGCATGACCAGTGCCGCGTCGGCCACCGGCCGGGTCACCGCTCCCCCGGCGCGCACCTGCGCATAGTCGCGCACCCGGCGCAGCAGCCGGTTGGCGATACGCGGCGTGCCCCGGGCGCGGCGCGCGATCTCCAACGCGCCATCAGGCGCGATCGCGCACTCGAGCAGCGCGGCCGAGCGGGTGACGATCCGGCACAGCTCTTCCGGCGTATAGAACTCCAGGCGCGCGACGATGCCGAAACGGTCGCGCAGCGGATTGGTGAGCATGCCGGCGCGGGTGGTCGCACCGACCAGGGTGAACGGTTTCAATTCCAGCTTGACCGAGCGCGCCGCCGGGCCTTCGCCGATCATGATGTCGATCTGATAGTCCTCCAGTGCCGGGTAGAGAATCTCTTCGACGATCGGCGACAGGCGATGGATCTCGTCGATGAACAGCACATCGTTGGCTTCGAGATTGGTCAGCAGCGCCGCCAGATCACCCGGGCGCTCCAGCACCGGGCCCGAGGTCTGGCGCAGACCGACACCCATCTCGCGCGCGATGATGTGCGCGAGCGTGGTCTTGCCCAGACCGGGCGGCCCGAACAACAGGGTGTGGTCGAGTGCTTCCCGCCGTGAGCGCGCCGCTTCGATGAAGATCGACAACTGGCCGCGGATCTTCTCCTGGCCGACGTATTCGTCGAGCAGTTTCGGACGCAGCGCGCGATCGACCACCTCTTCCTGCGTGGACGCGGGAGCGGCACTGATCAGTCGATCGGTTTCAATGGCCATCCGGGGCTGCGATTGATGCGAAGCCCGGATTATCGCGCCAAAGGCACTACCGGCGTTAAGCGCGCATGAGTTGGCGCGTTCTGCCGGCGATACACACCCCGCCCCCGGCGGGTGAACGCCGCCGGGGTGGTTACGCGATCAGCGTGCGCTGCGGCGACGTGCGGCGAAGCCGAGCAGGCCGAGGCCGCCAAGCATCAGGACACCTGCTGCAGGGACCGGAATGACCGTGGTGCCAGGCGCGGCAAGTGCGCTGAAGCCTGGGCTTCCGATGTCGCCTTCGGTCGAGCGGTACGAGCCCTGCTGGTCACCGATGGCCGAGAGCATCCACAGGCTGGCGTTGTTGGCGCCCAGCGCCCCGAAGCTGCCCGGTACGCCGCTCACGTTTTGGGTGCGGGGACCTGCCACGTTCCCGGTGCCCTGGTCGTTGTAGGTCAGCCGATCCACCAGGTTCAACAACGCGTCATATATGTTGATCTCGTCGTTGCGCCCGAGATTGTTCGTGTTGCTTCCCAGGACAGCCACCGTCGGCGCCAGCGACCAGATGGTGCGAAACGCCGCAGCGGTCGCCTCGGTGAAGATCACTGTTTGCCCGGGGGCAACCAGGCCGAAGCCGGACAGGCTGAACGAGCCGGGTGTGCGGCTGTTGTCGTCGAAGCTCCACCCGGTAAAGTCCACTGCGGCAGCGCCGAAGTTCTTCAGCTCGACATACTCGCTCGCGGCGCTGACCCCGGTATACATCCACTCGGTGATGCGAATCTGAGCTGAAGCGGACCCGGCCGACAGGGCAAACGCCACGGCTGAAACGCCGATAAGGCGGCAAACAGACTTGCATAACCGATTTTCGACACGCATTTCAAGACTCCGTGAACGTTAAGGGATGCACGGAAGTTAAGCTGCCCACATGACGCTGCCGTGACCGAATCTGGGCGGATTAGTCCGAACGGACTAATGCGAGTCAGCCTTTGGACAATACTTTCAGCGCCAGCCGTATGCCATCGCTGATCGAGGTGCCCGCTGGCACCTGCTTGACCGCGAACACCGCCTCCTTGTCGCTGTAGCCCAGAGCGAGCAAGGCGTTCAGCACATCGCTCGCTTCGCTGCGCGCGGTCGGCGCGGCAGTGCCACCGCCAGCGCCGGGCAACGCATCGCCCAGCTTGCCCTTGAGTTCCAGCAGCAGCCGCTCGGCGGTCTTCTGACCGATGCCGGGCACCCGCCTCAGGCGCGCGGTCTCCTGCAGGGCGATCGCCTCGGTGAGTCCATCGACATCCATGCCGGAGAGCAACGCCAGCGCGGTCTTCGCGCCGACGCCACTGATCCGGATCAGCGCGCGGAAGGCATGCCGCTCGCGATCGGTGGAAAACCCGTACAGCAGATGCGCGTCCTCGCGGATCGCCAGATGGGTATGCAGGGTCACCTGCTCGCCGAGCCTGGGCAGCAAGTAGAACGTGCTCATCGGCACATCGACCTCGTAGCCGACGCCGCCGACATCGAGCAGCACCTGCGGCGGATTCTTCTCGCGCAGTACACCGGTCAGGCGGCCGATCATTCGACCGTCCCGGCAATCACGCCCCCGGCCTTCACCACGTCCGCAGCGGAGACCAGTCGGCCCCGGCGCATCCGGAAGCCGGCGGTCGCGAGGCCGCCCAACCCCTGTCCGCCATGGGCATGGCAGATCGCGCAGGCCAGGGCATCGGCGGCATCCGGCGACGGATCGGCGGCGAGCGAAAGCAGCCGGCGCACCATCTGCTGTACCTGCGACTTGTTCGCCTGGCCGTTACCGGCCACCGCCTGCTTCACCTGCTGCGCGGTGTACTCCGAAACCGGCAGATCATGGGCGACCGCCGCACAGATCGCCGCGCCACGTGCCTGGCCGAGCAGCAGCGTCGACTGCGGATTGACGTTCACGAACACCTTCTCGATCGCCGCCTGCACCGGCGCATGGGCGACGATCACCTGGCCAAGACAGTCGAGGATCGCCTTCAGCCGCTCCGGCAACTCGCCCGGCGGCACCCGGACGATGCCCGAGGTGACATAGACCAGCGTTTGCCCGCGCACGTCGATGACGCCGAAGCCGGTGCGCCGCAGGCCGGGGTCGATACCGAGGATACGCTTGGTGATCATGGGCGCAGTTTACTTGGGGACAGGCCGCGCATGGGCTCTGTCCCTGGATCGCGCAGGCGGGGACAGACCCTGAGGGTCTGTCCCCTGGTTCCGGGACAGTTCGGGGACAGACCCTGAGGGTCTGTCCCCTGGGGTCTCGTCCGGGGCAGGTCGGGGACAGACCCTCAGGGTCTGTCCCCCTGCGTCTGTCCCCCGTTACGTCCTAGGCCTGAGTCGTTGGCGGCTGCAGGCGCCTGATGTTCACCAGCGCCACCCCGACTGCGGCCAGCGCCAGACCGGCGATGCCGGACAGGGCAAGCCGCTCGTCGAACATCGCCCAGGCGATGACCGCGGTCACCCCGGGTGTCAGGTAGAACAGGCTCGCCAGCCGGGCTGCCGCACCACGCCGGATCAGCAGGTTGAGCAACGTGATCGCCCCGATCGAGAGCACGATCGCGAGCCAGAACAGCGCGAAGACGAACTCGTCGCTCCAGGTGACCTGCATGGTCTCCGTCGCCCAGGCGAGCGGCGCGATCAACAGGCCGGCGGCGGCGAACTGAATCAGCGAGCCGCTGCGCAGGTCCATGTCCGAGGCGAAGCGCTTCTGATAGAGCGTACCGGCCGTGATCGACGCCAACCCGACCAGAGCGAAGCCGACCGACGCCGCACTCGCCCCTGCCGCGGTCGCATTGGGGCCCAGCACCAGCATCGCCCCGGCCAACCCGAGCGCGAAGCCGAGCCACTGCAACCGGCTGATCCGCTCCCCCAGCACCGGACCGGCCAGACCGGCGGTGACCAGCGGCTGCAGCCCGACGATCAGCGCCGCCGCCCCGGCGCTGAGGCCGAAATGGATCGCACTGAACACCCCGCCCAGGTAGCCGGCCTGCACCAGCAGCCCGGCTACCGCGATATGCAGCGCCGCACGCGGCGTACGCGGCCACGGCGCTCGCGCAACCAGGCAGACCAGCGACAGCAGCGCCACCACCAGTGCAAAGCGCAGGCTGAGAAAGGTGAGTGGCTCGGCGTAGGGCAAGCCCAGCCGCGCACCGATGAACCCGGTGCTCCAGAGCAGAACGAAGGCGGCTGGAATCATGAACAGCGGCGAAAAAGGAGTCAGGGTCGATTTCCAGTCATGGACACTGACTCCTTTTCTTCGTTTCCTCCGGCAATCGACCCTGACCCGTTTTTCTTCCGGTCAGGCGTCCAGCACTGCCGTGGTGTAGACCGCCTGCACATCGTCCAGCGCCTCGAGCGCGTCGAGCAGTCGCTGCATCTTCTCGCCGTCATCACCGGTCAGCGCGGTCTCGGCCATCGGCTTCATCGTCACCTCGGCGAACTCGGCATGCAGCCTGGCCTCGTCGAGCGCGGCCTTCACTGCAGCGAACCCGGCGGGCGGGCAGATCAGCTCCACGCTGCCATCGTCATGGGCCGCGACATCCTCGGCGCCGGCTTCCAGACCGATCTCCATCACCTTGTCTTCGCTGGTGCCCGGCGCGAACACGAACTGCCCGCAATGCTTGAACTGGAAGGCGACCGAGCCATCAGTGCCCATGTTGCCGCCGTTCTTGGCGAACGCATGGCGCACTTCAGCCACGGTGCGCACCTTGTTGTTGGTCACGCAGTCCACCATCACCGCCGCGCCGCCAATGCCATAGCCCTCGTAGCGGATCTCGTCCAGCGCGTCGCCGGTCAGCATGCCGCTGCCGCGCTTGATCGCGTTCTCGATCGTGTCCTTCGGCGTGTTGACATCGCGCGCCTTGCTGATCGCCAGGCGCAGCCGCGGATTGCCATCCGGATCACCACCGCCGGAGCGCGCCGCCACCGTGATCTCGCGGATCACGCGGGTGAGCGCCTTGCCCTTCTTCGAGTCCGCGATCGCTTTCTTGTGCTTGATGTTGGCCCATTTGCTGTGCCCGGCCATGATGCTCTCCCCGATCTCTCGCGCAGGACCGGGGTCGGTTGATCGCCCGTTTCCTGCCCACTGCGCCTGCCCACTGCGCCTGTCCACTGCGCCTGTCTACTGCGGCAGCCGCGGATTCTACCCCCGCGCCGGACGGGCAGCAGGGCAGCAAGCCAGCGGCGACCGGGGCCGCAGGCCCCCTGTGCTACGCTCGTTTTCCACTTCCGCTATCCATCGAGGGGCAAATGGCCGAGCCGCTACCGATCGCCAAAGCCGACAGTGAGATCTTTCTGCTGCCGGCACTCGCCAACCGACACGGCCTGATCGCCGGCGCGACCGGTACCGGCAAGACAGTGACCCTGCAGCGCCTGGCCGAGCAGTTCAGCCTGGCCGGGGTACCGGTATTCATGTCGGACGTGAAGGGCGACCTGTCCGGCATGTCGCAACCGGGTGAATGGAAGCCCAGGCTTAAGGAGCGCGCCGAGCAACTTGGTGTGGCGGCGACCCACGCGTTCAGGGGCTTTCCGACCCTGTTCTGGGATGTGTTCGGCGAACAGGGCCATCCGGTGCGCGCCACCGTATCCGAGATGGGGCCAGTGTTGATCGGCCGGATGCTCAATCTCAACGACACCCAGGCCGGCGTGCTCGCACTCACCTTCAAGATCGCCGACGACAACCATCTGCTGCTGCTGGACCTGAAGGACCTGCGCGCGATGCTGCAGCATGTGGGCGACAACGCCCCCCAGTTCAAGACCGAGTACGGCAACATCTCGCCTGCCTCGATCGGCGCCATCCAGCGTGGTCTGCTCGCCATCGGCGAACAGGGCGGCGAGAAGTTCTTCGGCGAGCCGGCTCTTGATCTCGGTGATCTGATGCAGACCGATGCCAAGGGCCATGGCGTGATCAGCATCCTTGCCGCCGACAAGCTGATGAACGCGCCCTTGGTCTACGCGACCTTCCTGCTCTGGCTCTTGTCCGAGCTGTTCGAGCATCTGCCCGAGGTCGGCGATGTCGACAAGCCAAAGCTGGTGTTCTTCTTCGATGAAGCGCATCTGCTGTTCACCGATGCGCCGCGGGCGCTGCTGCAGAAAATAGAGCAGGTGGTGCGACTGATCCGTTCCAAGGGCGTGGGCGTCTACTTCGTCACCCAGAACCCGCTCGACATCCCGGACACCGTGCTCGGCCAGCTTGGTAACCGCGTGCAACATGCGCTGCGCGCGTTCACCCCGCGCGACCAGAAGGCAGTGCAGACCGCAGCCACCACGATGCGTCCGAACCCGAAGCTCAAGATCGAGAGCGCGATCACCGAACTCGGTGTGGGCGAGGCGCTGATCTCGCTGCTCGATGCCAAGGGCACACCCTCGATCACCGAGCGCGCCTTCGTGCTGCCGCCCTCTTCGCGTCTGGGGCCGGCCACGCCGGACGAGCGCAGGAAGACCATCGCCGACTCGCCGGTCGCGGGTCACTACGAAAAGTGGGTCGATCGCGAATCAGCGTACGAGCGATTGCGTGGCAAGAGCGGCGTCACGGCCCAGAGCGG
>Ga0105046_10019394_pt1 | contig 10316 bp, 9 predicted proteins | sample MAT03_FD_78385 | JGI IMG/M metagenome (GOLD analysis project Ga0105046, IMG submission 78385) | Freshwater microbial communities from Lake Fryxell liftoff mats and glacier meltwater in Antarctica - MAT-03 (megahit assembly) | ecosystem: Environmental > Aquatic > Freshwater > Ice > Liftoff... | reverse complement strand
ACCGCCTCGACCGGCAAGCAGCCCAAATCATCCAGCCAACCCAAAGCGTCGAAGGGCGGATCCCCACGACGCCTGACCTGGCGGGTGGCGTTCTTCTGGCTGGCCGTGCTGGTCATCCTGGCCGGAGGCCTGGTCGCCACCGGCCTGGTGGCCCGATCCGGCTACTTCCTCGACGAGGCCGACGGGGTTGTCGTGGTCTACCAAGGGCATCGAGACGGCCTGCTGTGGTTCGAACCGACGGAAGAGGTGACCACCGAGATCCGCGTCGCCGATCTCCGCCCGTCCGATGTGGAGCGACTGCGCACGGTCACCTATGCCGACCGGACACAGCTGGACGGCTTCCTGGACTCGCTTGCCGAGTTCGCGACGCAGGGCACCGACACCACCACGACGACCAGTTCGGTCGCAACGACCACTGGCGCACCGGCTCCCACCATCGCGACGCCCGAGGGTCCGTGACCCCCAACCGAGTGTCGGCGTCACGGCGTCGGGTCGAGCTGGGGCTGGTGCTATTCGGTATGGCCATTGTCGTCGCCATGTACGCGTTGGCCAACCTGGGACGTTCCCAAGCGCTCCCCGGCGACGTCATCCCGTTCCTGGTCGGCGTGCTGGCGCTCTTCCTGGCGGCGCACCTGGTCGTCCGCCGGGTCGCCCCGAACGCCGATCCGGTGCTGCTCCCGGTGGCGGCGCTGCTCAACGGTGTCGGCTACGTGACGATCGCCCGGCTGAACAGCGAGCTGGCTGCGCAGCAGGCCGGCTGGACCCTGCTCGGCGTCGGTGGATTCGTGGTCACGCTGCTGGTCGTTCGACGGGTCCGGGTGTTGGAACGCAACCGCTACACGATCGGCATCATCGGCGTCGGACTCGTCCTGTTGCCTCTCCTGCCTGGAATCGGCGTGTCCATCAACGGGGCGCGGATCTGGGTGCGCGTCCCCGGTGTCTTCAGCTTCCAGCCCGGAGAGTTCGCCAAGTTGGCCCTGGCCATCTTCTTCGCCGCCTACCTGGTGGAGCGCCGCGAGGTGCTGGCCATGGGCCGCCGCCTGCTGGGTCCGCTCGCTCTGCCCGATCCCAAGGCCCTGGCACCGGTCGCCCTGGCCTGGGGGGTGTCACTGCTGGTCATGATCTTCCAGAAGGACCTGGGCAGCGCACTGCTGTTCTTTGTGCTGTTCGTGTCCATGATCTGGATGGCCACCGGTCGAGCGGGCTACGTGACCGTGGCCGGGGTCATGTTCGCCATCGGCTCGTATGTGAGCTGGCAGTCGTTCGGACACGTCCGAACCCGTGTCGCCATGTGGATCGACCCCTGGCAGGACCCACTGGACCGCGGTTTTCAGATCGTGCAGGCCAGCTACGCCATGGCGTGGGGCGGCACCACTGGCGTCGGGTTGGGCAGCGGCATCGCGGGACGCATCCCGTATCAGGAGACCGACTTCATCTTTGCCATCATCGGCGAGGAGATGGGCCTCGCCGGCACGACCATGATCCTCGGCGCGTTCCTCCTGCTGGCCGGCGCCGGGTTCCGTGTGGCCACCCGAGCCGAGGACCCCTTCGCCAAGCTGCTGGCCTGCGGACTCACCACGCTCATGGCGGTGCAGTCGTTCCTCATCATGGCCGGTGTCGTGCGGTTGTTGCCGCTCACGGGCGTCACGCTTCCCTTCGTCTCCTACGGCGGCTCGTCGCTGATCTCGAACTGGGTCTTGATGGCTCTCCTGGTCCGCTGCTCCGACGAGGCCGAGGGCCCGCGCGGCCTCGTCGCCGAGGAGACCGTCATCGGTCGGATCGGCTGAGATGAATCCCCGAATCCGTGGACTCGCCATCTTCGTCACGGTGCTCTACGGCCTGTTGTTCGCCAAGCTCAACCAGATCCAGGTCTTCGGTGCAGCGGATCTCAACGATCGGGTCGACAACAGCCGCAAGGTCGCCCGAGACTTCAACCGGGAACGGGGCATCATCAGCTCGGCCGACGGAACGGTGCTGGCCCGCTCGGTCGAGACCGGTCGAGAGGACCTGCGGTTCCAGCGGGAGTACCCCACGGGTGATCTCTTCGCGCACGTGGTCGGGGCGTTCTCGTTCGCCTTCGGATCGGACGGACTGGAGCGTCGATACAGCGATCAGCTCTCGGGCCGGACCTCGGAGCTGCAGTTCCCCGGACTGTCCGTACTGTGGGACGACACGCCGAACGTGGGTGATCTGACCCTGACAGTCGATGCCAAGGTGCAGCAGGCGGCCAAGGACGCGTTGGGACAACGGAAGGGATCGGTCGTGGCAATCGACCCGCGCACCGGGGCGATCCGCGCTCTGTGGTCATTCCCCAGCTACGACCCCAACCTGGTGGCCACCAACGACGTGGCGGCGGCCCGGGCGGCCCGGGAGCTCATGGACGCCAGTCCCGACAAGCCGCGCCTGGCCCGGTCCTACCGGGAGCGCTACTTCCCGGGCTCGACGTTCAAGGTGGTCACCGCCGGCGCGGGCCTGGAATCCGGCAAGGTCGACGACACCCGTCCGACCTATCCGGTGGAGCGCTCCTTCACGCCGCCGCTGACCTCGCGGCCGATCGCCAACTTCGACCGGTCCGCCTGTGGCGGCACCTTGCCGGACCTCTTGCGTGTCTCCTGCAACTCATCGTTCGCTCGGATGGGCAGTCAGACCCTGGGCCCCGATCCCATGATCGACACCGCCGGCCGGTTCGGCTTCAACGACATCCCGCCGTTGGACATCGACCGCGGGGTCGTCTCGGTCTTCCCGAACGACTTCGGGGCCCGCGTACGGGCCGCCGAGGTAGCCGGCGACGCCGACGTGTACGAGAACACCCCGGCTCTGGCCCAGGCTTCCATCGGACAGAACGACGTGTCCGCCACGCCCTTGCAGATGGCGCTCGTCGCGGCCGCCGTTGCGAACGGAGGGTCGATCATGACGCCATATGTGGTCGACCGGGTGACCGACCCGCGTGGACGGGTGGTCGAGCGGGCCAACGAGACCGTCTGGAAGTCACCGCTGTCGCCCCAGAACGCGGCGATCCTCCGGGCCGACCTGCTCGGCGTCGTCGCCGGGGGAACGGCCAAGGGTCTGGCCACGCCCGGCCTCGAGGTGGGCGGCAAGACCGGCACCGCCCAGCTCGGCACGGTTCCACCGAGGAGCCACGCGTGGATCATCGCCTTTGCCGGGCGGCCGGGCGGCCCGGCGGAACTGGCCGTCGCGGTGATCGTCGAGGGTCAACTCGGCGCGTCGGAACAGACCGGCGGCCGGGTGGCCGCGCCGATCGCCAAAGCGGTGATCGAGGCGGCGGTACCCCGATGAAGCGTCAGCTCCCCGGACCGGTGACTGGGACGTCTGGCCGACCCGGTCGGCTGGTGACCGGCCATGCCGCAGATCGATTCAGATCGCTCACTAGTGTGGGAGTCCCATGACCTCGGAAGGCACCACCCCGTCGTCGGGTCCGCAGGTCCTCGGTGGCCGCTACGAGATCCGACGTCGGATCGCCCGGGGCGGTATGGCCGAGGTACACCTGGCCCGTGACCGCTCGTTGGACCGTCCGGTCGCCGTCAAGGTGCTCTTTCCAGAGTTCGCCACCGACCCGGCCTTCGTGGAGCGTTTCCGGCGCGAGGCCCAGGCCGCAGCGAATCTGGCCCACCCCAACATTGTGGGGGTCTACGACTGGGGCAGCGAGAACGGCACCTACTTCATCGTCATGGAGTTCGTCGACGGCCAGTCCCTCGCCGACCTGATGCGTGAGGCGGGTCCACTGAACCCCCGCCGGGCCGCAGAGATCACCTTCGAGGTTGCCGGGGCGTTGGGCGTCGCCCACTCCAAGGGCGTGGTGCACCGGGATGTGAAGCCGGGCAACGTGCTGATCGCCGCCTCGGGCACCCCCAAGGTCGTCGACTTCGGTATCGCTCGGGCGCTGTCGTCTCCGTCGGAGGAACTGACCCAGGCCGGCTCGGTCATGGGCACCGCCACCTACTTCTCACCCGAACAGGCGCAGGGCTTTGCGGTGGATGCCCGGTCCGACCTCTACTCCCTGGGTGTCGTGCTGTTCGAGATGGTCACCGGGCGACCACCGTTCACCGGTGACTCGCCGGTGGCGATCGCCTACAAGCACGTGCAGGAACCGCCGGCCCGTCCGTCGTCACTCATCTCCGGTCTGCCCGAAGGCCTCGAGGCCATCATGGGCAAGCTGTTGGCCAAGCACCCGGACAACCGATACCTCTCCGCCGAGGATCTCCGGGCCGATCTTCGTCGCTTCCTGGACGGAGAGACCCCGTTCGCCCTGACGGAGCAGCGTGCCGCCCGCGCGGCCGGGCCCGCCACCATGGCCACGGCCGCGGTGGTCGCCGGAGCGGTTCGCGATCCCGGCGCCACCCAGGTCGTGCCGGTGACCCATGTTCCGCCGGACGACGAGTACGACGAGTACGACGACGCCGAGTTCGAGGAGGAGGACGGGCCGAGTCGAACCGGTCTGTTCGTCGGACTCCTGGTGATCCTGTTGCTCATCGCCGGCGGGCTGGTCTTCTGGTTGGTCCGCAGTCTCGGCAGCACGGACACCAACGCCGAGAAGGCCACCGTGCCCGATGTCGTCCGCCTCGAGCGCGCGGTCGCGGAGCAGAAGCTGAAGGACGTCGGGTTCACGGTCTCGTTTGCCGACCGGGCCGACGAGACCATCCCCATCGACGTCGTCATCGAGCAGAGCCCTCGCGCCCTGGACACCCTGGAGACCGGCCGCAACGTGCTGCTCACCGTGTCCACCGGACCGTCCGAGGTCGCCATTCCGACGGGGCTGAACGGCTTGACCCAAGAGGAAGCGACGACTCGCCTCACCGTCATCGGACTCACGGTGAATCCGGTGCAGGTCCAGAGCGAGACCGTTGAGGCCGGCCGGGTGGTCGGCACGACTCCCGCCGCCGGGGTGAAGGCGAAGTCCGGCGACCCGGTGGAGCTCCAAGTGTCCACCGGTCCGCCGCAGGTGGCGATCCCCGACGTGAAGGGCAAGAACGAATCACAGGCCCGCAACACGCTCGAACGAGCGGGATTCAAGGTCTCGAGGACCATCGAGGTTCCCTCACCCGACGTGGCGAAGGGTCGGGCGATCGGAACCGACCCGGGTGGCACCGCAGCGAAGAACGCGGCGCTGGACCTGCAGATCTCCAGCGGCCCGGACGACGTGGCCGTGCCGTCGGTCAAGGGTCAGACCGAGGCCGACGCCACCGCGGCGGTGAAGGCCCGCGGCCTCGACGTCGAGATCAACCCGAAGTCCGTGCCCGGGGGCGACCCGAGCGTCGGCCGGGTCGTCGAGCAGTCACCAGCCGGAGGTTCCACTGTCCGCTCGGGCACCGCGGTCACATTGACCATCGGTGTGGCGGCGGCGACCACCACACAGGCCCCGACCACCACTGCGCCGCCGCCCACCACGACGACCACTGCGCCATGACGACTCGGGGCCGAGCCCCGAGTCGGGTTCGTAGCGGACTGGTCCCGGTGGTGCTGGCATCGATGACGGCGGGCTTCCTGGTGTTGTTGCTCGGCCTCTCCCCGAACCTGAACCCGTTGACCGTCGTCCTCGGCGGTGGTCTCCGGGTCGAGGTTCCCGATGTCCGGAACCAGACCCAGGCGTCGGCGCTGATCGAACTTCGTGGACGACGGCTCGATGCGGACACCTCGTTCGCCCATTCGGTGTCCGTCGAGCGGGGCCGGGTGATCTCACAGGTCCCGGGGGGAGGTGACCAGACCACTCGGAACGACACCGTGGGTATCGTCGTCAGCCTCGGCCCGTCCCAGGTCACAGTTCCCGATGTCACCGGTCAGACCCAGGAAGCGGCAACCGCCGCCCTTGAGCTGGCGGGGGTGCTGGTCCGCTCGGTCACGGTCAACGACACCGCAGTGGCGAAGGGTTCGGTGATCACCCAATCGCCCGGACCGACCGAGGTCGTCGCCGGTGGCTCGACCGTGGAACTGACCGTCTCCCTCGGACAGCCGTCGCGACCTGTGCCCGATGTGACCAAGTTGGCGATCGAGGGAGCGCTGTTCACTCTCGGTAAGGCCGGCTTCAATCTGGGCACCGTCACCAACCTCAACGACCCGCGACTTCCGGTGAACACCGTCATCAGCACCACGCCGGGAGCCGGTGAGATCCGAGACGTGGACGCCCTGATCGATGTGGTCATCTCGAATGGTCCGGCCGACGTCACGGTGCCCTCGGTAGTCGGGTCGACCTTCGCCGACGCATCGGCCCGAATCCAGTCGGCGGGATTGATCGCCGCCCAGACGATCGAGGAGACGCCCAGTGGTGGTGCCCCCGGAACCGTGGTGTCGCAGAACCCGGCGGGGGGATCGCCGATCAAGCCCGGCCAGGTCATCACGCTGACAGTGGTGGCGGGATGACCGCGTCGGCCGTTCCGCAGCGCTCGCTCGTGGCCGCCCGAGACCGGGTTCCGGCGGTCGGCTCCTGGAGGTTGCGGGTGTCGTTCGTCGTGCTGGTCGCGCTTTTCGGCTTCGCCACCTGGGCGAGTGTCGAGCATCTCGGCAGCAGCGACGGCCCGGCTGCGCTGGACAGGATCGAGCTCCCATCGGTCGAAGGTTTGGAATCATCCGCTGCTCAGGAGACGCTCACGGCGCTCGGCCTGACCGTCAATGTCGAACTGGCTCCGGCCGAGGGGCGAGCTGCTGGTGAGACCATCATCCAGCGGCCCCAGGCCGGTGCCAAGGTGCCCCAAGGGGACATCGTGACCCTGGTGGTGAGCGACGGCCAGACCGGTCAGCCCCTGCCGAACCTGATCGGTCGCCCGATAGGGGACGTGCAGGCGACCCTGACCTCGACTGGAGCAACCTCGGTGGTTGTGCCGGTGCCGTCGGAGGTGGTGGGCGCCGGGCAGGTGGTCGGGATGGTCCCCGCGGCGGGCCGGCGGATCGTGGCCGGTACCGCCGTCACGCTCTCGGTGTCCTCCGGGCCGGCGCCGCGTGCCGTTCCCGAGTTCGTGGGCAAGAACATCCGTGAGGTCATGCTGGCGCTGGGACGCGGAGGGTTCGGCATCGGCACCATCGCCCGCAAGGTGGATCCGGTGCAGACCGAGGGAACGATCCTGGCCGTGGACCCGCCGGCTGGAACGCCGGTGGCTCGGGACTACCCGGTGAAGCTGACGGTGGTGGGACCGCCGTCCACCGTTCGCGTCCCCTACCTGATCGGTGCCCGGCAGGCGTCGGCCGAGTCAGCGCTGTCCTCGGCTGGGTTGGCCGGGCTGATCACCGTGCTCGTCGTGGCCCCGGGGGACCCGAACGATGGCAGGGTCACCGCCCAGTCGGTCCCCGGGGGTGCGCCGGTCGCGCCCGGCACGAAGGTGACGGTCACCGTGTCGTCGTCTGGCGCTCCGCCACCTCCGACCGCACCGATGATCCCGGTCGCCCCACCCACTCCGGGATGACGTGGGCCGTCATGGCCGGCGCCGGGCAGGGCGGCGGCACGGCGACCCCGTGTGCTCAGGCGGCTTCGCAGCGGGCCAGGAAGGTCGACACCATGTCGTGCCCGCCCGCGGTGAGGATCGACTCGGGGTGGAACTGGACTCCCTCGACATCGAGCTCGCGGTGGCGCAGACCCATGATCAACCCGTCATCGGTTTCCGCGGTGATCTCGAGGACCGCGGGAAGCGTGCTGCGCTCCACGATCAAGGAGTGGTAACGAGTCGCTTCGATGGGGGACGGGAGGCCCTCGAACACACCGACACCGTGGTGGCGGATCAGGCTGGTCTTGCCGTGCACGATCTCGGGCGCCCGGATCACCCGGCCGCCGAAAACCTCGCCCAGGCACTGCATGCCGAGGCAGACGCCGAACACCGGGACCCGAGAGGACCACTGCTCGATCAGCGTGTTGGACAACCCGGCGTCGGCCGGTGAGCCGGGACCCGGGCTGATCAGGATGCCGTCCGGGTTGATCCGCTCGACGTCGTCGAGGTCGATGGCATCGTGTCGATGGATGATCGGTTCGGCACCCAACTCCCCGAGGTATTGCACGAGGTTGTAGACGAACGAGTCGTAGTTGTCGATCACCAGGACGCGGGCCACGGGGCACCTTACGTGAGGTCCCTCAGCGACGGACACACCGGTTTCGATCTCGGGCAGTACCATCTCGGCCCGTGGCAAAGGTGACCAAACGACGGCTCGACGCAGACGGCAACAAGGGCGGTGCCGTTCGGTCGGGCAACCCCAAGGTCGCTGCGGCGGCCAAGGCCGAGCGAGCTGGTGGGCACATCTCGGATGACATCGTGGTCGACGACGACGCGCCGGCCTTCTCCAGCCGTTACACCCCGAAGACCATCGACAAGCACATGCTGCCGAGTCCGATGTGGGTACCGGTGTTGATGTTCACGTTCTTCGGCCTCGGGGTGCTCAGCATCTTCTTGAACTACACCGGCATCCTGCCGGGGGCTCCGGACAGCTGGTACCTCGTCGGTGGGCTCGGCGCCATCCTGGCGGGCATCATCACCGCCACGCAGTACCGCTGAGGCCCGCTCCTGCCCGATGGGGTGGGACGCGTGGACCAGCGGTTGGCAGAGTGACGACGGTATGTCGACCTGATGGCGCGTTGATTGCCGTTCAGTTACCCTCCCCAAGGTTGTCCACAGGGTGGGGACAATGACCGTGGCGGGCGACCACTGTTCACCTCATGAGGTCGGCCGAGGCCGCGGGTCAAGCGGCGCGCCTGGGTCGAGCGGCGTGCCTGGGTCGAGAGGCTTGCCTGGGTCGAGAGGCGTGCCTGGGTCGAGCGGCGGTCGCAGTAACCCGATGCACACGGCGTGAGGACCTGCCCGTCGTGTCAATTCCTGATCACGACAGATAGCCCGGTGTGCCAGTTCTGCTCGGCTGACCTCACCGGTGGCCCGGCGACGCCAACTCCGCCCGTTCCAGGTCATCCGGCCGTGCCAGCCCAGGTCCCGGTTGCGCCCGGTCCGGCATCGTTTGTGATCCCGGGAAGCGCTCATTCGCCGCTCCCGCCGGCACCGGGCTATCCACCGGCACCGGGCTACCCGCCGGCGCCTGGCTCCGGAAGTGCCGGTTGGTATGGCACGGTCCCTCAGAAGCCCGGCAGGTCCACGCTCTCCTTGGTGCTGGTGCCCCTGGGCATCCTCGTGGCCATCGGCCTGGTCCTGGTGATCTCCGTGAGCCTGCTCGGCCACGACAGGACGACCGAGTTCTCTCCGGCACCGGGGGTCTCACAACGGAGTTCCGATCGAACGGTGTTCGTGCCACTGACCCCGGACGAAACGCTGCCGACCCCGCCCTCCCCGCCGACCTCGTTGTCGGTGCACTATGACCCCACCGCCCGCCTGGAAACCCCGTACCGGGTAGCGCTCCTGGGGCCGCCGATCGTCAGCGCGACCTTGTCGGGCGTTCGAGACGACGCACTCGCCGCCGATCTGTTCGCCAAGGGGTTCGTGGACATGGGGGCGGTCATGGCTGGTGATGGCGGACTGGACTCGATCGCAATTGCCCCGGCTTCGATCATGGATGGAGCCACCGAAGCAGGGGAGCTGGTCGACTGGTTCAGCATGCATGAGGGGACCCTGGGTCCGATGGCCGTTGCCGAACCGCCGGTCACGATCGTGACACCAATCGGCGCCGGGACCAAGCTTCGGCTCGAGGACAGCAACCGCTCCTACGAATACGCGTTCGTGGTCCTCGACGACATGGTGGTGCTGATCGCCCTCGAGGGACCGATGCCTCGACCAGGTCGCATGGATCAGATCGTCGCGTCGCTCAGCCTCGGTTGATCATTCCACCGGGGTGAGGAGTTGCATGTCCTCCATGCAGTGACGGGGCGGCTCAGGGTCGTCGTTGGCGGCCGTGGTCATCCGGACCTCGGTGCCGCAGATCGTGCACTGGTACACCAACTTGACCTTGCGCAGCGTTCCCGGGTCCGGTGGCTCCATCGGTGGCTGCGCCAGCCCGGCGATCATGGCCCACCCGAGGCGGAGCACCCCGGCGATCACCAGTCCGGCGATCACCGCCTGTGTGATCGAGACGTCGAAGATTGCGACCAACGCCGGCGTGGCCACGGCCACGGCCAGCAGGGCGATCAGGCGTCCACGCATGTCTTCAGCCAACCACAGCTGGACCGAAAAATCAGTTCTGCGTCCCACAAGTCCCGAACCGCGCACATCTGTCCACCGGTGGTGTGGTCAGAAGTGCGCGGAACGGGACGTTGCAGTTGTTCAGCCGAGGCGCTCGATGATGGTGGCGTTGGCCAACCCGCCGCCCTCGCACATGGTCTGCAGGCCGTATCGGCCTCCGGTGCGCTCCAGTTCGTTGAGCAGCGTGGCCAGCAGTTTGGT
>Ga0105046_10019391_pt1 | contig 10317 bp, 7 predicted proteins | sample MAT03_FD_78385 | JGI IMG/M metagenome (GOLD analysis project Ga0105046, IMG submission 78385) | Freshwater microbial communities from Lake Fryxell liftoff mats and glacier meltwater in Antarctica - MAT-03 (megahit assembly) | ecosystem: Environmental > Aquatic > Freshwater > Ice > Liftoff... | reverse complement strand
GCTGGGCAGATTACCGGCATTGACATTGCCGATGCCACCGAACCAAAGACCACCGCCGGCCAAAACTAGAATGACTAGCAGTGCAATCACCGCCCCAACGCCAGTGCGCCGGCCTAATAAAATGTCGAACCCGGCCGCGATTAAGAGCACCGGCCAAAAGCGAAAGAGCAGTTCCCATACATCAACCGCAATCACGCCCATATTATTTAACAAGAAGAGCACGCCGAATGCAATCAATAACAGCGGCCCAAACAGGCTAACCCCTCGTCTCTCGCTATTCATGATCTACGCCTTTCAGTGTGTAAACACTGCTGTTTGTAACGGTTAGCTTTGTTTGGCGAGCAAAGCCCGCCACAATAAAACTGCGCCCCCTACAATCAGGACAAATGGCCAAATGTAGCCAAGCGCGGCCTCAAATGAGACGCCGATTAGAATGCCCATGATCAGCAAAACGGCTGCTGGAATCAAGGCCCAACGGGTATTTTGCTGGTGCTGTTTGGGTAACAGCGCCACCAGCGCGAAGGTTACGCCCAGGCCGATAAAGAAGAGGCCACCGCTTTCAAAGTTAGGTAAGCCCAACTCGTCGACACCCGCCACCGCCGCCAGTGTGACCATAACGCCACCCGGAATGAGCGCCCACCAGTGTTCAGAATTGGCGAGATAGACAAGCACAAAACCCATGCCAATCGAGGCGAGAAAGAGCGGTCCGGTTACCGGGTCTAATGCGGCTGGACCAAATTCGCTGATCAGAGAAATCGTCGCCAGGCCCAATAAGGTGCAGCCTGGAATCGCTGCCCACCAGGCTGCCTGCCGATCGTTGAGAAAAAGATAGAGGAAGAAGAGCCCACCAGCGCCAAAAAGCACAATCCAGACAAGCGCGCTCAGGCCGCTGAAGAGCCCAAAATTTTGCAGTAGAAATAAGACACCACCGACAATCAACAGCAGACCCCAGATCGCATTGTTTCGTTTTAGATCATTATTTTGTTCATGGTTTTGCATAATAAATTTTCTCCTTACCGTGCTTTCTGCCGGCATCTTTGCCCACCCGCTACGCAGAACTATCTATTAAAATGTACACCACTCTATTATGAATTCCAATCACCATTAGGCGAGATCAATTCCTAGTCATACGACCAGTGTCTATCGGCTAAATGGCAATATAATTAACACTACGCAACATGCAAGGAAGAGTTGCTAGTTATACTTGAAGAAAAAATAAACCCGAAGGGCAGCAAAACCCTTCGGGCTGAAACAGGCGTTAGATAAGCTGGGTTAGGACGAGGGACTACTGCGGTACATAGGGAGATGCTTCTTCGCGCGACCACCAAACGCGCAGCCGCCCACTGCCGCCGCGTTCATAATACTCAACCCGAATCGTATGCGTATCGGCGCCAATCCCAATGAAACGGTTGCGTGATTCTTGCGCGCCATCACGCCAGCTATCGATCACCAATTGGTCGTTGATATAAACGCGTACGCCATCATCTGAAGTGGCGCGAAAGATATAATTGCCACCATCGAAGCGAAAGCGGCCCACCCAGCGCGCCGACCAATTATCGGTCGCAATCCCCCCTGGCACTGGCGAAGCGAAGCCCCAGTTGTAGTCGATGTACGCCGCACTGCGCGGTTCTGTCTGGCTCAATACGGGTGACCCAGCTAAGCTGACGCCGTTAAAATAAGTTGCATTCCAGACCCGTTCGTCATTGTTCAATGTATAGTTGAAGCGCAGGCTGGCCAGGCCGCCCACCTCGTAATATTCGATGCGTACGGTATGATTACCAGAAAGCGCGCGTCCAACGGTATAGGTTTCGCCTGTCGTGCCATGCCATTCGTCGAACATGATTTGATCATCCAACCAGACACGCACCCCGTCATCGGCGCCAAGGTTGAAACGATAGAAGCCAGGATTAAAAAAGATAGTGCGCACCATGCGGGCGGAAAATGAATCGCTGCTGACGGCCGGATCGGGGCGTCCTTCGCGCCAATTAAAGTCGATCGTGTTCGCCTCGCTGATCAGCACGGGTGCACCGTCTAACTGCGTATTGTTGAAGTAAGCGATGCGCCAATAGGCACTTGGCGCCGCGGTTGGGACTGGCGTTGGCGGCACAGGTGTAGCAGTTGCGGTAGGCGTGGCGATCGCGTTCGGCGTCGCAACTGGTACGCTATTCAGGCTACCGCGCCCTTCTGCCAAACGGATGTCGATCCAACCGTTGATATTATTGGGGCAACGAATTTGCCACCAGGTGCTCGTGCTATCCTTACCAATCAGATTACAAATCTGGTTGAGAATTGCCTGGCCGGTGACGCCAAAGGCTGTGCTGGGGCCTGCGTAAAGGTTAACTCGATCAAATTTGATGCGGACGGTGGGCGGCGTGGCTGGTGTTGCCGTCGCCACGGGGTTGCCCGGCAAAAGTTCGCTGACAACGATCAGTGGCACATCTGCCCCACTGGGGCGGATGTTGCCCCACACCTTGACCAAAATCGGCGGCTGCTGATCGCGCAGCGCTTCGATGCGTTGTTCTAACGTTGACGTTGCGCCAACAATCCCATAGACCACATTATTGGGCGTGATCAGGTAATTACCAAACGCCTGATCGTTGGCCTGACTCATGCGGCCTAGTAGTCCGTAGACCGCGCCGCTCTGTGGGGCGTTTTGTTCACCGGGAGAAAGCGATGGGCCACCACCAAAAACGCTGGGCAGATAAATCGTCGTGCGAGGTGGGGTGGGCGTTGGCGTCTGCGCAAAGAGCGGATCCGCCACCGGGTCGAGGAAAATGAGCAAAACAATCAGCAGAAAGCCGGACGAGAAGAACCGGTTGCGCATATTTATCCGTTCCGCGTTACTTGCCAGCTTTGGATGTGATAGGGCGCTTCCAGCAGCGCCGCATGATATGTCGCCTGATCTGGAAAATAGCGCTGTGATAACAGACGGCCGTGGATACTTACCGCAAACGCATCGACTGCATAGGGCCAAGGATCAAAGTTGATCGTGGTGTCATCATAAGCCATTTGGATAGCGACGCGTGTCCCCGCATTATCTACCGGACAGTTCGCGATCAAGCGCGGCGTGCCCCACGGCATGATCACCTGTAAACTGGCATTGTCACCAAATTGGAGCAGACGAGTATTGGCATCGACGACGCTATCTGCCAACGCTGCCAACATAATGGCATTAGCGGTAAATTCATGCCGAACCAGCGCTAACAACATTTGTTGATCGGCCAAGAAATCGGCGATATGAGCACGTAGATCCTCTGGTAAGGAATTCTGATCGCCACTTTCGTAGAGCATGGCGGCATGCCGGCCAATCAGTACGGCCGCATAAGGGTGTTGTTCGTAGGCACGATTGACCCCGCGCCGCCATAGTTGCACCTTGGCCGACGGATCATCATCGTGAATAAAGTCCATCGGATAACCATCGGCGCGCAGCTTGGGTTGCAATTCCCATTCAAGCCAACCATTATCATGTTGGCTGATCGCTAGCATGGTCGCAGCATAAGGGTGGGGGGTGGCAAAATCACGGTTGCCCCAATGGCGGCAAAACTCTTCCGCCATGAGCGCGTGGCTGGTTTGATGAATGCAAAGCACCCGACCATCCGGCATGTCGCGTACAATCATAACAGAGATCCTTACCGAGCCTGTACGACGATTTTTCAAATCGTTCGTACATTGTAGGGGACTGATACGAACGATTTGAAAAATCGTCGTACATTACTTCTTATTTTGCGTTCCGATTATAAAAAGACCAGTCCCAATCAAGCCGCCCAACACTAAGCTGCCTGCCGTTTGCCAACTCTTTAGCCTTAATCCACGTTGGCCCAGCCAAAGATGACCACTGAGCAGGGCTATGCCACTCAGCAATACTGGCGGCGGCACCGGTGCTTCGACGCCCGGTGTATTAAAAACCGCCTCCTGCATCTTATCGATCTGGTTTTCGATTTGTTGCTGGCTCCAGTGGAGATAGAGTGGCAACAACAACGCGACGTAGAGCGTGCTTAGCGTAAATTTCAATTTATCCGCCGTTCAAAATGCGCGTGATCTGCTCCAAATGGATGCAATCGTGGCTGCCCACTTGCATCACCGCATCGGTCAAACTAAAGTGACCGCGCTCGGGATGGACACCCGCACGTTCCCATTGCTCGGCGCTCAACCCCTTAAAAAACTCGACATATTGCTGGCGCGATGCAGTTAGCGCTGCATAAGCCGCATGCAAATCTTGGTCGATGTAGGCGCGCTCAACAGCGAGTGCTTCATGATCATAGGCCGGCAACTTGGAGTATTCCTCGGCCAAGATCATTTGGGCGCGCTGCTGGAAGAAACCGTCGAAGTCGCGTAGATGGCAGACAACTTCGATGACTGTCCAGCCTTTGGGACCATCATGGCCGTCGCGCAAGGTTGTAGCAACGGCCTGGCTCACAGGCGTCAACACATTGCCCAGAATAGCAAGCGTCGTTTGCATCAAGGCAAGATGTCTTTGGCGAATTGGGCTCAGATCCATAGTCTTTCCTTTTGGTTTATGGGCGTATCCATCAGTTTATTCCCATCTTCGTTTTTGTACGCTTGTTGGAAGCACCGCCGCGCACGAAAAGCCAACTAGGTGCGACGATTAATCGGTGTCGTCCGCTTCCACTGTGTGACCTGGCCGTTTGTAGCATCCAGGACGACGGCCGCGCCGTTTTCGAGCTCTTCCAGGTTGCCTTCCGCCCCGATCACGGCTGGCAACCCTATCTCCATGGCGACGACGGCGCCCAGGCTATCCAGGCCAGCTTCGCGCGTGATCAGACCACCGGCGCGCTGTAAAAGATGGAAACAAGTTTGGTCGATCCGATCCGCAAAGATAATGTCGTGGGGGCCGATCATCATTTCTTCGCCATTAAGCGGCGGTTGGATGCGCAAAATACGCCCAGCCACTTCGCGTTGACCGAGGCCAGCCCCGCGCGCCAATACCCGTTCGATCGTGCGCACAATCATTAGGTTGGTCGCGCTGCGTACACTGCCAACGGCCCCAGCCGTTAACACAATCGTGTCACCTTCGCTTACGAAGCCACGCGTGCGCGCTACGTTGATCGCATCATCGACCACTTCGTCGGTATTGTTTAAACGGCGGGTCAGCAGTGAATAGATGCCCCAATGTAGGCACATCTGGCGTTGCACCATCGGGCTGGGCGTGACGGCCACAATGGGCACTTTGGGGCGGAAGGCCGCGATCAAGCGGGCGGTGGCGCCGCTAACGGTTGGCGCAATAATCGCTTTCGCATGCACATCCGAAGCCGTTTGCACGGTGGCATGGCAGATGGCGCCAGCCGAAGTGAAGACGGTTGGCTGTTCGTAGACGATGCGCCACCCGGCGCGCTCACGTTCGCGCTCGGCCTCTTCGGCAATTTTAACCATTGTCTGAACCGACTGCACGGGATAGGCGCCGCTCGCCGTTTCGCCGGAGAGCATAATCGCATCACTGCCGTCAAGCACCGCATTGGCCACATCGCTGGCCTCCGCACGAGTGGGGCGTGGGTTACGGATCATCGAGTCCAGCATCTGCGTGGCTGTGATCACCGGTTTGGCCGCGGCCAAACATTTGGAGATGATCATCTTCTGCACCATCGGCACGGTTTCGGGCCGTGTTTCGATGCCCAAATCACCGCGCGCCACCATGATCGCATCTGATGCCTGGATAATGGGGTCGATATTGCGCACCGCTTCCGGTTTTTCGATCTTAGAGATGACTGGAATCGCACGGCCAAAGGTAGAATCGCGCTGAATCAGCGCTTTCAGTTCTTCGACCTCGGCCGGGCCACGCACAAAGCTCAGGGCAATCCAGTCTGCCTGACGCTCCAATGCAAATTTGACATCTTCGCGATCTTTTTCGGTGAGGGCAGGAATATCGAGCGAGGCATCTGGCAGATTCATGCCCTTATTATCGCTCAGTAGGCCGCCTACCACTACGCGGGTCCTAATCTCTACTTCATTCGCCTCGACGACGACGACTTCCAAGAGTCCATCGTCGATCAAGATTGCTTCTCCAGGGCGCACCCGATTGGGCAGGTCTTTATACTGAATCGGCACTCGGCCTGGTCCGCCGATGATATCTTCGCTGGTCAAGATCAATTCTTCGCCCTGCTTGAGCGGTACGCCCCCAGGTTGCATCTTGCCCACGCGCAATTTTGGGCCTTGCAAATCGGCCAGGATTGCGATTGGTTTTTGCAATTGTTCGGAGACAGCTCGCACGCGATCGATCGTTTCGCTATGATATTCATGGGTACCGTGGCTCATATTTAGCCGGGCCACATTCATGCCGGCTGTTACTAATTGGGTCAGAATTGATGTTTCACGACTGGCAGGACCGATCGTGCAGATAATTTTAACGCGGAGCATGGTCCCCCCTAAAGAAAGACACTCGCAAATTTTTTACATACAAATGTTTGATCAACGAAATAATTCTCTTATCCTACCACAAGATCATCCAGAATAAGAAGTTTAAGGAATTTTGTGGATGCTTCATGGGATAGAGTGCTAAATCAAAAGGGGAAAATTTAGGGATTAGATATTGGGTATTACTCGCTTACTATCCAATATCTAATCCCTATGTATGTACGGAACTGTTTACTCTGTTGTGTTGTACGATAACCGCTACTTGTTGAACGCCGGCAGTTTTTTGGGTGGACACACAGTGGCGCGAAGAAGATGGCGAAGGCTAAACATACAGAGTGGATAGCGCAATCTGGCTATGCACCCCGCACTATAAAAGTGGTTGACAATCAACGATCAACAACGTTGGTGATTCGCTTGTCGCCGTTGTACAAGCATCGTTGTGCTCGTGACAAGGTGCGTTTATAAGACCACACTACGCTCCATTTCTCGGCCATCGACACTCTCTTGCACGCCCCGTTCTTGGGCTTCGGCCAAAGAAATTTCACCGGCATCGTGGCGGGCGCGAGACTGATGAAACTCCTCATTGGTCATGCCTAGGGGCTTTTCATCTAGAATTAATTTGTGCAACCCCAACCGTAAGCCTTTGAGTGTGCGTTCTAAGGGCTTTTCGCTGTATATCTCGGCAAAAGTTGCCACAGCCGTATCCGGATCCAGCGGTGCTAACTCATATTCTCGCGCCAATCGCTCGCGGTGGAGCGCAATCCAGAAGTAGATATCTGCTTCTGTCCGGTTGGGAAAATGTTCAAGCAAGCGATAGTGGCGGATGGCTTCAACTACGGGCATATAGACGTTGTCATACCAACTCACAACTGCCTCTGCCCAAGTCAGACGTGTCTTGCTCCCCGTGCGCGCTAGATCTAGATTGCGCAAATAGCGATGCACTTCGATATGTTCTAACATCATCGCATACCGGCCCGGTTCGGTTAATGTTAAACCATGATCGGGGCGCAATTCATCTAAGTGAGTTTCATTTAAAAAATCAGTATATTCGGCTTTAATCAGCCATTGGTCGCGTTCAAAATCATCCGCTGTCAACGGAACTTCGGTTTTTACTTCGGTCACATAGGCTTCGATATGGCTGGCATCATTGGCGCGCGCCACACTGACGCGATGGTTGCCATCGCGCACAAAATAGACTTCACCGATTTTAAACAGTTCCACGGGCGGTACTGTTTCTAATGCATTCATCGCCGCATCGAGCCGCGTCCAACGTTCTTGGTTGGCGCTGGCGCGGGGCAGGAACGTGCGCGTAAAGTCTCGGTAGCGTCCCACGCTGCCGACAATACGATCCAGCCGCACCATCTGGGTGCCGCGTTCAATTTGTTGACGCGCATTCACGCGTTTGGCTACTTCTTCAAAACTGAACAAAGTGTTCTGTTCACCGGTCATCAGGCCCATCACATCCGACAGTTGAGCCCGAACGACACTCCGCTTAAATCTTTCTCTGGCCTCGGAAAATTGCTGTTCACTTGGCATTGGTACTATCTCCTCTAATTGCGATTCTTACATCGGATGCCGCTCGCTAAACTTCATTTAGAGCGCTACTTTGCGCAATGCGCAGCCATAAGAGCGTCTTGATGTAACCCCGCAAGTCTTGCGCGTTTCGTTCGCTTGCTAACCCATCGAAGGTGCATTCTGAACAAATACGTTTACATAGGACAGATGGATACTTTCTGCCCTCATCACCAATTCTACTACGCAATTCTCTCAATGTATGATTAATATTGCGTTAACAGGATATCAGTGTATATTTAACACTAATCCTCTTCCAGTATTATAACATAGGTTTGCCAAAGATTACTGACGAGTTTGTTACAAAATTTCAGACCATTTCTATACACAATGCCAAAAACCGGCCTCTACAACAGGCCGGTTGATTTTTTACACTGGATCGGACCTTAAGCGATTGGGTTTACGGCACAACCTGCCAATGCCGTACAGATATCGGCGCGCAAACTCATGCAGTTGACACCCTGCACGACACCTTCTTTGGCCGGCACCTCCGCCGCCTGAAAGCGAATAATTTTGCCCAATTTTGAGATCACAAAAAGATCATGGTGCTCATCAACGGCGAACGCGCCCACTAGCGCATCGGTCTTCATCGCCACTTTACCACCTGCCCCTGGTGATTTATTGGCCCCAAAGCCGGCCAATAGACGAACAGTGCCCTTACCATCGGCGCTTAGCAGAAAGATACCGCCATCAGCACTAGTCGCTGCGACGGCAACCACTTCATCATTGGGGTCAACGCGCATCCCTAGACAGCCGCGCACCGGCACCAAACGTTCAGAAAAGCGAATCGCCTGTCCTTGGCGTGTCGCGAGCAATAGTTCATCGTTGCCAGATGTCCAACAGGCGCCGGCGGGTGGGCCGCCTTCGCTGATATTGTAGAGAACGGTGCCCGGTTGCAAGCTTTTGCCTAGGTATTGGCTGCCAATCCGGCGCACCTGACCCCGTTTTGTCGCCAGCGCGACATAAGATCCGCCGCGGTCGGCAAAGGCCAAGGCTAAGTGTTCATCGGGCCGCAAAGGGAAATTTTCGAGCAGTGATTGGCCACGGCTGCGCACTTCAGCCTCTAGCAATTCACTGACTGCCAAACGAAAGGCGCGCGCTTGATTGGTAACCAAAATCAGGCCCGCGCTTTCGTCGGCGATTACCAGAAAGGCTGGTGGATCACTAGCAGCGCTGTCGAGATCAAAGACGCCCATGCCGCCCCGCCGCTGACGCGAATAGAGATGGCGGGGCGTGCGCTTGCCGATGCCGTTCGCGCTGATCGAGATAACATTCATCGTGGTAGGCGGCTCATTCGGCTCCATCGGAATCTCGTTACGCGCCCCTCTATTTTCGCCATCCGCCTGGCGTAGGGTTTCTAATTCTTCTTCCAACGCTTCAATATAGGCCATCACTTCCGGGGTGATAGCACTTAAATCGGGTCTTTCTACGGCCATAGTTTTATCCTGCTAGTTTCAAAGGTAAGTAGGTGAATTTAATTCGCGGGAAGGGTGGCCGCAATCTGCAAAATATCCAGCGCATACTGGCGGCTTTCTGGTGGCAATTCATCCCAACCCAAGCCCGCTTCCAGATGCTTCAACACCTTGTCAATGCCCCAATTATAAGCGACCAACATCCATTCGGCCTCTGGGTGGCCCTGCTTGCCAAGCATCGTGCGCAGGTAGTCGAGATAAACGGCGGCGACGAGGGCATTGCTGTAGCTGTCAAATGGATCCGACATTTCGACGACGGGCGCCCACTCGCGCCATGTATTCGGCATAATCTGCATCAAGCCCATCGCCCCTCCATCGCCCAGCGCGACGGAGTCGAAGCTACTTTCGATATAAGCCTGAGCCGCCAACATGCGCCAACTCAAGTCGTAACGCCGGCCGATCGCACGAAACATCTGCTGATAGGTCAGGTGTTGCTCTGGTGCGGCCGGTTGGACATCCGCTATGGATGCCGCTGACGCTGGTTGTTCGACTGGCGCCACTGCTAGATTCGGCGCTGGATCACCGGGCGCTGAGATCTGGGCCGGCAAAACTAACGGCACCGCTGGGTCTAGCGTAGACACCGCGATTGGTTGGTTGCCGTTGTTCTGATCTGCATCTAGCGCATTGATGATAGGTGATTCCCCTGGTGCATTTGTCAACGGGTTGGGCTGATTGGCTGGCAAGTTGACCATGATCGTGATGACGGGCGGCGCAGCAATCTGATTCGTGATCGGCTGGCTAGCTGCGCTTTGGCTGGCACGCAGGACAAGAAAGCCCATCAACAGCATTGCCCCGGCCCCAACCAGCGCCAACAGGAAAAAACTCAACAGCGCCCCCACATGCCAGGGCCGGAACAACGGTTTGCAATCAACCTCGACCGTGGCACTGCGCGCCGACCCTGGCT
>Ga0105046_10019390_pt1 | contig 10317 bp, 7 predicted proteins | sample MAT03_FD_78385 | JGI IMG/M metagenome (GOLD analysis project Ga0105046, IMG submission 78385) | Freshwater microbial communities from Lake Fryxell liftoff mats and glacier meltwater in Antarctica - MAT-03 (megahit assembly) | ecosystem: Environmental > Aquatic > Freshwater > Ice > Liftoff... | reverse complement strand
GAATCGCTGCGGAAAAGCCTTGACCACCCGAACCCGCGCGTCCAAGCCCTCGCTGCGCAGTTGCTCGAACCGAAGCGATAGGATCAATCGAATCCGAAAGTCGCAATTGGCGCGGCCTCGTCTTCCGAAATGATTTTGCGGGGGTGGATCTACCCGGGAATCATTTTCCGACCGGCTTCGCCTATTTCAGTTCGATCCGGCCATCTCTTCGAATACCACATTGCCCCGGTAGTGCGAATTCAGAGCCTCGGCGGTATCGTCGGAGACGGTCCGGTCGATCCGCAGCAATTCCAACTCCGGCGGTGGTCGGCGCTGCAACAGTTGCTTCGCACCGTTGTCGTCGATCGGGTTGCCCCGCAGGTCGAGCTCGACGAGGTTCTTCCAAAAGCGGGACAGGATCAGATAGCGCAGGCTCCGGTTGCCGATCCGCATCCGGCGCAGGCGGACGATCCGGAGTCGGGCGAGGTGGTCGGCCCTGCACAGCTCCCGCACGGCTTCCGGGTGCAACGACGAATTGGCGAGGTCGAGCACCGTCAGGTGCGGCGCCAGTAGGCTATCCGCGAGCCGTTTCGGACTCTCGAAGTTCACGTTCACCCCGTCGAACCGCACGGTGCGCAATTCGGGCCAGCAATCGGGGTAGCCGAAGTAATCGACGCCCGGCGGGCCGCCTTCATCGGCGATGACCAATTCTTCAAGCTTCCAACTTCTCGACGTGAAGAACCGGTGCAAATGGTTGCGGCCGAAGCCCATCGATTGCAACTTCAGCGATTTCAATCGTTCGGCGCCGCCGTGAAAGGCTTCGAGAAACTCGGTGAAGTAGAAATTGTCCCCGGCGAGGGCTTGGGCCATCTCGAGCGTTTCCAGTTGCCGGCCGAGCGGGCTGAGCCAGAGTTGTTCGAGGACAACCGGCATGGCGTGGCTGACGCAACTGCGGAAGCGCAAGGCCCGGATGCCGGTGGTACCGGGGCTGGCGCAGAGTTCGCGCATCGCTTCCGATGGGACGCCGATGCCGTCGAAATCGATCTCGCGGATCGACGGTAGCCACGGGCTTGCGGCGAACTCCTTCCATTGCTCTAGTGTCGCCCCGTACAGCCCGAGCCGTCGGATCGGCACGGCGTGCAATAGCCGGGGCAATTCGCGTTGAAGAGCTTGCAAGATGGGCACTTGCGCGTAGTGCCCGAAGCCCCGGCGGAACAAATCCTGCGCGACCCAATGCAAACCCCGATCCGCCGAAAGGGTCGGTAAGTCGCGGTGCATCGACTGACTGACGTTCCAGTCCGATTGCGTCCGCCGCAAAGCCACGGCTCGCGGATCCCACTCCGGTAACGCCGCCAGTGCGACTTGCGAGCGCACGAATCGCGCCCGGTCCGGGTCGCCGGATTCGTCGAGCCAATCGGCGAAGACCAAGCGCGGCAGGTCGTCGTCCGGATCGGCGAGAACGGCTGCCCGCAAGGCGTCGTGTTCGGGCGATGTTGTCATGTCCGGCTCACATCGAATATTCCCGACAATCTTACCGCACAGCATACTTTCGCCAGCTTCCCCGAGCGATCCAGATTGCCGGGCGCTTGCACGCCACGCCCCCATTCGCCTACTCTAAATTTACCGATTGCGGGCTCGCGCTGCGCCCGCATTGGTTCCCGACCCGAAAGAAGGCACACCCATGAAGCGGCATTCGCTCAATTTGCTACTCGTCGCCGGGTTGGCCGCGCTCGTCGCGGTCTCCGGTGGCCATGGCCAAGTCCCCGGCCCGGTCGATGCCCCCGAGAAGAAATTCCCGGACTTCAACACCGTTGTCAAGGGGGCCAAGGTCTACGAAGGCCTCTTCACCCTGCACCACAAAGACGAACACGTCTTCGCCGAGATTGCGCAGTTCCAGTTCGACAAGCCCTTCCTCGTGCCGATGGCGATCGCCAAGGGTGCCGGCGTCGGCGGCACGACGCTGAACTTCGGAGACGAGTGGGTCGTGGTCTTCCGCAAAGTCGGCGACAAAGTCTTTGTCGTCAGACGGAACGTCCGTTACACGGCGGCCGCCGGCACCCCCGCCGCACGGGCGCTCGACACGACCTACTCCGACTCCGTACTGATGGCGCTACCGATCAAGGCGCTGAACCCGCTGAAGGGGACGGTGCTCATCGACTTCAACCAGATCTTCTTCAGCGACTTCGGCGACTTAGGGATCGGCTTCCTCGACCAAAACCGCACGACGTGGGGCAAGATCAAAACCTTCAAAAAGAACGTCGAACTGCAAGTCGAAGCGACCTTCTCGGGCAACCGCACCGGCAGCATCGCCCCGACCGGCGGCGATGCCGTCATCGACACGCGCGGCGCCACGGTCGTCCTCCATTACGGCTTGGTCGAACTCCCCGAGCCGGGCTTTCAAACCCGCCCCGCCGATGACCGCGTCGGCCACTTCAACACGGTGTTGAAGGATTTTTCGAAGGAATCGACCGACACCGCGTTCGTCCGTCACGTCAACCGTTGGCGGTTGGATCGTGCTGACGGCTCACCGTGGAAGGACGGGGCCAAGTTGGTCGCGCCGAAAAAGAAGATCATCTTCTGGATCGAGAACACCGTGCCGGAGGAGTTCCGGGCGACCGTCCGCGAGGGGATTCTCGAGTGGAACAAAGCGTTCGAGAAAGTCGGCTTCCGCGACGCCATCGAAGTCCGCCAGCAAGAAGGGGAAGACTTCGACCCCGAAGATATCACCTACGCCACGTTCCGTTGGATCGCGAGTGAAGTGCCGTACGCCATCGGGCCGAGCCGGGCGAACCCGTTCACCGGCGAACTGCTCGACGCCGACATTTTGTTCGACGCCAGTATGGTGCGGTCGTACAAGGGGGAGACGCTGATTTACCGCGACGAGAAGGGCCAGATGGTCGAGCCGGCCAGCACCATGCAAGCGAGCCGGCGCGGCTGGGATCTGCCGTCGCACCCGCTGGATAAACTCCGCGAAAGCATGGGGATGACCCCGAGTTGGAACGACCGCCAAGCCACGCCGGAAAGCTTGGCCAAGCAGAAGCTCGCGGCCATCCGCCACGGCCACTGCCAGTGCGCCCACCACAAACAGAGCGAGCTGGCGCTGGCGATGACGGCGATCTTGGCGCAGACGAACCTCAAAGACGGCGAGAAGATCCCGGATGAACTGCTGATGCAAGCGGTGAAGGAAACCGTGATGCACGAAGTCGGGCACACCCTCGGCCTGCGGCACAACTTCAAAGCGAGCACGGTGCTAAAGAACGACCAACTGCACGATACCGCGATCACCGGCAAGCAGGGCCTTGTCGGTTCGGTCATGGATTACAGCCCCGCCAACATCGCTCCGAAGGGGACCAAGCAAGGGCACTACTTCACGCCGACGCTCGGCTCTTACGATTACTGGGCCATCGAGTACGCCTACACGCCGAACGGCTCGACCGAGCAACTGGCGAAGATCGCATCCCGCGCCGCCGAGCCGGGGTTGATCTACGGTACCGACGAAGACCTGATGGGAACGAACGACCCGTTGACGAACCAGTGGGATCTCGGTTCCGATCCGCTGAAGTTCGCCATGGATCGCGCGAAGCTCGCGCTGGACTTGATCCCGAATCTCGCCGAACGCGTCACCGAAAAAGGCGAAGGATACCAACGGGCCCGGGTCGCCTTCGGCGTGTTACTCCGCGAATACGGCAACGCGGCTTACGTGGCTTCGAAGTACGTCGGCGGCACCGCGGTGAACCGGGACCACAAAGACGACCCGAACGCCCGCGATCCGATCGTGCCGACCCCGGCCGCGAAACAGCGCGAAGCCATGAAGTTCCTGCAAGAGCAAATCCTCACCGACAAGCCCTTCGACTTCCCGCCGGAGTTGCTGCGTAAGCTCGGCACGGATCGCTGGGTCCACTGGGGCAACGAGAAGTCGATGACGGCGAAGGAATTCCCCGTGAACGACCGCGCGCTGGCGATCCACCGCACGGTGCTGAACGAGCTACTCCACGGCTCGACGCTGAGCGCCGTGCAGAACACATCGAAGATGCTCGGCAAGGACGAGAAGCCGGTGCAGATCGCCGAGGTGTTCCGGATGCTTTCGGATGCCGCGTTCGCCGATCTTCCGGTCGACGGCAAAGCCGCGGCGGTGAAGTCGTCGGTGATCCGCCGCAACTTGCAGCGTGAGTACGTCCGCAAGCTCTCGGCGATTGTGCTCGGCAAATCGGCCGGCGGCACCAATTTGTTGGAGTTGCTCTCGGGCGGCGGCGGTAGTTCGGTGCCGGCCGACGCGAAGAGCTTGGCCCGTTTGCATTTGAAAGAGGCGAGCCAGCGCGTTGCGGCCGCGTTGAAGGACGAGAAAGACGACACGGCGAAAGCGCACTGGGACGAATTGAAAGAGCAGATCGGCAAGGTGCTCGCCGCCAACTTGACCGCGAGCGAGTGACGGCAATTGCGGGACGCCGCCGACGAGTCTGGCTCGGACGAGCCGGCTCGTCGCCCAGTCTACCGCGACTTCGGCTTCGCCTTGGCGGTTTTCCCGGCCTTCACGCGCTCTTGGCCGGTCGGGCAGATCGACAGCAGCGGGCAATCTGGGCAGAGGGGTTTCTCGGGCAGGCAGATCGTCGTGGCGAGTTGGATCAGTCGGTCGGAGAAGTCGATGCCCGTGGCCTTCGGGATGAAATGCTCGAGCGAGGCCCGCGTCGCTTCGAGGTCTTCGATTTCTTCCTCGATGGCCCCGAGTCGCTGCAAGACGCGAATCGTCGGTTCGTCGAGAGGGATCGCGTGCCCTTCGAGGCTGCGCTGCATCACCCAAGCGACGACGAAATCCGAGACGCCGTGGTCCTTGTAGCGGGCGAGTTGCTTCGCGGCTTGCTTCAGCCCTTTCTTCTCCAAGTCGTCCAAGGCGAACGTGTAGGTGCGCTCGAAGTGCTCTTGCAGGAACTTCACGATGCGCTCGGCTTTGTTCCCGGCATCGGCCAAGCCGAGGCCCGCGATGGCATCGGCGACTTCCTGCACCGAGCTGACACGCATCTCGTTGAGATCGACGAAACCGGTTTTGATTTTGAGGAACGCCGCGTCGGCGGCGGAGTTCGGCACCCCTTCGCGGAGGATCGCGTAGAGGACTTCTTCCAAAATCGGGTGGGGCGTTTCGGGTTCGCCCGACGCCGGGATCTTCTTCTTCAGAACCGTGTACACCTGCGTCAGCAGTTGTTGCTTGGTCATGGTGGCCAGCATAGACGGTCGCTCTGGTGGGTCGGGACGCGGCTGGGAGCTCACCGAGGGATCTCGGGGCCGGGGGGCGTACCGGGGGCGTCCTGTCCGCCGGCAGGGGCCTTCCCTTCGCTGTCGACTTCTACTTCGTCGTCTTCTACTTCGTCGTCATCATCGTCGAACAAGTCGGGCGGTTCGAGCTCATCGTCCGCCGCAGCGGTTTCGTCTTTAGAGAAGGTGCCGTGTTTCTCTTGCTCTTCGCGGAGCAGGCGGGCCACCTCCACGCTCTTCTTCACGCCTTCGTCCACGACGAAGATGATAACAGGAAGGAAGCGGGTTTCGAGCCTTTTGGCCAATTTCGATTGCACGAACCCGGCGGCGTTCTTCAACCCGTGCATCGCGAGGGCTTGGTCTTTTTCGGAACCCATGACCGAAACGAACACCTTGGCGTGCTGCAAATCGGCGGCGACTTCGGCGCGCGTCACCGTCACGCCCTTGACGCGCGGATCGCGGACTTCGAACAGGATCGTCTCGGCCGCGACTTCGCGGACGACTTCGGCGACCCGGGCTAAGCGATGCGTTTTCATGCTGATCCTAATGCCGCCAGAGCGGGTACGTTGAACCGGGAGATCCATTGCGACTCGGCCCGAACGACCCCTGCGCCGACGTCGAGCAATTCGAATTCGAATTCCGTGAGCATCGAAGCGACGGTTTGAATCCCCGGCCCGCACGCTCGTGCGACCTCAATCGACGCGGTGTTTCGGAATCATCTCGCGAATATCAATCATTTCCGTTTGCGAATTTCTATATCGTCACGCGACTGGTGAATCACACCCACAATTCGAACGCGATTCGGATAGGCCCGATAGTGCACGCTGAAGGGGAATCGATCCAACATCCCGATTCGCGTCGTCGAGTATTCGATCGCCCATCGATGAGGATTGACGACCAATTCGTCGATCACTCTTTTCAATTCGAATAAAAACTCTCGTCCGAGATCCGCTTGTTGATCCTCGTACCAATCGGTGATCGATTCCAATTCATCGCTTACCGCCCGATGGTGAGTCAGGATCATTACTTTCGCCCCGTCAGCAGGCGATTGTGCAGATGATCCCAATCCAGTTCCATTTCATCACCCGCTTCCATCTCGTCGGCGCGGCGATCCATTTCATCATGCAAGCCTTGCGAATCCGCATCCCAGATTCCTGGGGGCGGTAAGCTGTGCAGGATTTCTTCGGCGAGCGAACGGCGTTCCTCGATGGAAAGCGTGTCTATCCCCAGCGATTTCATGCTCGGCATAGTCTGTCCTTTCGGTTTTAGTCATCCCGGAACTCCGTACGCTGCCGGCTCGCTTATCACAGCGTCCGCTGCCGAATCTCGATGCGGTAGGCTTCGATCACATCGCCCACTTTGATGTCGTCGAACCCGGCGACCTTCAGACCGCATTCGAAGCCTTCGCGCACTTCCTTCGCGTCATCTTTGAATCGCTTCAAGCTGTCCAAGCCGACGTTGCGCTCGGCGGCGGGGAAGATCACCGCCCCGTCGCGGATGACCCGGACGCGGGCGCTGCGCTCGATTGTCCCTTGAGTGACGTAGCACCCTGCGATGGTGCCGACCTTCGAAACCTTGAACGATTCGCGGACGATGGCCCGGCCCAAGTGGACGACTTCCTCGATCGGCTTCAACCGGCCTTCGAGCGCCGCGCGGACGTCGTCGACGAGGTTGTAGATGATCTGGTACTCCCGCAGGCTGATGCCGCGGGATTCGGCCAGTTTGATCGCCGCGTCGTCGGGCGTCACGTTGAAGCCGATGACCAGCGTATCCTCCGGGCTGGTGAGCGCCAGCGACACGTCCGATTCGCTGATGGCCCCGATGCCCGCCAGCAGCACCTTGCAACGCACTTCCTCGTGGAGGAGCTTCTCGAGTTCCTTCTTGATGGCTTCGAGCGAGCCGCGGGCCTCGGCTTTCAGGATCACCTTGAGCTCGGTGACCTTCACCTTGCTGTTGCGCTCCTTGAGCATGTCCATGCTCTGCGGGGCGAACTTGATGCGGTCTTCTTCGATGCGCTTGTCGTGGCGCTTGTCGGCGATTTCCGCGGCGGTCTTCAGGTCGTCGACCAAGTAGAACGGATCGTCCGCGTCCGGCACTTCGTTCAAACCGAAGATCTTGACGGGCGTGCTCGGCCCGGCTTCTTTGATCGGGTTGGCGAGGTCGTCGTACATCGCGCGGACGCGGCCGAAGGTCGACCCGCAGAGGATGATGTCGCCCTTGTGGAGCGTCCCCTGTTGGATGAGCAACGTCGCCATGACGCCGCGGTCGCCGTCCATGTAGGCTTCGAGGCAAGTGCCCGACGCCGGGTGGGTCGGGTCGGCCATGAGGCCTTCGTTGAGTTCGGACACGATACCGATGGTGTCGAGCAACTCGCCGATGCCGGCGCCGGTGACGGCGCTGGTTTCGACGAACGGCACTTCGCCGCCCATCGTGTCCGGGAGAATGTTCAACTGGTACAGCTGCCGGCGCGTTTTGTCGATGTTCGCGTTCGGCATGTCGATCTTGTTGATGGCGATGATGATATCGACATCGGCGGCGCGGGCGTGGGCGATGGCTTCTTCCGTCTGCGGCATGACTCCGTCGGTCGCGGCGACCACGATGACGACGATATCGGTGACGTTCGCACCCCGGGCCCGCATCTTGGTGAACGCTTCGTGACCGGGCGTATCGAGGAACGTGACGGGCTTGCCGTCCTTCTCGACGCGCCAAGCGCGGAGCACTTGCGTGATGCCGCCGGCTTCGGTGGAGACGATGTCGGACGACAGGCCGTATTCGATGCGGATCTTGTCGAGCAGCGACGTTTTGCCGTGGTCCACGTGGCCCATGATCGTGACGACCGGGGGCCGGGGCCGCAGCAATTCGGGATCGACGGTTTCGGCGCGGACGCGGAAGCCTTCGAGGAGTTTATCTTCGGCGGTTTCTTGTTTCTTGGCGACGAGGTGGATGCCCTTGCCGATGGCGATGACTTCGGCCACGTCGAAGGCGATGACCGAATTCACGCCGTACAGCTGCTGGGTTTCTTTCACCAACTGCTTGGACAAGTCCCCGACTTTCATGCCGATGGCTTCCGAGAGGGAGCGCACCGTGATCGGCATGAGGATTTCGACCGGGCCTTCTTTCTTGACGATCTGCTGATTCTTCTGACGCAGATGCTTCCGCATCAGCGCGGCGCGCGGCCCCCGGCGCGAGCCGGACTGCTGATCGATGACTTCGGCTTGGCCACCTTGGATGATGATCGCGCCCTTGTCGGTCGGGCCTTTGCGATCGCGCGATTGCCGGCCGGCGTGGCGCCCGGAGCGCCCGGCGACTTCGCCCGGCTTCTTCTTGTCGTCGCCGCCTTCGCCCTCGTCCGGTTTCATCGGGCCGCGCGGCATCGGCGGCCGCGTGAGGCCCGAGGCCGGTTTGTCCGGCGCGGCCGGGCTGCCGTCGGCCGGTTTGTCCGGAGTCGCGATCAACTTCTGGACTTCGCCGATGCTCTGCTTGCCGCGCTTCTGTTCGAGTTCGCGAAGCTTCTTGATCTGGTCGAGCGTCAGCTTCATCGACGTGCCCGGTTTGGCGCCACTCGGCGGGCCGGCATTCGGAGCGGGCGGACGCGGTCCACTACCGGGAGGCGGCGCTTGGCCGGGGCGAACCGGAGGACCGAACTGCGTACGCGGCGGGCCGGCGTTCGGCGGGCCGAACTGGCTTCCGGGCCTCGGGGCACCGGGTTGCGGTGGCCCGTATTGCGTCCGCGGCGGACCGGCTTGCGTATTGCCGCCGAGGTTGCGGACGTTCTGCTGCGGCAGCGGGCCCATCGGCCGCGGCGCTTGGGGAAGCGCGGCCGGGCGCGGCGGCTGCGGCGCCACCGGCGGTGGTGCGGCAACCACGGTCGGCGTCGGTGTCGGTTGAGCTTCGACTGCAGGCGCAACCAGGGTCGGCGTCGATTCCAGTACCGGAGCCGGGGTCGGTGGCGCCGCTGGTACCGGTGGCGCTACCGGCGTCGGGCCGCTGCGGTGGGGGACTTGGTGCGGCGGGCCGGGTTGGCCCGGCCGCGGCGGATTCGGCCGATTGCCGAGGACGGGCATCCGGTTCGGGTTCAACAGGTCTTTCACGCCGCGACCTTGGATCAAGCCGCCGGAAGCGGGCATGACGGACGACGGCGGAGGGCCGGCGGGAGGTGCCGGCACCTCGGGTGCGGCCGGGGCTTCCACGGCCGCTTCGGCGACGACGGCCGGAGCTTCGACCACTGGCTCGACGGGCACTTCAACCGAGGCGGGCACTTCGACCGGCTCTTCGATTTTCGGCTCGACCGGCTTCGCCACGACTTTGGGCGGCGGGAGGGTGCGGACTTTGGTTTCGAGCGTCTTGGGCGGTCCGACGGCGGGGGCGGTTTTGGCCGGCGCAGTCGGGGACGAGCCGGACTTCGGTCCTTCTTTGACTCGCTTCTTGAGCGCGTCGACGTGCTCGGGTTCCAACCCACTGAGTTGATTCTTGATGCTGGGGTAACCCAGTTCGCTGCAAAGATCGAGGATGTCCTTGGTGTCGAGCTTCAGCTCTTTAGCCAAGGCGTAAACGCGGACCTTTTCTTGGGCTTTCTCTTGAGTCTTCGACAAGCGGCGCTCCTTGGTGGGCCGCTGCCGCGACCCGACTATGTGGAAATTCTAACCGGTTTCATCAGATTGGGAAGGGGTTGTGCGACGGCGGTCATGCCGACGCTCCTTCCGGGGTGGTTGCTGCGGTCGCGCCGGCCGGGGCCTGCGCGGAGGTTGCTGTGGGTGTCATCGTCCCCTCCTCGGGTGATTGCTTTACCGAGTCATCATACGACTTCGGAATCGATTCGGCGGGCCAATCTGGGCGCCATGATGGCGTCCCCACCGCAATCGGCAAGCCCGAGCGATCGATTTCGCAAGGAATTGCACGTGGATCACGGGCCGGAATAGTCAATGAAGGTTGCGGAAGAATCCGAGTGGAAAACCCATCCACCGCCGTTGCTACCAGCGTTTCGAGGCGATCAGTTGGATCAGCGCCTTGTGCGGGTCGGCGAATTTGCTCACCAAAACGAGTTAAGCGAGAACACGCACACCCTCGCGTTAACAGACTTTCCAAATGCTT
>Ga0105046_10019388_pt1 | contig 10318 bp, 6 predicted proteins | sample MAT03_FD_78385 | JGI IMG/M metagenome (GOLD analysis project Ga0105046, IMG submission 78385) | Freshwater microbial communities from Lake Fryxell liftoff mats and glacier meltwater in Antarctica - MAT-03 (megahit assembly) | ecosystem: Environmental > Aquatic > Freshwater > Ice > Liftoff... | reverse complement strand
CACCGAGTTCTGGCGCTACAGCATGGAATGTGCCGGTTACGCACAATGGCTTGCCGGTGGGCTCGATGAGGCGCTCGACGTCGATCCGCAACGTGCCTGGCTGGTCGGACTGATGTTGCGGCTGGGTCAATTGATCATCTGCTCAGCGCACCCGGATCTGGTGGCGCAGATTGAACAGACGCCGCGCGCTGCGGGCGAACGCTGGACGCGCGAACGCGACCTGGCCGGCTTCGACGAAGGCGAGGTCACGGCCGAACTGGCTCGGCGCTGGAATTTTCCGGACGCGATCGTCCACGCCTTGTTGTTGTCGTGCGACCCGCAGCTCATGAAGCCGATAGCGCCACTGGCGGCGGTGGCCCACCTGGCCGGCCTGATGGCCGAGTCGGCGGACAACGATGCAAAGGTCATAGATACGCTGCCGGTTCCGGTCATGGATTCGCTGGCCTTGAAATATGGATGGATGAAATCCGGATTTCCCGATTCCGGCAGTTTCATCCGCTTCGACGGCCTGGTCTGAAAGCAGGCGAATACGCCGGCTGCAGCGAATCGGATCGCCGCGATGCAACAGCAGCATTAGCCCATGCAGGCCACTGGCGCGAGGTCGTTCGAGCTTGCCATGGACCTAGAATTCCCAGCTAATAAGTACACCCGGAGACGTTATGACCACAGGCGCCCTGACCGAGCTGATGACATATTCGCAGGCCCATGTCGGTTCGGCCGGAGCAGACCTGGCGGACTTCGTTTCCGCATACTTCGACAACACCGATCCGGACGAGATCGCGGCACGCGGTCCGGCTACGCTGTTCGCGATCGCCAATGCCCATTGGAGACTGCTCGAAGCGGTCCGCGCACCTGACACGGCACGTATCCGGGTCTTCAATCCGACGCTGGCGGAAGACGGATTCGTGAGCGACCATACCGCGATCCAGATCGTGCACGCGGACATGCCGTTCCTGGTTGATTCGGTGACGATGGCAGTCAACCGGGGCGGACGCACGGCGCACTGGATCGTGCACCCGCTGATGGCCGTGCAGCGCGACGCCAGAGGTCTGGCGACGCAGGTTCGGCGGGTTCCTGCCGATCGCGCCAGCCGCAAGGCCAGCATGATCGAATCGCTGATCATGGTGGAGTGTGACCGCATCGTCGGCGCGACCGACCGTGACCTGCTGGCAGCCGAACTCAACCGCGTGCTGGGGGACGTACGGGGCGCGGTGCAAGACTGGCAGCCGATGCTGGCGCATATCGACGCGGTGTGCGCCGAAGCGCAAAAGTCACCGTTGCCCCAGGCCAACAAGGACGAAGGCATCGCGTTCCTGCGCTGGCTCGAGGATCGCCATTTCACCTTCCTGGGCGCACGCGACTATGACCTGCAGCGCAGCGGCGGTGGCGCCTCGCTGATCGCCCGGCCCGACACCGGACTGGGCATTCTGCGTGGACCTGTGCGTACCCAGGAAACGCGTCTTCCGCCCGAAGCTGTCGCACTGATCGACACCGAAGAACTGGTGCTGGTGATCAAGGCCATGACCCGGTCTACCGTGCATCGGCCGGCCTGGCTGGACTACATAGCCGTCAAGCGTTTCGACGCGCAAGGCCAGGTCTGCGGCGAGACCCGTTTCCTCGGCCTGTACACATCGACCGCCTACTCGGCCTCGGTCGCCGAGATTCCGCAGGTGCGCCAGCGCGCCGCCCAGGTCATCGTCCAAGCTGGCGTGGTGCCCGAAGGCCACGCCGCCAAATCCCTGCAATCGATCCTCGAGGCCTACCCGCGCGACGAGTTGTTCCAGATCGATGCCGCCACGCTGAGCGACCATGCGATCGGCATCCTGCGGCTTCAGGAGCGCCAGCGCACACGCTTGTTTCTACGCCGCGATCCGTTCGGGCGTTTCACATCAGCCCAGGTGTTCGTGCCGCGTGATCGCTACAACACCGAACTGCGTGTGAAGGTCGGCAACGAATTGATGGCCGCGCTCGATGGCGAGTCGCTCGAATTCACGCCCATGCTGACCGACAGTCCGCTGGCACGTATCCACTATCTGGTGCGTGCGCGCGAACGGGCGCCGGTCAACGTGAATCTGCAGGCGCTCGAATCGCGGATCGAAAAGCTGTCCCAGCGCTGGGAGGACGACTGCAGGGTGGAGCTGCTGCGTGCCAACGGCGAAGGCCCGGGGTTGTTGCTGGCGCACCGTTTTGCCAGCGCGTTCCCGACCGCCTACCGTGAGGATTATTCGGCCGCAGTGGCTGCGGAAGACGCCGACATGTTGTCGCGCCTGTCCAAGGACTCGCCGCTGACCGTCAAGTTATATCGGCCGCTCAACGCCCGCGCCGGCATGTTGCGCTTCAAGATGTACAACACGTCCCAGGTCGCGTTGTCGGACTCGCTTCCGGTGCTCGAGCACATGGGTGCGCGGGTGCTAGACGAACATCCGTATTGCATCGGCGGCGAAGACCTGTGGATCCATGACCTCGGCCTGCAGGTTCCGGACAACGCCGAGCTCTCCAGCATCAAGACGCGTTTCGAGTCGCTGTTCGTGCAGGCCTGGCGCGGCGAGGTCGAAAGCGACAACCTCAATAAACTGGTGCTCGCAAGCGAGCTCGATGCGCGCTCCATCAGTGTGCTGCGGGCCTACACACGCTATTTCAAGCAGCTCGGATTCGCCTTCAGCCAGAGTTACATCGAAGACGCGCTGAACCGCAATGCGGCGATCGCACAGGACATCGTGGAGCTGTTTCTGGTCCGTTTCGATCCGGCACGGGCCGGCGACCGGGACGATCTGCAGGCGCAATTGCGCGAACGGGTCGAAACCAGCCTGTCGCAGGTCGCCAGTCTGGACGAAGACCGCATCCTGCGGCAGTTCTTCGCCAGCGTCGTGGCCACCGCGCGCACCAATGCCTGGCAGCTCGATGTCCAGGGCCAGCCCAAGCCGTATCTGTCGTTCAAGCTCAAGCCGCGCAAGTTGCCCGGTGTGCCCGAGCCCAAACCGGCATTCGAGATATGGGTTTATTCGCCCCGGGTCGAAGGGGTCCATCTGCGTGGCGGCAAGGTCGCGCGTGGCGGGCTGCGCTGGTCTGACCGGCGCGAGGACTTCCGCACCGAAATCCTGGGTCTGGTCAAGGCGCAGCAAGTCAAGAACGCGGTCATCGTCCCGGTCGGCTCCAAAGGCGGTTTCGTGCTCAAGAAGGCGCCGCCGGTCGGCGACCGCGAGGCGCTGATGACCGAGGGTGTGGCCTGCTACAGGCTGTTCCTGTCCGGGCTGCTCGACATCACCGACAACGTCGTCAAGGGCGTGGTCGTGCCACCGGCAAACGTCGTGCGCCATGACGACGACGACCCCTACCTGGTGGTGGCCGCCGACAAGGGCACGGCCACGTTCTCGGATATCGCCAACGCCGTGTCGGCGCAATACGGCTTCTGGCTTGGAGATGCTTTCGCATCCGGCGGCTCGGTCGGTTACGACCACAAGAAGATGGGCATCACGGCGCGCGGCGCCTGGGAGTCCGTCAAACGCCATTTCCGTGGGCTGGGCGTTAACACGCAGACCACCCCGTTTACCGTGGTCGGCATCGGCGACATGTCGGGTGATGTGTTCGGCAACGGCATGCTGCTGTCCAAGCAGATCCGGCTGCAGCTGGCATTCGACCATCGCCACATTTTCATCGACCCCGATCCCGATGCCGCCCGCTCGTGGGAAGAGCGCAAGCGTCTGTTCGAGCTACCGCGCTCGAGTTGGGACGACTACGACCGCAGTCTGATGTCCGAGGGCGGTGGCATCTACCCCCGGTCGGCGAAATCGATCAAACTCAGTGCGCAGGCACGCGCCGTGATCGGCACCGATGTCGCCGAGATGGCGCCGAGCGAATTGCTGCATGCAATCTTGCTGGCGAGTGTCGACCTGCTGTACAACGGTGGTATCGGCACCTATGTCAAGTCCAGCCAGGAGACACATGCGCAGGTCGGTGACAAGGCCAGTGACGCGTACCGCGTCGACGCGGCCGAGTTGCGGTGCAAGGTCTTCGCCGAAGGGGGCAACCTGGGCGTGACACAGAAAGCCCGCATCGAATTCGCACAGAAGGGCGGTCTGATCTACACCGATGCCATCGACAACTCGGCTGGCGTCGATTGCTCCGACCACGAAGTCAACATCAAGATCCTGCTCGGCCAGATCGTCGAAGCGGGCGATCTCACGCTCAAGCAGCGCAACGAACTGCTGGCATCGATGACCGAGGAGGTGGGGCGCCTGGTGCTGACCGACAACTACTACCAGACCCAGGCACTGGAGACAGCCAACCACCGTCCGCTGTATCTGCTGGACGGCCAGCAGCGCCTGATGCAGTGGCTCGAAGGTGCCGGGCGCCTGAACCGCGCGATCGAATACCTGCCGACCGACCAGGAGATCGCGCAACGCCGCGCCCGCAAACAGGGCCTGACGGCGCCAGAGAGTGCTGTCGTGCTGGCCTACGCGAAGATGTCGGTGTTCGACGAGTTGATGTCCAGCAATCTGCCGGACGATCCCTACTTCAGCCGGGTGCTCAAGGCCTACTTTCCAAAGGTACTCAGTGAACGATTTGCGCCTGCGGTGGCAAACCATCCGCTGCGACGCGAAATCATCGCCACCTTCATCACCAACACGGTTGTCAACCGCACCGGGGCGACCTTCGTCAACTACATCGCGGCCGAAGCTGTTGCGTCGGCGGCTGACGTGATCCGCGCGTTCACGCTGGCGCGCGAGGTGTTCGACCTGGAGCGGCTGTGGGACCAGATCGATGCGCTGGACTACCGGGTCGATGCCAAGCTGCAACTGGATCTGCTGAGCAAACTCACGGCGATTGCACAACGCGCCTCGCGCTGGATGCTGCGCGCACGCAAGGACAACACCGACCTGCCCGAACTGATCAGCCGTTACCAACCGGGTGCCAATGCGATCCGCACACAGTTGGCGCAGTGGTTGCCGCAGGCAGCGAATGCCAGCTGGCAAAAGGCCGCAGAGAAGCTGACCGAGGCCGGTGTCGAACCAGCACTGGCGCAGGACCTCAGTGCGCTGGAGTTCATCTTCCCGGCGCTCGATCTCGTCAATCTGGCCCAAGGTGCGCAAACCACACTGGAAGTGGCTGCCAGAACCTACTTCAGCGTCGACGCCGAACTCGGCCTGACCGAGTGGCGTTTCGAGATCAACCGGCTGCCGACCGACACCTTGTGGCAGACCCAGGCACGCGCAAGCGCACGCGACGATGTGTACTCGATCGCGACACAGATCACGCTGGGCCTGCTCGACCGCAAGCAAGAGGTTGCCGACTGGCGGGCGCAGCACAACCAGTCGATCGGCCGCCTGAAGCAACTGCTGACGATGGTGTCGACCCAGACCGCCGACCTCGCGCCGGTGTCGGTGGCGCTGCGCGAAATGCGCCAACTTGCATGAGGCCACGGCCGGGGCAACGCAGCCCCGCAACGACCGGCAGGCCCGCATGAACGCGCAAGGCGTCAGGACCTTTTTCGCGACCCTGCAGTCGGCCAATCCGATGCCGGTCACCGAACTGGAATACACCAGTGTGTTCGAGCTGTTGGCGGCCGTGTTGCTGAGCGCCCAGGCGACGGATCGCAGTGTCAACAAGGCCACCCGCCGGCTGTTTGTCGTTGCCAACACCCCGCAGACAATGCTGGACCTGGGTCTGGATGCACTGCAGGAGCACATCCGCACGATCGGGCTGTACCGCAGCAAGGCACGCCACCTGCTGCAGACCTGCCAGATCCTGGTGACACGCCATGCCGGTCTGGTGCCGCGATCGCGCGAGCAACTCGAGGCCTTGCCCGGCGTCGGTCGCAAGACCGCCAACGTCGTGCTGAATTCGGCATTTGGAGAACCCACCGTGGCCGTCGACACCCACCTGTTTCGCCTGGCCAATCGCACCGGATTGGTGCATGGCAAGACCCCACTGGCGGTGGAACACGGGTTGCTCAGGCGCATTCCCCCGGAGTACCTTGTCAATGCCCACCACTGGCTGATTCTCCACGGCCGCTACGTCTGCCTGGCGCGGCGACCGCTGTGCTGGCAATGCGCGGTGCGTGCGGTCTGCGACTTCCCGGACAAAACCCCTGCGCCGATGGGCAACGGGGCGGCCGCGGATCGCCGCAGGACCACCGATTGACGACTGACGGCGTGGCAGTCCGGCGCACTGCGGCAAGCCACATGCGCAGCCGCGCAGCGCCAGCGAGTCGGCGTGGCGACAGATTCACGCCGTCATAATCAACCATGGGTTCAGGTTCCGCTGTCGCTCTCATCGACCCGCGCACCATCGTCCTGCTGACCGGTGTCATGGGTGGACTGATGGCGACCGTGCTGTACTTCCTGCAGCGCAACTACCCGCCGTCGGTCAAGGGCCTGTCGGCCTGGGCTGGCGGAACCGGCGTGCTGTTTCTCGCCGGCCTGAGCGCCGCCACGCGTGGGTTCGCGCACGACCTGGTGTCGATCACGCTGGCCAACCTGCTGATCTTCTCCGGGGTATATCTTCAGCTCATCGGCAGCGAACGCTTCTTCGGACTTCAACCCCTTTTTTGGCCGCGTTATGGGGTGATCTGCGCGTTGACACTGGTGTCGGGCTGGTTCACCGTGGTCAATCCGCTTTACCTGCCGCGTCTGATGATTTCCATTGTCATCATGGTTTGGATGTTTGCCGCCCATGCCCGGCTGCTCATTTTGAAAGCGCCACGTTCCTTCGCGTACCGATTCACGCTTGGCGTGCTGACACTGGCTTTGATGAGCCAGATCCTGCGTTTCACAACCGCCTGGTTGTTGCCGGTCGGAACCGGGATCCTTGACGCAACGCCACAAAATCTGGTGTACATCGCCAGTTATCCGTTCCTGATGCTATTGGTCGCCATCGGCCTCATATTGATGGCAACCGATCGCGTACGTTCGGAATTCGAATACATCGCCTCGCATGATTCGCTGACCAACGCGCTCTCCCGGCGCAACCTGACCGAACTCTGCCAGCAGGAGCTGGAACGCTGCAAGCGCCATGGCCGTGTGATGGCGGTATTGCTGATCGACATCGACCATTTCAAGTCGATCAACGACAAACTCGGTCACCAGGCCGGCGACCAGGCCCTGGTGCTGTTCGTCAGCGCGGTCAACACGCTGCTGCGGCGTGCCGATGCGATCGGACGACTCGGCGGCGAGGAGTTCGTCGTGGTGCTGCCGGAGACCTCGACCGACGTTGCCAGGGTGGTGGCCGAGCGCATCCGCAGCAAGGTGGCTGGCATGTCGAGTCCGGAGCCGTTTACCGTCAGCATCGGCGTGACCACCAACGTGTCTGCGCACGACACCGTGGACACGCTGATGGCGCGAGCCGATCGCGCGATGTATAAGGCCAAGGAGCGCGGGCGCGACCAGGTCGTGCTGGGGTAGTCAAACCCCGACGCCCGCACCTGCCTGTGTGTCTGGCGGACTGGCCCTGCCGCTGGGCCTGGCCATCGGATTGACGTGGATCAACCCCAGCGCGATTGACACCCTGGCGGCTCTGGTGGCGCGAGCCCACCGAGGCCGTCTGCGCATCGCCGCTATCGCGCCCGATGGGGGTGGACTCTCGGTGTCCCAGTCGTTTCGGGGAAGAAGGCCTGCTGCCCGTTACAGAATCCGACATTCGCCGTAAGCCGGCCCAGCCACCGGCCACTGATCCGCACGATGCAATTGCCTGATCCGTGCAGACAACAGCGTGCCCGCCCGGATGACGCCAGCGTGGGTCAACCATACTACCGGTACGCCCAGCGTGTACGAAAACACGCGCATCGATGCCACCCGGTCCATCAGCTGCTGCACGCTCTCGCGGCCCCCAAAGCGCGTGTGTGCAAAGTCCAGCGTCCAGGCGTCGATCGCGGGCTTGGGAATGTCGGCCCAGCGCCAACCCTCCCAGACGCCAAAGTCCATTTCCACCAGCCGCGCATCTGGCGTGGCTGCCAGCTCGGGCCGCAGGCGCTGCAGCGCCTGTGCAAGCTGGGTACAACGTAGCAAGGGCGACGTGAACACCCGCGCGCGATCAGGCAGCACCCGCGCCAGCGCCTGCGCGCACGACCGCGTCGCCGCCGCGTCGGCCGGCATATCGCTTGCTCCATAACAGATGCCGGGATCGATCAACGGCTGGGCATGGCGAACCAGCCACAGATGGCCGGGGGCAAGGGCGAATTCGCCACCGTGCTCTTGCCTTTGCGCTGTCACTGCGCGGTGCTCATGAAACGGTCTCCGCATTCCGTGCTGCAGGTTGCGCTTTCATCTTTCATGAGTGGCCCGGCGCTCACAGTGCCAGCGCCAGGCCCAAGTAGAACGCCACCTCGCACATCTGCTGCGTGGCTCCCAGGCAGTCACCGGTAAAGCCCTGCAGCCGCCGATGAAACCAGCGCCACATCCATAACCAGGCCAGCGTCGCCCCGACCATCGGCCACCATAGGGGCTGCGCCGGCATCTGCCACGACACCAGCACCAGCGCCGCGATCAGCCATGCCATCGCCAGCGCCAGGTTGGCGACCGAAATCTGCTCCGCCAGGGGCTTGGACTTCGAGCCTGCATCGTCGCCAACATGCACCATGGCACGGATCAGCAGCAACGGAAACGTGCGTGAGGCGACATGCGCCAGGAACAGGCCCCAACACAAGGTGGCGCCGTCGATCGCTCCGATCAGCGCCAGCAACGCGACCTTGGAGCCGATCACCAGCACAAGCGCCAGTGCTCCGAACGCGCCAACACGCGAGTCCTTCATGATCAGCAGCGCGCGGGTGCGGTCAAGGCTGCCTCCGAGGCCGTCCGCCACATCGGCGAGGCCGTCCTCATGGAAGGCGCCGGTCAGCAGCACACCAGCCGCAGTACCCAGCACTGCCACCACAAGGGCGCTCAGATCGTGTGCCGGCAGGTGTAGCAGCAGCCACGCGCTGAGCGTGGCGACCAGGCCACCGACCAGCCAGCCAACCCCGGGGAAATGGGCGGCACTGGCACGCAGCATCGCCGGGCTGAATCCGACCCAGAACGCAAGCCGGCCCGTGACCGGGATACGCGTGAAGAACTGCAACGCGATCAAATAGTGGCGGACGAATTCCATGGGCTGTTCGCTGCTGTGGCCCCGATCCGGTTCAGCCCGCCGTCTGGCCGGACACGCCTGCCGATTCAAAGCTGGCCATTTCCGACAACAAGGCGCAGGCCGACACGAGCAGTGGCCATGCCAGCGCCGCACCGGAACCCTACCCCAGGCGCAATCCCAGGTCCAGCAACGGCTGCACACCCAGATGCTGCAACAGGAGCGTGTGGCCGCGTTCGTCCGAGCGGTGGGCAAAGACGCAACGCTGCAGGACCCGTGGCTGCAGCGCATGCGCCACCAGCACCGCTGCGCTGGCAATGAAGCCATCTACCAGGATCACGCGACGCTGCGCGGCAGCCTGCAGGACGGCGCCGGTCATCGTGGCGATCTCGAATCCCCCCACTGCCGCCAGCACATCCAGCGGCGTGCGGGCTCGTACATGCAATTGCAATGCCGCGCGCAACACGTCGGTCTTGCGCGCGACAGCAGCCGCATCCAGGCCGGTTCCGGCGCCCGTGCACTGGCCGATGTCAAGGCCGCCCAGACGGGCCAGCAACATCGCCGCAGACGAACTGTTGCCAATCCCCATCTCGCCCAGCAGCAAGACGTTGCCCGGCAGCACGTCAAGCAGCTCGCTGCCGTTGCGCAGCGCCGCCGCGCATTGCGCCGGCGTCATCGCATTGCCTGCGCCCGCGTCGGCCGTGCCGGGTCCGAGTCTGCGCGACACCAGCCGCGGCGACATGCTTGCGAGCGCCGCCGGACGGTCGCCGAAATCGTGCGCGACACCGCAGTCAACGACGCTCAGGGCGATACCGTGCTGACGCGCCAGTACGCTGGCGGCGGCCCCTCCGGCCAGAAAATTCTCGACCATCTGCCAAGTGACATCGCTCGGATACGCCGACACACCGCGGACGACCAGCCCGTGGTCGGCTGCAAACACCACCAGCTGGGGCTGCTGCAGCGCCGGGAAACACGTTCCCTGGATCTCGCCTAGCTGGCGCGCCAGCGACTCGATGGCACCGAGCGAGCCGATCGGCTTGGTCTTCTGGTCGAGCCTGGACTGCAGCGCGCGTGTCAACTCCAGATCGGCGATGTCGGCCAGTTCGGGGGCGTGAAACAGTGTGGTCATGGATATGGTTTGGGGCAATGGATGCAGCGATCGGGTCTCAAGGGGGCTACTATGCGCGGGAATCCGGGTGGCCGATCGGCGCGGACAACGCACCGGGCACAAAGTGCCGGTCGACGAAACCGGCCAGGCCAT
>Ga0105046_10019383_pt1 | contig 10319 bp, 6 predicted proteins | sample MAT03_FD_78385 | JGI IMG/M metagenome (GOLD analysis project Ga0105046, IMG submission 78385) | Freshwater microbial communities from Lake Fryxell liftoff mats and glacier meltwater in Antarctica - MAT-03 (megahit assembly) | ecosystem: Environmental > Aquatic > Freshwater > Ice > Liftoff... | reverse complement strand
TTGCCGGCGGTGACGCTGAACCCGTCGCGGGCATCACCGCGCACGAGCGCATTGAACTCGGCCAGTTTGCCGCGCTTGCGCTCCCAGCCCATCCAGGTTCCCTGAGCGGCATTCCAGCGACGCGGGCGATGCAGCAGGTGAAACGGGGCCGGGCCAGCCGCCGCGTGGCGCTGGTTGAGTGCCGTCACGCCGTCGATGGCGGCCTGCACGATGGCTTCATCGCCCGCCACCTGCTCTGTGTCGGCATCCATGAAGTCACCGAGCAACGCGAAGTGCAGGTTGTCCTCGCGGTTGGCGAGATACTGCACCTCGAGCGTGGCGAGCGAGTCGTGCACGTCCTGCACGCTGCCGAAGAGTGTCGGGATGACCACCGCGGTGGCGTACTGCGCCGGGACCCCGGTGCGATCCATGTCCAGGCGTGGCAACAGGCGCGGCGGCAGCAGCGCAGTCACGAGCTGGTTGAGCACCGTCACTGCCACGTCGAGCGCTGGCAGGAAGGCGAGCGCGACGAGCAGCAGTGCCGCCAGACGTGCCTCGGGCGTGATCAGCTGCAGCACCACGAGTGTCGCCACCACCACGAGACCCGCGATGCCGCCGACGAACACGAGATTGGGCCTTCGGTGCGCTGCGCGCTCCAGACGTTCGCCCAGTTGTGGACCGTAGCCGGCGCGTCGTTCGAGCGCCCCCAGTCCCGCATCGATCAGGTAGTAGCCGACATGCGCTTCGACGGTGTCGAGGTCCGCGGCCGCAGACCGCTGGGCCTCGGTCGCCAGGTCGATCGCCCACTGCGCCACCGAGGACTCGCGGTGTCCGCTGCGCTTTGCGATGCGCTCGACGACGTGGCGGTAGCTGTCCCGCGTGCCGAACGTCATGTCGGGGTAGTGGCCCGATGGATCGGTCCGCAGCACCGCCTCCATGACACTGTGTCGCTCGACGAACTCGCGCCAGTCGCGCCGTCCGATGTCGCGCAGGCTCATGATGCTGTTCGCCATCATCAGCTGCGTCAGCGTGACGCGGTGGGTTGCCAGTGCGGTGGCCGATTCCGGTCGCACCCCAGCCTCGCGCATCCACTGTTCCAGCCACGCCAGCGGCGGCGATGACCCCTCGGCCTGACGCAGCAGCTGCAAGAGGCGCGACACGAAGTTCGGTGTCAGCTCCTGCCCGCCATCGGCAAACTCTCGCAGTGTTGCACGCAGGGCGGCTCCACCGGTCGCGTTCGCCTCGAGCACGCGGTTCGACCAGAGGATCGCCAGCTCGATCTCGTCGAGCCGTTGCACCGTGCGCAAGGTCATGCGCCGCACGCTCTCGATCAGCGCCATGCGCAACATCGCCGGCAGCGCCCACAGCTCGCCGAGCGTGAGCGGCGTCACGCTTTGGAACGCTTCGACGTAAAGGTCGACGTTCTCCGCATCGATCCGGGCTTCGCTGTGCGAGATCAGCGAGATGGCAATTTCGTAAATCCGCGGATAGCCGGTGAGTGGACCCGACGCCAGTTCCGGCAACTCGCGATAGTAGCCGCCGGGCAGGCTCTCCCGCACCTCCTGCAGATGCTCGACGACGACATGGTAATTGTCGAGCAGCCAATCCGCCGCGGGGCCGGCATCGAGCCCGGCGGTGATCGTGACGTGCAGCCGGTGCTGGGCATCGGCAAGAATGCGACGCGTTTGCGCGAGCCGCGCAAGGAGCCGAGCCGGCCGAAGTCCCGTTCGGGTGGCCACGAGCCGTTGGCCGCGTGCCACGGCCCGTGCGCGCGCCGCCAGATGCTCGGCGCCGAGCAGTTCACCAACGATGGGACCGCTGAGGAGCTCGTCGGTCGCGACCGCGCGGGAACGTTCAGCGCGGGAACTCACGAGCGGGATGACGTACGGCGCCTGACGAAGCCGCTCGAGACAGTGGCAAAGAATCGCATGAGGCGTGGCTGAGTGAATCCGACAGGCACGCAGGCGCGTCAGGCACTGGTGGCGTTGCGCGGGAGTGGCGCAGCCGCGCGTAATGCTCCTGCTATATACCCGGAAAGGACGGCCGCACCGAACTGCGCTGTGATACGAGTCTGCGCTGCACAGATGAGCTGGTGGGCGGTCGCCTGTTGCGTGGTGCGCCGCGTTCGGCAGCGCGAGCCGCATGCGCCATCGGTGCCGATGTGGCGCGACCGACGCCCCGCGTTGCGGGTGCGAGAGAACCCTCGCAGCGTCGGACGCGTGAGTCCCATGGCGCGGACTCACCCGCTGGACGGCACGCCGCCAGACCGGTGCGTGCGGGACATCCCCTTCCTCGATGCGATGACGAACCAGATCGACGGCGAATCGCTCGCCTGGCGCCTGGCGGAACCCGAGCCGGACGCCGTGCTGGCGATCGCGCGTCTGCGCTCCGCGGCTGGCGCGTGTGTGCTCTCTCTGAGGTGCAGTGCAGGGTGGGGAACGAGGTGCCGACGCTGCTGACGTTCGTGATCGTGATCGCGGTGATCGCACGTCCGTGATGCGGTGCGTTGCGGTGGCGCGGGCGTACTGTCGCCGGATCGGGCTCGGCCGTGCGTGACCGCTGCCGGCACTTGACGAGGCGGGCGGCGGGGCAGTACACTCACCGAACAATCGAACGCCGTGGTCTTTTGCCGCCTATTGCCGCCACGTTAAACACTGAGCTAAAACGCGATTGCCCGGCGGCAGTCATCGCAGCCGGGCTTCGTCGTATGTGCCATCCGCGCGTCGTGCCGGATGGCCAGCCGACTCGCTGATGGGCGGCAGCATTCACTCGCCCTGGAGGCGACATGACGACCTCTGCTGCCGGCACACCGAGCACCCCCGCGCTCCGCGGCGCGGGCACCCGCGCCATCCACGCCGGACAGGAACGGGCGGACCCGGCAACCGGTGCGCGCGCCGTACCGATCTACGCCACGACCTCGTACGTGTTCGACGATCCGAAGCACGCTGCGGACCTGTTTGGACTGCGCGCGTTCGGCAACATCTACACGCGGATCATGAATCCGACCACCGACGTCTTCGAGCGGCGCATCGCCTCCCTCGAGGGCGGCGTCGCGGCGGTGGCAACGGCCAGCGGGCAGGCGGCGCAAACGCTCGCGCTGCTCAACCTTGCACAGGCCGGCGACGAGATCGTCGCGTCGACCTCGCTGTACGGCGGCACGTACGCGCTGCTCGCGCACACGTTGCCCCGGCTCGGCATCACGACCACCTTCGTCGACCCGCAGCGCGGACCGCAGGCGTTTGCGAACGCGATCACCGACCGCACCCGCGCGATCTACGTCGAGACGATCGGTAACCCGAAGCTCGACATCCCTGACTTCGAGGCGCTCGCGGGCGTGGCGCATGCAGCGGGCATCCCGCTGGTCGTGGACAACACCTTCGGCACGCCCATCCTCTGCCGCCCCATCGAACATGGCGCCGACATCGTGCTGCACTCCGCGACGAAATGGATCGGCGGACACGGCACGGCCATCGGCGGGGTGGTCGTGGATGGCGGGCGTTTCGACTGGAAACAGGCGCCACGGTTTGCCGCGCTTTACACGACGCCCGAGCCGGCGTACCACGGGCTCGTCTTCGCCGACGCCTTCGGGGCGGTGGATCTTGGCCTTGGCCCCGTGAACGCCGCCTTCGCTCTGCGACTGCGCGTGCTGCTGCTTCGCGACATCGGCGCCGCGTTGTCGCCGTTCAACAGCTTCCTGCTGCTGCAGGGACTCGAGACGCTGCACCTGCGCATCGAGCGGCACGCCAGCAACGCGCTTGCCGTGGCACGCTTCCTCGACGCGCATCCAGCCGTCGCGTGGGTGCAGTACCCCGGACTGCCGTCACATCCCTCGCACGCACTGGCGACGAAGTACCTCGCCGGCGGCTTCGGCGGCGTGCTCACCTTCGGCGTGAATGCCGGTGAGGATGCCACGGTGGACGAACAGGAGGCGACCGCACGCCAGGTGATCGAGGCGCTCCAACTCTTCTCGCTCGTCGCGAACGTCGGCGACGCGAAAAGCCTCGTGATCCACCCGTGGTCCACGACGCACGAGCAACTCTCCGAGGGCGAACGGCTTGCCGCCGGCGTCACCCCCGATCTCATCCGTCTCTCGATCGGCATCGAGGATCTGCCGGACCTGATCGCCGACCTCGATGCAGCACTGAAGGCCAGCGTGCCTGCCGACGTGCTCGTTCACTGAGGGTGCAAGCGATGCGGGAGTGTGCTGCGCCACACTGCCGCCCTCGCCGGTCAGCCGGCGAGGGCGCGCACGACCCGGTTGCGACCCTGCTCCTTGGCCAGGTACAACGCGCGGTCCGCGTCCAGCAGCAGTCCGTCGATCTGCTGGCCGCGGAACACCGCCAGGCCCACGCTGATCGTCACTGACACGGCTGTCCCGTCGCCAGCGGGAATCGTGATCGCCGCGACGGCTTCGCGCAGGCGGTCCACGATGCGGAACGCAGTATCGCCGTCGGTCACCGGCATCAGCATGGCGAACTCCTCACCACCCACGCGACCAATCACGTCGTCAGCACGCACCGCGGCGCGGCAGGTGGCACCGATCGCCGTCAGCACGGCGTCGCCCACGGCATGGCCGAACCGGTCGTTGATCGGCTTGAAGTGGTCGATGTCGAGCATGGCCAGTGTCAGTGGGTGGTCGGCTCGGCGGGCGGTGGCGGCAATCAGGTCGAGCTGATCGAGGAAGTGCCGGCGGTTGGCAAGGCCAGTGAGGTCGTCCAGGCTGGCCAGAGACGCCATCTCGATCGCGAAGGTGTCGGCGCGCTCCTTCTGTTCCGTCAGGTCGCGCTCCAGCCGTGCGCGCTGCGCCATCGCGGCGCCGATCGGGAGCGCCGTGAGAAACAGCACCGCGAGATTGAGCTGAAAATGGAAGACGCGCAGCGTCACTTCGTCGGGCGAACTGGCGATGGAGGCCGCCGCCGCTGTGCCGAGTGAGCCGAGCGACGCCACGATCATCGTCGACAGCGCCGCGCCGAACGGACCGAGGCGGAACGAGGCGAACAACACCGCGGGCATCACGAGGTACTGGACAGGCGGCGCGGCGTGTGAATACACCGCCGTCGCCACTGCGCTCACGCACAGCAGCACCAGCACCCCCTCCTGCCGCGAACGATTGGCCAGCATCAGGTCGGGCCCGTGCTTGATCAGATCGTGCACGATCACCGCGATCGGCATCACCACCAGCAGGCCCAGCACGTCGCCGATTACCCACTTGATGAAGATGCTGGCGAATGGCGCACCAGACAGGAGCGCGGCCGATGTCGCGCTCAGCGTCCCGGCCGTGAGTGCCGCAATGATCGACGCGATGATCAGCACGACCACGTCGTCGGACTGCTGAAAGAGTCGGCGTGAGCCCGTCCGATTCCGGATGATCGTCGACGCGACGATCGCTTCCACGAGGTTCGCGGCGGTGATCGATCCAGCGGCGACCAGACCGTTGCCGTTGAACACGTTGGCCGCCAGCGAGCCGAGGACGCCCGCCAGCAACACGTCGGCGAAGCGACTGCGGCGCGACAAAAGCAGGGCCGCCACCAGCATGCCATTCGGCGGCCAGAGCGTCGCGATGTTGCCGGCCTGTCGGCTGATCGACAGGCCGATCAGCGCGGTGGCGAAGTAACCCGCGGCGAGCAGGAGCACGCGACCCGCCCGCGGGCCAAACGATGGCAACGCGAGATCGCTGTTCGTGACCGGCGCACTCGCGCCCACAACCGGTGTGTTCGACGGCACCGGCGAGAGCGTCTCGCAGGCACGGTTCACGGCGCCCATCCTACCCGCTGTGCGCAACGGAGTATCTGCGCTCCTGCGCGCGATCGACTGCCGCGACACCGGCGGGAACGGTGTGTGGGTTCGCATGCATCGATGCGCGCAACTCCGCGTGGACCGACGCCGCGGTCACGTGCATGCGTTCGGCCGCCAGCCCGGCAAGGGCACGCCTCGACAGGTCACACGCGGCAAAGTGCACCCGACGCCGCGCGGCCTCGATGAACGTCGTTCCGCGATTCGGCAGCTGCATGCCGTCGGTCGACGCAGGGTACACGTTGATCGCGGGCGCTGCGTCCGTCTTCGGGTCGGTGAATCGGCTCCGGTCAGTCATGATGGCGCCATATTTCGCCCACGTTGCATCCGAGAACGCGAACGGCGTCGCCCGGTGCCGAAGGCAGATCACGATCGCGGTGTCGGCTTCGCCGAGCGGATAGCCCTGTCGGCTGGCAACCTGAAAGTTGTTCGCGTACGTCAGCGCTTCACCCGCGCCACGTGGGGAGATCGCGTCGAGGAAGATGCGGTGCCGCCCGGCGATCTGGTCAAACCCGTCGTCCTGCGAATGCCGCGTCAAGATCCACGGCTCAGGCGCGATGTCACGCGTCGCCAGCGGTGTGCCGCCGACGCTGGAGACGGCGGTCAGTGAGACGAGACCGGCAACCGTTCTCGCCAAGAACGAGCGTCGTGGCTCCCGCGGGGAGGAGGATTGGGGTGGCATCGGGCAGCAGGACGGAGACAACGCAGATCGCGGAGGACAGAATGAACGCACCAGACACGCTCCGGCACCAGAGCTTGCCTGCTCGAGGCCCATCCCGTCGTGATCTCCACGTATCATGTGCAGATCAGGTCATGCGCAAATCACAGCGTGTCATCACTGCCAGCGACGTCGATGCGCACCGCGGCGTCTCACCTCCTCGCCGTGGGCTTCGCGGGGAGACGCTCGTCGCCTGCACCCGCCTCGCCTCCCTCCGCGTCCCGCCACGCCGACCCCCTCGGCCCGGGCAGCGCGATCCGCCGCTGCCCCGTCGGCGCGTCCGGCGTCCCGTCGCAGACGCTGATGCGCGTCCGCCGCGACGGCGGGTCGCCGTGCCATCGCGCGCGACGGTGCTCGACGCCAATGGCTACCCCGCCATGCCCGACGTCAAGCTCGTGATGCAGCCGGGAACCGCGTGAAATGATCGCGGTGCCGCTCCCGCGTCAGCGCCGACGCCCGCGGCGCGCAGGCGGTGCAGGGACCGGTGCCGCCCGCACGATCTCGATGCGCTCGATCACGTCGCCCTCCTGCACCCGGTCCATCACCTCGAATCCGCTGACCATCGTGGCCATGACGGTGTAGTCGCGATCGAGGCGAACGTTGTCCACGAGGTTGAAGTAGATCTGGCCGTCGCCGGTGTCACGTCCGCGCGTGGAGATTCCGATCGTCCCGCGGGCGTTGCGCGCGAGCCCGAGCTCGTCGCGCATGAATTCGCGGGTCCGCCCGTCGTACTCGTCGGCGCCCGGACTGCCGCCCTGGATCACGAAGTTCGGCACGATGCGATGAAACGTCAGCCCGTCGTACTGCCCCGACTCGGCAAGCTGCGCGAACACCCCGACCGTCACCGGCGCGTCCTCCGTGAGCAGCGACACCGTCATCGTCCCCAACCCGCGCATCGTGATCCGCGCCTGCGCGCCAGCCAGTGCGGCGATGAACGCCGCTGGCGGAATCGGCGGAATCGGCAGCGTCGTGGTGATCGGTACGACGCGCGATCCCGAGCGGGCGCTGAGGATCTTCGCTGCCTGCAGCGCGATGGCGGGATCGCGATCCGCCAGCGCCTCGCGAAGCAACGCAGTGGTGACCGTATCGCTGGTGGTGCCGATCAGCGTCAGGAGCGCGACGCGCGGATCGCGGTTCGTCATGCTCCCGTCGGCCGTCAGGCGCGCGAATGCGGCGGCAATGCGTGGCAGGTGAGGTTGCAGCGCCACGCCGCGGTTCCGGAGCAGCACGGCCGACGCCAGCACCAGCCCGGCATGGTCGCTGCGAAGGCTGCGCACCGCATCGTCCGGTTGCGTGAGTGCGGCGATGATCACATTGGGGTTCGCATCACGAACCAGCCGCGCGAGAGTGGCCGCGTCGCCGAGCCTCCGCGCCGCCGTCGCAGCCGCCACGCGGGCCTGCCACACCGTGTCGTCGGCCATGCGCCGGATCGCGACGAGTGCCTCCGTACTGTCCATCGTCGCCCAGACCAGGGCCGCTGCGCGCAGCCGCCAGCTGCGGCCGGTGCGCACGAGTGGGGCGGCTGCGCTCGCGTCGCATCCCGTGCGCCGGCCGAGCGCTTCGATCGCCGCGAGGGCAACGCCGTCGTCAGGGTCGGCGATGAACGGGACCACGTCCGCGCACCGCGGAGCGAAGCGCACCGCTTCGTAGCGCACCATCGGCGACGAATCACCGGCTGCGGCTGCCGGCGCCTCGCGCGCGATGAGCCGACGCACCTCCGGACGGCGATCGGCGAGGGCCGCCTGCACCAGCTCCGGCGGCGCATGGCGCGCCCGGTTGAGCGTCAGCAGCGCGAGCTGGCGGAAGGTGGCGTCCTCGGTGACGAGGAACGTGCTCGTCAGCAGCGTGAGAGTGATCCCGGCCGGGCGCCGTGTCTCGCCGCCCAGGCGGAAGTACGACTCGAGCCCCCGCGCCGCGCCGATCCGGACCGAGCGGCGATCATCGCGCAGGCCGCGCAGCAGGACCACCTCATCATCCGGCTGCCCGGTGGCCGCGCGGCCGATGGCCTCGTAGATCGTTGCCCGGACGTCCGGCGCACGCTCACGCTGCAGCAGGGCGTGGTACGCATACGGCGCTCGCATCTGCGCCATCGCGCCGACTGCAGCCCGACGAACCCTGGCATCCGCGGCGGTGAGCAGCGGTACCAGCGCCGCGCGCTGCGTCGAATCCTCGAGACGACCGAGTGCGCGTGCGGCCAGTGCGCGTATCGGTGGTGCCCCGATCTTCGTGGCCTGCACCAGCGCCGATGCCCCGGCCGCGCGCGCATGTTCCGCCGCGAGCACGGCTCGAGCGGCCGGTTCCTGTGTGAGCAGAGCAAAAGTGAGAAGCAGCATGCCGCAATTGTATCAGCCTGCCGCAGCCCCTGCCGCCGTCCCGCCGCCTATCGCTTCAATGCCCGCACGGCGTTCGCCGGAAAGTCGGTGAACATGCCGTCCACGCCGGCGGAGAGAAACGCCTGAATCTCTGCGGACGGGTCGCCGCGCCACATCGCCGGGAGAAACGGTGGATCGCTCCGAATGGTCCAGATGTGGACGAGCAGTCCGGCAGCGTGGGCATTGCGCACCAGCGCCGTCGTGACACGCGGTGTGCCGTCCGACGCTGGCGTCAGGATCAGCTCCTTGGCGACCCCGATCCCATCCACGAAGCGGCGCAGCCGCATCAGGCCCGCCGGTGTCTGCATCGACGCGAACGTCACGGCGGCCGAGTCGGGCGGCGACTGCGCCACGTTGACCAGCTGAATGAGGCGGACGGGCGTCATCGGTCGCAGGCGCAGCAGGCTCCGGATCTCGAAGCTCTGGATGAAGACGGGGGCCGTGCGACGATTCCATCCCACGCGGCGCAGCGACGCCACCAGCCGCTCCTCCAACGGCAGCCCGATCCGGCGGAAGTGCGCCGCATGCTTCGTCTCGGGATAGACGCCCACTGGCCGTCCGCGTTCACGACCGAGACGCACCGCCAGATCGAGCACCTCGTCGAACGTCGGCACCTCGAACTGGCCGTCGTACGTGTGACCCCGCGACGCAATCCGCTCACGTGCGCGCAACGTCTTGAGCTCGGCCAGCGTGAGGTCTTCGATCCACCAGCCCGTGACACTGTCGCCGTCGAGCACCTGCGTCCGGCGGCGGTCCGGGAATCTGGCGGCCACATCGGTGGTCCCGCCGATCTCGTTTTCGTGGCGCGCCACCAGCACGCTGTCCTTCGTGCTGACCAGGTCCGGCTCGATGTAGTCGGCCCCCACCTGCACGGCAAGCGCGTAGGCCTCGAGCGTGTGTTCGGGACGATCGCCACTCGCCCCGCGATGCGCGATCACGATCGGCAGTGGTGCGCGGGTCGGCGCATCGAGACGTGGGGCGGCCGACGGCAGCGCCGCCAGCGAGAGGGCGAGTGCAGCGGAGCGCAGGGATGACATACCTGCATCCTGTCGTGATGCGCAGGTCGGCGCGAGGGGCAACCGCCTCGGGTGACGTGGTCGTGACCAAGCCCCCCGCCGCGTTCCGATCATGGGATTTCGTGGGCCTGCAACGCACGATGCCCGCCGAAGCGGGCACCATGGTCCTGCAGCGACGTTGGGACTACTCGGGGGTCAGGCGACGCTCGCAGGAGTTCATCACGGGCGACCGCGCTGCATTGCGCTCGCGTCGGCGCGGGTCTCGGTCGCAGACAGGCGACCCACCGGCAGTTGATACAGCTGCAGCGCCGTGCTGCGGTCCGCGCCGCTCAGCTCTGCGACTTCCACCCACGGCGCCATGATGTTGCTGGGGTCGTTGGTGTGACCGAGGCCGAGTGCATGCCCGATTTCGTGGAGGGCTACGGCGCGCAGCGCCAGCGG
>Ga0105046_10019381_pt1 | contig 10320 bp, 5 predicted proteins | sample MAT03_FD_78385 | JGI IMG/M metagenome (GOLD analysis project Ga0105046, IMG submission 78385) | Freshwater microbial communities from Lake Fryxell liftoff mats and glacier meltwater in Antarctica - MAT-03 (megahit assembly) | ecosystem: Environmental > Aquatic > Freshwater > Ice > Liftoff... | reverse complement strand
TTTGTTCCATCATACGGCCGCTATTTTTCTTTAAATAGCCCCACTATTCGCAGAAAAATAGTGTTGTCTGATGAAAAAATGGTTGACCTAAAATGACTAAGTTATGGGTGCCGCGTTCCTTATGTTTTAGTGGAAATATCTATTTTCAGGAAAATGTCGTTTGTCGGGATGTGGTGAAAACCCCTACTTCACTTTTACCGTCAGCCCAAATCCGTCAGCGCCTTTGCTGTCAATCGTGAAGGTGAACGGTGCATCGGCGGTCGTAAAACTTTGCCCTTGCTTATAGCTGGCATCGTCAAGCCATTTGGTGGTCCCTTGTTCTAAGGAGAACGCTGTCCGGGGCGATAGGCGAATGGCTCGCATGCCCGATACCACCGGGTCTTCCACCGTGTACACGATGATGCGCTCGCCCTCGGCGTTCAGTTTTTCCCCCTTGCCTGCCACGAACTGCGCCCGCGACACCACATCCTGCCCGATCTCAATCACCCACAGTTTGGAGGCTTTGGCCTTGTCAGGCACCACGATCATGGCCTTGCCGTTGGCACCAGAGAGTTTCTTCAGGTCAATTTTGTAATCGCCCTTTGTGCTCAGATACTGGGTACGGCCTTTGGAAAGCCAGCCGTAGCGGAGGCGGTGCCAGCCCATGAACCCGGTAGCGTACACCACATCGCCCATCAGGTCATAGCCGCCTACCTCGTGCAGATATGGTTCTTGTGCGGGGTACAATTCGTCAGAACCGAAGCAGTGTCCAATCTCGTGCATCAGGGTGGTGTAGTGCTCGTTGTATATCTGCGGCATCAGTGTGATCATTCTCCGAAGGCCCCTGAAATCGTTTGCGCCGTGTGCGCCGGAAGGGACGCTTTTGAATCCCGTAGCACCTTTGTTGGGCACGATCACTACAATCGTGTTGGGCGAGTAGTTGGCACCCGTCCCCAACAGTTCGACGCTGTGCTTGGTGTAGTCCTGCCAGAGCCAATTCTGTGCGTCTGTGGTCGTAGGGAAGTAGTAAGTGAGTGGTTTCGGCATCCGCTTCCACGCCTTGTTCAGGTTCACACTGACTTTTGCCCCCTGCCGTTCGAAGGCTTTGAGCATTTCGCCATTGCTGGTGGCGGCTTTCCAGAGGTCGTCAAAGTTGGTAGAGGTCAGAGGCTGGTCGCTAAAATCCACGAACAGCACTTCGAGTTTAATGTCACGCCCTGCCGCTATCTCGGAGTTATCGCGTTTCCCCTCTGAGCCAGAGGCAAGCAGTTGGAACGGCTCGGGCAAGGTCCAGATTTCTCCGCCTTGAGCGTCCATCAACACCAGTCTGCCATCATCCGTCAAAACGGCTTTCTGGCATTTGTACGCGATATACACGTTGGCATCCAAGCCATCTGTGATACAATACCCCTTGTTCTGCTTACTGCCGATGCAGATGTTGCAGTCCATATTAAAGCTGAGCCAGCTCACTTGGGGAGGGTTGTTGATGGGGCCTGCCAGGGGGAAGGTGTAGGCCAGCCGGTACTTGCACTGTGCACTGTTTTGAATTTCCTCGATGACAAAATTGCCGTCTTTGGTGCCTCGCAGTTGGTATTTGCCGTTGGCGGAGACCAATTTTTCCCCTTCGAGCAGCTTTTCGCCGGGCTTCATGGTGGTTTGGTATTTCAGTTTGGCCGCGCTGGCTTCACAGGAGGGTTGGGCCTGCATTCCCATCACCTCTACCTCAGCCAACGAAAGCGGCTTATTCGTACTGTTGTTCTGGACGAAAATCCGGACGTATCGGCCGCGGGCGTTGTTCTTTAGCGATTTGCTGGCCTCGGCAGCACTGCTGAACGACAGCGGGCCTGAAACGTACTGATTGGCTGTGGCGCTGTTGGCCGCGATGGGGTTTTCCGACACCATGACGTAGAAATTTTGCAGGCGGTTCCAACAGCAATCGTCGGTCCGGTTCCAGATTTTGATCTCGGAAATGTCGTACACCCCGCCCAGATCAACTTCCCACCAAGGAGAGTTTTCGTCGTTGGTGTGCGTAATGGTGTTGCTGCCCCAACCGCCGTTTGTGTTCCCGTCAACGGCGAGGGAGGCCGTAGTGCTCATGCCGTTGGATGACTGCCTTGCGGTTTTTCCTTTGGCTACGTTGCTTTGTTGCGCCGAAAGGGAAATTGGCAAAAAGCAGGTAAGTAAAACGATCATTCCGCTTAGAAGAAATGAAATTTTCATATTTTTATAAATTGTGCTTCATGCCTACTCTTTCCAGGATTTTCGGCTTCCTCCCAGTCTCACCCCAAAACAAAAACGTTCGGGGCGTTCGACTGGGACAAAGGTGTACCCCGCTCAAGTGACATTTTCCGTCAAACTTGTAGCATTTTCCGTCAAAATGAAGGGGAAGGAGTCAAAAACCGAGGCGGTGGCCTACATCTCCGAGGGCAACTTCCCATACCGCTGTTTGAAATGTTTTGAACAAGAGCAGGCACCGTCGCAGCCCACTTTTTCGATCACTCGAATCATTACTTATTTTCAGAAATGAATTTATACTTGGAAATAAGTCTTGTTTTTTTGAAGTTATTTCCAAATATAGCAATAAATTTGACCTCATCTTTAGATTTGACATAGCATTTTTTATCACGCAAATCCCTTACTTTCAAATGATTGGAAGAAAAAAAGAAGTTGAAAAAATCGAACGGCTGCTTGCTTCTGGGCGCTCAGAGTTTTTGGCGGTGACAGGAAGGCGGCGTGTTGGCAAAACCTATTTGGTAGATACCCTGCTGAAAAACCACTACTGTTTCAGCATGACGGGCATCCAGAATGGAAGCATGGCAACCCAATTGGTCAATTTTGGCGTAAAATTGGCCGACTACGATGGAACGAACATTCTTCAAAGTCCGAAAAACTGGCAAATGGCTTTCCTACAGTTGAAAGGGTATCTTAAAACATTGGCCCGGGATCGAAAGCAGGTTATTTTTCTGGACGAACTTCCTTGGATTGAAACGGCGAAGTCGGGTTTTGTGCAGATGCTCGCACACTTTTGGAACGATTACCTGTCGAAAGAGCCGCACTTTATACTGGTGATTTGCGGTTCGGCAAGCTCCTGGATTATCAAAAAGGTGATCAATGATTCGGGCGGACTGCACAACCGAATCACGGAAAACATTCATCTTCACCCATTTACGCTGGCCGAAACATATTCTTTTTTGATGGCCAAAGGACTTTCTTTCAGCCTTCAGGATTTGGCGAAAGTTTATATGGTCCTTGGCGGAATCCCGTTCTATTTGGAAAACCTACGGAAAGGGGAAAGTTTTTCGACGGCCATTGAGCGTTTATGTTTTGCCCCGACCGGGATATTGCACAATGAATACCACAATCTGTACCAAGCTCTTTTCAACAATGCCGAGATACATCAACAGATCGTGGCCGCCCTGTCTACGCGGCATTATGGCATGTTGCATGCCGAAATTCTCCAGGAAATCGGTATGAAGCAACCAACCGGCAGTTATCAAAGGGCCATAGAAGAACTGATTGTATCCGACTTTGTGGTCGAAAATACACCATTGGGCAAACAAAAACGCGGCTCATCCTACCGACTGGTAGATGAATACAGCATTTTTTACCATCGGTTTATCCAAGCACATAAAAAATACAGTCCCGGAATCTGGCAACAATTAGCGGAAAGCCAATCCTATAAGATTTGGGCGGGCTATGCCTTTGAAACCCTCTGCCACAAACATATTGACGCGATCAAACGCGCATTAGGCATAGCCGCCGTTTATACCGAAATCTCTAGTATGCGGATTCCCGCTTCGGATGGAACGCCTGGGTTTCAAATTGACCTGTTGATTGACCGCAAAGACAACAGCATCAACCTTTGCGAAATCAAATTTCACAGCGGCCCCTTTACCATTACACCTGTATATTTTCAGCAACTGATAGAAAAACGACAGCGCTTTATGGATCATACAGGTACTAAAAAACAGGTATTCATGACGTTTATCACCAACCACGGAATTACACCCAATGCCTTCGCAAAGGATATTGTGGATGCGGAGGTTCAGTTATCTCAATTATTAGCGTAAAAGCAGCCCGAAATCACAAACCCTACATCTCCGAGGGCAACTTCCCATACCGCTGTTTGAAACTCCGCGCAAACGAGCGGGCATCCTCGTAGCCCACTTTCGCAGCCACTTGTGCAATGGAGTTGTACGCGCGGCTTTCCAGCAAGCGACGGGCTTCTTCGAGCCGCACTTCCTGCACATACTGAACGGGTGAAAGCCCCGTGAGCCGCTTCAACTGCCGCAGCAGGGTGGACTCGCTCATGGCAAACTCGTGGGCCAGCCCCGATACGCTGAGTATGTCGTTGGCATAGTGTTTTTGGATATAGCCCTCGAAAGTTGCCAGCCACTCCCGGTCGGGCGCGGACATCAGGGGGCGGGCAGTTTCTGGCTCGACCTCCCCAGCGACCGCCTGCTGCCGGGCGGCTTGGTTTCTCAGCAGGTTCTCGATGCGGGCCAACAGTTCCTCCTCGTCGAAGGGCTTGTGGAGGTAGTCGTCCACGCCGATGCGCAAGGCCCGCAGTTTGTCCCGCGCATCGGCCCGCGCCGTGAGCATGATGACGGGAATGTGGCGGGTGGCATCGTCGGATTTGAGCCGCTCCAGCAGTTGGTGGCCGTCCATGACGGGCATCATAAGGTCGGAGAGAATGAGGTCTGGAGTGATGCGTGATGCGTGATAAGTTTTTTGAAACCAAGTAGGTTCAGACATCTCTCCTAACTCATAACCCATAACTCCCAACGCCGCTTGGCCGTTTTCGGCAGTCACGACGTGGTATTTTTCCGATAAAATCAGGCGGATGTAGGCTTGCAAGTCGGGGTTGTCTTCCACGACAAGGATGGTGGGCTTTCCAACGGCGGTGTAGGGTGAGGCACTGGTTTCGCTCGTTGCAAATGACTGGGGCCAAACGTCCGAGTCGGCTACGGTTATGGGCGAAACGGGTGTTTCGCTGTACGCGCCCGCGCCAGATGCGAGCGCTACGGGGAACGCCACGCGGAAAACCGAGCCTTCGCCGAGCGTACTGTCCACCTCGATTTTTCCGCCAAAAAGTTGGGCGTACTCGTGACAAAGGGCGAGGCCGATGCCCGTGCCGCCTTCGGCGGGCTTGTCGGGCCGGGTGGTTTGGAAGTAGCGGTCGAACAGGTTTGGCAGGTCGTCGGGGTGGATGCCGGGGCCGGTGTCGGCGATGCTCAGGTGAAGCCAGCCGTCGGTCAGGGCCAGCGCGGCCGCTACGTGCCCGCCCGATGGGGTGAACTTAAAGGCGTTGGCGAGCAGGTTATTCAGGATTTGGCGGCATTTGGCTTGGTCTAAGTGGACGACCGCGTCGTCGGCTACCGCGATGTCAAATGAAAAACCGATGCCCCGGCTCTCGGCCAGCGACTCAAACTGGGCAAGGTGCATGCGGAAAAATGCCGCCAGTTCGGTCGGCTTTTCATCCAGTTCCATTTTGCCCATTTCCAATTTGCTGAGGTCAAGGATGTCAGTGACCAACTGCTCAAGTTGCTTCCCGCTCTGGTGGGCGAGTTGCAGCAGATGGGCTTGTTTGTCGCTCAGGGAGGGTTCTTTCAGGAGGGTGCTGACGGGGCCGAGCAACAGGGTGAGCGGGGTGCGAAGTTCGTGGCTGACGTTGGCGAAGAAGCGGGACTTGGCAATATCAAGGGTTTTCAGTTGTTCGGATTGCTGCTGGGCTTTCTTGTTCACTTTCTGCAATTGAACATAGTAGTAAGCCAGAACGGCAGAAAACAGGAGGACGATAAGCAATATGACCGTTGCCAGCCCCCTTCTTTCTTTTTCCGCCTTGATTTGCAGGTTTTGCGCTTCTATTTGCTGGCTTTTTTTCAGGTCGGTGTAGCGGGCATCCACCGCCACTGTTTTTTCATTGTTCAGCGCACGGGTGTACTCCAGTTCCATCTCGTAGCCCTTTTTGATGTAGTACAAGGCAGTAGGGCGCCCCAAGGACTTATAAATCTCTCCCCGAAGTTGATAGGCACTGTATAGCAGGTATAACCTGTTTTTGCCGGCAGCGATGGCTTTGGGGGCGGTTTTGAAGATAGAGTCCGTGTAGGCCAACGCCTCCATAAATTTGTCTTCCCTAAAATGCAGGTTCGTCAGGTTGCTGAATAAGCCGCACAGGGAGTCGTAATTCTTCGCCTTGCGGTAAAGCCGTGCTGCAGCAGTGTAATGACCCAGCTGTGCTTGGTAATCCTTCAATAACAGACCCATGAGCAGATGCCCCTCCGCTTCCTCGAATGTCTGCCCAAACTTGGGCGCGGTGCGCAATACTTCCCGGGCATAAAACATGGCGGAGTCTTGGTCGCCGAACATCCTGTGCCACGAAGAGATTCTGATGGCAAATCGAGGGTAAATAGAGTCCGGCCCATACCGGGCAATGGCGGCTTGTGCCAATCGCAACTGGAGGATGCTCTGGTCAACCCGCTGAATCTTTTCATAGAGACTGGCCAGCGCGCGGGATGCCTCCGCGTAGGTTCCCCATTGGTTTTTTTCTTCGCTTGCCTGCTGCACGTGCAGCAAGACCAGCACGGCCGTTGTGTCGAGGCCCTTGTATTCCAGCGCGGTTCCGTAGAGCAGTTGCACTTTTAGCCCCAGCGGAGAATCCGCCTGGCCGGAAGGCTTGAGTTGGTCCAGCAGGTTTTCTGAAAGGAGAATGGCGCTGTCTAATTTGCTAGAGGCCACATACGCCGTTGCGCGGGAGATATCTCGCACGAGCGCGGCATCGGCGGCACGACTGTTTTGCGCTTGTGCATCGCCAACGCTCAGAGAGAGAAACCAAATGATGGCGGTAGACACCGCAACAACTCGACGGAAAATAGTCACGGTGGGTTTAGATGTTGTCGCAAAGGTAGCAAGCCGATAGAGGAAACGCAGATGGCACAAGGATTTTCTGCTATTTCAGGCTGCTGATCTCCCCCACCTCGTTGTTCCAGACCTTGCGACCGGTAGCACTGTACAGAACCAGCAAGTTCGGTTCCAGCACCAATTTGACGGGCCTCCAGTCGGCCGTTCTGTATTTCTCGCCGCCATAATAGCCATGCGTTTCCGAACTCCAAATCGGCTGATAACTCCGGTCATACAAGACGAGGTTGCCGTCGTCTTGCATGATCAGTTCGTAGCCGGGCGATGCGTTTTTGGTTTTGGCGGTCCACAAACGGTCGCCAGAGTTGTACAAGATGAATGCCCCGTCCTCCGTGAGCCGGGCACCGAACTCAATGTCATCACCGTCCAGCCTCAATCCACCGCCACCAGCCCAGAGGGACTGACCGGGATAAAGGACATTTTTCTCATCTACATCCGGGTCTGTTGCCGGGAGCAGTGTGCTGCGCAATTTGCCGGGAGCAGTGGTGTCAGTTTTGGCGAGTGTGTTTGCTATCGCCTCTTTTTGAGCCGTGTCAACATCTACCTCCGAACGTTCCGAGCCTTTCTGGCCACACTCCGAGCAGGCAGATACCCAAATACTCAATAAAAGGCACAGGAACTGGACAATTTTGAATGGAGTACAAGTAGAAAAGGGCATGCTTTGCTTTTTAAGGGGGTGAAATTACTCCCCCAGCACCATCTTCCGCACCGTGCTGTGCTTCGGCGTTTCTAATTGGTAGAACCCCACGCCCGCCGCCGCACCCAAATCGCTGCGTGTCAGCGTCAACACGTTCAGGCCCTGTGCGCGACAACTCTTGCCGGACATGCAAAAACAGCAACAGCTCTACTCTGACCGGAGGCTTTTAACCGGGTTGGCCAGCGCCGCTTTTACCGATTGAAAACTGACGGTCAAAAAAGCGATCGCCACTGCGGCAGCCCCCGCTGCTGCAAACATCCACCATTCGATCGCAATGCGGTAAGCAAAATCAGCCAGCCAGCGTTTCATCAGGAAGTAGGCGACGGGCGTGGCGATTACAACGGCTACGGCAACAAGTTTCAGAAAATCACCGGCCAGCAGACTGGTAATGCTGGCGACCGAGGCGCCCAGCACTTTGCGCACTCCGATTTCTTTGGTGCGTTGTTCGGCCATAAACGCCGCGAGCGCAAACAAGCCCAGGCAGCCGATGAATAAGGCCAGACCGGTGAATACACCGAGCACCGATCCTGTTTTCGCTTCCGACCGATAAAGGCTGGCAAAAGAAGCATCTAAAAAGTTGTATTCAAACGGAGCGTCGGGCACCTGTGCTTTCCACAGTGCCGAGGCTTTTTCAATCGCCAATTGCTCCATGCCGGGGCGCAGTCGCACTGCGAGATAAGACGCCCAGGTCTGATAGGTTTTGGACGATTGATGAAAAATCGCCACCGGTTCGATCGCCATTTTTACCGAAGCGATGTGGAAATCACGCATCACACCCACCACCTGAAACCGCTGGTTGCCATTGCCCGGATAACGCATCCATTTCCCGATAGCATCTTCCCAGCCGATGGCTTTCACGGCGGCTTCATTGAGGATCACCGAAGTGGAGTCTCCTTTTGAATTGTCCAAAAAATTGCGTCCGGCCCGTATTTCCAGCCCGAGGGTCGGCACAAAATCCGCGTCGGCCAGGTAGGACGAGATGGGAAGGCTCTGCACCACAGAACGAGTCTGGGCACCCTGTTCCGGTTCATAAAAATCGCCGAAACTGCCCAGCGATGGCAAAAAGGTCGAATGCGTGGCGCCGCTTACCTCAGGCAATTGAAGGAGTTGTTGCCGAAAAGCCTCCCGCGCCGTTTCAGGCGATAAGTGCCTGGCATTTTCAATGATCAAAACGTGCTGGCGCTGCAAACCCGGCGATTGTTTCTGGGCAAACTCCAATTGCCGGTACACCACAAACGAACTCAGCATCAGCACGATAGACACCGAAAACTGCAACACCACCAGACCGCTCCGCACGCCTGCATGACCACCTTTCGAGGTCGTGCTGGCTGTTTTGAAAACTTCCGCTGCTTTGAACTTTGATAAATAAAAAGCCGGGTATAAACCGCCCAGCAGGGTGGTGGCGAGCGGCAAAACGATCACAAAACCAATCAGTTGCGGTGAAAAAAGATCGGATATGTTCCAGGTATAACCTGTCAGCCGGTTAAAAAACGGCAAGGTCAGACCTGCCAAACCCGCAGCCAGCACCATGGCCGCACCGCTGAACAACAAGGCTTCTGCCAGAAACTGACTGACGAGCGCACTCCGCTGCGAACCGAGGGCCTTGCGTACGCCTACTTCCCGCGCCCGTTGCATGGAGCGAGCCGTGCTGAGATTCATAAAATTGACGCAGGCCAGCAGTAAGATCAGCGCACCGACAATGCTGAACATCTGCACCTGTTGGCCGTCGCCCAGCGTCGAAAGCCGCGACGAGAGGGTTGCATCGCCGAGGTGCAGCGACTTCAAAGGCAGCAATTGGAGGTCCCACCGGTCGCCGCGTTTCATGTTTTCTTCAAAATTCTGACCGATCCGTTCGTAAGCAGCGGGCGCGTAGTTGCGCACCATCGCCGGGAATTTCGCTTCGAGATTGGCTAGGCTTTCGGCTGTAGGTGCTTGACGCAGTCGCACCCAGGTATCTACCTGCAACCAGACCCAACTCCAGGAGAACCGATCCACTACTTTGAAATCCTTCATGGGGAGCAGCAAATCGAATTGCACGGAAGATGTCGCGGGTAGGTTTTGGACGATGCCTGTGACCATGAAGATGCGATCGTTGAGGATCAACGGTTGCCCCATGGCGGGTTGTTTACCGAAATATTTTTCCGCCGTTTTTTCGGTCAAAACAAGACTGCCTGGTTGGTCGAGTGCGGAAAAGACATCGCCTTCTGCCATCGGGAAACCGAATAATTCCAGAAATGCCGTGTCAGCGGCCATCGCCTCGTTCTCATTGAACACCATCGGCGCGTGGCCCGGCTGGTCGTTTTTCACCACCACTGTACCCAGGCTGAAAGTCCGGGCAGCCAGTTCGATTTCCGGGAAATCCGCTACCAGGCGCGGACCCACGGGAGGAGGTGTATTGGTCGTCCGGCCTTCCTGATCGCCCATTTTCAGGTCGAGCGCAACCACGCAAATGCGGTCGGCATTCGGCAGAAAAGTGTCGAAACTTTTCTCCTGCCATACGAACAGCGCAATCAGCCAGCAAGCCGCCAGCCCGACGGCCAGCCCGGCGATGTTGATCATGGAAAAGAAGGCGCGGCGGCGCAGGTTGCGAAAAGCGAGCAGGAGGTGGTTGGTCAGCATTTTTGATGTACTCCGGAACTCCGTTCCGGAGCATAATTTTGTTTACACGTTCACCCGGAACGGAGTTCCGGGGTACGGCCCGCCCGGAACGGAGTTCCGGGGTACTA
>Ga0105046_10019380_pt1 | contig 10321 bp, 15 predicted proteins | sample MAT03_FD_78385 | JGI IMG/M metagenome (GOLD analysis project Ga0105046, IMG submission 78385) | Freshwater microbial communities from Lake Fryxell liftoff mats and glacier meltwater in Antarctica - MAT-03 (megahit assembly) | ecosystem: Environmental > Aquatic > Freshwater > Ice > Liftoff... | reverse complement strand
TGATTCGCTCTTAAAGATGTTGAGGGCGTGTGAGTAGCAATGACTCACAAGAAACCCAACATGCCGACCAAGGTCTGCCCCGTCTGCAATCGACCTTTTGCTTGGCGGAAGAAATGGGCCAAGTTCTGGGAGCAGGGGCGGTATTGCTCCGATGGATGTCGCAAGAAGACCCAATCTTTCAGATTGAAAGATAACAGGTACAACCGAACTGACTTGAGAACTCAGTAGCGTTGTACCTGTGCATTGCAGTTGCCCATTCAAAACGGAGGCTGCAATGCCAAGTCAAACCGAAATCCAAGAGAACATCACTGCCCGCATCGTCGAAGGTCTTCAAACCGGCATCGTGCCTTGGAAGAAGCCTTGGCGAAATGATCCCAATTGCGGTCTACCAGCCAACATCGTCTCCCGCCGCAACTATAGCGGCATCAATCCGATCTTGCTCGACCTTGCTGCCCAAGCTAACGGATTCAATTCCCGATTCTGGGCGACCTATCAGCAATGGCAACAGCTTGGCGATCAGGTCAAGAAACGACCGGACAGCGTGAAGTCGGGACATTGGGGAACGAACATCGTTTTCTTCCGACAAGTCAAAAAGACGAATGTCGATGCAGCGGGTGATGAGAAGATCACTTCCTTCCCACTGATGAAGTTCTACACCGTGTTCAATCTGGATCAAGTTGAAGGTGAGAAGCTCGATCATCTTAGACCCAGCGGCAAGCCGACCGATGATGTCCCTGACTTCGATGAAGCAGAAAAGGTGATCGCTGCGACTGGTGCCGAGATCAAGTACGGTGGCAATCGTGCTGTCTATACCAGACCCGTTGGACAATTTCCCAATCACAGCGGTGGCGACTTTATCCGAATGCCCTCACGTCATCAGTTCGATTTTAGCACGAGTTCTATGCCACCCTGCTTCATGAATGTGTTCATTGGAGTGAGGTCCGACTTGGCTGGGAAGGCAGTTACGCTCTCGGTGAACTGATTGCGGAAATGGGGGCTTGTTATCTGTGCGCTCAGACCAATATTCCTGCATCTGATGATCTTACCAACCACACGTCGTATCTGGCGGCTTGGCTCAAGGCATTGCAAGACGACCGCAATTTATTTTCAAAGCGGCGGCTCAAGCATCGAAAGCAAGCCAATTCATTCTCGGTTTCAGCCGCACCAATGAAGAGGTTCCTGAACTGCAAGAGGCAGAAGCGTAGGTCAATAGAGTTGTACCTGTGGAAATCAAATCAATAATCAAACACCGAAACTAACATGCCATTCTTCCGAATCGAACAGTACGAAATTCACGTTCAGACATACCAAGTCGAAGCCGACTGTGAGGCTCAAGCAATCGAAAAACTATTTGCCGGGGAAGCAGATGCGATTGATGGTTGTCTTGAATACATCGATGTCGCCGAAGACCTGGGGCTTCCGGTGGATGAATTTCGAGAATTGGCGGACGAATTATTCGCACCCGATGCGAGTATCGGAGAGGACGTGATTTCTTCAATACGAAGCATCGAGCAAGTAAAGCCAAAATTTGACAATAATAACGGGCGCAAAGAATGGTTGCGTTGCTCGTCGATCTGGCTCTCGATTAGTTCAATCAAGTGAACGTTGAGCGAATGCGACGGGCGGCCAATAGAGTTGCACTGACGCCCCGGTTTTGATGCTGAGAGTCAGTAGAGTTGTACCTGTGTTGGTTGAAACAAGCTCATTCACCAGCACTGAAACGACGATGCAACTCGCTGAACTGACCGTAATGGATGCTGCCAAAATCGCTGCTGGCAACTGGCGCAGGTTTGACTGCTTTGTTTGGTTTCGAGAAGAGGAACTGAAGCGACCGAACGATTGGGCAATCATCTATACGAAGAACCGTGAATCGGGACTGCTCGATGAAAGCAATTCGTCGGTGATTCGGAAACAGATGCAACTCTTTGCTGAAGGCGATGATCCTGATGTCGTGTTCGAGTCTCATAGCCATTGGGTTGTTGGACATGTCGATGGTTTTAGCATTCGAGTTTTCAAGCGAAGCAGGATCACCAAAGCGTTTCGCAAGTATCACGAACTCGTCGAACAAATGGATGTCTATCCCTTTCTCGATGAATCCGATTATTCGGATCGAGAATACGAAGCCACGATTTCCAACATTGAAGATACGGCATGGCAACTGAAAAAGGAATTCGACCTGCCCGAAGGTTGGGTCGGTGAGGTCTACAGTTGGCTCAGCGACAACGAATGCGGCGAGCTTGAGAACGTCGATGACCAAGGTGGTTATCCCAGTGAAGAAGCACTGAAGCGAGCCTTTGCCGCACTCGGCGATGCACTCAGCAGAGTCAGTTGAGTTGTACCTGTACGAAATGCACCACGTATTCACGGAATTTGAAAATCAATCATGAAGTCAACGATATCAAGCCCTCGTCACTGTCTCACATCGTTGGACAACGGGGAGTGGTCGATCAGGTTCGAGTTGCACTTGATGCGTGCTTCCAAGATAACCGCCGGATGGATCATTGTTTGATGGTTGGTCCGCCCGGATTAGGCAAGTCAGTTACGGCATCCATCGTGGCTCAGGAAATGGCGACTGACTTTCATGAGGTCTTGGGCCAAAGCATCGCTGCTCCCGCCGATCTGAATGCGTTGTTGCTGTTGGCGAAAGATAAATCGGTGATCCACATCGACGAAGCCCACGAGTTGAAGAAGGAATATCAAACATGCCTTTATCTGGCACTCGACCAAAGGAAATTGCTGCTACCCGGTGGGAAGAACGTGCAGAGCTTGCCACTGAATGATTTCACGTTGTTGCTAAGCACAACAGATGAATACTGTTTGCTTCAGCCGCTTCGTGATCGTATGCGGTTGGTACTTCGATTCGAGTTTTACTCTGTCGAGGAACTGACGACTGTTCTCAAGCACCGCACGAAATGTTTGCGATGGGAAATTGATGGGCTTGTTCTTCCGTTCATTGCACAACGAGCAAGAGGAACACCACGACTGGCTCTTCGATTACTGCAAGCCTGTTATCGGGTCTGCCGCAGTTTGGGTGAATCGGCGATTACGCAAGAACACCTGAATCGTGCTTGTCAACTTGAAAACGTCGATGAGTTGGGCCTTGGTCCAGTCGAGCAGAAGTATATCGCCATTCTTACCGATGGGCCGAAGCGACTGAATGTCATTGCGTCACTGCTAGGACTTCCTTCGAGAACGATCAGCGTTGTCACCGAACAGTTTCTGATCCGAGTGGGGCTTGTCATCAAAGACGATCAAGGTCGTCGTCAACTAACAACCTTGGGGCATCAACACGCTTCAAGCCAGAAAAGTGGATCGTGATCGTCCCCACAACATACCGGTTTTGTGTCCAAATCACGTCTAAATCGTGTCGAAAGGCTGTCCGATGAATGAAATCACGAAAGTTGCTGTAACAGTGGCAGAAATGGCTCGGATGTGCGGGCTTGGTCGTAGTCGGTTTTATCAATTGATCGGTACTGCCATGCCTTACCCGCTCTATACCGTGCTCACGAAGCGTCCATTTTATGACCAAGAGTTGCAGCAAGTCTGTCTCGAAGTTCGTCGTCGAAATTGTGGGATTGATGGTAAGCCGATCCTCTTTTACGCAAAGCCGATCAACCGCAAGCCGTCAGCGAAAAAGAATGTGTCTGCTCCCAAACAGCAATCGCATCCCGACCTGCTCGACAGCTTGAGGGCATTGGGCCTGAGTGTTACGTCGATGCAGATCGATACAGCATTGAAGACTGTTTTTTCCAGCGGAGTGCAGGGGACCGATCAAGGCGAAATCGTGCGACGAGTATTCATACACCTGAAGAAGAACGGAGCATCATAATGGACTCTACCGATTGGCTCATGGAATACGATTTTTGCGGTGGCTGGATGGGGCTGGACGAGTTCATCGAAAAGCATGGCTCGCATTCGATCCTCATTTGCGATGAGGGACCGATATATGTTGATGAGCTTGTTGAGATGTTTGGCGAAGCAGCATCGGTCGAGTATTTGGGAGTCGAGTCACCACATTTCTTGGAGAACGACGGACTGTACTTCATCATCCGACCTCCGACCAAAAAGGGCAAGCCTCGGAAGCGAGGCGGAACTCACGTCGTTGTTTACCCGTTTTAGATGTCTCAATTCACCCGATAGTCTGGCACGATAACTGCGATTATCTCCTGAATCCGTGTCCGAAAGGTGTCCAAAGATGTCCGATTTCCGTTCAGAAGACCGCAACAATTCAGCAGATAAGCAATTCGCAGGTATCCCTGTCGGATCGGGGGAAGCGGGTCTGCTTGCCAGCTTCCTCGACTCACATGATTTTTCGTTGAACAGCCGAAAGGCGATTAGTTGTGACATTAAAAAGTTTGCTCGCTGGTTTACGGAAGCTAACAAAGAGTCATTTGTGGTTGCACGTGTGACGACACGGGACGTAACTGATTTCAAGGATCACCTACGCCGTCATCAAGGTCAGGCAGTCAGCACTGTCAATCGCTCTTTGGTAAAGGTGCGTCGATTCTTCGGCTGGCTGGTCGATGAAGGCACCGTACCGACGAATCCCGCAAAGCCTGTCAATGAATTGAAGCGTCAGCAACTAGCGCCGAAAGGGCTGGAACGAAAAGACGTACGTCGATTGTTTCGTGAACTTGAACTTCGACAAGACATTCGTGCCAACGGAGTCTTTCATTTGTTTCTTTACACGGGTTGCCGAGTTGGTGATGTGGCCGCACTGGAACTTGGTGATTTGCAACTGAGCGAACGAAGTTGAACATTTCGATTCGGCAAAGGAGCCAAGGAACGTTGGATACCATTGCCATTGCCTGCCAGACGAGCATTGCAATCGTATCTTGAGACACGACCACCTGCTGCAAGCAACCATGTATTCATCGGTGAACGAGGCAAGCTGAGCGAGTCAGGGATTCGGCAACTTTGCGACAAGTACAGTGCGATTGTTGGGTTCCACATTCACCCTCACTTGCTTCGTCACACGATGGCTCATCAATACCTGGAAGATAACCCTGGCGACCTTGTTGGACTGGCTCAAATCCTTGGTCACGAGAATTTGAATACGACCAAACGATACGTGCAGAAGACAAAGCAACAACTAGCAGATGCGGCAGAAAGAATTAACTACTAAGATAAGGAATGATAAATTTGAAAAAGCGATAACTTTACTCAGTTTAGAACCTTGTCTGTACAAGCCTCTAGCCGTCTCAACTCAGTACGGTTGTACATGTGATTGTCATTCCCAACTCAAGAGAGACGATCATATGCCTGCAGAATTCAACCTCGGTCAAACCGTTGCTACGCCTGCCGCTCTTGATGCGCTGACCGAATCTGGTCAGTCGCCCACAGAATTTCTTCGACGACATCTGTCCGGCGATTGGGGCGACGTATGCGATGAAGATAAGCAAACGAATGAAGATGCCCTCATCCATGGTGATCGATTGTTGAGTGCTTACTGTGCCAACAAAGGCACAAAGCTTTGGGTGATCACCGAAGCAGATCGATCAACGACCTGTATCTTGCTCCCAGATGAGTACTAGCGTTTGCCGACTTGCACGAACTTATGCCATTACCGTCGAATCGGTCAATTGAATTCGATTTGAATGTTTTGGGCTAATCAAGTCAGTAGGCTTGTACCTGTGGTGATCGTTCTTACTCAACAGGAAACGATCCCATGGCTGCTGAATTGTCAAAGTACAAAGTTGTAAACGGAACCAGCTACGACCTTCGTACACCGCATGAAATCGTGCGGGTTTTTGAGCAAGCTCGACTGAATCGCACTCGGCTGCATATTAGCCTTGGTGGTGGTGCAATCCTTGACCATTGCATCGTTCGCATTCGGCTGAGTGCTGGTGGGCAAGTGCTTTACCAACACCACAGCTACCACTTCGGCACATTGGCGATTCGACCAAAACAAGAAGCGATTGAATTGCCAAATGGTCGCCTGCTGATTACAACCTCGATGATCTTACAATCGATGAGGCTCGCAAGGCTTCCGATTGGGATGTTCGTCATCACTGTGGTCGAGCATTAGCAGGTGCCGAGAAATCGACGTTGGCGATTCTGTTCAATCACTTGCTCAACTCGGACAAGTCCGTGTGAGAGTTCAGCTTCGACACGTACTCTTTGCAACCAACGTATCGGGACAGTGAAGCCGATGAACAACGTCAGAAAAACTGGCAGGAAGCATTCATCGGTGTTGCAGGTAGCGATGCGGTGTTAACCCAAGAAGGATCAGCCGACCAGCTAAAACGCAAAGGTTACAATCCAGTCAAAGCACCAGAAGGACTGGTTAATGCAGCCAGCCGATACGGGCTTCAAACACCAGCCAGTGTCCTTTCAACGGACGAACTTTCGGGACGTGAAATAACCGAGGCATCACCCGATGCTCAGGCTGCCGTTGATATGGTTTGGGAGCTTCTTCAACAGGTGCGACTTACGAATGGCAAAGAGAAGCCGCCTGTGAAATGCTTCTCATCCATTTTGGACGGAGGCACGATGTTAAACGGTTATTACCGACAAGGCGAGGTCTTCATCAATGCGGACATTTCAGGATCAGCATCTGTCGTTGCTGGGCGTGATGCTCTATCGAATCGTTTGCTCAAGGTAGCACTCGAAGAGGTGGTACATTTCGTTACCGAAGCGACGGATAATTCCCGTGACTTCCAAGACTTTTTGCTGGAACTGACAGTCAAGCTGGCTTGTTCAGATTTTAGAAAAGAATTGGCAGCCTAATTCTGTCCGGTTCCGCTAGTCAGTAGGTTTGTACCTGTGATGAAAACAAACGAGGAAAAACACATGGATCGCAGAGATTTTCTTAGCACGATTACAGCCTTGCCATTGCTCAAATTCGAGCCGTGGTTCCCAACAGACGGCGTACAGGAATTGATCCTGCCGCATGATCTGGCATACGGTCTCGAAAGGCATTGTTCATTGCCATTTGAGCAACGTGTGGTTCGATCTGACGAAGCCGCCAAGATTGCTGAGGAAATCAACATCAAAACCGGTGCGGTGTTTCTTGCCGCAACGGATATGTACAGCGACGAATGGAAGCTCGATTACTCAGGTTGGTCATGGTTCCACACATCTGAGCGACGTTTGATTGTCAATTACGACGATGAATGGGGTTGGCCTGTTATTGGCGGTGGATGGCCATCGTTCATTCGTAGTAATGATTTGCACGTCATGCGAGCCGACTGGTTCATGCTTGCGATTGATGTGTTCGGTGTAGCGAGTAAGCAAGAGTTCTTCGAAGACGATGTTTTGCTTGCGGACATCACGAAACAGATAGCTGAACGGTTGATGAAGGCAGACATCGATCCTGATCCATGGCCAGGGTTGGGATATGGTTGGCGAGAGATTGCAGCTTGGCTCGCTGAAGGGGAGACCTTGATCGTTCCATTTCCGAATCAACGCATGATCTGAGGACACAATGCGAAATTGCAGATCAAGACTTGGTGCCTACATTTGGGACCAACGGAGCAACCGTGGGATCAAGCGAACAAAGCTGGCACGAATGATTAGATGTGAGCGGGAGAGCATCGTACTTTTGGAGGACCGTGGCGAAGACACTGAAGTCATTCTTCCAAAACTGATCGAAGTGCTGGAACTTGATCAGAATGAAATCGAGGAACGAAAAGCCGATGACCATCAGATTCGAACTAACTGGATTCAATGGTGCGGTCGAAAGAATGCACCAATTATTATCGCCGCACGCCAGTGGCTCTGTTGTCCCGTTTCGATCCCACCACAGATCGTTCAGGCGGGGAACGAAGCGATCGAAGCACATGCGTTGGTCTGCGCACGAAAGTGGAATCGAACCATCGAATTGTTTGTCGCAAACCACATTCGATTGATTATCAGTCCCAAGGGACTTATCGAGATTAACGAACTCGGATACTACGAGCCTTGGCTCGTCGAGAAGATCGAACTATGAATCGAATCCTTTTTCTTGATGTGACTGGCGTTTTGAATAGCCAAGCCGACTGTGGCATTGATGGGATTGGCGATTCACATCTGTGTGAGTTGAAGCGAATCGTCGATGCGACAAATTGCGAAATCGTGCTTTGTTCGACTTGGCGATTGGCTGACGACCTGCTGGAGAAACGACAACTGGCATTGGAGCGCCATAATATCCCGATCTGGATCGATTCAACACCTGATCTGAGCGGAGACCGAGCGGAAGAGATTCAAGCTTGGATCGAAGAGAATGGACCCTTTATCGGCATCATCGTCGATGACGACGTTGACGGGTTCGCAGAAATTGGTCTTCGGTGTGTCCAAACGAGCTTCGCTCATGGACTGACTTTTGAACTAAGTGACGAGATCATCGCTTTGTTCGAGAGTCAGTAGTGTTGTACCTGTGTTACAAAGTTAGAACCAAAACAATTATTTCGAAAAAACTCTGGGGCAAGGTTCCATACCCGGCTCTTTCCAAGCCTGACACCCCCTTGGCACTTTTTCTTAAGACTCCTGAAAGGAAATCGTCTGTGGAGAAAATGCAAATGAAAAGTCCCTGCTCAGTTGCCGTCGTCATGTTGATGATGGGCGTACTGTTTTCGCCCCTGTTCGCTCAACAGCAAGAGATCGCTATCTGCTGACCGTCATCAATGGCGAATCCAAGTTGCCGGTGCCTCACACGATTTTGGATTTAGGTACGGGTGACGTGAAGTCAGGAAGGACTTTACCGGGCTAAACGAAACCCGGATTCCGATCACGTCGGTGAAAGCCGTCGTCAATTTCATTGGTTTAGTTGGCATTTCTCCATTGGTCGTCGAGTGTAAATGCGACGATCAGATTGGTCGATTTCGCAAAAAGGACGCTGTGGACTGCGGTAATCCGCATTGCTTAATTTGCCATGCGTACAAATTTCCGAAAAGGCAACGAACTCAGAAGGAAATTCTGTTCGATTTGAAAATGAAAGAGCAACTCAAGGAGTTGGCGTAAAAAGGCTCGGTGGCGAGTCACACACCGAAGACTTGAATCTAGGCTCTGTTGTTCGTAGGTCATCATAGTCTGGCATCGATCATCGCCAGCCAGCCTTGTCGCTGCCTCGACCTCCAGGAGCGGCAGTACCTCAAGTACAACGGATGTTCTGTGACTGGCGGTGAGGCGGTTGAGCATTAAGTTCGTTGGCCTTCAATCCAGCGGCGTTCCTGCACCCACCTCACTTTAAGGACCTGCGTTTCACGCCAGCGATTCTGCAAGCTACAAATCGATTTACGCCGTCAAGGATTTTGGCGGCAAGATTGATGACGGAATTGCCTAAACCGATCTTTTCGATGCGATCCGCTTGGAGATAAAGCTGGTCTGCGAGGATCGAGGGGGCGGAAGATAGGATGGGTGGAGCGAATGCAGCAAACTCGTGTGTGATTAGGTGGGGCGTCAAGTCGTCGACCTTGGGGGCGGAGAAATTGACCCTCGCACTCACGGATTTAACCCACCGTCTTACCCACGATTTTAACCCACCGTCCGTCGTCGTAAGTCGTTGTGGGATAACGACTTAAAAATGGGCGTTGAGGGACTCGAACCCCCGACCCTCTCGGTGTAAACGAGATGCTCTAACCAACTGAGCTAAACGCCCGAAACATACTTGAACGTGACAAATTCACCGGTGTCGTCTTGGTCAATGCCTCAACGTAACAAGGATTGATCCAGAAACCGGACTTGTCAATCTTGTTCGCCGACGAATCATTGCCAGCCCGACCAGACCTGGACTAAACCGACAGCAACCGTGAGCGGCGACCACGACGTTCAGCACGTAAACGCGAGCGTCGTTTGGTTTCGCTGGGTTTTTCGTAATATTCCCGACGCCGCATTTCTTTCTTGATCCCGCTACGCTCCACCAGCTTACGGAATCGGCGGACTGCTTCTTGAATCGATTCTCGATCGCGAACTACTAACTTAACCATCGTTGCTCCAAGTGCATGTTTATTTTCATTTTTGGCCAGAGGGTGGAATCGATCAGGTGTTTTCTGCGGCCCGGGCGTCAATGCGCTGGCGAGAAGCCCAAGAATGTAATCGGCAAGTGCCATGGATTGCAACCGCAAAGGAAACGCCATTTCGCATCATTTTCGCAATTCTCCGAACCAAAAAGCAAGTTTTGCCATCTAAACGACCCTGGGAACGTCCCGAAATCCTGTAAAAACCGCCATCTCCTTGTCATTAGTCAACGAAAACGCCTCGCTTGCAGGAAGAATGACGGTTCAGTACAGTTTATCCATCAAGAAGCACGATGAACACATCGTCAATACTCCCTTGTAGCTCAGTTGGTAGAGCAGCGGACTGTTAATCCGCTTGTCGCTGGTTCGAGTCCAGCCGGGGGAGC
>Ga0105046_10019378_pt1 | contig 10321 bp, 6 predicted proteins | sample MAT03_FD_78385 | JGI IMG/M metagenome (GOLD analysis project Ga0105046, IMG submission 78385) | Freshwater microbial communities from Lake Fryxell liftoff mats and glacier meltwater in Antarctica - MAT-03 (megahit assembly) | ecosystem: Environmental > Aquatic > Freshwater > Ice > Liftoff... | reverse complement strand
ATCGCGTAGCCGAAAGACTCGGCCATGTTTTTGGTCGAGCCACCGAACTGGTAGCGGTAACCCGGCGGGAAACTGATGCCGTCGAGCGCGGTGCGGATGTCGCCCGACACCTCGCCGGCCGAACGGTTGTACACGTTGGCATTGATGGCCACTTCACGCGTGAGGTCGCGCCGGTTGATCTGGTTCGGCCCGGTGGCCTCTTTCACCGTCGCCAGCTGGCCCAGGCGCACGGTGCGTGCCGAGCCGTCGGCGTTGCTGCCAATGGCGCTGCTCAGGAAAGGCAGGCGCTCCAGGTCTTGCGGGGCATTGCGCGCTTCGGGCGCCAGGCGCACGTTCACGTCGTAGGTCTGGTCGTCGGGCGCGCGCCAATTGCCGACGGTTTGCCCGGCCACCAGGGTGCGCAGCGAGGCGGCGATCTGCGACACCGTCAGGCCCAGGTCGGACGCGGCATCGCGCTTGACTTCGATCTCTATCGTCGGCTTGTCGGGCTTGAGGCTGGAGTCCAGGTCCACCAGGCCGGGGATGGTGCTGATGCGCGCCGTCGCCAGCCGGGTCAGCCGCTCCAGCTCCTTGAGGTCAGGCCCCTGCAGCGAAAACTCCACCTGCTTGTTGCCGCCCACCGAGTCGAGCAGCCCGACGTGGGTGACGGTGATGCCGGCCACCTGTTTGAGCCGCTCGCGCAGCACGCCGGACAGCTCGTCCACGCTGCGGGCTCTGGCCTTGCGGTCCACCAGGCGCACATAAATGCTCGCGTACATCTTGCCCTGGGCGTTGCCGGTGTTGAGGGTGGCCAGCGTGTACCTGACCTCGGGAAACTCGCGCAAAATCGATTCGACCTGGGCGGCCTTGGCCTCGGTGGCTTCCAGCGACGAACCCACGGGCGTGTAAAACGTCAGCGAGGTTTCCGAGAAGTCGGCCTTGGGCACAAACTCCGTGCCCAGCAGCGGCACCATGAAAATGCTGGTGATGAAAATAACCACAGCCAGCCCCACGGTGGCGAGCTTGTGGACCAGCGACCAGCGCAGGATGCGCTGGTAGGTTTCGGCCAGCGAGTCGGTGGCGCGCTCGAACCAGGCGGTCACGCGGCCTATGGTTTTGTCGTAAAAAGTCACGGGCGCATGGTGCTTGCCCTGCGCCTCAATGCTGGGGTCGTGCCAGATGCTCGACAGCATCGGGTCCAGCGTGAAGCTGACAAACATCGAGATCAGCACCGCCGCCACGATGGTGATGCCGAACTCGTGGAAAAACTTGCCGATGATGCCGCCCATGAAGCCGATGGGCAAAAACACCGCAACGATGGAGAAGGTGGTGGCCAGCACTGCCAGGCCGATCTCCTGCGTGCCGTCCAGCGAGGCCTGGTAGGGCAGCTTGCCCATCTTCACATGGCGCACGATGTTCTCGCGTACCACGATGGCGTCGTCGATCAGCAGGCCCACGCACAGACTCAGCGCCATCAGCGTGATCATGTTGATGGTGAAGCCGAACAGGTTCATGAACAAAAATGTGCCGATGATCGATATCGGCAGCGTCAGGCCGGTGATCACCGTCGAGCGCCAGGAGTTCAGGAACAGAAAAACAATCAGCACGGTGAGCAGCGCGCCTTCGATCAAGGTGCGCCTGACGTTTTCAACCGCCACGCGAATCGGGCGCGAACCATCGGCGATCAGTTCCAGCCGGGTGCCTTCCGGCAACTGGGCCTTCAGCTCGACGATGGCCTTGTTGAGTCCATCCACGACGGCAATGGTGTTTTCGTCCTGCGCTTTCTGCACGGTCAGCAGCAGGGTACGCTGGCCGTTGTACAGCGCCAGGCTGTCGACCTCCTGCGAGCCGTCGCGCACCGTCGCCACCTGCCCGACCGTCACCGCCGTGGTCGCGCCGGTGGCAGACGTTTTGCGGGCCACGATGATCCGGCCGAAGTCTTCCGGCCGCTTCATGCGGGCGTCGATCTTGACGACGCGCTCCTGCGTCAGCGAGCGGATGGCGCCGACCGGCAGGTCCTGGTTTTCACTGCGTACCGCATTGGCGACCTGGTCGGCCGTGATGCCCAGGGCCTCCATGGCCTGCGGGTTCAGGTAAATGTTGATCTCGCGCTTGCTGCCGCCGACCAGGCTGACCGCGCCGACGCCGCGCACGTTCTCCAGCCGTTTTTTCAGCACCTGGTCGGCCCAGTTGGTCAGCTCGACCGCCGTTGGGCTGACGGCCTTGCCGTCTGTTGCGGTTGGCAAGACCGCCACCGACCAGATCGCGCGGTTGGCCGGGTCAAAACGCAGCACGCGCGGTTCTTTCACCTCGGCGCGCAGCAGCGGGCGCAACGAGGCTATTTTTTCGCGCACGTCTTCTGCCGCCTTGCGCCCGTTGATGTGCAACTGGAACTCGATGATGACCACCGACATGCCTTCGTAGCTGCGCGAGGTCAGGGCGTTGATGCCGGCAATCGAGTTGACGCCTTCCTCGATCTTTTTGGTGACTTCGCTTTCGACGATCTCGGGCGAAGCGCCCGGATACTCGGTGGTGACCACGACCACCGGAAAATCAATGTTCGGGAACTGGTCCACCTGCAGCCGCTGGTAGGAAAACAGGCCCAGCACCACGATGGCCAGCATGACCATGGTGGCGAACACCGGGTTATTCAGACTGACGCGGGTGAACCACATCGTGTTTAAAGGGCTTTGGGCGAGGAAGCGGCAGGCGCAGGCGCCGCGATCCACGCCGGGGCCTGCGTGAACTTCACCGCTGTGCCTTCACGCAGACTGCCGACCGCGCCCTGGAGCACCACGGCGTTTTCAGCCAGACCCTTGACGGCCACCATGGGCTCGCCGCTGGCCGTGTCGTTGCCGCGTGGACCCGGCTCGACCGGTTTGTGGACGATCTGCTGGTTCTCCACCACCTGCACGTACGGCGTGGGCTTGTCGGTGCGCAGCGCGCTGACCGGAACGGCGAGGGCCGACACCCGCGTGGTGCCCAATGTGCCCTGCGCAAACAGGCCCTGGCGCAAGCCCAGGGTGCTGTTGTCGATGCCCAGGTAGACCAGCACGCTGCGGCTGCCGGCCTGCGCGCTGGGGTTGATGCGCGCCACGGTGGCGGTGACGCTTTGCGCCGTGCCTTCGATTTGCAGCACAGCGCTCTGGCCCGGCCGCACCGCCAGCGCGTCGGCGGCGCTGAGGCTGGCTTCGAGCTCGAGCCGGCGCAGGTCGACGATCTCCAGCACCTTGCTGTCGATGCCGACACGCTCGCCGGGTTGCGCCAGCCGCTGTGCCACCTGGCCCGACAGGGGCGCGCGAAGCACCGTGTCGTCCAGCGATTTTCTGGCCACGGCGACCGCAGCCAATGCCGCGTTGTGGTTGGCTTTACCGGCGTTGAGGTTGGCCTGCGAGGCGTCCAGCGCGGTTTTGGAAATAAAGCCCTGGTTGACCAGCGCCTGGTTGTTGTCGTACTGGCGCTGCACGATGTCGATCTGCGCCTTGGCCGAGTCGGCCTGCTGCTGCGCCTGCAACACGCGAGACTGGTACTCGCTGGGGTCCACCCGCGCGACCACCTGGCCGGCCTTGACCGTGTCGCCTTCACGCAGGCTCAAGCCCTGCAGTTCGCCGGACACGCGTGCCTTGACAAAGGCCGAGTTGAAGGCCTTGAGCGGGCCCGACAGCGCCAGGCCCTGGCTCAACTCGCGGGTCCGGGCCTGCAGCACGTCGCTGGCGGCCAGCTCCACCACTGTCTGTGCCTTGCCGGCCGTGGCTGCGGCCAGGGCCTGTTGCCGGGCCTTGCGCGCAGACAGCGCGCTCAGCACGGTGGCTGCCAGGGCCAGTAGAACCACGGCAACAACAGCCCATTTGATCCAGCGTTTCATGCCTTGCCTTTGCCGGCTTGCTTGCCCGGTGTTTGAGTGGAGAGACCGTGAAGAAGGGTGTCGACCTGGGCGGCGATGTATTTTTCGGCATTGCCCGGCAGCGTCGGGTCGCCGCAGGTGCCGGCCGAGTGTTTGCTCAGCACCAGGAAGATCATGGGTGCGATGACGCTGTAGATGGCGTAGTCCAGGTCCACGGGCCGGAACTCGCCGCGGTCGATGCCGCGCTGCATGATGCGGCGGATCAGGGCCTGGCCCGGCTGGATGACCTCTTGCTGATAGAAGGCGGTGATCTCGGGGAAGTTGCCGGCCTCGCTCATCATGAGTTTGGTGATGCCGGAGGCGCGGGTGGCGCCCACACGCTCCCACCAGACCGTCATGCAATAAGCCAGCATCTCGGCGGCTGTGCCGTCAAAGGTCTCGAACTCCTCGTTCCATTCCTTGAAGCGGCCGGAGATGTTTTCGCGCACCACGGCCTTGAACAGCTCTTCCTTGCTCTGGAAATACAGGAACAGCGTGCCCTTGGAGACGCCGGCGCGCGCGGCGACTTCCTCGGCGCGCGTGGCGGCAAAGCCTTTTTCAACGAACAAGTCCAGCGCCGCGTCCAGCAGTTCGCCGGGACGGGCTTCCTTGCGCCGTTCGCGTTTGGCGGACAGCGCAGTGGTTTTTTCGCAGAGGAATTTGGAGAGGGACATGATTACTGACTCACTGGTTAGTAATGTAGCGAGTCGCCCGGTGTCCGTCAAGCCGACACTGTGCCGTCCGCGCAGGAGAAACACCGTGCTGCGGCGGTAAAGCTCAGGTAAAGCGCATGACGAGCAAGGCCAGCCATTCCTTGAGCACCACGCGCGAGGCCTGCAGGCCATCGGACGACGGCAGCCATTCCAGCAAGCCGGTGCGGCTGGGCAGGATGAAACCCATGGGCGCGGCGACCACGGTGAAGCCCGCATCTTCAAAGGCCCTGACCGCACGCGGCATGTGCGACGCGTGGGTCACCAGCGCAATCCGCTGCACCTTGTCCTGTTGCATCAGCGGCCGCAGGAAGCGGGCGTTTTCCTGCGTGTCGCGCGACTGGCTGTCTACCCACTTCAGGGTCAGTCCATAGTCCTGCAGCGCGGCGCGACGCGCCACTTCGCCTTCGGACAGGGTCTGCGCATCGGCGGCGCCCCAGCCCATCCCGCCGGCAAAAGCGACCGGCAAGCCGCTTTGCCGCGCCAGCCAGACGCCGTAACGCAGGCGCATGGCGGCTGCCGGTGCGGCCTGCGGCTCACCGTATTCGGGCGCCACCGGATGCACGCCGCCGCCCAGCACCACAATGGCCTGTACGCCGCTGCTTTTGAGCGCGGCCACCGCCAGGGGCGAGGTCTGCGGCACCAGGTTCAGCGCCAGCCACACAGCGACGGCGTGGCAGCTCAGCAGCCAAAGCAGCGTGGCACCCAGCCAGACCAGGGCCAGGCCGAACGCCCTCCTGCGCGCCGCCAGCAGCAGCCCCAGGCCGATCAGCAGCAGCAGGGAGGCAGGCGGCAGCACCAGGCTTGCCAGTATTGGTTTGAGTTCACCTAGGGCCATCATTTATAACGCTCTCAAATTAATAGCTGCTTGCGCCGGTGCAGCAAGGGCTGGAGGTCGATTTGACCATTAAACCTAGAACCGCAGTTGACCGCCTGCATTCGCTGGCCAGGCCGCATGAGCACTGACTTGCGGGGCCACGACCGCATTCACCTTTTGGGTGACAGCGCTACGCACCCGATTGAGCCGCTGCGGCCACGCCTGGGTGTGTTGCTCCGCCTTGCAGGCAGTAGCCTGCTGCGTTGTCACGCCTACCCAGACGCGCCCGCAACGGCCCACTCGGGCGCGTCCAACTGCGGTTTCTAGGTTAAACCCAGCGGCTGGGCACCGGCCAGGGGTTTTTCAATCGCCGCGCCGGCGATGGGTCGTTTTCCCGGATGATGGGTGTCTTGATTGCTGACTACAAAAAGGACAACTTATGGAACAGGAAAAATCGACGGGCGGCGCCCTGGAAACCATCACCCTGGGCGGCGGCTGCTTCTGGTGCACCGAAGCCGTGTTTGTGCAGGTGCGCGGCATCACCGACGTGGAGTCGGGCTACAGCAACGGTCACGTCAACCAGCCAACCTATGAGCAGGTGTGTACCGGCAGCACCGGGCACAACGAAGTTGTCAAACTCGTGTACGACCCGGCGCAGATCAGCCTGCGGGCGATTCTTGAAATCTTCTTCGCCATCCATGACCCGACCACGCTGAACCGCCAGGGCAACGACAGCGGCACCCAGTACCGCAGCGGCATTTATTATTCGACGCCCGCGCACAAGCAGGTGGCCGAAGACATGCTCAGCGAACTCAACCGCGACAAGCTCTTCGGCAAGCCCGTGGTGACCGAGGTGCTGCCGCTCAGCAATTACTCCGCCGCCGAGGCCTACCACCAGGACTTCTTCGAGAAAAACCCCGACCAGGGTTATTGCATGGCGGTCGCTGGCCCCAAGGTGGCGAAGTTTCGCAAGACCTTTTCGGAATACGCCAAGGCTTGAGCGAAGACCCGCTGCGAAGAAGGACCTGCGCTCAGGGCCGGCGCTTCGCCATGTAAAACCACTCCTGCCCCGGCTCGGCGCGCGGGTTGGGAAAAACCACAAAACCGTCGTGCGGCGCCTTCACCTCAAAGCCGCTGTGGCGCACGCCGATCAGCTCGCCGGCTTTCACCGCGTCAAAGCTGCGCCACTCGCGGCTGAAGCTGTCGTCTGCGTGTTCGCGGTCGGTCACATCGACCAGGCGCAGGATCTCGCGCTCTACCGGCACCGGCGCCAGCGGAACGGATGCCATACCCAACAACGACAGCGTCTGCAAAATCGCCCGGCGCGCGACTTGCACCGCCTGCGGGTCGTCATGCTGGCCGCACTCCAGCGTCACGCCGTGTCCGCCGCGTGAGCGCATGTATTCGGTCGTCCCCACGCCGTAGTTGGGGTTGGTCACCAGCGTCTGCGCACGGGCGGTGCCGGCGGCGGTGGGCGCCGCAGCGCGCCGCGACACACCACGCGCATAGGTGTCCAGCCAGCCCTCCAAAATGCGCGGCGCACCGGTGCACAGGGCCAGCTGCATTTCTTCTGCCGCGTGGCTGAATGGCTCCAGCATGCCGCTGTTATTCTGCGGGCCAATCATCACAAAAGGCGCGCCACTGGTGTGGAAAGAGTGCAGGTCCAGCAGGACGTCGTGCGCATCCAGCAGCGGGCACAGGACGTTGGCAATGCGGTCTTCAAAGTCTTGCGGAATCGCACTCGGCGCCATGTTGCGGTTCAGATTGCGGTCGCCGATGCGCTGTTTCAGCTGGTAAGCCAGCGGGTTGGTGACGGGCACGAAAGTGACGCTGCCGCGTTCGATGTTGAGCTGGCCGCTGTCGATGGCCTCAAGTACCTGAGCAATACTTTTGCTGCCGCAGACCTCATTGCCATGTACCGCGCCCAGCACCAGCAGGCGCGGACCCGGTGCCAGGCCGTGGCAGGTGTGGCTGCGCAGGTGGGTGGGGCGGGTGAGATTGGTCATCTCTGCGGTTATACCGTGCTTTTTGGGTAGCGGTTTTCGGCTTGAGTGTGCGCCAAGCAATCACGCATGAAGTCACGCACAGCACCGTGCCTAACAGCGAAAGCAACAGCACCAGCGTGTTGCGTAGCCAGGGCCGCGCGATCAGGGGCGCAAAATCAAAACTGTGCAGGCCGTTGTAAAGCAGCCGCTTCCAGCTGGTGGACGCGTCGGTGCGCAGCAGCAAACGGGCTGACGCGGGGTCCGCATACATCGATACGCCATCGACCCATTGCGCACGCCACACTGGCAAGGGACGGGTGTGGGGGGTGTTGCTTGTCAATTCACGTGCGTAATACAGATTGTCATATTCCGTCAGTCGGGCGATAACCGGATTGCCCGCTTGTTCAGCGTCTGGCCTGAGCTTGCGCAGGCTGGCTTGCATGACGTCGTCGGGCAGCGCAGTGGTGACATCGGGTGCCTTGCCTGGCGGGTTATCTGCACGCACCAGCGCTTGCGATGTGACACCGCGCAAGCGATACCAGCTTTGCCCCGCGACTTGCAGCAGATCGAGCTCTTTCGCTTCAAAACCCGGCACGCTTGCCTGTGCCTGGGTGAGTGCCTGGGCTGACGTCAACGTTATGCTCGAGTTTTGGCCCAGCCATTGCGCCCGCTCGGCAACAGATGCAACGGTTGGCGAGAAAACACCAAACGGGTTCATCGACAGAAGCCCTGAAAATATCCAGGTGAGCGTAAAGGTTGCCGCAGCCAGCCCGCCGATGTGATGCCACTTCATCCAGAAAGTACGGTAAGGAATCCACCGCACGCGGTTTAAAAAAAGATGCCACGTGCCCAACACGATGCCTGTCACTGCCAAAATCACACCGGGAATCGACAGCCACACAATCACGTTGTGCCAGGCATCCGGGTAGCGGCGCAGTTCGGTGAAGTAAATCCAGTGCGGCACAGCACCCAGCCAGTTCCAAAAGCGCTCGGCACGGCGCGTGTCGCGCACCACTTCAGCCGCGCCAGGCGACACATACAGCTCAAGCCCATCGCCACCCTGCATTTCAACCCGCTGAAAAGGGCGGTGGGGATTCAAGCCTTGCGGCACTGTCCACTGGTCACGCTCCAGCAGTTCGGCGTGCGCAGCTTTTCGGCCACTGAACGCCTCCGCCACTTCCATTGCTGCCTGGCTGGCAAGAGGCTGTAGCAACTGGCCGCTTTTCGCGTCGAAAGCCTGCCATTGCGGTGCGGCTTGCGCGCCATTGGCAGGCTTGCCCAGCAAGCGCCACACCGCTTTGCCTTCATGCATGCCCAGCCGCGCCTCGCTGATCTTTAACCCGGCGCTGCTAGATACCTGCTCGGCTGTCATGCAGCAGTCTTTGGGCAATTGCAAGGGTGGCAAGCCAGCCAGCCGCTCAACTTGCGTCAAAGCAGGGAAAGGAACGAAGTACAGCACCACACCGCTGACAAACCACATCAAAAACAGCAGCGCCAGCGACACGCCGAGCCATTTGTGTAGAAAAATCAGCGTTTTATGGGTAACTCTTTTAAGCGAAGCGTGCATGGCGTCCACAGCTTTCACGGCTTATCTGGCTACTTAAAAAGCCACGCGGTAAGCTATCTCGACACTGCGCGGCGCGCCGATGATGACCTGTTCGTTAGCGTTTGATCCGCCCCAAGTGGCGTAAAGCTTGTTGGTCAAATTGCGTACCCGCAAGCTGACGACACCAGGCTTGAAGTCCCACGCAGCATAGGCATCTGCTGTGGTGTAGCCATTCATCCTGACCGTATTGGACGTATTGGTGAACGCATCGCCGACACGGTTGATGCCCGTGCCCAGCTTGAGCGGCGAGCCTTCAACTTTGTAGTCCAGCCACAGATTCATCACCTGGTCGGGCACGTTTGTCGGCTTGTTGCCTGCGCGCGATACGCCGCCAGCCTCCAGCAGACTGTCAAACCTGGCATTGACTACCGCAAAGTTGCCGCTGACGCCCAGGTTCTTGGTCGCGCGCCATGCCGCAGCCAGCTCAAAGCCGCTTGACGATTGACTACCCGAGTTGACAACAACGGCAGGCGTGGTGGAGTCGCGCGATAGGATGTTCTTCAATTTAATTTGGTAAACCGATACGGTGTAGTCAAATTTCCCATCCATCAGCGACTGTTTCAAGCCAACTTCTGTTTGCTTGCCCTTAGATAGATCGAATGCCGCATTGACTGCCCCCAGCAACAGTAAATTGCTGCCGCTAACGGCTGCAGCCGCGTCTGAGTACTGGGCATAAACCGACGTGTCTGGATTGATGGCATAGACGGTACCAAGTCGCACCGACAAAGGCCTGTAGGTCTGGCTAAAGTTCTGTGTCGTGTTGGCATTCAAATTCACAATGCTTCGATCAACCTTCACGTTGTCCTGCCGCAAACCGGCAATCACCGTCCACTTGTCGGTCAAGGAAAGCGCGTTTTCAGCAAACACTGAAAGCGTTGGGATTTTGGTTTTGAAGTCTTGACGGGTGCCCCCAGCGCCAGCGAAAAACGCGAGACTATCGTTATATGTCCCGACGACTGGATTCAGGATATTGACCTGTAAAGCTCCGGCTGAAGCGTTGTTCGAGAAGCGGCGCTCTGAGCCAAAGTCCGTCTGCGTGTACTCCAGGCCAGCGACAAATTTGTTTTTCATGCCACCCAGGCGGCTGGTGTTGGTGAGGTCCAGGCGGTTGCTCAAAACCTGGTGGTCATGGCTAATATTGGTCAGGCTGCGATTGAGCAGGTTGGGTGCTGCAAAGCTGTAGCTTTCCGAGTTACGCCACAACCTGTCAGCGGTGTAGTGAGACAGCTCGTTGCGAAGCGTCCAGTCGGTATTGATGTCCCACTGCAATTTAGCGCGTGTCCAAAGACTGTTGTTTCGCATGATGCCGTCGCTGACGTTGTAGTTCTTAAACGCCAGGTT
>Ga0105046_10019377_pt1 | contig 10321 bp, 10 predicted proteins | sample MAT03_FD_78385 | JGI IMG/M metagenome (GOLD analysis project Ga0105046, IMG submission 78385) | Freshwater microbial communities from Lake Fryxell liftoff mats and glacier meltwater in Antarctica - MAT-03 (megahit assembly) | ecosystem: Environmental > Aquatic > Freshwater > Ice > Liftoff... | reverse complement strand
GGCCAGCGGCTTCTCCACCAGGACGTGCTTGCCGGCGTCGAGACAGGCGCGGGCGATCCCGAAATGGGTGTGAGCGGGGGTGGCGATGGCCACGGCCTCGACCCGGGGGTCGGACAGCACGTCCGACAGATCGTTCGTGACAGTGACCGAGGTATGTCGACCGAGGACCTGGTGGGCCCGATCGATGTCGAGGTCGCAGACCGACCAGAGCCACGTGTCCGGCGAGGACAAGAAGTTGCGGATCAGGTTGGGCCCCCAGTAGCCCGCGCCGACGACCGCAACGCCGATGTCAGTGGGTGTCGGCTCGTTGGACCATGTCACCGTGCTCTATCGGCACTCGGCCCGCCAGAGTTCAGCTCCAGATCAGGTGATCTCGAGCATTCGGTCCAGGGCGACCTTGGCCCAACCGGCCACCTCGTCGTCGACCACGATCCGGTTGGGGACCCGTCCGTCCACCAACTCCTCCAGCACCCAGCACAGATGCGGAGCGTCGATGCGGAACATGGTCGAGCAGGGGCAGACCAATGGGTCCAGTGACACCACCGTCACCTCCGGGCTCTCGGCTGCCATCCGGTTCACCATGTGGATCTCGGTTCCGACGCCGATGACGGACCCGGCCGGCGCCGCAGCGACCGCGGCCAGGATGAACTCGGTGGAGCCGACCTGATCAGCGACTTGGCAGACCTCGTGGCTGCACTCCGGGTGCACGATGACCAGCCCGTCGGGATGCTCAGCTCGGAAGGCGGCGATGTGCTCCGGCTGGAACCGTTGATGTACTGAGCAGTGGCCCTTCCAGAGCAGGAACCGTTTGGTGGCCAGGTCATCCGGTGCGATGCCGCCGAGTTCCCGTCGCGGGTTCCACACCACCATGTCGGACTCGTCGTAACCCATCTGGAAACCGGTGTTGCGGCCCAGGTGCTGGTCCGGGAAGAACAGGACCTGGTCGCCCCGTTCGAAGGCCCACGCCAGCACCGCGCGGGCATTCGACGAGGTACAGACTGCGCCGCCGTGCCGCCCGACGAACGCCTTCAGGTTCGCCGCTGAGTTCATGTAGGTGATGGGGACGACGCGGGCGATGTCGGTGTGCTCGGCCAGGTCGGCCCAGGCGTCCTCCACGGAGTCGATGTCCGCCATGTCCGCCATGGAGCAGCCGGCGTTGAGGTCCGGCAGGATCACCTGCTGATGATCCGCCGTCAGGATGTCAGCGGCTTCAGCCATGAAGTGGACCCCACAGAAGACGATGAACTCGGCTTCCGGGCGCTGGCTGGCCAGCTTGGCGAGCTTGAAGGAATCCCCGCGGGCATCGACCCATCGGATCACCTCGTCGCGCTGGTAGTGGTGACCGAGGATGAAAAGTCGATCGCCGAGCTTCGACCGAGCCGCTTCGATCCGGTCGGAGAGGTCCTCGGGGACCGCGGCGGTGAAGTCCTCGGCCAGTGGTGCCTGGAGCCTGATCATGGGACGTCTTCTTTCGTGGGGATCCCGATTGACCGGTGGGGACAGTCGGGTCGCCGCTCCACGGTGATGTCGGTCTCGGAATCGATATGTCGCCGGATACCCGACCGGCAATGGACATGGTAGCGAGACTTCGTCGTCGCGCGAGCCCGGTAGGTTTCGTCCCGTGATCGAACGTCCGCCGGCCGGGAGCATCCCGGATGCGCCGGGGAGCTACCAGTTCAAGGACACGGCGGGTCGGATCATCTACGTGGGGAAGGCGAAGTCCCTGCGCCAGCGCCTGAACTCGTACTTCGGCGACGTACGGCTGCTGCATCCTCGAACGGCCCAGATGGTCACCACCGCCGCAACGGTGGAGTGGATCGAGGTACGCAACGAGGTCGAGGCCCTCATGCTCGAGTACAGCCTCATCAAGACGTTCCGGCCGAGGTTCAACGTGCGGCTGGTGGACGACAAGAGCTACCCGTACCTGGCGTTGACCATGGGGGACCGCTGGCCACGGGCCATCGTCACCCGTTCGAAGCGCCGTGAGCCGAACCGGTACTTCGGTCCGTACGCCCACGCCTACGCCATTCGGGACACCCTGGACTCGTTGCTCCGTACCTTTCCGATCCGGACGTGCAGCGATACCAAACTCCGACGTCACGAGCGGCTCGGCAAGCCGTGCCTGTTGTTCCACATCGAGAAGTGCAGCGGCCCGTGCGTCGGTGAGATCACCGACGAGGCCTATGACGAACTGGTGGCCGATCTCACGAAGTTCCTGAACGGCGACACCGACGAGGTCACGGTCCGTCTCGAGTCCGAGATGCGGATCGCCGCGGGTCGCGAGGAGTTCGAACACGCTGCCCGCCTCCGGGATCGGCTGGCTGCGGTCCACCGTGCCATCGAGAAGCAGCAGATGGTGGCCGACACCACCGATGACCTGGATGTGATCGGGGTGGCGGAGGACGAACTCGAGGCCTCGGTCCAGATCTTCCACGTTCGCAAAGGTCGGGTTGTCGGACGCAACGGGTTCATCCTGGACAAGGTCATGGAACTGGATACCGGCGAGCTGATCGGCCGGGTGCTCGAGGAGCTGTACTACGACGAGCCTCCATTGGGCATGCCGCGGACGGTGCTGGTGCCCGCGGTTCCGGACGACCTGGAGGTCTACGAGCAGTGGCTGGGCGAGCATCGGGGCACCAAGGTGGCGATCCGGGTGCCACAGCGGGGTGCCAAGCGGGAGTTCCACGAGACGGTGACCCACAACGCCACCGAGGAGTTCGGTCGTCACCGGTTGAAACGGGCCGCCGACCACAACAGCCGCTCGCGGGCGCTCACCGAGTTGCAGGAGTACCTCGATCTGCCGGAGGCCCCACTTCGAATCGAGTGTTACGACATGAGCCACGTCCAGGGCACGGACTACGTGGGATCCATGGTGGTGGTGACCGACGGCCTGGCTGATCGACGCGAGTACCGGCGTTTCAAGGTGCGCACCGTCGGCGGCAAGGTCATCGGCGACTCCGACGACTTCGCGGCCATGGAGGAGGTGCTGACCCGGCGGTTCACCAACTACGTCCGTGACCGCAAGCTCCCCCCGGAGGAACGCGGCCGCTTCCAGTACCCGCCGCAGCTTCTGGTGGTCGACGGCGGCAAGGGCCAACTGAGCGTGGCGGTCCGCGTACTCGAGGCGCTCGGTCTCTCCGATGAGATCCCGGTGTGTTCGCTGGCCAAGCAGTTCGAAGAGGTGTTCCTTCCCGGGCGTTCCGAACCGGTGCGAGTTCCCCGCCAATCCGAGGCGCTGTTCCTCTTGCAGCGGATCCGCGACGAGTCCCATCGTTTCGCCATCACCTATCACCGCGAGTTGCGGAACAAGCGCATGACGACCTCGGTCCTGGACGGCGTGCCCGGATTGGGGGCCGCTCGCCGAGCCCGGCTGATCGATCATTTCGGCGGGCTCACCAAGGTCACCGCTGCTGAGCGCGACCAGCTGAGGTCGCTCTCGTGGCTCCCCGACGCCGTGGCCGATGCGGTGTTCGACGCCACGCACCCGGGCGTCTCATGACGTCTCGAGAGGCAACGGAGCCGTGGGAGGCCCATGCCCGGTGGTGGCAGGAACAGTTCACCGACGGCGTCGACCCTGAGTACACCGAGCAGATCCTGCCGATCATCGCAGCGGACTTGCCGCGGCTCGCCGGGTCAGCGACTACCCAGTCGCCCGGTGGGCTGGTCGTCGACATCGGGTGCGGCGAGGGACAGGTGGCCCGGTACGTGGTCGCCGGTCGACGGGTCCTGGGGGTTGATCCGGCGTTCGCCCAGGCCACGGTGGCCCGTGACCGGGCCGGAGGGCCGTCCTACGTTCAGGGGTCGGCCGGTGCGCTACCGATTCGCACAGGGTCAGCCGAAGCGGCCGTGGCGTGTCTGGTCTTCGAGCACATCCCGGATGTGGATGCGGCGCTTCGAGAGGTGGCCCGGGTCCTGCGACCCGGCGGCACCTTCGTGTTCCTGCTCAACCATCCGCTCCTCCAGACTCCGGGATCGGGGTGGATCGACGACCAGATCCTCGATCCGCCCGAACAGTACTGGCGCATCGGCCCCTATCTGCCCGAGGCCGAGACGATCGAACAGGTGGAACGGGGGGTCTTCATCACGTTCTTCCACCGGCCGCTGAGCCGGTACATCAACGCCGCGTCGGCCGCCGGCCTCCGACTCGAGCACATGCGCGAGCCGACGCCCCCTCCAGGATTCCTGGAGAGGGCGCCGGAGTACGAGGAGGCAGCCACGATCCCGCGGCTGTTGGTCCTCCGCTTCACGAAGGGCTGAGTCAGCCGTTCGCCTCGGTGATCACCGAATCGATCACGTGGATGATGCCGTTGGAGGCCTTGATGTCGGTCGAGACGATCTTGGCCCCACCAATGGTGAGGTCGGAACCGGCCATTTCAACCTTCAACATGCCACCCAGGGTCTCGACCGAGGTGCCGGCTGCGGCGGTGGCTGCAGCTGCGTCGACCTCGCCGGAGATGACGTGCAGCTTGAGCACATCAGCCAGGGCGCCGGTCGGGTCGGCGCCGAGCGCCTCGAGCGTCGCAGCGGGGACCTTTGCGAACGCATCATTTGTCGGGGCGAAGACCGTGAACGGGCCATCACCGGACAGCGTCTCGGCCAGGCCGGCTGCAGTCACGAGTGACACCAGGGTCGAGAACTGGGGATCGCCAGCGGCGATGTCGACGATGGTTCCGGCTTCAGCGGCGGGTGCCTCGGTCGTGTCGGCTGCGGCGGGGGCCTCAGTCGTCTCGGTGGTCGAGTCGGTGGTGGTCTCGTCGTCGCTGGCGCAACCGGCGGCGATGAGCGACAGCGGCAGAAGCAGGGCTGCGAGAGCCTTGGCGGTGCGCTTGGGGGACATGGAGTTTCTCCTCATTGGGTTTGGTTGACCGTTCTTCGCTCAGAACGCGGCTTCTGGATGCGTCTCCTGCGAGAAACCTGTGAGACGTCCCGTACGACCCGTAGCCTTGGCCCGGTGAGCGACTTCGCCGTCATTGCCGGGCTCTCCGGGGCCGGGCGCACTCAGGCGGGTAATGCGTTGGAGGACCTGGGCTGGTTCGTCATCGACAACCTGCCTCCGTCCCTGGTCCCCAAGGTGGGGGACCTGGCCCAGGGTCCCGGTTCCACCACGCCCAAGGTCGCCCTGGTCGTCGGGGCCACGCACGACAGCGCCGAACTGATGCTGGCCATCGCCGAACTCCGATCGACCGGGGCGACGGTCCGGTTGGTGTTCCTGGACGCCACCACCGATGTACTGGTCCGACGGTACGAGTCTTCCAAACGTCGGCACCCACAGGCGCACGCCTCGTTGACGCAGTCCATCGAGGAGGAGCGCCAGCTCCTGGCCGCGGTGCGGGAATCGGCCGACCTCATCGTCGACACCACGGACCGGACGATCTATGACCTCAAGGCGCTGATGGTCGACACCTTCGGCGGTGATCTGGCATCTGAGGTCATGGCAATCACCGTGATGTCGTTCGGTTACAAGCACGGCCTGCCGAACGATGTGGACATGGTCATCGATTGCCGGTTCTTGCCGAACCCCTACTGGGACGAGGAATTGCGGCCGCTGTCCGGCCTGGATGACCAGATCGTGGGTTTCCTGTCGGCGGATCCCCAGACCACCCCGTTCCTGGAGCGTTTGGGTTCGCTGCTCGAACTCCTCATTCCGGCCTATCGCCGTGAGGGGAAGGCCTATCTGACGATCGCCATGGGCTGCACCGGTGGGCGGCATCGCAGTGTCGCCATGTCCGAGGCGGTGGCGGCTGCGATCCGGGCCGACGGTTCAGCGGTTCGGGTCGCTCACCGAGACATCGAGAAGTAGTCGGATGATCGTTGCGCTCGGCGGGGGTCACGGCCTTGCCGCCACCATTCGGGCACTTCGGGTGCTAGGAGCCGATTTCACCGCGGTGGTGTCGGTGGCGGACGACGGCGGAAGCTCGGGCCGGCTCCGCCAGGGATCGGTACTGCCTGCTCTGGGCGATCTGCGCAAGGCGTTGATCGCCACCGCCGGGGAATCGTCCCCACTGCTGGACGCCATGGGGTTCCGGTTCGACGACGGCGACCTGAAGGGGCACGCGTTCGGGAACCTGCTCATCTCGGCGTTTGCTTCGAGCGGGAGTGGACTGTTGTCGGCGATCGATGAGGTGCATCGTCTGGTCGGCGGAGCGGGTCGTGTGCTGCCGGCATCGGTTGCCCCGGTGGACCTGTGCGGCTCGACGAGTGCAGGGGGGCAGGTTTTCGGCCAGGTGCAGGTGATGCAGACTCCGGAGATCGACCGGGTGTGGGTCGATCCCGCAGATGGTCAGGTTCCCGTTGAGGTGGTCGAAGCCATCACCACTGCGGATCTGGTGATTCTGGGGCCTGGATCGCTCTATACCAGCGTGCTGGCGGTGACGTGTCTTGACCCGATCCGCCTCGCGCTGGAGCGCTCGTCGGCGCTGCTGGTGTACGTGTCGAATCTGCGTCCCCAGGAGCCCGAGACCAGTGGGTACAGCGTGGCGGATCATGTGGCGGCGCTCTTCCGTCACGGGGTGTCGCCGGACACCGTCTTGTACGACCCGACCGAGATCGAGGTAGGCGAGCTGGCGGTTTCCGGGCGTTCCAGCCGACTGGGCTCCGATGGCCCACGCGGGCTCACGGCGGGCCACGATGCCGCCCGGCTTGCCGAGGCGCTCTCGGATCTGGTTCGCTGAACGGCATCGACACGCCGACCGGCGTCTGTGAACGGGGAGTGGCATGAGCATTCGGGTGGGCATCAACGGGTTCGGACGCATCGGGCGCAACTTCTTCCGAGCCGCCAACGCCCAGGGCGCGGACATCGACTTCGTGGCCGTCAACGACCTCGGGAATGTGGCCACCATGGCGCACCTCCTCAAGCGGGATTCCGTTGCCGGGACGTTCCCCGGCACGGTCACGGCCGTTGACGGTGGAATCGATGTGAACGGCGACGTGCTTCGTGTTGTTTCGTACCGAAACCCGGCCGAGATCCCGTGGGGGGACCTCGGTGTCGACGTGGTGATCGAGTCGACCGGCATCTTCACCGACCGTGACAAGGCTGCTGCGCACCTCGAGGGTGGGGCGCCGTTCGTGATCGTCTCTGCCCCGGCCAATGGCGCTGATGCCACCTTCGTGGTCGGCGTCAACGAGGACACCTTTGATCCGGCTGCTCACAAGGTGGTGTCGAACGCGTCGTGCACCACCAACTGCTTCGTGCCGCTGATCAAGGTTCTGGACGATGCCTTCGGCGTCGAGAAGGGCTTGATGACCACAACCCACGCCTATACCGGCGATCAGATGCTGGTCGATGGTCCCCACAGTGACCTGCGGCGGGCTCGTGCCGCGGCGATCAACATCATTCCGACCTCGACCGGCGCGGCCCGGGCGACGGGCCTGGTGTTGGAGGCCATGAAGGGGAAGTTGGACGGGACCTCCCTCCGGGTTCCGATCCCAACCGGTTCCATCACCGACTTCACCGGGCTACTCAAGACCGAGACCACGGTCGAGGAGATCAACGCGGCCTATGCCGCTGCGGCGTCCTCGGGTCGGCTGAAGGGCATCCTCGAGTACAGCGAGGAACCGCTGGTCTCGTCGGACATCGTGGGGTCGGCCTACAGCTCGATCATCGACTCGGGGATGACCATGGCCATGGGCTCCTTGGTCAAGGTGTTCTCCTGGTACGACAACGAGACGGGCTACTCCAACCGCTTGGTGGACCTGGCCGTGATCGTCGGCGCCGCGAACCAGGCCTGACGTGCAGTTCGGGGTCCCCGAGCTGGAGGACCTTCCGGATGTGTCCGGCGCCTCGGTGCTGGTCCGCGTCGATTTCAACGTGCCGATCATCGACGGTCGGATCACCGACGATCTACGAATCACCGCAGCGCTCCCAACGCTCAACTGGTTGACCGAACGGGGGGCCAAGGTGACCGCGGTGACCCACCTGGGGCGGCCGAAGGGCGTTCCGGACCCCCGGTACTCGGTCGAGACGGTACGAGCACGACTGGCCGAACTGGCGCCCGGGGTCACCCTGGGCGAGAACCTCCGGTTCGATCCGGGCGAGGAGGCCAACGACCCCGAGTTCGTGGCCCGGCTGGTGGCCGGGCACGACATGTATGTCAACGACGCGTTCGGGGCGTCGCATCGGTCCCACGCGTCGATCGTGGGCCCGCCGCAAACGCTGCCCTCGGCCGCCGGTCGGTTGTTGGCGCGAGAGGTCGAGGTGTTGCTCGGTGTGCGGAACGACCCGGCTCGGCCGTTCGTGGCCATCACCGGGGGATCCAAGGTGTCGGACAAGCTCGGCGTCATCGAGGCCCTGCTGGGTGTGGCCGATCACCTGATCATCGGTGGTGGCATGTGCTTCACGTTCCTGGCTGCGCAGGGGAACTCGATCGGATCGTCGCTGTGCGAGGTCGACCTGATCCCCACGTGCGCCGCGCTGCTCGAGGAGCACGGAGAGCGGCTGCACCTACCGGTCGACATCGTCGGCATGGGTCCCGGAGCGAAGCTCTTCGATCCGGCCGCCGGCGGCGAGGTGCGGAACTTCGGTACGTCGCTCCCTGACGGCTGGATGGGGGTCGACATCGGCCCGGGGACTGCTGCGGAGTTCTCAGACCTGATCGCTGATTGCGGCACGGTCTTGTGGAACGGCCCCATGGGCGTCTTTGAGGACTCGCGCTTCGAAGCCGGAACCCGGGTAGTGGCCGAGGCCGTGGCCCAGAGCCGCGCCTTCAGCGTGATCGGCGGCGGCGACAGCGCAGCGGCCGCAGCCCAGTTCGGTGTGGCGGGCGACGTCGATCACATCTCGACGGGCGGTGGGGCTTCGCTGGAACTGATCGAGCAGGGCGACCTGCCCGGGCTTGCCGCCCTGCGGGTACGGTGACGGTTCAGCTCCGGAGGAACCATGGCCAAGCGAACGCCCCTGATCAGCGGCAACTGGAAGATGCACCACGACCACTTCGAGGCGCTTCGTACGGTTCAGAAGCTGAGCTACAACCTGTCGGGCCATGACTTCTCGGCGGTGAACGTGTCGGTGCACCCGCCGTTCACGGACATCCGGACCGTTCAGACGGCCATCGAGTCCGACCGGATGAAGCTCACGCTCGGCGCTCAGCACTGCCACTGGGAGCCCAAGGGCGCCTTCACCGGTGAGGTGTCGCCGCTCTTCCTGGCCAAGTTGAACGTGGTGTACGTGATCTGTGGGCACTCCGAACGGCGGGAGGTGTTCGGTGAGACCGATCAGGACGTGAACCGCAAGGCGCTGGCCATCCTGGCGGCGGGGATGACCCCCATCGTCTGCTGCGGCGAGACCGACGGGGAGCGGGAAGCGGGGGAGGCCCAGTCCAAGGTCGCCGCCCAGCTCCGTGCCGGACTGGCTGGAGTCGCCGCTGAGCAGGTGGCTGGACTGGTGGTCGCCTACGAGCCGATCTGGGCCATCGGCACGGGCAAGACCGCCACACCCGACGATGCGCAGGCCATGTGCGCCATGGTCCGGTCCACGATTGGCGACCTGGCGGGAGCCGACGCCGCAGCAGCGGTGCGAATCCAGTACGGCGGGTCGGTGAAACCCGGCAACGCCGCGGAACTGATGGGCCGGCCGGACATCGACGGTGCACTGGTCGGTGGGGCGTCCCTCGATGCCGATGAGTTCGCCCAGATCGTGACCTACGGCGACTGACTGTTAGCGTTCTCTGCCGTGTACGTCACCAGTGTCATCCTCCAGTTCGGCTTCGCCATCGGCCTCATCTTCCTGGTGCTGATCCATTCGGGTCGGGGCGGTGGTCTGTCGGACATGTTCGGCGGCGGTCTCGGGGCCTCGGCCATGTCATCGACCGTGATGGAGAAGAACTTGGACCGGATCACGGTCATCGTGGCGTTGTTCTTCATCTTCAACACCATGGTCCTGGGCTTCCTCATCGACCGCTGAGATCAGGTTGAGGCTGGCACGGAGTGCTGCGCTAAGTTCCCTGCCGCACCAGGTGGTGCACCACGTCGGAGTGGCGGAATTGGCAGACGCGCCAGACTAAGGATCTGGTGTCCGCAAGGACGTGGGGGTTCAAGTCCCCCCTCCGACACCAGTCTGACCAGGGCAAACGCCCTGGTCAGCGCAGTTTTCGGCGGCGGTCGAGGCGCTCGAATCGTGCCCTTGTCATTAGTTTGTCATCACCGGCTCGGGCGCTCCTGGTCGCGGCGCTGGCGGATTGGGCGGCAACCCGTCAACGTGCGGGCCCAGTTCATAAGTGCTGATGGCGGTCCGCGACGCGACGGTCACCGTGAGAAGAGGATGTGGACCGGGACGTGGGCCGCAGCGACGCACACGCCATCCTTGATGATGTAGCACTCGACGTAG
>Ga0105046_10019374_pt1 | contig 10322 bp, 5 predicted proteins | sample MAT03_FD_78385 | JGI IMG/M metagenome (GOLD analysis project Ga0105046, IMG submission 78385) | Freshwater microbial communities from Lake Fryxell liftoff mats and glacier meltwater in Antarctica - MAT-03 (megahit assembly) | ecosystem: Environmental > Aquatic > Freshwater > Ice > Liftoff... | reverse complement strand
CGTCGAGCACCGCCCAAAGTTGCTCAATCTCGGCCGGATCGGCGGGCTGGTGAATGGCGCGTTCGAGGTCCGCAGCGGCAGCGTGAACGGCGGTGGCGCCGAGACTGCCAGCGGCGTCTTTGAGCAGATGGGCCGCGCGTTCGGCAGCGACGAAGTCCCCCTGCACCAGCAGGTCGCGAATTCGCTCCGCCGAGCCGGCTTGTTGCTCGACGAACTGGCCGAGCAGTCGCAAGTAGCGCTTCCCATTGCCGTCGGCGTGCCGGAGGCCGGCGGCGGCGTCGAGGCCGTCGGCAGGCGGAATTTCAACCTCAGGCTGCGCGGGGACAACGACCTGGGGCGAAGCCGCAGGAACGCTGGCGTTTGCTGCGCTGGCTCCGGTCGGAGCGGCTCGCTCGGAGCGACGGGGCCGGGCGGAGGGCTCGCGGGCCGGAGGAACGAGCGGGGAATCCGTCTCCACCCGGCGGCGGCTGCGCGGGGCCTCTCTTGGTGGCGGCTCGACGGTCGGTTCTGCGGGCGGCGCATCCGGAAGCACCTCCCCGAAGAGGCCAAGTTGATGATCCAGCTTCGGCTGCCTGCGGCGCACGGGTTTGGCGAGGACTGGGGGCTCGGTCGCGACCAAGGCTGGGGGAGCTGGCAGCAGAGCGTCGGGAGTGACGGCGGATGTCGGAGGCTCAGGCTCGGCGGCGGGAACTTCCGGCACGCCTTCTGCCGTCGTAGCGCTGTCTTCGGGTTCCGGGATGACCATCATGGAATCCTCGGCGATGGCGGTAGGAGCGTTGTCCTGCGGCTCTGGTTCGGGATCGGTTGCCGGGGCTGGAGGCGCAGGAGCGGGGGCGGTAACTTCTGGCGGAGAGGCTGCAGGCGGGACGCCCGCGCCACTTGCGGCAGGCGGGACGCCTGCCCCACTAAACAGCGGCGTGAGAGGTTCGTTCGTTGGCGGTTCGAGGCTCTCGCTCGCTTCCGGGATTTGAGGAGCCGCAGCCGAATCGCCTGCGCTAGCGCTACTGTCGGCGGGCGAGTCGCCTGCCCCGGTTTCCGCTGCCAGCAGGTCGGGAATGCTCGCTGGAGTGATCGAAGAGAAGGCGCTGGCGGCGATGATTACCGCGGGTTCAATCGGCTCGACAGCTAGCTCGCTGGCGCGGGCTGGTTGGCTGCGCTGGCGTTCCTCGACGGCGACGCGTGCGGCCCGGCGTATGGCGGCTACGGCTTTCTCCCTGGCGGCGGCCAGCTCGGCTTCGGCCCGCCGGCGCGCCGTGATGTCGCGCACCGAACTACACACCCACGCGCCGCCACCGTCGGGGCTTTCGATGGGGCTGAGGCTGATCTCCACCGGGAACTCAGAGCCATCCTTGCGCAGGGCGGCGAGCTCGAGGCCGACCCCCATGGCGCGGGTCGTGGGCGCGCCGAGGTAGCGCGTGCGGTGCGTGGGATGGCCTTTGCGAAGGCGCTCGGGCAGCAGCAACTCGACCGGCTGCCCGATGAACTCCTTGCGCGTCCAGCCGAAGAGTTTTTCCGCCTGCGCGTTGACGAGTTGGATGCGTCCGGCGCGGTCGGCAAGAATCAGGGCGTCGGGCGCGGCTTCGAGCAAGGTGCGAAAACGCTCCTGCTCGCGGGCGCTGCGGACGTTGGCCTCGGCCACCGCAGCGGCGGCCCCGCGGCGGCGCTCCAGCGCTTGCACGAAGCCGGCGAGCACGATGGCGAAACCCAACGCCAGGAGGCTCGTGAAGACCACCTCGCCCCACGCCACCGTGCCGCCGCGCGGCGCGAGGGCGAGGGCGAATTCGACGTTGGCGGCGCGGATGGGGACAATGATCGGGTGACGGAGGGCGGAGCGAGAGTTGGTCTCCAACGTGAGGCCGGCCTGCGGGCCGCGGGCCGGCGCATAAAAGCTGTAGTCGTAGCCGCGCGAGCCCAACTCCTCCAGACGCGCGAGCCGGGGGATTTGGTTCAACCGGAGCGCGACGGTCACGAAACCCCAGAACTGCTCCCGGCCATCGCGGCCCTTCAAATACACCGGCAGGCGACCCACCAAGCCCGGCTCGCCGGAGGGTAACCGCACCGGGCCTTCCGCCACCAACCGACGCGCGTTGAACGCGGCCTGGGCGGCAGTGCGCGTGACGGGATCAGCGAACAGATTGCGCCGCAGCAGCGACTCGTTGCCGGCGCGGGGCGAGACCTCCGACACCACGCCGTTGGGCGCAATTTCAATCCGCGCAATGCCGGGCTGCTCGGCGTGCAGTTCGGCGGCGACGCTGGGGAACGCGGTGTAATTGCCGCCCGCCTGCCGCACGTCGCGGCCCAACTCACTGGTGACTCCCAGCCCACGGACCAGGTGGCGTTGCGCCTCGGCCGCAAAGGACGTTGCCTCCGTGAGCGCGTGGGTGCGAAGGGTTTCCGCCTGCCTGAGGGTGTGCCGCGTGATGACGATGCCGCCAACCAGCAGCGAAACCAGAAACACGATGAGCACGGTGCGGCTGAGGAGCGGCGAGGGGGCGGAAGCGCCGCCCGGACGGAAGGGGGAGTTCATGGGAGCGAGGAAAATCCGAAAACCGAACCGCCGGTGGGTGCCCCCGCAGATTCGGGGACGACCGCAGACGGGGGAGCGAACTTTGCAAAGCTAGGAATGCCGGGACGGCGGGCAGCCGGGCTTGGATTCACGCCGGGCCGGAGGCCGGCGCTGCAACCCAGACTCCACCCCGCCCCGTTCGGATTTCGGGCTTCGGACTGCCTGCGGATTTCGGATTTCGGCATTCGGCTTTTCACCCCGTCTCACTCGAACCGCGCCGGCTGCCCGGTGGTCGCGAGCACGGCGTGCCAGAGTTCGCCTGCTTCGTGTAGCCGCCGGCCCGCGCCCACCAGCAGCGCGATCGGGATATGGACGAATTGCCCGTTCATGAACCCGATCACCATGCCAGTCTTGCCCGCCATCGCCGCGTGGACGGCGTGGCGCGCGTAGCGGTCGCAAAGCACGGCGTCCTCGGTGTTCGCCGCCACGCCGCGGATGAGGTAGCTCGGATCGAAATAGCGCATCGTCATCTCGATCTTGCGGGCTTTGAAATGGGCCGCGATGGCGTCGCGCAGGAAGCAGCCGATGTCTTGCAGCTTCACGTTGCCCGAGGCATCGCACTGGCCGGTCTCGCCGGGAATCAAGTCCTGCCCCGCGCCTTCGGCCACGACGATGACGGCGTGGCGGCGATCGGCCAACCGGCGTTCCAGTGCGGCGAGGAAGCCCTTTTCCCCTTCGAGTGCGAACGGCACCTCGGGCACGAAACAGAAATTCACATCCTGGCTGGCCACCGTCGCGGCGGCGGCGATGAAGCCCGCGTGGCGGCCCATGAGCTTCACCACACTGACCCCGTTGCGGACGCTGTGCGCCTCGGTGTGCGCGCTGTCGAGCACGTCGCGGGCGGTGGCGACGGCGGTGGTGAAGCCAAACGTGCGGTCCACGTGGCGGACGTCGTTATCAATCGTCTTGGGAATGCCCGCCACGGCCAGCGCATGGCCGTGCTTCCGCGCGGCCTCGAACAATTCATTTGCGCCGCGCTGCGTGCCGTCGCCGCCAATGGCAAACAGCAGATTGACGCCGAGCTTCACGAGATTGGCCGCGGCCCGCTCCACATCCACGGGACCGCGCGAGGTGCCGAGCAGCGTGCCGCCGTCGCGATGGATGTCGTCCACGACTTCGGAGGTCAGCAGCAGCGGCGGTTCGCCAGTGTCGGGGTCGAGGCCGCCGTAACCGTTGCGAAAGCCGAACACCTCATGCACGCCGTAGCCGTGACGCAGTTCGAGCACCAGCGAGCGGATGACATTGTTCAAGCCGGGGCAAAGCCCGCCGCACGTCACGATGCCGGCGCGGGTTTTGGCCGGATCGAAGAAGATCCGGCTGCGCGGCCCGGACTTCTCGAAAAGCTGCAACGTGGCCGGGAGTTCCCCGGCGGACCACCGGAGCAGGTCGGGTATCAGGATGTCTTCGGGAGCCGGATGGCGGTGCGGCGAGGCGAAGCGGGCTTCGCCGAGCGAGGGGATGGGAACGCGCGTCATGGTGTTTTCAGTCAAAGACGCGAACAGCTAACCGCAGGCGTCGCCAAAAGCAAAGCCGCGAAAACGGCGCGCGGGTCCCCCCGCCTGTTTTCCCCCTTTTCCGCGCCACGGTCAACGCCTAGCCTCGCGCACATGAAAACGCCCTTTGCCCTGCTCTTCGCCGCTGCCACCGTCCTCACGTTCCAGGCTCCCGCCGAAGAACTCCCCGCCCTCAAGCTCTGGCCCGACGGCGCTCCCGGCGCGCTCGGCACGGCGGACAAGGACACGCCCACGCTCACGCCGTTCCTGCCCGCCAAGGACAAGGCCACCGGCGCGGCCATTGTGATCTGCCCGGGCGGCGGCTACGGCGCACTGGCCGGCCACGAGGGCAAAGACTACGCGCTCTGGCTCAACGAGCAGGGCATCGCCGGCTTTGTGTTGAAATACCGCCTCGGCAGCGCCGGCTACCGGCATCCGATCATGCTAAACGACGCCGCCCGCGCCGTGCGTCTCGTTCGCGCCCGCGCCGCCGAGTGGGGCGTGGACACCAAGCGCGTGGGCATCATGGGCTCGTCTGCCGGCGGCCACCTGGCCTCGACGCTCCTGACGCACTACGACGCCGGCGACGCCGCCGCCAGCGACGCGGTGGATCGTCAAAGCTCGCGTCCCGACCTGGGCATTCTTTGCTACGCCGTAATCAGCATGGGACCGAACACGCACCAAGGCTCGAAGAACAACTTGCTGGGCAAGGAACCGTCCGACGAACTGGTGAAGCTCCTTTCCAACGAACTCCAGGTCACCAAGGACACCCCGTCCTGTTTCGTCTGGCACACCTGGGAAGACGGCGCGGTGAAGGTGGAGAACAGCCTCGATTTCGCGCTGGCCTTGCGCCGCGCAGGCGTGCCGTCGGAGATTCACGTGTATGAAAAGGGCGCCCACGGCCTGGGCTTGGGCAGCCGGGAAAATGATCCGGCCAAGCGCCTGGACTGGACGCGCGACTGCGCAAGCTGGCTCAAGGTCCGCGGCTTCGGGCGCTGAGACTGAACCTCGGCCGAGCGAGCAGCGGACGCAGCGACCGGCCATTCCCGGCGCGGCGCTGTCCCAGCCGTAACCACGCTCCGCGACGGCCCGGATACGGCTGAGGCCTGGAAGCCTTTGACCCGAAGCCCGAATGCTCCCGCGGCACGGGCCTAGTCGCGCGCCGGGAGCAGCTTCTCGACGCGCACTTTCTCGAGCGTCGTGTAGCGCGGCAGGCCGCCTTCGACTGGAAAGCGCACTTCGCCTTCGATGAGGGGGCGGGCATACTCGACGAACTTCTCGTTCGGCAGGCAGCCATCTTCGCTGATCCAATCGCGCGGGACGAAATGCTCCACGTTCGCCACCTCGGCGAGCGGATGCAGCCCGGTGCTCCAGTTCACCACGCCGTCGGTCACCGTGCGGATGATCTTCACCATCTGCCCGCTGTGGCCCTCGATGGCCGCCTGAACGGCGCGCTCACCACAGGCAAAGGCGTTATTGGAGTCCGTGGCACTGGCAAAGTGTTCCGCCGCGCGCTGGGCATAGCCGAGCAAGACGGTGCGAGTCTTGGTGCCCAGTTTGCCCTGAATGTATTCCTTGAGAATCTCCGCCGCGCCAGACAGCACCGGATGGCCGAAGGAGTCCAGACGATCCTTGTCCGCGCCGATTTCCTCACCCTCCTTGTTGCGAATGCCCTCGCCGACGACCATCACGCAGTAGCCGTAGGCTTTGACCGTCTCTTTCACCTTCGCCAGCACGAGGTCCACGTCGTATTGGATTTCCGGCACGAGGATGATGTGCGGCGGATTGGCGGGATTCCCGCGCTTGGCCAGCACGGTGCCGGCGGCGATCCAGCCCGCGCTGCGGCCCATCACCTCGATGATGCAGCAGGAGCCGTCGTCCGTCGCCATGCTGCCCACGTCAATGCCGACTTCCATCACGGTGGCGGCGTTATACTTGATGACCGAACCGTAGCCCGGGCAGTAGTCGGTGTGCGGCAGGTCGTTATCAATCGTCTTGGGCACGCCGATGACGCGCATCTCCCAGCCGCGCCTGAGGGCTTCCTCATGAATCTTGTGCGAGGTGTCCTGCGAATCGTTGCCGCCGGCATAGAAGAAGTACCGGATGTTGTGCGCCTTGAAGACCTCGAACAATCGGTCCATGTCCTTGGCGGCCTTGGCGGCCTTGCGCTTGAAATCAATCTTGTAGCGGCAGGTGCCCAGCGCCGCGGCGGGCGTGTAGCGCAGCCCTTCGATGGCTTTGGCCTTCTCATCGCCGAGGTCCACCAGATCTTCGTTGAGGATGCCGAAGATGCCGTTCAGCCCGCCATAAATCTCCTCGATGCCCTCGTGTTTGCCCGCTTCGGTGACGACGCCGGCCACGCTGGCATTGATGACGCAGGTCGGGCCGCCGGATTGGGCGACCAGTAAATTTCCAACAAGTTTGCTCATGTGATATAGGACCGAAATTTTCGGGCGCGCACAGTGCCAGCCGACTGCGGGCATGTCAAAAACGAATCCCGACATATCCCGACGAACCAGTGCCTCCGCCGGTGGTCGGTGGAGTCGGCGGCAAGCGGGCCGCGGGGTGGCGCGGCAGCGTCTGGAGTGCGTCCGGCTGGCCGGCGCTTTTCGACCCCGCACCGCATCCGAAAGCGGGAGCAAGCTCCCCGCACTCCAAACGCTGCGCGCAGTCCAACCCGCCATGCTTGCCGACCACCGGCGGAGGCACTGGACTGCCCCCGGCGCGAGTTTCGGCTTTGAACCCGCGGTGCCCCCGCCTATAACCCCGGCGTGCCGGACGAGCATCCCCATCCCATTCACGCTGCCACGCGCTACTGCGCGGTGCTGGGCCATCCCATCCGCCACTCCGCTTCGCCGGCGATGCAGAACGCCGGTCTCGCCGCCCTCGGCCTCGACTGGCGCTACCTGGCGTTCGACGTACCACCCGAGTTGCTGCGCGAAGCCCTCGCCGGGGCCAAGGCCATGCGCTTCCTCGGCTTGAACCTCACGGTGCCGCACAAGCTCCTCGCCTTCGACTTGGTGGATTGCCTCGACGCCAGCGCCCGGACCTGGGGCGCGGTGAACACAATTCGCTTCGAGGCACAGGACGCCGGCGGTCAATGGCAGCCGCTGCGCACCTTCGCCGCGCCGCCCACCGGCGCGGTGCGTGCGCATGGTTTCAACACGGATGCCGACGCGCTCACCCGCTCGTTGCGCGAAGATTTGCAGGTGAACTTGCCCGGCGCATCGGTGCTGCTGCTCGGGGCCGGCGGGGCGGGGCGCACTGCCGCATTGAAACTGGCGGCCGACGGCGTGGGCCAGTTGCATCTGGTCAACCGCACCGTCGCCAAAGCGGAAGCGGTGGCCGCGGAAATCCGCCAGCGCTGGCCGGCGGTCGCGGTGGCTGTCGGCTATCCGGCCGGCGAAGTGGATCTGGTGCTCAACGCCACTTCGCTCGGTCTGCGCCCCGACGATGCGCTCCCGCTCGACCTCGCGCAGTTCCGCCTGGCGCAGGCCCGCACAGCCTACGACATGGTTTATCGCCCAGCGGAAACGCCCTTCTTCCGCGCGGCGGCGGCGGCCGGCTGCCGTACTGCAAATGGCTTGGGCATGTTGCTCTATCAAGGCACGGCGGCCTTGGAAATCTGGACCGGGCAGGCCGCGCCGGTGGAAGTCATGCGCACGGCGTTGCGCCAGAATGTTTATGGGATTTGAGGCGGCGATCTTTTTTGACCGTTGGACGGAATTGCCATCGTCGTTCTGGGCGGTGGTTTTCTTCACGGTGGGCTGCTGCATCGGCAGCTTCCTCAACGTGTGCATCCACCGGATGCCGCTGGGCCAGAGCATCGTCTCGCCGCCATCGCACTGTCCGCACTGCCAGTATTCCATCCCGGCCTACCTGAACATCCCGCTCGTGACGTGGCTCATGCTGCGGGGGCGTTGCCGCAATTGCGGCGCGGGCATCTCGATCCGCTATTTCCTCGTGGAACTGCTCACCGGCGTGGCGTTTGCCGCGTGCTGGCTGCGCGTCGGCGAGGCGGCCCCGGCGGTGGCGGTGGTGTATGCCATTCTCGTGGCCGGGCTGATCACCGCCTCGTTCATTGACCTGGGGCACTACATCATCCCGGATGAAATCACCAAGGGCGGCATCGGGGTAGGCCTGCTGTGCAGCTTCTTCGTACCGGCATTGCACGGCCAGACCACGGCGGCGGGCGGACTGGTGCTGGCGTTGATCGGCGCAGCGGCGGGGGCGGGCGTGATCTACACCGTCGTGCGGGTGGGCAAACTTCTTTTCGGACGGCAGAAAATCGCCTTGCCGCCGGACGCACGGATCATTTTCACCGAGGACGGATTGGTGTTGCCGGACGGCAAAATGCCGTTCGAGGAGATCTTTTATCGCCCGAGTGACACGATTGTGGTGGACGCGCGACGCGTGGAAATGGTGGACCGCTGTTACGCCGACGCGGTCGTGCGGCTCAGTCCGCAGCGGCTCCGCATCGGCGATGACGAGTTCGATCCCGCCACCGTGCTGCACCTCGAGGCGGTGGCCGACCGGCTCGTCTTGCCGCGCGAGGCGATGGGGCTGGGCGACGTGAAATTCATGGCCGCTATCGGCGCGTTCCTCGGCTGGCAGGCAGTGGTGTTCACACTCTTTGCCAGCGCGGTGCTGGGGACGATCGGCGGCGGGTTGACGCTGCTCCGGCGGCGCGGAGAAGGGCCGCGGGTGATTCCTTACGGCCCGTACATCGCGCTGGCGGCGGTGCTGTGGATGTTTTTCGGGCCGCAACTCCTGGCTGGGTATTTCGCGTGGATGCGGATTACGGCGAAATGACGAACGCCGAATGCTGAAAAAGCCCGAAGTCCGGAGAAGTGCTTTTAGAATTCTGGACATCGCCGTGGGGAGGCTCTGAGTTGCGGCGCGGCCAAGCCTCGCTGCGTCGGCTCCGGCAGCGAGGGGCGCACGGCTGAGTTGCCAGGTTCTTTCACCGACCGCCCCACGGCGCGTAGCTCTTCATCCCTGCGCTCCTTCCCTGCAAGCTTGCCCGCAGACCGCGACCCGCTAGGCTCCGGTCGAACCGCTGCCTCCATCTGCGAATCCACTGCCACCATGAAAACCGTATTCCTTGCCGCGCTACTCCTTGCCGCCGCCCACGCCCCGGCGCAGACCACACTCACTTACGAAGACCTCGTCCGTCGCCTCACGGACATGGAGCACCTCGCCACGCTCCCGCCCGTCGGCGAAACCACGGCCCAGTGGTCCAGCTACGACCGCAAGAGCCGCTACGATGCCGCCACCGGCAAATACCTCGGCTGGGACGCCAACGGCGACAACGACGGCGTCATCCGCAAGGAAGGCGAGCAATTCGTCCTCGCCGAGATGACCGGCCCCGGCTGCCTTTACCGCATCTGGTCCGCCATGCCGGAGCAGGGCCATGTCCGCATCTATCTCGACGGCGCGACCGAACCCGCTGTGGACCTGCCGTTCGTCGGTTATTTCGACCGGAAAAATGCGCCCTTCACCCGCTCCGCGCTGGTCCACACCGTCGCCCGTGGCTGGAATAACTACACGCCCATTCCCTACGCCAAGTCGTGCAAGATCGTCGCCGACAAAGGCTGGGGCGCTTACTACCTGTTCGGGTACACCACCTTTGCGCCGGGCACGCAGGTGCCGACCTTCAAACGCGAATTGACCGCCGCCGAAAACGCTGCCCTCGACGCTGCCAATCAGACGCTCGCCACCGCCGGCCCCAAACCCCCGCGCGCGTTTGCCGGAGCCGCGGATGCCACCGGCGCTTTTGAAGTCTCCGCCGGCGGCGACATCAACGAGACGCTCTACGGCCCCGCTGCCATCGTCGCCGTCCGCCTGCGTCCGCAAGGCTTGCCCAAGGCACCCGCCGACCGCGAAATCTTGCGCCAGCTTTTCCTCGAAGTCCGCTGGGATGGCGAGGAAGCACCCTCCGTCGCCGTGCCGCTCGGCGATTTCTTCGGCACTGCGCCGGGGGCCAATCCTTACCGCTCGCTGCCCGCAGGCATCACCGAGGACGGCTGGTTCTATTGCCACTGGTTCATGCCCTTCGCTCGCTCCGCCGACATCACCGTGCGCAACGACGGCAAGCAGGACCGGGCCTTCGACTTCGAATTGGTCACCGCGCCGCTCACCGGCGACCCCGCCCGCTTTGGCCGCTTCCACGCCAAGTGGCATCGCGACGCCTTCCTGCCGACTGACCCAGAGCGCAAGGCCATTGACTGGACGATGCTTCAAACCACGGGCCGCGGCCGTTT
>Ga0105046_10019373_pt1 | contig 10322 bp, 6 predicted proteins | sample MAT03_FD_78385 | JGI IMG/M metagenome (GOLD analysis project Ga0105046, IMG submission 78385) | Freshwater microbial communities from Lake Fryxell liftoff mats and glacier meltwater in Antarctica - MAT-03 (megahit assembly) | ecosystem: Environmental > Aquatic > Freshwater > Ice > Liftoff... | reverse complement strand
TAGCGCTTTCAATGAATGATTTGTACGTCATTATTTCTTTATCTACCTATTTTCCCAGAATTTACTTGAAGTTTTCCGAAAAGATTTGTTAGTATTGGTCCACGAAATGTGTGGGTATTCTTACAGGTATGTCCTAAGCTTCTAACTTAGGTTTTTGCACGCTATTGTATTTGTGTAAAAATAATTCCTACTGTCGACGATTTAGAAAAAATAAGGAGAAATTTTTATGGTTAAACAAGTAATCGATCTTAGATCAACAACTGGTGATAATTTTGCTACTTTGCTTAATAAAGCTAGTGCAGAGGTAGCCGCTGGAAAGGTTGTATCTTCAAAAGGACGCGTTGTTACCAAGCAAGGGCGTGTTTGGACCCTAATAACTGACATTATTGCTTTGGTTCTTAGAGGTAAAATTGAGCGTACAAACAAGCCTCATCTAACAGCAAAAAAAATTGAAGAATTGCTTAAAAAACGGAAAGCTGAGATTCCAACCGATGCCGCTGAACTCAAAACATTTAAAGACAGTTTAGAAGTCATCTTGCATAAGACATTGCATATCGATCCCTCAACAAAAAAAGTTGACGAGAAATTTACAAAAAAACAAAAAGAGATCGACAAAATTCTTGCGAGTTTTGATAGGATCATTAAATTAGCGGAACCTAATCCTGAACCTTCAGATCTAGAAAAGAAAGTAGCAGAGCAAGAAGCAGCTATTAAGAATTTGCAAGAAGAGAAAACAGCTTTAGAAAATAAACAGCAAGCTGATCAAGCTAGGTTTGCTGATGTCGAAAAAAAATCAGCTGATTTGACAAAACAAATTGAGGATCTTAAAGCTGCTCCTGGCAATGAAGTAAAAATTAAAGAACTTGAAGTTGAGTTAGAAAAAGCTACTAAAGACAAAGATGAGTTTAAAAAACTAGCTGATGAAGGCAAACTGAAGCAAGATGAACTGAAGAACAATCTTGAAAAAGCTGAAAAAGAACTAGATGCTGCAAAGTTAGCTGTTGCAGAAGCTGCAAAGAAAAAAGCAGAAGAAGAAGAAGCTACAAAAAATGCTCAAGAATTAGCCCAAAAGGCAGCAGCAGAAGCTAAAGCAAAAGAACTTAAGACTGCTGAAGAAGAAGTGACTGCAGCAAATGTTGATTCTCTGGCGGCAAATGGTAATTTAGAAAAAGCACAAATAGATGCAGATAATGCTGCAGCGGCTCTAGTAGATGCAGATAATGCTGCAGCGGCTCTAGCGAAAGCTAAAGAAGGTAGGGAGCCTAAACTTGGAGCTCTTGAAACTCAAACGAAGAACTATCAACCATGTTATGACTTTGAAATGGCAACAGAAGTTGAGAAGGCTTCTAAAGAAGCTCTAGAAAAAGCTCAAGATGCTTACAAAAAAGCCAAAGAACTTTTCGGTAAAGCTGATGCTGACTGCATTAAAACACAAGAACTCAGAACAAAGGCTGCTGATGCTGATAAAGCGAATTCTAATGTAGGAACTCAAAAAGCTTTAGACGATGCTATAGGTGCATATGACGCAGCGTTATTAGTTTATAATGAAGCTAAAAATGCACGGGGTGTTGCAAAAAATGAACGTAAGGCAGCAAAGCAAGCGGATCATGAGTCTGCCGACAAACTGAAAATTGCTGGCGATGCTTTAGGTGCTGCCGCTATCCCTTACCAAGCTGCTGAAGACGCTGATAAAGGCTTTAAAGACATCGTTGATGCAGCAGTGTTAGCAGACACTAAAGCTAAGGAAGAACTTGCTTTAAGAACAGCAGAAGCTCAAAAAGCTAAAGAAGCAGTTGAAGCGGCAACGAAAAAAGTTGCAGATCTTAAAGCAGCAGGTGTATAAAAAAGCCCCTATTTCTTAAGGAAATATAAGCTTTTTTCTCGTTCACATGACTCCCCTTCGGGAGTCATGTTTTTTTTTGTTTGAATTTTAAAAATTAATACGTTATAGTTAGTTAATTAAATTTTAAATCTTTGCCTTTGTTTCTATTATGGAGCGGGGTATTATAAATAAAAAATTTATCAAATTCACTTAAACTGGAGAATTAATAAAATGCCTAATGTAGAAAAACTTGATTTTGACAAAGCTACTTTTGATAGCGTATTGACAAATGCAGCCAATAAACCAAACGTAGTGATTGCTTCCAATTTTGCTGTTAGAGCTCCTTATGGACCGCTGAAAAACCGTTTTTATTGTGTATTAAATTTCATGCTTAGAGCCGTTTCCTTTGGAAAAAAAGGAGTTGGAACAACTTTTCCAGAAAAATCCATGAAAGCTGTGGCTGAAAAAATTCAATCCCATCCAGCACTTTTCCAAAAACCTGCTAACGTCGTTAATATGCACACAGTTCTGCAACGTTATGTTCAGAAGGCAACAAATCCAAAAATTAAATCGCGTTTGGAGAATTTACTCCTAAAATGTAATTTGCAAGTGAAAGATGCAGAAAAAACACTAGCTTTTGAAGATCTAAACAAAACGTCGGAATTGATGAGTCAGATTTCTACACCTGGTGCTGCAAATACGATCTTAAAAGCTTTAGGAAGAATTCTTGAACATTGCAGCAAAGAGGATTTAGCGAATAAAGATTTAGCGAATAAAGACTCTCAAGTAACAGGTAACCTATGCGAACTTGTAGGACGTTTCGGCAATGCTGAAATGACAAAAAATCTTTTAGCTAAGTCTGCTGATGTTGCATCTACGAAAGAGCGGATTTTAAGAAATTGCATTGTAGGTAAAAATTTATCATTATTTGAAGAGCTTTATAAAGATTCCATTAGTGGGAATTTGAGAGAGGGTTTTTTACAAACCGTCACTATAAGTGACCTTGTCAATTTTCCTGAGGCTGTTAAATTTTTAGTGGATAAAAATGAGCTTAGATTCGAATCAACATCTTCACATCCTTCAAATCTAGCTTTAAGCTTACTTGCTTCAGCAAAAGCAACTGATGATCAGAAATTAAAGCCGATTGTGATTTCAATGTTAGATAAAGACCCAACATTGATTAATGAAACGAATGAAGCAGGATTTTCGCTTCTTCACTACGGAGTTATAAAGGGACTTCCTGAAATTACAGCGGAACTAATAGCTCGCGGCTCGAAACTTGGATGTAAAGCGGTTACAGGAGCAACTCCGGTGAATGTAGCTATTAAACTTAAAGCAATCGAAAAAGACTCCAAAGAGGCTAGAACTGCAGCTGCTCTGTTGATCATTAAAGCTGGTGATAAAGATTTATGGGTGGATGAAGGTCTTGTGTCTGCAACTGACAAAGACACAGCTACAATTGAATCTGTAACAAGTAAGTTTTTAGAATTAATTCAATAATTGTCTTCAAAAATCCCGCTCTACTCGAGCGGGATTTTTTTTTCTCCTGTGGATGTGATAATGCGTATTTCTCGTTGCGGAAATGGCATTGATACTCCGTTCTCACTTAAAATTGTTTCAATTAGCCATAAATAAGTTGAAAGAATATTCTTCGTACGGCTGGTTCGATCATCAATCCAGACATTCAATTCAAATTCAAGTCCATTTTCACCGAATTTGACTAGAGCTACTGAGGGTTCAGGGATTCCAGGTCGAATGAGTGTCATCGATTCCTTTTTAGCTGCTTCAGTAATAAGACGTACAACTTTAGCTTTATCTTCCCCATAAGCAATACTAAAGGGAATATGCATGCGCCGATAGGGATCGTTCAAAGTCCAATTCATGACCTTTGAGGTGACAAGTTCGGCATTGGGAATTAACGCTTCTATTCCATCTGGAGTACGTAGTACTGTGCTTCGAAAATTAATAGCACGCACATCACCCCGTACACCATTTTCTAGTTCGATAAGATCGCCTACTTTTAGGTTATTTTCAAAAAGGATAATAATTCCGGAAATGAAATTATTAAATATCGATTGGAGTCCAAATCCTAACCCCACACCAAGAGCTCCGGCAACCAACAGTAAGTTAGAGAAGTCAAATCCAATGGATGATAATGCGACTAAGAATCCAATGAATAAGATCAAATAATTAACCAGACGATTAATTTTGTAGAGCACCGATTGTTGGAGTCCGCGCCGTTTTTCGCCTAACCTGTTCAACATATTGACGACTAAGCGGGCGATTAAAAATGTCAAAAATAGAATGAAAGCAAAGCGCAGTAGTCCCAAGAGGGTCACTGGATAGTTGCCTACATGGAAAAGGGTGTGGTCGATCCATTGATTCACCGATTCATAGCTTGTGGTGACAAAAGAAGAAAAATGTGCTAGCCACTGTCTGTGATGCCCTAACAAAGGAATTAAATGGCTTTGATAAGTGGCATAGAGAAAGGAAGTATCGATTAATTCATTTTCAAGCATCGAAACTAATTGCAAATTCTTTTTACTTGCGGCAATGAACTCTTCATTAAGGGCAGCAGCAGTCCTGGAAGTTGCAGTAGAAGGTTCGCTAAGGCAATGGATTTGTTCATTTCTTTGAATGATAGTTTCGAGCCGTTTGCGCCATTCACCTGAAGATTTTTCTATTCCTTCAAGTGAACTTTTCCATTCTTTTAGCTCAGTATTGAAAGTCTCTATGCTTTTCTCATCGAGATTTTGAAGCATTAAGCGAGAAAGGTTAGCAAGTAAGGAAGATTGGATGTAGCGTAAATGCGCATTAGACTCATCAAGGGTTAGTTCAAACCCCTGCAAAATGGCTAATTGCTTTTTAACCTCATCTTCATCGCATGAATTGAGCAAAGTCATGCTCATAAAGTTTGTATCTTTCGTATTTAGCTGCTTTTTTTTGCTATCCCATTTTTTTTTAGCTTCAGTAGCTTGTTTTTCAAACTTAACTAATTCCGTTTGGTTACTGACTAGATGATATTTGGCATAATCTTCTTCGCTCAAACGTTGATTGAGAGCTGTTTTTAGGCTTTCAAAATTTTGATTGAGAAGCGTCAGCGTTTTCTTATTGGCTTCTAATTTGGTACGCGTAGCAATCCATTCTAAGCCTGTTAAAAATTTCTTTTCGGAATGAGGGTAGGTTTTGTCGTATCTGAGGATGAGCTTATCCAACGATTCTTGAATTTTATTGATGAGCAAGGATTTCTGCTCTTGATCTTCCTCAGTAATTTGGAGCTCAATTTGATTTTTCAAGAGGTGATGATGCACTTCCATTAGCCGGTCTAAGTTGTAAGTGGCCGCGATTGGATTAATCGGCTCAATGAATTTGTTCTTGGAAGAGACATCAAGCAGAATTTGGAAGTTTTGGGCAATTTCTTCGATGAGCTTTTGAGCTGCTGGTTGATTTTCTTGAGATAAGGAATCCACTTGCCTTTTTAACGAGGCACTGAATTCTTCAGCAGATTTTTTGTCGTTAATGGCTTGCGCGGTATCTTCCCACCAGGTTCGTGATAAGTTGGCAGGATCTAGAATTTCAGTTTGCAGTGAAGCATTGGTGTCTTGAGAACAAAGCGGAGCATAAAAGAAGATTAAGAAAATTAAAAAAAGAGGCATGCGTCCCTTAATGTTTAAATTATTGATTTACAATAGTTTGTACTGTATGCTTTAGAAAATTGTTTACTTTGTCAATTTACCTCTTAGTTTTATAACATCCTTAGATTGAAATCGACAAGCTTTCCCGTTATACTTTTTATCTTTTACCAGAATAGGAGACCGCCGCATGACACAATCCATTTTTGATCCTGTTTTACAGATGAGTCAAGAACTTAAAATTGCCTCTAAAGATATTTTAGCAGTGATCCAACTTTTAAATGATGGAAACACTGTTCCCTTTATTGCGCGTTATCGGAAAGAAGCCACTTCCAATCTCGATGAAGTGCAGATTCGCGATATCCAAGAAAGATACCAGTATTTAAACGAATTGGAAGATAGAAAAAAAACAATTCTGCACTCGATTCAAGAACAAGGAAAACTGACAGAGAGTTTGAAAAACCAAATTCTAGCTTGCGAAACCAAAAATGGGTTGGAAGATCTCTATTTACCTTATAAACCTAAACGTCGCACTCGCGCTACCATTGCCCGCGAAAAAGGTTTAGAAGGTTTAGCTGAACGTATTCTCCTACAACCTTTGGGAGAAGACCCCGCAATTTTCGCGGCAACCTTTATTGATCATGAGAAAGGGGTTGAAACCTGGGAAGATGCTTTGCAAGGGGCTAAAGATATTATTGCTGAGCAAATTGCCGAAAATGCTGCGGTACGGGCATTTGTGAGAGACGAATTCGCTACCTATGGCATGCTGATCTGTCAAGTTGTCAAAGATAAAGACCAAACCCCAACGAAATTTGAGCAATATTATCGCTACCAAGAAAAAGTGGCTACCATTCCTTCACATCGCTACTTAGCGATCAGACGCGGGGAGCGGGAAGGGATCTTAGATTTTCATATCGAAATTGATGCTGAGCCGGCCCTAAGCGAAATGCGGCGCAATGTGCGCTTAAATCCAGCTTCTGCCTACAGCGAATCTCTCGAACAAGCCCTTAAAGATGGTTATAAAAGGTTATTAGCACCCTCAGTAGAAACGGATCTGCGGGTAGAGCTTAAACTCAAGTCAGATCGTGCAGCGGTAGAAATTTTTGCGGAAAATCTGCGTCATCTGCTCTTAAGCGCGCCTTTAGGGGAGCGGACAGTCATTGGAATTGACCCGGGTATACGTACAGGATGTAAATGCGCCGCCATTGATGAAACGGGCAAATTTTTAGATAATTTAACCATTTATCCCTTTGTGCAAGATCCTGAGAAATCCAAAAAGGATTTTATCGCTTTCTTAGCCAAGTACCCAGCTTTTGCGATCGCAGTTGGAAATGGAACTGGGGGTAGGGAAACGGAAGCCTTTATTAGAAAAATATTATCAGACCTTCCGGGTGGCATGCCTCTAGTTGTACCCGTTAGCGAGGCAGGGGCGAGCGTGTACAGTGCATCTGATATTGCTAGAGAAGAGTTTCCAGAGCTAGACTTAACTATCAGAGGCGCTATCTCCATTGCAAGACGTCTGCAAGATCCGTTGGCAGAGTTAGTCAAAGTTGACCCCAAAGCGATTGGTGTTGGACAATATCAACATGATGTCTATCAACAATTGTTGCAGGATCAGCTTTCCAATGTGATCGAAAGCTGCGTGAATCGCGTGGGTGTAGAATTAAATACCGCCAGCGCGCCCTTACTATCCTACGTCTCAGGAATTGGGGCTTCAGTGGCATTAAAAATTGTTAAACACCGCGAAACGCACGGCGCCTTCAAAATGCGGAAAGAGCTTTTGAAAGTTCCAGGTTTAGGCCCACGTACTTTTGAACAAGCTGCAGGATTTTTACGTGTCAGAGGCAGTGCTTACCCACTTGATGCTTCGGCGGTTCACCCTGAAAGATATCCGGTCGTAGAGCAGATCGCCCAAGATCTCCAGATTCCGCTGCAAGAATTATGTGCAAATGCGGCGGCGATTAAGCAAATCGATCTCAAAAAATATGTCACTGAGTCGATTGGATTGCTTACTTTGCAGGATATTGTCGAAGAATTAAAAAAGCCAGGACGCGATCCTCGCGCAGCTTTTGAAGCGGCGCAGTTTCGTGAGGACATTCTAGCGATTGGAGATTTGAAAGAGGGGATGCAATTGGAAGGAATTGTGACTAATGTGACAGCTTTTGGCGCTTTTGTGGATATCGGCGTGCACCAAGATGGCTTAATCCATATTTCTGAGCTATCCGACCGTTACATTAAAGATCCATCAGAGGTAGTTAAAACTGGCGACAAAATCCAAGTCAGAGTTCTTTCGGTTGAAATCGAGCGCAAACGCATCTCGTTATCGGCGAAATCAAGCAGCTCGGCGAATAAAACCAAGCCAGCCCAACATACGTCGACAGCATCGACAAAACCTGCTCCCAAAAAATTTACCAATAATCCTTTTGCATCCTTATGAAAAAAATTTACGCTTTCCTCTACGACACATTGCTTTTCATGCTCGGCTTGGTCCTGTTGCCCTGGATGGCTTATCAGATGCTTGTTAAAGGCAAATACCGCCAAAATTTTCTGAAGCGTTTGGGCTTTCGGTTTCCGCGCATTGATAAGCAGGGCAGGCAATTGCTTTGGATTCATGCGGTTTCGGTAGGGGAAGCCAAAGCGATATCAGGGTTGGCAGAATTGCTAAAAAAAGAACCAAATGCTCCTATTTTAGTCATTTCATCAGTGACTGAAACAGGGCATGCAGAGGCTAAACGCTGCATGCCCTTTGCAGAGCATCATGTGTATCTTCCATTTGATTTTAAATGGATTATCCGACCGCTTATGCAGAAAATTGCTCCTGATATCGTGCTGTTGTGCGAAACCGATTTTTGGTTTAATTTTCTTAACGAAGCCAAAAATGCAGGGGCCTTCTTAGCTTTAGTTAATGGCAAACTTTCAGAAAAATCTTTGAAGCGGTATCAATACATTGCTTCTTTCCCCCTTTTTTCATTAATCGATCTCTATTGTTTACAAAATGCCCTGTATTTAGAGCGTTTTGTCGATCTAAAGATTCCGGCAAATAAATTGGTGGTTACGGGAAATCTAAAGTGCGGTGTAATCCCTCCAAAACTTACTGAAAGCGAAATAGTGGAATGGAAAGCCAAGTTGGGGATTTACCCGAATGAGCAAGTCATGACTTTAGGCTCAACCCACGATCCGGAAGAAAAAAAGCTTCTAAATAGTTTGAAAGGGTTGTTAAATAAATCTACCGCCTTAAAAATCTTGCTAGTGCCACGACACCCAGAACGTTTTGAAGCGGTCGCTGCTCTTTTAACTAAGCTGCAGATCCCTTTTGCTCGTTATAGCAAACCTGAAACTTTTACTAAGAATACCCGGTTGGTGTTAGTTGATGCTATGGGCGTTTTATTGAAGTGTTATCAATTATCAGACGTTGCTATCGTGGCGGGTAGCTTTACCGATAAGGTCGGCGGCCATAATGTACTGGAGCCATCATTTTATGGCGTGCCTGTCTTATTTGGCCCTCACATGCATTCTCAGATAGAATTTACACAACTTTCTCTTGAAAGCGGCGCGGCCATTCAAGTCACAGAAACAAATGTTGCAGAAGTTGTGGAAGACCTTTTAGAAAATGAATTGAAGCGTAAACGCATAGGAGAGAAGGGGATAAGGTTAACTTCTGAAATTCAAGGAGCGAAAGAAAAAACATGGGACGCTCTACAACCCTATGTGGATAGCTATAAAGTCTCTTTACCATAAATTTTCTTTTTTTTGTGAAATAGCTTGTGAGAAATACCTCTCTTTGATATCTTAGTTATTTCAAGATCAAATAAACCCGATCTAGATAAGTTATCGCGGGGTGGAGCAGGGGTTAGCTCGTTGGGCTCATAACCCAAAGGCCGGAGGTTCGAATCCTTCCCCCGCTATTTTTTGTGGCGGTATAGCTCAGTCGGTAGAGCAACGGAATCATAATCCGTGTGTCGTCGGTTCAAGCCCGGCTGCCGCTAAGCGCAAGCAATCATCCCTTTCAGGGCTTCCTTGAAAGGGTTTTTTATTTTGTCCCCTTTCTTATTTTTTTTCACATTTGAAAACCAAACCTGGTTAGAAATAAAATATCATCCCGATTTTATAAATTAACAATACATCGTTCCGCACATGACATTCTCTATGATTTATCCAATTATCCGTTAAATAATGATCACGATGTTTTATTAACAAACTCTTTTTTAAACTAGAAGTTCAATAATTTCTTCCAATTCAAGAAGCAGTTCTTTTTGATGCTTATACTTTTTTAAGTCCTTCTTATAGAATTTGCCTAAATCTTTAAAAGCTAAAAAATATCAAAAAAAATCTTACATTAATAATTTATTAAAAGTTTATAATAAGTAAGTGGTCATCTCTATTAAGGGAGGATGTATGACTCATTTACAAGATTTACAAAAATGTGATTCCTTCGATGACTTCTCAAAATTTATTGACAAATTTAAATCATCTAAAATTGGTTTTATTAAGGGACATAGCTACTCTGCTGGAATAGGAAGTGGAAAAAAAATTAGCGGTGAAATGGTAGCGCGAAAGCTATCAGAAATTGCCCGAAAAGAAGGAATTACAGAAAAAAACATTGATGTGGTAAATAGAGTTTTTAATAAATTAGAAGATTTAGATAAATCAAAATATTCCAAAAAAAATCCTTTTGGTGTTTTTCTAAAAGCAAAAAGGAATTTCGCTGCCTTAGTGCATTTTGACAGCCTTATTAAAAGTTCTAAAATAGACCTCTTGCATAACCCTCAAATCAGCTCATAATTGTAAATTCCTGCAATCAGATTGAGCCTTAATCCAAATCTTTTTCGCCTATTCCTGTAACGATCACTTAAAATTTTAAACCTTTT
>Ga0105046_10019372_pt1 | contig 10323 bp, 13 predicted proteins | sample MAT03_FD_78385 | JGI IMG/M metagenome (GOLD analysis project Ga0105046, IMG submission 78385) | Freshwater microbial communities from Lake Fryxell liftoff mats and glacier meltwater in Antarctica - MAT-03 (megahit assembly) | ecosystem: Environmental > Aquatic > Freshwater > Ice > Liftoff... | reverse complement strand
CCGACCTATTCAAATTCCGGAACCGGTATGGGACGGACCTGGCGTTGGAAGCTCTACGGGATATCTGGCGGCAACGGAAATCGACTGTCCAAGAGCTGCTGGCCGCCGCAAAGATCTGCCGTGTAGAGAGAATCATGGAGCCGTACCTGGAGGCGACGGTCTCGTGAAAGGATCGAACACGGCGCATTCGATCCGGCAGCGGCTCCTGAACTATGCGCAGGCGCATAGTGGACAACGGGTGACGCTCCGGGCGGAACCAGATGGGGACATGGACATCGCTGCAACTCGAAAGTGGATTTTGGGATACGGTGACACCGGCGCCGGAGAGGGGAAATGTTCCGGGCCCGGGAAGTTTAGATTCTCAGTGGGATGGGAGCTAAAAGTGGCCAGGTTATGGTTCCCACGGATTAATGACGGGGACATGGGCCTTGTCGAACTGGCTGCGGTCGCGGGTTACGACCGTCATCCCATGGTGGGCGGCGCTGGCAGCGATGATAAGGTCGGGTTGAGAAAAGGTGTGCCCGGTCTTCCTGCCCTCTTCGACTAGAAGCCGCCATTTAAGCATGATGTCCTCTGTGATGGGAATAACGCGCTGGTCGAACATGGGGCGGATGATGTTGGTGAGCCAAGCATTCAGATCAGCCCGCCGGGGAGCGTCGGTTATGATTTCGATGCCGTAGCGAAGTTCGGCCAGGGTAGCGACGCTGACAAACATGTGTTCAAGCGGCAGGGTTTCAATGAAAGAGAGAACTTTTGGCTCTGGTCTTGACCTACGCAGTTCCGAGAGAATGTTGGTATCGAGGAGCCAAGCCATCAGAGCGAGAGGTCTCTTACCGGCATTGGGCCACGAGAGGGTTCGATTTCGATGTCTTTATGTGGCGAGGCTTGCATGGCGGCGATCAACGCTGCGCCGGTGCGAGATTCCGGTTTCGAGGAACGGAGTGCGTGAAGGATGACGTCTTCCGGACTCGAAAACGCGCCGGTTTTCATACGCTGTAAAATCAAGGCTTCCACTTCTGGTCTGCTGATTTCAATGGTCATGGCGAATGCGCTCCTTCCTCTTTCCACCATACCGGATATAAGGGAAGCTGTCACGGAATTCAAGGGCTACCCTGCGCCTACATTGCATCCCTTCAGTGGAACGCCTGGGGTGGGATGCTCGCCCTTTGTTTCTCTGAAATCGGAAGGTATGAGGTATCAAAGGGCGAGGGTTAACGAAGTTGCGTAGCAACGTTTTTGGTAACGCTGCTGTAGTGGGGACTGGGGAGCAACAGGGTGTGCTTTCACTGGCTCTTGCTCTGGGCGTCACAAAGTACACGTAGCAACCCACAACGTATTCATGGGGTTAAAAGTTTTGTGCTGTCGATCGGGGGCGAAGACCGTTTAAGAATAAGCCCCTCGGCAGTAGGAAACATTTTGGCGGGTCTGGAAGCTCGATTGGGTGTTCTGCTCGATTAGAAATCGTGGGGGCAGCACGCCTTTTTATAAGTAATGTCTTCCGTTCGTTCCGGAGATCGAAAGGAACGTACGAGGAACCCTCGTCGGGCCAAGCGGCTGTGGGGAAACGCAGCGTTTTCCACAGAAGACGTCGTCCGACTATCGGAAAGCCTATAGGCTTGTCCTACAAAATGGCCGGGGAACTATGACTGTATCTAGTGGCTTTTCGACACTTGTAGCAGACAGAAATATTCGCTTTGCGTGGTAGAGGTTGAAAATAGAGTGGATTCCGAAGCCGCGCTTCTTAGCTAGGTCTTACGAGGCTTTTTCACAGCCGAGGGCAGACGACTACCTGTTCTACTTGATTCTTATTATTTGTATAGGTATGGTGTTTCAGCGGGCATAAGGTATGGTGTTTCAGCGGTTCGCCTGTTCGGCAGTATGGTGTTTCAGCGGGTGCTAAAGCTTTATAAATCAACGTGGGTATGGTGTTTCAGCGGGGTTTTTGCGTGAGGTATGGTGTTTCAGCGTGGAAAACTTGCATTATCCACAGGACTTATCCACAGCATCTCGTGTAATGCGTCAGCCCTTCAGCGCCTTGGGTAAGATGGAAGGCTGGCATGGACGCACTTCCAGCGCCCCGGAGACGGAGCGCACATCTAGCGCCGGCCAGCACAGCCGGAGCTTAGCGAGCTCGCGCAACGCGTCCATGCGGAAGTTCTGGACGGTGCGCTTGTCACCCGCCTGCGCTGGGTCGGACCCAAACTGGCGGTAGAGTTGGTCCCATGAAAGCCGCTCAGGCTTCTTTCCCTGGCTGTAGAGCGTGAAGGTTTTGTAGGAAAGCCACATGTAGAGATCAAGGCCCAGAGAAGACCGGCGCAGCGTCTTTAGGATACCCATATCAATCGGCATGGGATGTGAGATGATCTCCTGGAAAAGTTCGTCGCCAATCTCGACCCAACTTGTCCAGAGCGTGTCCTGATCCGGCTGCTTGTAATCCCACCAGAGCATTGTCTTGGGGGCAATCCGGCCCCCTGTCGAGGCCTTGCCTTCCCGCGTCTCGTAGATCATGTCGATGTGACAGTTGAACAGCCGGTCGATCTGGTTCTTGAGGCGGGTGCGGTCGCCCCTGCTCCCGCCGGAATCGCCCTTGATGCCGAGTTGCTGCATGAAGGCAGAAAGCGACTGGCCGAGGACCAGTTTCTTTTCTTGCGTGCGGACGGCCTCCGTACAGAGCCATGCGAGCAGTAGTCTAGGAAGATTGCCGTAGGGAAGCTTGTTGTCGCCGCCCGCGATCATGATGAGTTTATAAGGGCCGTTCTGGCGTTTGTACTGCATTCGGTCGCCCGGATCAGTGCGCGGCAACGAACAGAGCGTCAACATCCGAGCCATGAAGCCCATGTCCTGACTTCCGCCCTCGCCTAGCCTAACCAGCTCCGTCACCTGCTGCAGCCGGGTGTAGTGGTGTCGCCCTTGCGCGGTGATCTCGTTGCCGCTAAGGACGAGTTTTGGCTTCTTTGGAAGAAGCGGCTTTTGCTCGGCTAGCACCTCCAGGCCTGGCAACATATCGCCAACGGACACCAATCCGCCTGCCGATTCCTTGCCTTCTCTCTTGTCTTTCTTGGAACTCATTAGATTTTTTTCTTATTTGCTATAAGTATACTTTGCTACTTTCCTACTGTCATCGATTGGTGCGGAGCGATTTCAGGCTTGCCATATTTGGCGAACAGATCGTTATAGGCTTCGGCCACAAGATTGTGCAGCGTACTACCCTGCTCAATGGCGAGAATTTTGAGCTGATCACGGACATGTCTCGGAAAATGCGCCGTGATCGGCGCGGTATCCACCCGGCTTGGTTGCTGATAGACCTCTTTGGCCTCTTCCCCGCCATTCTTCGGTGTAGCGTCTTCACTCTTGCGAGGAGTGGCAGGGCTGCTTGTGCGGAAAGGCGCGGCGGGCGCGCGGCGGGTGCTCCCGCCGATTTCAGCCAATGCGGCGGCGAGATCGGGTTTTTGCTTTTGACTCATCGTCTACTTCTCCTGTTTGAGACTTGTCTACAATGCTGATTATATACTTGTATACTTCTCTCACCTCTTCGGCTGCTTTACCGGACGGGTCGTACTCGAGAACGCTCCGGCCCATGGCGGCTGAGTCGCCAAACGCGGCTCGACTGCCCAGCATGAATGGACTGACGGGCATTCCCATGCCCTGGATGGCTTCTAGCGCTTCCTGTTGCCTGGCTTGGCGCGGTGGGACCGCGTTCAAAACGACGAGAGCCGGTTTTCCGCCTGCAAGGGAGATGATCTCGCGGCTATTGGGGATCGTTTCCATGTCATAAATCTGCGGGCGGCAGGGAATAATGACCAGATCGGCCAGCTTGGCCGCCGCTAACGCGGATTGTTCGGACCTGGCTGGGGTGTCGATAATGGCAAGGTCAACGCCACTATCTGCGGCTTTTTCAAGCGCCTTTTGAAGTCGGGCTGGCTGCGCATCGACAATGACGGGGGAATCCATTTTGCGCCGGTCGCCCCAATTGCAGGCGGCCGCCTGCGGGTCGAGATCGATAATGACCGCAATCAGGCCCGCTTGCTGCGCCGCCACAGCGAGAGACAGAGCAAGAGTGGTTTTTCCGGTTCCGCCTTTCTGGGCGACGAGGGCAATGGTTTTCATAATATTCCTACAAGTATACTTTGCTACTCCGAGATTTTGCGAGAAGGATAAAAGGAGATAACTAATCAAGATGGCTCTATCCTGGCAAACCAGGCCCGTCACGCTAAAACGAAAAATCGCCACATCCAAATACTTCATACCGGGAAGGATAGCTGTAGCGATACCCTCGGAGAGACGATACTGTCGGGGTACCCGGCCTCGTCGCGGGACACTCTTCGCCGTCACGCCGGACAGAGGGCTGGCGGTAGGTTAGGCGGAAGGGGAGGGAAATAGCGGAGCTAGCACAATGCTGGCAAACGCGTCCGGCTGGAGAAGGCGGATCTGCTGGGCGCGCGCCATTTCGAGCATGGCGAGAAACAGGTAGACGCGGCGGAGGGGGGTTGGCTGTTGGGCGAGGAGCTGCGAGGCGTCGATTTCGGTTCCACCGGCGGCAAGCTGCGTTTGTAGGTATTCACACATTTCGGCTACGGTGATGTCCTCGTCTTCGACCGGGAAACTCTGGTGCCATTGCCGTCGCTGTTGGCTTTGCTGGGCGGCCCAGCGGGCGAGATCGCGAGATTGTTGGGTGAGATCCCAGACGCTGACGAACGGGGGATAGACATCCTCTTCGACCGGCTCCTCTTCTGGAAACTCGGGATCACCGCCGCGGGAAAGCCGGCCGGCTTCCTCGGAACGGCGCCGGTTGAGATCTGCGGCGGCCTGTTTGCGGTGGGCGAGGAGCAGCCCGACGATCTCGTCGCGGATTGGATCGCCCGCAAGCGCAGCAGCAGCCCCAGCTGCGGGAAGCAAGGAGCGCGACTTCCATTGAATGAGTGTGGCAGCGAGGAGAATCCAGTCGATGTCGAGCGGCCGCTGCTGAGCGGCAGCCGCTTGCAGGTAGTTGAGATAGCGGGCGACGAGCGGCGCGAGCGCCACCTCTTCGATCGCGATCTTCTGGCGCCGGACCTCGTCGAGCAGTAGATCGAGCGGGCCATCGAAGGTGTCGCGGGGCAGGGAAGCGGCACTCACGGCTCGGGCTCTGTCCCCTCGAAAAACTACTCGCGATTGGCCCCGGCGGCGTGCAGAAACTCCGCCAGTTGGGCCATCAAATCCGCGCCATCTTCGTAGAGGATCTCGAACCGCGCCACTCCCTGCGGCGCCGCCCGCCGCCAGGTGAGGGTCGGCGGCAACGCCTCAAAGCGCGGCCGGGGCGTCTCGGGAAACGCCGCCCGCGCCCGAAACTGCCGGGCGACCGTCTCCGTCCGGGCTTGCGCCAGGTGTTGCGCCACGCCTTCCCGCTGGCGGCGAAACGCGGCGTAGGCGGCGCCAGCGGCAATCGCTTCCAGTTGCGGGAGCAGGGAAGCGCGAGAGAGCGCAAGGGCATCCTCGCGCACGACCGCCCCAAACTTGTGCAAGAGCCGAATGCTGTCGCGCTCGCCGCACCCAAACAGCGCCCGGATCTCGGCGCGGCCGAGCCAATCTAAATCGTCCACCGCGCCGAGCGTGGCGAGGATCGCATCGAGCCGGGAAAACCAATCGGGGGCGCGGGCCATGGGAAAAGGGGCAAGTAAACCGCCAAACGGCGCGGAAAAGGTTGCTGGGGTTCAGTCTATATGATCTGTCACAGTTCTGTCAGTAAGGGGAGGCCGGCGGGCCGTCTGAGTCGTGATACCTTTCTATTTTATCGCGAGTTAGATTTGCTATTCTCAAGTGGTGTCTACCAAATAGCGCCGAAAGAACTATGCCATATAATCCTGAAAGTGACAGTCTGCGAACACAACCGCGCGCCGCCCCCCAGGCGGCGGAAATGCTTCGTTCGGCCGGCTGGGCTCCCTGGACCCATCCATCCGGCGCGGGATGGGAGTTTGCCCATGCTTGATCTGGATTCTGCGGCGGAAAGCCCTTCTACCAAAACCGATGCGGAGATTCTCGCTCTCGCCCCGCCACCAGATCCCGCCGCGCTCGCCGCGCTCGCCGCCCTCGTCGGCCAGGCGGAGGAGTTTCTGCTCCACGCCCGGGCCGAAAACACGCGCCGCGCCTATCGCTCCGACTGGCGTCATTTTCAACTGTGGTGCGAGCAGCGGCATGTTTTGCCGTGTCCCGCCCTGCCCCAGACGCTGGCGCTCTACCTGACCGCCTTATCGGGCACGCACAAGGTTTCGACCCTCACTCGCCGCCTTTCGGCCATCAGCCAGGCCCATCAAAGCTCCGGGGTTTCCTCGCCCACCGCAGACTCGGGCGTCCGGTTGCTCATGGCCGGTATTCGCCGCCGCCTCGGCACCGCCGCTTCGGCCAAACGGCCGGTGCTGGTTGCGGAACTGCAAGACATGGTTGCCGCCTTGCCCGATACGCTCTTCGGGAAGCGCGATCGGGCCCTTCTGCTGCTCGGCTTCTCCGGCGCCTTCCGGCGCTCGGAGCTGGTGGCTCTCAATAAAGAGGATGTGGTGGAAACCGCCGACGGGCTGGTCGTCACCCTCCGGCGCAGCAAAACCGATCCGGAAGCCGAAGGACGCAAGGTCGCCATTCCGCGGGGCCGGGAAACAGGCACCTGTCCCGTGGGGGCTCTCTCGGCCTGGCTCACCGCCGCCGGGATCACCGCCGGGCCCCTCTTCCGGCGCGTGAACCGCCACGGGCAGATCCTGCCGCAACGGCTCTCGGGGGAAGCCGTCGCCATTGTCGTCAAGCGCTGGGCCGCCGCCGCCGGCCTCGCCCCGGAAGAGTTTGCGGGGCACAGCCTCCGCGCTGGCCTCGCCACCTCCGCCGCCATCGCCGGGAAATCCGAACGCGCCATCATGAACCAGACCGGCCACCGCTCTTCCACAACCGTCCGCCGCTATATCCGCGACGCCAACCTCTTCCGCGACAACGCCGCCGATGGACTCGGATTATGATTCCCCAGCGTGCGCGGACAGAGTTCCGCTATGCCGAAGGGTTAGGCGTTTTTTAACCCCCGGTTTTTCATGCTCTCCAATTACGGCGATGGGCCCTATTATCTCGACATCGTGCTCCGCAACAAATGAGCCGATGACGGCTATGCCTACCAAACCGTTTGTACTGAAGAAGCTCTTATTTTTCCATCCCGGCTAATAACGGGAACGCCAAAATAGAGGGCGGTTGCGGCGACGATGCGGTCGGGCATATCCGGCACCGCGTCGCGTGGAACCAGGTGCATGGCGTCTACAACTTCAGAGGTAAGCACGGCCTCTTTGAAAACATGCTCGGGATCAGCGAGAGCAGCTTTCAACTCGGATAGACATTGGCCGGAATCCTGGCCTTTTCGGTGAGATAAACGATCTCGGCAAGGCTTATGGACGAAATCGCAATTCCATGCCCGTCGTCGGCGGCCTGATCGATGAAATTACCGCTCGCGACAGACAACCGTTCGTCATTGAAGAGATACCAGATGGCGGTATGGGTATCTGCAACGCCAGCGATCATCAAACGTCCTGCGCGAAGTTGCGGAACATCTCGCGGCGGTTCTCATCGATCTCTTCGGCGGACGGGGCAGGTCCATATTTGGCAAACATGCCGCGACCGGTTTTGAGGGGCTTTCGCACAGGGATTTCAGTTGCTTCCTCGGCAAGTTTGCCCAGCCAGGCGTGGAGGGTAAGGCCGCGCGCCGCAGCAATTGCTTTGAGAGTAGCGGCCTGATGGTCAGGGATTTCGATCTGCATGGCGTGAGCCTCCTTCTCTTTCCACCTTACCGGATATGGGGGAAGCTGTCACGAACTTCAAGATCACCCTCTTTGTCTCTCCCTCTCTGGGACAGTGCCATCCAGCCCGCCGGCAGGCGGCGGGCTGGAGCCGTACCGCCGCCGAATACCAGGCGAAACGGCTTCACGTCAGCGGCGGCGATCGCCGCCAGTGCCCGGACGACATGCCAATCCTTCTCCACGAGGACGGGACTTGGCAGATCGAAATACCTTTGCACTTCGAGCAGATCCTGGAGAGACGGCTTATCGAGCAATCACCAACTCCTGCTTCCCGTCGCGGAGACGGCGTGAAAATCTTCCTTTCACGCGAACAACCGGATTGAGCGGAATCTGGGCGGAACGTCCTTCGTTGTAGTCGCGTTCGGCTTCGGAAGGTTCCCATGGCACGCCAAGCTTGGTAAGGAGAGCACAAAAACTCCTGGGGTGGAACCAGACGTTAGGCGGCCGATACAGCCTCGACGGGCGTTGCCGCGTTGGGCCGGAAATTTGGATACCACCGTCGGAAGGTGTCCTCCAGTTTCCCGTCCAATACGCGCGTCCGGATTTGAAGAAGCAAGTGGGCGCCGCGCAGGCTCCATTGCATCTGCTGTCGCTTGACCATCCGTTTGCTGACCACCTGGTTGACCGTCGATTCAACAAATGCCGTGCTCACGCTCTCGCCCTGCCGGTATCGCTCGCCAAAGTTCGGAATGAAGCCTTGGTTGTTGCGAACGTAGATGGATAACTCTTGCACCCCCTTCGCCAGTTTTTCCGCCCCTTCTTGGCCGTCCAGGTCCAGATCCAATCCATCGATCTCCTGCATAGCTTGGTAGACATTTCCGTGCCAGAGAAAGTGCTTGATCCGCTCCAGTGACTTCGTGACTTCCTCCATTAGCTTGGCTTTGGTCTCCCTGAACCCCTTCGCCTGTTGGCTGAGCACCGTCATTCGCATCGTGATGTGAAACCAATCCAACCAGTGCTCGGCTCCGGGATTCAAGTAGTTCTGCACCTCCCGAACGTCTTCGCCGCCATCGGACAGAAACACCACTTGTTGATTGGCTTGCATCCCCTGGGATTTCAGCAGTTCGAAGACGCGGCGGCGCGGCTTAGTGTCGAACGTCTGAACATATCCGAACCGCCGTGTGGTCTCCGGCTCGCGCTCGGCGCCACGCTCAAACGCCAGAACACTCTTGCCCACGATCACCTCGAAGTGCCCCGCTTTGTGCGCGGCGCGGACGAATCCGCCGATGGTGAGTGGTCCATCCGGCGGCGGCAGTTCCGCCCAATCTCGCGGACAGCCCTCAATGAAACTGACGGCTTCCTCGCCCAGTTCTTCGTCGATCCGCTCAGCCACGGCAAGCAGATGGTTGCGAATCGTGGTCGCGTTCAACTTTTCGTCCACCGGCAACACCTCATGGAGCAGTTCGGCCGTCGGCACAAAGGGAATGAGCGAAGCCCAGCGGGTCTCCAGGTATAGCAACTCCGGACTGATGTGGCCGGCCAGCAGCACCTTCAAAGGGCTGAATGTCTGCTCCTCGTGGGGCTGGCAGTTGCAGTGGTGTAGTCGAGGATTTTTGATGGAGACGTTCCCAAAGACGGTGCGGAAAGTTGTTGTTGGACTATACCCCTTGCTTTGCCGGCGCTTCCCGCACTCCGGGCAACAGCGCTCCCGGCATAGAAACTCGTCCAACTGGCGTTCCACCACGACTGCTTGAATCTTCTTGAGGATGTCCTTGCCCTCCGCCAAGCTCAGACCGAGGGTTTCTAACTGCGGTTGCTCCCGCTCCAGCAGAGTGATCTCTTCGACCTGTTCCCCGCCTTCGGTACTGACCTTTACTTGAATGCGCACTTTCATGAGCGACCGCCTTCGCACGCCTGCGCCAATTCCCGCAGCCGGTGGTTCACCTGTCGGCGTTCGAAGCGATCAGGCTGGAAAAGGGTATATTCTTCGAGCCTTTCCATCGCCTCCCGGAGCTCCTCTCGGTCACCCAAAGCCGTCAGATCGCGCGTCTCGAGCACACGCTCGACAGCATCGACGACGATGTCCATTTCGTCGACGGGCGGGTGATACTTATGGTGATCCAGCAACTCGAGGTAAGCCCACGGGCCGGGGCACATTTCTGGTGGCGCCGCTCGCTTGCCACCGGCGCATAGCGGATAGCCCTGCCCCTCCTCAGCGGGGATGGTAGCTTGCAGGCGCACCTCGCATTCCCAGCCGGAGCAAAAGTTGTAGTGGTAGACAAATCGCTCTCCGCAGTGAGGGCGGAAATCCGACAACCGCGCGATGCGGCGATCTGCGTCGGCCGTGCTGCATAACTCTTTCCCATGAATGCAGAAGCAGTGAAGGCATTCGCCGCTCCAATGGAATACGGCCTGCAGAACTGAGTGAAGTTCGGCCAGTGTGCTGTCACAACGGACAAGTATGCATCGCCAGATCATTGGGCTGACGCCGCGAATCAGGACGCGGAGTTGATAGATCATCCCCCAATGATCGGTCCGAACGCCTTCTGCCTTACACCTGCGAAGACTTCCCCCAACATTCTTT
>Ga0105046_10019371_pt1 | contig 10323 bp, 9 predicted proteins | sample MAT03_FD_78385 | JGI IMG/M metagenome (GOLD analysis project Ga0105046, IMG submission 78385) | Freshwater microbial communities from Lake Fryxell liftoff mats and glacier meltwater in Antarctica - MAT-03 (megahit assembly) | ecosystem: Environmental > Aquatic > Freshwater > Ice > Liftoff... | reverse complement strand
CTGCTAGTTTTGCCAGTCGCACGGGGCTGTAGCTCAGTTGGCTAGAGCGCTTCCATGGCATGGAAGAGGTCCGGGGTTCGATTCCCCGTAGCTCCACTCGAGGGTTTCCTGGCCGGTCACGATCGGTCAGGAAACCCGGTTTCATTGGGTTTCCGAGTCGTCAGCGACGTGTTGGGGGTGGCGATGGACCTCGGCTCCCGGCACCGTGCGTGACCACCCTGGCACTGGCCCGGGTCTCGAAGGACCTGGCCGGAACCCGCCGGTTGTTACGAACTGTCGCCGACGACGCCGGTGCGCGGGCTGCATGACGGTCTCGTCGAAGCCGACCATCTCCACCGGGCCGACACGGTCCGGATCATCGACGCGTTCACCGCCGACACGTTCGACCGGATTGGCGCCGTTGGGAGCGACCCTGGCAGGCGATGAGCGAACCCATTCGGTGACTCACGGTGCCCATGGAAACACGAAGTGAGGCAGCACCCACGTCTCGAAGGCCAAGCTGCCGGTGTGCTCATAGATCGAGTAATCCTCGGGGCCGTTGTACTTCGTGTAGAAGAGCTGTCCGATGAGCGGCGGGTCGTTGAACGCGAGTTGCCAGGTCGGGTCCTGGGGGTAGTCGGCCTGCAGGACAACTGCATAGTGGTGTCCGAATACGACCGACGCTGGTGTTGTCAACGCGATATCGACCCTGCCGATCGTGGTTCCGCTGTAGTTGACGAATCCGAGGGAAGTCGCGGCGGCGTGACCGGCGACGTCGACTGGGTGGATGCTTATCCGCATCGGTCCACGGCCAATGTTCTGGGTCCAGATGGTGATCTGATCTAGCAGCCCTGTCTTGGTCGCGATGAAGGTTTGGCCCCAGTCCCATTGGCTGGAGACGGCGAGGCCTCCGCAACAGCCGGAGGGGTTGGAAACATCGACCTGGTGGGTTGGCGGAGGGGGCGGTGTACATGACGCAACCGCGCCAATCGCGAGTGCGGCGACGAACACAGCGCCGACCGTTCGAACACGAGTCGGATGCCGCACCCGCCCACGACGCTGAAGCTCACCCCGAGCATCGATGTTCGATCTGGTGCGCCCGTCGGGTCTCGGGATCATTTTCATGTCGCTGACCTCCACGTCGAGCTGCGCGTGTACGACCCTCGTCCCGAACCACAGCTCGTCCTAGGGCCTTTGGTCCCGATGAGGGCTCGGTCGACCAGACAACCGAACACCCAAGAATCCCGTGCCGGACGGATGAGACCGCTGCGCCATTCGGCGGGGATCTGCTGTGGCGTTCGTCCGCCCGGATGGAGGTCGCGGTGCTCGTCAACTCGCGAGCTGTCGATCTTTGCCACCCTCCCCAGGGCATTTCGGCCCTAGGACCGGGGCCTTGCACGGGAGGATGATGGCTGCATCGAGGCGAATCAGGGGGTTGGGCCATGAACAGAGTTCGAGGGTGGCGCTGCGGCGTCGCGATGGCGGCAGTGTTGGGTGCTGCTGCGTTCCTTCCGGGTTGCGTGGCGCCTCCGCCGTCGTCGTCGCTGTGTGCAGGTGACGTCTCCATCGCTCGAGTCGAGATCACGATCGTCAGCGTGCCGTCGACGGGCACAGGCACGCTCACACTGAGCCGTTTCAGCTCGTTCAATCGTCCGTTCGGAGAGTCCGGTTGGGAGACGCTCTTCACCGCGCCGACACCGCTCGCCGTTGGACAGACCTACACCGCTGCGCAGCAAACCTCGGGGTTGGTCGACCTCGGTCGCTGCCTCGATCTGGAGGTTTCGCCCGGCGTCCAGTACACCGTTGCCGCGTACCCAGTGACCGACCTGCAGGCGATGGCCATCTACGCACTGCAGGGTGGACGCTTGGACAGCGGCCTGAACCGCGGGAGCCTCCCGTAGCCTCCACAGACCCCCGTGGACGTGGTCGGTGTGAGCGGAGCGACCGACGTTTCGGCCGGCAGCTTCCACAGCTCCGCCGTGACGGCCGGCGGTGGCGTGAAGTGCTGGGGCCGGAACACCGACGGAGAGCTGGGCGACGGCACCACCACGCGGAGCAAGGTGCCGGTCGACGTCGCCGGTCTCAGCGGGGCGACGCAGGTCGACTCCGGTGGTACCCACACGTGTGCGTTGGTGGCAGGCGGCACGGTCAAGTGTAGGGGCGCGAACGACAGCGGGCAGTTAGGGAACGGGACGAACACTGACTCGAACACCGCTGTCGAGGTGAGCGGGGTTGCGGGGGCGACGGCGATCACCGCCGGTGCCCTCCACACGTGCGCGTTGCTGGCCGGCGGCACAGTCAAATGCTGGGGCTGGAACAGGTACGGGCAGCTCGGTGACGGTACGACGACGGATCGCACTGCGCCGGTCGACGTGGTCGGGGTCACCGGCGCCACGGATGTGGCGGTCTACTTCGGTCATTCCTGCGCCGTGGTCGCGGGCGGCGGCGTGAAGTGCTGGGGCTGGAACGACACCGGTCAGCTGGGCGACGGCACGACCACCGCGAGCCCCTCGCCCGTCGACGTTGTGGGGCTCTCCGGCGCCACGCAGGTGGTGGTCGGCTACCAGCACAGCTGCGCCGTGACGTCGGGCGGCGGCATGAAGTGCTGGGGAAACACCTTCTACGGGCAGCTCGGTGACGGGACGTGGGACGACCGCCTCACGCCCGTCGAGGTGACCGGTTTGGCCGGCACCACCCAGATCACTGCGGGGTTCACCAACACCTGCGCGGTGGACGCCGGCACAGTGCGGTGCTGGGGTTCCGGGGTCCTCGGTACCGGGTCCCCCGGCAGCGTGAGCCTGCCCACGCCGGTCGTCGGCCCGGTCACAGCGAGCGAGGTCACTGCTGGCAACTTCCACACCTGTGCCCTCGTGACCGCAGGCTCGATCAAGTTCTGGGGCAACGACTTCGACGGCCAGCTCGGGGACGGCGGCTGAGGGACGTGGAGCGGCCGAGATCCGCCCGCTGAGACGTTGCTCGTCAATTCACTGCCGCCAGTTGGACGACGCTGCGTTCGTCGGGAGCAGTCATCGACACCGAGTTCGGGTGCACGATCGACGCCGAGCGAGACGCGACGAGATGGCGCGAGCCTCCGAAGCGTAACGGTCTGCGTATCGGTCTCTTCAACAGGATCACTTGCATCCATTGGCTCGATTCCCAGCCTGTGGATTCAACTTCAAAGGCGGATCAGCCGCCCGCAGAGCTTCGATCGCATCGAACAACGTTCGCGGGAACGCCGGCCGCCCACGGCGGTGGCCGTCAGCGACGAGTGACAGTGACGGGCAGGCTCGTGTACCCGCGCACGAACGACGAGAACGTGCGCTCCGGTTCGTCTTGGATCTCGATGCGCTCGAAGCGCTGGAGGATCTCCTCCCACAGCACACGGAGCTGCAACTCGGCGAGTCGGCTGCCCATGCAGAAATGGATGCCGTAGCCGAACGAGAGATGACGATCCGCGTTGTGGCGCTCCAGGTCGATCGCCTCCGCATCGTCGAACACGTCCTCGTCGCGGTTGGCCGACAGGTACCACATCAGGATCTGGTCGCCCTTGAGGATCTGCTTGTCGCGGATCTCGCAGTCGCGCGCCGCGGTGCGACGCATGTAGGGCAGCGGCGTCTGCCAACGGACGACCTCGGGAACCAGGTTCGACACGAGTCCATGGTCGGCCAGCAGCTTGTCGTACTGGTCGGGGTACTTGTTCAGGCCGTAGACGCTCGCGGACATGGTGTTGCGGGTCGTGTCGTTCCCGCCGACGATCAGCAACAACAGGTTGCCCAGATGATCCATTGCGGCCATCTCCTTGGTGGCCTCACCGTTGGCGAGCAGGGAGACGAGGTCGGAACCGTCGACACCGCGACGCTGCTCCCACAAGCCCTCGAAGTAACGGAGGCACTGGACGATCTCTTCGAACTTCTGCTGCTGGCTCTCGACGATGCCGCCCGGCTCGGGCACGGCGAAGACGATGTCAGACCAGCGGGTGAGCATCCGCCGATCCTCCATCGGGAAGTCGAACAGCGTCGCCAGCATGAGCGTCGTCAGCTCGATCGACACGGTGTCGACCCAGTCGAACGTCTCCCCCTCGGGCAGCGAGTCCAGGACGTTCGCAGTGCGCTCGCGGATCATCGGCTCGAGGCTGCGCAGGTTGCTGGGCGCCGACACCTGCCGCACGGTCTTGCGCTGCTCGGTGTGCCTTGGCGGATCCATGGCGATGAAGCTCTGCACCCGCTCCAGCAGCTCGTCGTTCGCCGGGCCCGGTCGGAGCCCCAGGCTGATGCCACCGGCAGAGGAGAACGTCTCCCAGTCGCCGTCGGTGGCCCGCACGTCGTCGTACTTCGTCAGGGACCAGTAGCGGCCGGAGCTCTCGAGCTCGTTGAGGTGCACGGGGTCCTCCGCCCGCAGTCGGGCGAAGTGGTCCTGCCAGCAGTCGTTCTTGAACAGGTGCGGATTGGCCGGGTTGATGTCCTCGATCGTGAGGTCGGCGGCGGCACCGACCCCGGCGCCCAGCGTCGCCATTTCGACCTCCGGCGAGGGAAGGTCTCCTGCGAGGAACTCGACGGGTTCGGATTCGACGTCACTCAACAGCGCTCTCCTTGGTCGTGCACCATGTTGCCTCATCGGTGCGCTGCGGGGGTCGGCGACCGGCGAAGCATGGCGATCAGGCGCCAGCACCTGGACCCCAGAACGACGCGCCGCCTTCTACCAGGACACCTCCAACCTGCTCGCCGTCACCGTGGCGACGAACCATTCCAAGGCGACCGAGACCCCGCCTCCTGGCAGCCCCCCAACCGCGCCTACTGGTGCACGTTCACCCAGATCTGCATCGCCGCCAAAGTGACATGGCAGCCGTCCGTCGACCCCGCCGAACACACTGCATTGCAAACATGCACACCGGCTGCTGAGCCATCCACCCACCGTTCACCACTGGAAACTCAGATGCCGAAACCCCACCTTCACGGGAAGCCGAGCACACCCACGGCTGTGTTTGAGCTGGTGGTCGTCCCGTTCCCCAACTGGCCGTAGACGTTGCTTCCCCAGCACTTGACGGTGCCGCCGGCCACCACAGCGCACGTGTGATCGAGGCCACTGTCCAACGCTGTCGCCCCACTCATACCAGTCACATCCACAGCGACGCCCGAGCTGGTGTTGGACCCGTTCCCCAGCTGGCCAGCGTTGTTGTAACCCCAGCACTTCACCGTCGCCGCGACCCGAACGCACGTGTGCTCATATCCGGCCTCGATAGCGGTCGCGCCGCTCACGCCGGTCCCGTTCACGGCGGCACTCGAGCTGGTGGTGGTCCCGTTCCCCAGCTGGCCGGAGAAGTTGGCACCCAGACACCTGGCCACACCACCGACCACCGCACAGGTGTGGAGACCACCGGAGGTGATGGCGGTTGCACCAACCACGCCAATCAAGTCGACGGCGGTGCTCGAGCTGGTGGTGGTCCCGTCGCCCAGCTGGCCGTAGTCGTTCCTCCCCCAGCACTTGATGGTGCCGCCAACCACCAACGCACAGGTGTGGTACCGGCCTGCTGAGCCGGCGACAGCTGTCGCACCGCTCAATCCGGTCACATCGACGGCGACGTTCGAATTGGTAGTGGTCCCGTTCCCCAACTCGCCGTAGACGTTGCTCCCCCAGCACTTGATGGTGCCGCCAACCACCAACGCACACATGTGATTCAGCCCGCCGCTGAGCGCGATTGCCCCAGTCACGCCGGTCACATCCACAGCGACGTTCGATCCGGTGTTGGTCCCGTTCCCCAACTGCCCGCTCACGTTTCCACCCCAGCACTTCACGGCACCAAGAGCGACGATCGCACATGTTCCGCCAAAGCCGGCGTTGATAGCGGTGGCGCCGAAGACATTGGACACGTTGACGGGCGTGGTCGAACCAGTGTTGGTCCCATTCCCCAACTGTCCGTTCACGTTTCCACCCCAGCACTTGACCGCGCCACCCACCACCAACGCACATGTATGGTCGCCGCCGGCAGAGATTGCGGTAGCGCCAGTCGACGGCGGAGGCGTAACGGGCGGGGGCACGAGAGCCGTCGTGGTCGTGGTCCTGGCTTTCAGGATGGCCAACACCAGCTGCGCCACCTGAGCCTTGGTGGCCACCCGCTGCCAGCGACCCTTCACGCACTTCAGGACGAATGCACCGCTCTCACCGAAGTCCGTGGTACGACACCGCCCGCCCGCTCTCACGCCCGCCTGGCACGCCGAGGCCAACAAGCTGACCGAGAGCACAACGACACACGCCACAGCACGCTTGGACCTTCTTGCTGTCGAAGGTCGAGCGACATCACCCCGCTGAGCGCTCCCACTCAACCAACGAGCCTGGAACGTCCAACCAGTAAGCATCTGATCTCCCGATCTCCGATCGGGACCCCGCCCCACACCGGTGCCCTCAGCCCAGGGGTCCGGCCCCACGAAGGGACGTTCGCCGATGAGGCACTCGGCGCTGAGCAGGGACCGCAAACGGTGAACCTCGTCAGCCTCGTGGCCGTGGTGTGCCCGATCATCAGCAAGCCGGAGCCTCACCCGCATCGTGTCCGCCGGCCGGTCCTCAGGCATGCCGAGCACGGCGACCGGGTTGCACGTGTCGTTGGTGGTCCCGTCACCCAGCTGGCGGTAGCGAATGAAGCCCAACACTTGGCAGTGCCACCGACGAGCACCACAGACATCTGGGGCTCCGGAATTCGGCGGGGTGGAGGGGTAGCGGTGTAGAGCGGTGGGTCACCAGCTCATCGCCCAGCGCTTGAAACGGCTCGCGTCGGATGCGATCGCCTCGGACCGGGCCGTGCTGTCCCCCGTCAGGAGGGCGCTCGCACGTGCCGGGTTCGACGACTGTTCCACCTAGGCCGGCTACAACCTCTGCTCGACGATCCACCGATCCAGACTCTGGTGGCCAACGGATGTGATCGGGTCTTCATCGAGCACCGCGGCGGACGCAAGGTCGAGGGGTCGCCGATCGCGGCCAGCGACGACGAGTTGATCGATCAGCAGGGTCCAGGTCTTCGTGCACCCCGGTCCACCGTTCACTGCGCTTGACAGGCGGGGCGGGAGATTTCAATCCGTCCAGCAAGTTCCAGGCTCGAGCACCGTTTCACCGTTCGGGCAGATCATGTAGTCGATGCTCCTTGAGTTAGCCCCGTCCACGGGCGCTCCCGTCGCCCCTGTGAAGTCCGCCTCTTGGAAGACCGCGCCAGAGAGCCGCGTTCCCGCGAGGGTCGCTCCTGTGAAGTCGACTACGGACGCCCACACTCTGGACAGATTCGCATCAGTGAGGTTCGCTCCTTCGAACGATGCGAAAGCGAACTGGGCACCGTCCAGGTTCGCGCCGGTCAGGTTCGCGTTGCGGAACGAACTCTCGAAAGAGTCCATGGGTGCGGTCGCCCAGACTCTGGACAAGTTCGCGCCCGTGAGGTTCGCCCCGTCAAACGATGCGGCAAAAAATTCGGCACCCTCCAAGTTCGCGCCGGTCAGGTCAGCGTCGCGGAAGGAACTTCGCGAGCCGACGAAGGTCGCAAACGGGTCGCCCGAGATACGCACACCAGACAGGTTCGCCCCGCGGAGGTTCGCTCCGGTCAGGTCAGTCTGGTCCAAGTCCAAGCCCCGGAGATCGACACCAGACAAATCGATCGGACCAAGCAAGACATCGGGTCCGACCATGTAGCCGCGGATGACGCGATACCAGCCTGGGAGCTCTGCCGGGATGCCGACAATTCCTCCGCCAGAGCTCCACAACTGCTGCCGACCGGACGCAAAAAGCGTGATGTGTGCGTCGGTGAGCACCACGTTCGTCCAGTTCACATAACTGCCCGCACTGAAGCTCGCACCGGTCAAGTCGCTTGGGATGGACTCGAAGGTGAGGCTAATTCCTGACGATCGGCGTGCTGTCGCCCCGGTCCAGTTGGTCCCCCACAAGGACGACGCAGAGAAGCGAACCCGGTCGAGGTTGGCGTCGGTGAAGTCGACGTAGTCGAGGTACGAACCATCGAAGACAGCGTCGGTCAAGTCGGCGCCCACGAACTTCGTACTCGTCCAACAGATCGCATCTTCGCAGAAATGTGCAGCGTTGACGCCGCTGAACACCGCACCTCTCAGGTTGGCTCCCGAAAAGTCCGCTTCCATCAGCATTGCGATACGGAACTGTGTGCCGGACAAGTTCGCTCCCGACAGGTTGACTCCCGTCAGGTCGCCAGTGAGCACACAACCAGAGAGGTCAATTCCCGGTGCCGGTGCCACCGTGCAATCGACCGGGCCAGGTGCTGGTGGCGGCGGTGCACAGGCAGCCAAGGCCAGAACTGCTCCAACAGTCAGCGCTACCGCTGTCAAACGATGACAGGCTCTCGCCACACAACTCATTCGGATTCCTCTCGCCAAGCGAATCCGCCCGAAACCATTGGCTTCACCATGAACTGACTCGCCGGCAGAGAATAGGTCAAGTCGCGGGGCCGTTGCATGTCTGATACTCACGAAAAGTCGCCACGCCGCCGGGGAGGCGACGGCCACAACTACCCCATACGGGATCGGCTTCCGGCCTATGCGCTGTCACGAGCGAGCCGAGGAGACTCGAGCATGAGCGCCATACCTAACCCGCTGGCCGTCGCGCTCACGACCGGCATCCGCCCTCAAGGATTGACCTGGGCTGGCATCCCACTTGACCTCCGGCATGGATGCCCGGCCCAGGTCACCAGAGCCCCCGACAACAGCGCAACGGTGTCGGGGACTCGCCGTCGTCACACGGCAGAGACCTGCGGGCCGCTAGTGCCGCGTCAGGCAACGTTTGCGCGCGTGATGACTTCGTGTAGTGCCTTGTCTTTGGCGTTGCGGTTCCGCCAGGCGATGTAGCGGCGGATCATGCTGTTCTGCTCCTCGTGGGACCGGTGGTCGGTCCCGTCGAGCGCGAAGTAGCGCAACGCCTGGAACTGGGCTTCGATCCGGTTGAGCCAGCTTGCGTTGGTCGGCACGTAGGCGAGCTCGACGTTGTTCGCTGCGGCCCAGTCCCCGACTCGGGTGTCCTTGGTTGTCGATAGGTGCGGACTGAAGTTGTCCATCACGATCGCGATCCGCACCTCGGGTGGATACAAGCGGCGCAGGTAGCGGCAGAACTCAAGGAACTTGGTGCGGTTCTTCGTGGTCTTGATGTGCCCGTAGATCTTGTCGGCCCCCAGGTCGTACGCGGCGAGCAGGTGACGGACACCGTCGTTGCGGTTGTACGTCGCCCGCCGTCGACGCCGCCGCGGTGACCCGGCCCCACCGTCGCCGCCGCCCTTCACCGCGACCGGCGCCCACTGGCGGCCCGGACGCGGCAACAAGTTGAGGGGTCCGAACTCGTCCATACAGAACACCACCGTTGGGTCATCGGGGCCCGGTTCGGCTTTGCCATCCGCGATCTCGTAGAGCTCGAGGACCCGGTTCTTCTTCGCCTCGAAGTCCGGGTCGTTCGATCGCTTCCAGGTCTTGATCACTTGAAACGACACGCCCTCCTCTCGGAGCAGAACCCGGAGGCCCTCATGGCTGATGTCGTCGACCACCCCCTCAGCGACCAAGAAGTCAGCAAGCTTGCTGAGCGACCAGGTCGAGAACGGCAGATCGTGATCCTGCGGTCGGGCCAACGCGATCTTCTTGATCTCCCGCCGCTGCGGAAGCGTGAACGTCGGCGGTCGGCCACCGGCATACCTCGGATACAACGAGTCGAACCCATCGCCGTTGAAATTGTGGATCACCTCACGGACCCGATCCGGAGACGTGAGCGCCACCGTCGCGATCTGCGCCACGTCCATCCCTTGCGCCGAGAGCAACACCATCTGCGCCCGCCGCCACGTCACCACCGACCCTGACGACCGACGCACGATCTTCAACAACCGGTTGCCCTCATCGTTGGTGATCTCCCGCACCCACAGCTTCTCGCTCATCCACCAAGCAAAACAGACCCGCACCCCAAAGTGGTGGACGCGGCCCCCCAAACGTTGGCTGCCACGGCACTAGTGAGCGTGGAAGTACAGACTTCGTTCTGAACGGCGCCATCTTCTTTCCTTTTCGATGCGGGTCGAGGCGACTGATCGTCGTGTTCTTCGCGCCCTCCGCCCAGAGGCGAAGGTCCCGCGGCACCGATAGGCGACACCCTGCCCAGCCGACGGCCAGTCAGCGAACTCGTCCCCGTCGGCGCCGTAACGTGGGGCCATGGCGACGGCGAAGGACTCTCCTTCGGTCCGAGCCGCGCGGGCGGTGATGCTGCTGGCCGTTCTGGCCGTGATCGCCACCGGCTGCCCACAGTCCCGAACCGGCGCACGGTGCACGACCCGCTACGGACAAGACGACACCTTTGTCCTGATCTGCGAGCGGG
>Ga0105046_10019368_pt1 | contig 10323 bp, 8 predicted proteins | sample MAT03_FD_78385 | JGI IMG/M metagenome (GOLD analysis project Ga0105046, IMG submission 78385) | Freshwater microbial communities from Lake Fryxell liftoff mats and glacier meltwater in Antarctica - MAT-03 (megahit assembly) | ecosystem: Environmental > Aquatic > Freshwater > Ice > Liftoff... | reverse complement strand
TCCATAAAAAACTCTAACCCTGCGGAGCGATCGCCTGGGGCAATTATTGCAGGAATTAGTGATTGATAGCGATTTGTCAAAGGCAACAATCGCTGATTTGTCGAGCCCCGCCAGAGCAAATCTCCGTGTTTTTGCTCGACATAAACTCCATCGATTAATAAGTCAATCTGCTGCAATAGTGCTTGCTGTGCAGGTGTTCCGTGCTGTAGATGTTCTAAGCGATAGCCTGTGTAGCACACCACACCTCGATCGACTTCGTGGCGCACTGACTCCACCAAGTCCAACAGAGCCTCAGCTTGTAGCATAGGTTCTCCCCCAGAGAAGGTGAGACCCTCAATCCCCGGCTGTGCGATCGCCCAATCTGTTAATTCTGCCACTGTTAGCAGTTCCCCAGCCGTCTCATCCCAAGAATCAGGGACAATGCAGTTTTTGCAAGCAAACTGACAGCCTTGCACCCACACTACGGCGCGTTGACCAGGGCCGAGGACGCTGACGGGGGATTGGCGACGAAAAATGCGTAATGTTCGATCGCTCATTAGATTACTTTGCAAGTATAAAGTATTGTGAAATACTATTGCTCAGTCTGTCAATAAATCATAATTAGAACTTATAGACGGGTGGCCAGAAACCGGGTTTTTTTACAATAATCCTTCGCTGTAGTCCACAGATTAAGTAAAAAACCCGGTTTCTTTGATCGTGGTGCGTCCGGTGGCCAGAAACCGGGTTTTTTTACAATAATCCTTCGCTGTAGTCCACAGATTAAGTAAAAAACCCGGTTTCTTTGATCGTGGTGCGTCCAGGACTGATAATTTTGTCTGATTCTGGGAATTTGCCAGTATCTTTATAAAATGATTGTGCGATCGCGATCGTCTATGTAATTTCTCGCATTCATTTTTTCTAATCAAATACACTCAGCCGCAGAGTTTTAGCTATTTGTTCCAACAAAAACAAACCGCCTACAGAATTTCCCTCTTTATTCAAGGGCGGACTATAAGAGGCGATCGCACCTTGACCCGGAATCACCGACAGCAAAGCCCCACTAACACCCGACTTAGCCGGCAATCCCACCCGCACCGCAAACCGTCCCGATGCCTCATACAAACCGCAAGTAGCCATCAGCGCTTTGACAGTGCGGCAGTTTTCCCCGATCGCTTCACCACCATTTACCAACACCATTCCCAGCTTCGCCAAATCTTCCACAGTTCCCGACAAACAGCAAACGCGATTGTAGGTTTCCAAAGCAATTTCTGAGTTTTGAAGATAACCCGATTCTACCATTGCTAAGGCGATATCCCAATTATTTTGATTCGGATTTGCATTCACTGAATCGAGCATTAACTCGTCAACAAATAACTGACTGTTTACCTGTTGATTCAGCCAAGTTTGCAAATTTTGACAGCGCGCCACAGCATTTTCACCGGGGAGTAGAGATGCAAGGGCGATCGCCCCGCTATTAATCATCGGATTTCTGGGCTTCCCTTTATCTATTTCGAGTTGAGTCAGGGAATTGAAAGGCATTTCCGAAGGCTCGCAGCCAACACAGTCAAATACCGCTTTTTCGCCCAACGTACACAGCAGATAAAGCAGGACGAAGGGCTTGACTACGCTCATCAGTGGGAATGTTTGAGCAGTGCTGCCCCAGCTCAAAATTTGACCGTCAATTGCCCGAATTTGCACTGCAAACACTTGTCTGTCTGCTTGCGCAAGGAGAGGTATATAAGCAGGAATTTGACCTGATTTACTGCGATTAATTGCCTCTGTTGCCCAAGCATTCAGTTGTTCTGGTTGCAGATGAGATAGCTTGTTTGTGGATATTTTCAAATTTGATAACTTATTTTTTTAATCTAATCTCAAGTGCGATCGCCTGATCGAGATCACAAACTTTTCCATGCCCGATTTTAGAATAAATCTAAGAAAAAAAATTACTTTGCATAAAAACCTGCTATTTCCTCAGATAGATAGATAAGTAGCAGCTTCAAGGCAAAGTTGTTTCCCCGAAAACAACCAGCACTAGCTGGAAATGCGTTCCGATCGTGATTTTAAATCCCCAAGAACGGGGCAGGGTGCATCTCTAACTTAATTCTCAAGGGAGAAATTCGCAATCCTTTCCGGATACCCCCCGAACCTCTGAGAATTTACTACCCAACCGAATCTACCAAAATCAGGATAAAAAAATGTCAGACGAAGCGAAACCAGATCCGCTAGTTTTTAAGGGTGTATGCAGCGAAGGAATTCTCAAAGGCAAAGAAATTGAAGGCAAACTAGACCTCAAAGTCATCGTCACCTCCGCCAAAGCTAAAGAAGCGCCGGTCAAAAAATCCGAGTGGGAGGCGCCTATATTTTGGGCGGTGTTTTTATTAACTGCCAACTTTGCCGTCGGCGACCCCGCCGGAATCAGAAATTACAGCCCCCCACAAAGGTCACATTCTCATGAGATGTTAAACCAATCTGGGGAGCAGTCGGTGTTGCCTAAGAAAAACACCACCAACTTGCCGCTTTAGGCCCGAGGACTCTGCCAGCCACGCAAATAGTAATAAAAAGACCCGAAATATTCATCGAATACTTTCGTCGTAGTTACCAAGGCTTCTGCACTAGGCAAAAACTTCCCTGCGTCTAAGCGGAGTCTAGTTCTCCCTCCTGCGGTGGGCTGGTAAGTGTAGAAGTCGGTAGCTCTGGGAATTACCTGAATTCCCATATTTGCAAATGCTAGGCTGGCACGGCGCATCTGAATCGCAGATGTTACCAGGATTACTTTGCGCCCGACACCGCGACTGTCGAGTATCTTTCTTACTTCTTGGGCGCTGGTGCGTATATTCCGGCCGTTATCGTCCAGAACAATACTGTTGCGTGGCACGCCCATGTTGTTTGCTAGCAAAGTTTCGATATCCTTAGCTTCGCCCACAGAGCCTTCCAACTCCGGTCTCGGGCCAGCCGTAACGATCAGTAAAGGTGCTAGTTGCTTTTTGTAAAGCACAGCAGCATAGGGCAGGCGATTGCCTGCATCTGTCAGTTGAATTGCCCCTCGGTTGGGGATGTGAGGCGAAGTGGTTCCCTTGCCCAGCAGGACGATCGCCGCAGCAGTTTCGTCGCAGCAAACTGTGGTGCGTGCAGCAGCGTCTCGTTCTGCTTGGTCAGCGAACCAGTAAGCGACAACTGGCAGACTCGACAAAATCAAAACTAGCAGCGCTGCTAGGATCATTCTCGGCGCCGGGTTGCGGATGCCCCCGTTCGTGATCAGCGCCGATGCAATTACCAGCAGCGTGATCGAAAAACCTAACGGCGTAAAGAAGAAGGCTATTAGGCCAAAAATTGCTGCTCCGACTTCTGTGTCTGGCGCAAAAAAGGCCAGGAACAAAAGACTGATCAGCAACAAAACGCGCAGCCGGTCTAATAACGGATTGTCTTTGCCTCCTGATGTATCCCACCACGATTTGAGCAGTGAGAACAGGAGGAATAGAAATAGAATGCGAGCTAATAGTTCTGGCATCTTGCAATATTCTGTGTGTTCATAAATTAGTACAGAAGTTTGGAAACGAGCGCGAATTTGGCTGCGGGAGGATATACGGGCATCGGTGGGTTTTTAACTTTCGCCGAACGCGCAGTCCGATCGCACTTATCAGAAATGCTCGATTCCGGTCAGCGATCGACTATTGGTTACAGGCGAATCAGCCCGCTACTTCCAATCACAGATTGCTGACAGTTAATTGGTAATTGATAACTGGTAATTGATAACTGGTAATTGATAATGGATCGAGCCGGAGGCCAGTGAAATTGGCAATTCAAGCCTGCTTTCTGGTACCTGCTATTTTTCCCATTCCCTGTTACCCATTCACCAATCCCCATTTATCGGCGTTTCAGTTGATTCCGAATTGCCTGCGTTACCGTTTGAATTACTTTAACACGAGCATAATACTTGTTATCGGCCGCAATTGGCGTCCAGGGAGCAGTCGGCGTGCTGGTGCGCTGAATCATTTGATTCACCGCCACTTCATAAAAATTCCACTTTTGGCGATTCCGCCAATCTTCTTGAGTGAGTTTGTATTGTTTAAATGGATTATTTTGTCGGTCTGTAAACCGCTTTAGTTCCTCGTCGGGACTGATGTGCAGCCAGAATTTAACTAAGACACAACCGAAACTGGTGAGTTGCTCCTCAAATTCGTTGATTTCCTGGTAAGCTCGACGCCATTCGGGTTCGGTGGCAAATCCTTCGACTCGCTCGACGAGAACTCTACCATACCAACTCCGATCGCAAATGCTGATTTTACCAGCAGTCGGCAACTCCCGCCAGAAGCGCCACAGGTAGTGGTGAGCTTTTTCTTCGTCCGTCGGCGCTGCAAAGGCATTGACGGTGTAACTGCGGGGGTCTAGGATGTCCGTCAAACGTTTGATTGCTCCTCCTTTGCCGGCCGCATCCCAACCTTCAAACAGCACTAACACGGGGATTTCCTTTTCGTGGATGCTTTGTTGAAGTTCGCTAAAACTGGTTTGTGCTTCGCGAAGTTCGTGTTTGTATTCGTCTGGCGACAGCGATTGAGTTAAATCTACTTGGGCGAGCAAGTCTGGTTCGGTGGGTTGCAACCTTTCTTGAGGCGGCAGTGGAACGGGTGCAGATTGTGTCGGGAGTCTGTCTAGGGCTTCTGTAATTCTGGCTGCCATTTGCGTTAAAACTTTGACTCTCGCCCAGCGCTTACAGTCGCCTTCTACTAGCGTCCAAGGTGCCGGGCCCGTGCCGGTTTGAGTGATCATTTCTTCGGCCAAAGTTGTGTATTCTTGATATTTTTTGGCTTGTTTCCAGTCTTCGGGCCGCACTCGCCAAGCTTGTAAGGTATCGTCTTCTAGTTTTTTGAGCCGGTGTTTGAGTTCTTTTTTGCTCAGGTGAATCCAAAATTTGGCAATTGCTGCGCCGTCGTTTACCATCTGGCGCTCGAAGGCGTTGATTTGTCTGATGATTGTCGGTACTTCGGCCTCGGAGACTCGATCGAACAACCGGTCTTCTAAAACATGAGTGTACCAACTATGGTAGAAAAAACCAATCCGACCGCGGGCTGGGAGTTTCTGCCAAAACCGCCACAGAAAAGGATAGTCCATTTCTGCCTCTGACGGCGGCCAAATCGGGTGAACGGTAAAGCCGCGCGGGTCCATGTAACCCACCATTTTTTTGACGAGTGCGCCTTTGCCCGCAGCAGCCCAGCCTTCGAGGACAATGATGGTGGGCATTTTTTTTTCCCAGCAAGCCAGTTGGAGCGATCGCAACTGCTGCATTAAAACTTCGATTTTGGCATCGTAAGTTTCTTTATCTAGGGAAATATCTAAATCCAGGTTGTCGAGCATATTTACCTTCTACCAATCAAAAAATTTAGTTTAACGTTCGTTTAACGTTTGGATAAATTTTACCCTCAATTGTCGCTTACACAGCGAAGTAAACTATAGTTATGGCACGCTTATAAAAGTGCGATCGGTTCAGCCCTCAAATACCAGGCTCGTTAATACTAGCAAGATTTCCTTCATCTCAAACTTGCCAAAAATAACCTGGGCAGTTATAGTTGAAATAGAGAGCAAAAGTAAAAATTAACTACCCACTGGGGGTGACAACTTCTTTACTTAGCTGTAGAAACTTTATTGAAACAATAGTTATTTAAGCACCAAGCTTGGTAACGCCAGAGAGCGCGGCTCATCGACATTCAACCATAAACTCACATCCAAAACTAGCCCAAAAGGGCAAACTAATTTTTATGATTGCGCCATGAGATAAAACCTGAAAACCTGGGTGATATAAACAGGTTTCTGAGTTTTATCTATACCATTTTCAAAATTACTGTCATTTCTTGTGGAACAGGCATCCTGCCTGTTACTGACATTTCTAAAAAATGTCTGAATTACTGTACTTGTTTGTCAATATCCACTAATAGGAAAAATCCGAATTTACGGATTGTAAGTTTTTTTATGACTACCTCAAAAATGCGCTCCTACGGGGGCGAAACTGACTGGTGCGCGATCGCCAATTTGATCGATGCTTGCGAAACAGTCGATCGACTCGGCGAAGAAGTCTCAGCAACTGAACTGAAGCTAATCCTAGATGCACCCAAACTCGACAAAGCCCGCGACGTGCAATTATGGGAAGATGGTAACTACAAACTCATCGGCTTAGCACTCCTAGATATGCCCGATTCCCAGGACGAAATAGACGCTTGTCTCTGGTTTTATGTACATCCAAATGTACGGGGTGAAAGCTTAGAAAAAGACATAATTAAATGGGGAGAAACACGACTGCGTGAAGTAGGAAAAGCACAGAATTTACCAGCAAAATTGCGTACCTACAGCCGCCAGGACAAAGCCGATGAAATCATGCTATTTGAAAAACAGGGCTTTGCAGTCGATCGCTATTTTTGGACAATGGCCCGATCGCTATCTGAGCCCATTCCCGCACCGGAATTCCCCGCAGACTTTGCACTGACACACGTATCAGGAGAAAAAGACATCCAACCGTGGGTAGAGATGTTTAACCAGTCATTCATCGATCACTGGAATCACCACGATTTAACGGCGGAAACCGTGCGATACTGGATGCAAGACCCGAATTATCAGCCGGAATTAGACTTGATTGCTGTTTCGGGCGATTCCCTGCGGGATAGCTTCGCTTCACGTAAATTTGCAGCATTCTGCGACTGTCAAATCAAAGCACAAAAAAACACCAATAGCAGTACAAAAGAGGGCTGGATTGAATTATTAGGTACGCGGCGCGACTATCGAAAAATGGGTTTAGGAAAAGCGATGTTACTGGCTGGCTTGCACTCCTTAAAAGCCGCAGGCGCAAATACTGCAAAACTCAGCGTCGATGCTTACAGTTTGACAGGGGCGACAAAGCTTTATCAATCAGTCGGTTTCCGCCCGATAGAAACTTGGATTGAGTGGGCAAAAGCTGTGTAAATGCCTAATGGTAGCCAGAAACCGGGTTTTTACCACAGACTTAGTGACAACTCCCAAATTCGGGAAAAACCCGGTTTCTCAAGATTGTGAAGGCGAGATCCCGACTTCTTAAAGAAGTCGGGGATCTAACATGAGTTGTGTATAGTTTTTGATACTGTAGATACCGTTTGTTTTGTCACCTCGACATAAATATGTTCTAACCGCACCGGATACCGCGCAATTGAGTCAATGGAAATCCCATCAAACCGCAAAATAATCTCTTTTAATTCTAAGGCTTCGGGCAACCAAAATGCTAAATCGCTACCGTAACGACGGGGAATGAAATTATATTTTTGGGCGCGGGCGATGACTTCAGCTTCTTCGGAGGTTTTGACAACAATAATCTCTTGAGCTGGAATCAGTTTTCGCAACTCTTCCAAACTACCTTCTGCGACAATACTCCCACTCTTTAAAATCCCAATTCTCTGACAAAGACGTTCTGCTTCATCCAACAAGTGGGTTGTCAGCAAAATTGTAATTCCCTGAGATTGCAATTGCTGAATTAAGTCCCAAATTTCATAGCGCGCCTCAATATCCAAACCCGTTGTAGGTTCATCCAAAATTACTAATTTAGGTTGGTGCACCAAAGCTACAGCAATATTCAATCGGCGCTGCATTCCCCCGCTCAAAGTTTCTACGGGACTCTTAGCTCTATCTGTTAAATTTACTGCTTTTAAACATTGCTCTACTTGATAGCGGCGCTGTTTTTTATCTAAACCATAAATTTGTGCAAAAAAGTTGAGATTTTCTTCACAACTTAGGCTTTTGTAAAGCAAATTTTCTTGTGGTGCTACACCTATTAACGGTTTTGTTGAGTCGGATACTGGTTCGCCATTGATGGAAACTTTGCCGCTGTCAGCATTTAGTAAATTGCATAAAATATTGATAGTTGTAGTTTTTCCCGCCCCGTTTGGCCCCAGCAAACCGTAAATTTCTCCAGATTTAATGTGCAGTGTTAAATCTTTCAGCACTGAACGCTCGCCGTAGGACTTATTTAGCTTTTGTATTTGCAGCACTACTTGAATTCTCCGTGTTTTTTGTATAATAGGAGTTGGATAATTTACGATTTTTGGGATTTTTTTAACCGCAGAGAGCGCAGAGGGCGCAGAGGGCGCATAGGAGAGTGATGAATATTTTTGAGATAGTGAGGTTGTTCTAAAGTCTTCTTTCTACTCTCAACATTCTGCGGTAAGAAAGCCATCCACCTACAATCATTGCTATAGAAAATATGAATAGAAACCAGAAGTGTTCGGAAATATCGTCGAAGCTTTTACCGTTAGCTGAAACTTGGATTAGGGCTTCATTCATGTGATAAATCGGATTGTATTTGGCAAGTTCGAGCAGGTTTTTGGGAAACAGGGCTGTTGGCAAAAATGCACCGCCTAAAATTAATAATGGTACTCCGAAAGCTGCGACTAGGGAGTTGACATCTTCTGTGCGTCTTGCGAATTGTGTACCGAGAATAAAGCCTACACCTACATAGGATATAATGCTGAGGAGAATAATTGTAATTCCTAGCAGGACAGAGCCTTGGAATTGTGCTCCAAAAAAAGAGGCGATCGTGTATACTAAGATTACTTGACCGATGCCGATCGCACTGTGAGCCAGAAAAATCCCTAAAAAGTAGGAAGTGCCACTTAGGGGAGAAATAAATAAGCGTTTGAGTGTGTGTTGTTCTCGCTCTGCTACGACTGTGGCGACACTCCCGCCGAGACAGCTAAAAAATAAGGCGGCTCCGACTAAGCTTGCAGGTGCGGCACTTTCAAAGGCTTTTGCTGTTGTTAGGTTCGCGCGTTCTTGTAAAATCGCTCCGTTGATTAGTAAGATAGAAAGTGGAAAAATACTCCAGAGGATTAAGCTGCGTTTTCGCCGGAACAGTTCAATTAAAATGCGCTGGGCTACAGCTAGGGTTTCATACCAGTATTTCATATTAGTTTGGGTAAAACTCACATCAATTGATATTATTTATACCACGCCACATCATATCATAAAAAGTTCAATAAATTTAACTCTTAATTAAAAAAATATATTTTGACTGGTTTTCGGGTTTTAGGGGGATGGTTTTAATCTGTCGGTGTCTGTCGCCACGGATACTTTTAACCTTTACTTAATCACAAAACTCGTACCTCTATAACATCCTTGAAAAGAACTTAAACTTGTTTGACTTATTTGTTCTAATTTGGTGACGATTGATGAGCTATTGCTACTATCGGTAGTGGAATCCCACTGGTACATAAAGTTACCTTCGCTGAGGCTTTTTTCAGTTCCTTTGTAGCTATGTTCTTCGATGGGAATTCCACTAACTCCAGAAATAGTTTGCTTTTCGTATCCGTCAATAATGATTTTTTCGATGACAGCGCCCGGTTCTATGGTGACGTTCCAGTTAATGGGTGCGTAGGCTGAAAGTGCGAGAATTATTGGTTTATTTTTGCGTTGTATTTTGACTTCAATTGTATTTTTGGATGGATTTCCATTGTCCTGGGGCGATGTAGCTTCGTAAGCGGCTATTAAGTGTAGTTCTTTGTTTCCTGTTAAGGAACCGACATGGGATGAAAATTTGTAGGAACTACCAAGATAGCAGTTGGCTTCAAAATTCACGGGGGAATTTGTAGCTATTTTTTGGGTGAGTTTATGCTGCGCCGTCGGTACTATCCACATTCCTGTTCCTACTCCCAGAACACCAATTAAGGTTGCTACAATACTGACGGGAATTAGATTTATGAAGTGGCGAAAATGGTCGGATTTGGTGGTTTTAACTAGCTTTTGTTGCCAAGTTTCGCCAAATTTGCGATCGAGACAAGTCAATAATACTAAACTTTCTGGCTGTTCTAGTAGATTTTGAATTTCTGTCCCTTCGCCAATGTAGAGGTTTCTACTGTGTCTGTCCAAAAGTAGCGAATGTCGATCGCCCTCGCCGAGATTGTACTCTTGTAGGGTAGGCTGAACTAAATCGTGCTGCAAAAACACTAGCCAAGCCATGTTATTGCCAGTCGAGATTGTTTTGCCGTCGCTGGAAACAAGTTGGTCGATGTCAGGTTCCCACTGCCAAGCTACCCAGCGACTGTCTCCTCGATAGCCGAGGGATTTTTCGAGTTGTGGATGAGCGGTTATTTCTAAGCGTTGAACTAAGTTTGACACTCTTATGTCCTCCTCAAGTGCGCGCGAGCGAAGCTATCCCGTTCCCGAAGGGTTCCCGAAGGGTAGGGAATCGGTACTTCAATGTCTTAGCTTAACTGATCCGTGGCAGTTCAAAAAGTTCCCGTCCCGTTGCCAGTTCGATTGTTGAGAGACAAATTGTTGCTGGGATTGGTATTCGGCTAATTTCCCGGATTCAGATTATTCGGATTGGTACTCGGC
>Ga0105046_10019363_pt1 | contig 10325 bp, 11 predicted proteins | sample MAT03_FD_78385 | JGI IMG/M metagenome (GOLD analysis project Ga0105046, IMG submission 78385) | Freshwater microbial communities from Lake Fryxell liftoff mats and glacier meltwater in Antarctica - MAT-03 (megahit assembly) | ecosystem: Environmental > Aquatic > Freshwater > Ice > Liftoff... | reverse complement strand
GGTGGCTAAAGGCTCCGTTGGATCGCCCAAAATACCAATGCAAAAGGGCGGCTCCTACGAATCATCGGTTGTTCTGCACCCCTCTCCTACGAATCATCGGTTGTTCTGCACCCCTCTCCTACGGAGAGGGGCCGGGGGTGAGGTTCAGGAATCAAAAACGCCGCCCCATAAGGACGGCGTTTTCTCGTGATGCAAAAAGCTTACTTCAAGCCGGGGACTTCGACAACAGCGCCGACTTCTTCAAGCTTCTTCTTGGCATCTGTCGCGGCGTCCTTGTTGACGTTCTCGAGCAGGGTGTTCGGAGCGCCTTCAACGGCGTCCTTCGCTTCCTTCAAGCCCAGGCTTGTGAGGGTACGCACAACCTTGATGACGTCGATCTTCTTAGGACCGGCTTCCTTCAGGATGACGTTGAATTCAGTCTGTTCTTCGACTTCTTCAACAACAGCCGCCGGACCAGCGCCAGCCATCATCATCATACCGCCACCGGTGGCAGCCTTAACGCCCAGCTTGTCTTCCAGAGCGGTCTTCAGTTCCGACGCTTCCATGAGTGTCAGTTTGCTGATTGATTCCACGAGATCAGCGATATTCGCCATGAGAAAATCCTCTTTCTGAGATTGTTTGAGGCACACTGGCCCCGAAAAATGGAATTGTGTTAGGCCGCAGAGCCGTCGTCTTTGTCTTTATCAAGCAGCGCTTGAATGACATTGACAACACCCGCATTGGCTGCATCGAGAATTGAGACGATGTTTATCGCAGGGGTCACAATAAGACCAATGATTTGCGCCTGGAGTTCGGGCAATGTCGGGAGTTCCGACACAGCTTTCACACCCGTTGACTTCAGCACATCTTTGCCCATGACGCCGCCAATAATCTTGAGCTTGTCATCTTCGAGTTTTTCTTTCTCGATGAAAGCGAGCAAGGCTTTTGCGACTTCAGGGAACGTTTGCTTACCGAAGATAACGGCTGTCTGGCCTTCGAGCTGACCTTGCGGCACAACCCACCCAGCCTGTTCCAGTGCTTTAATCACCAGTGTATTCTTGCCTACGACGTACTCGCCACCCGCTTCGCGCACTTGACGGCGCAGCGCTTCGATTTTGTTGACGGGCAAATTATTGGGTGAGACAATCGCAAACCCAGTGCTTTCGCCCAGCAGCTCAACGTAGCGTGCAACCTGTTCTTCTTTTCGCGCTCGTGTGATTGCCACAGACGTTCCTTTCCGGTGACGGAGACACATCGACCGCCGCCGCCTGAATCAAAAAAGCGATCCGTAGATCGCAAAGGTCGCACAAAAAGAAATCACACCTTGCGGCGTGGAAAATTTCGTTCTTGCGCTCACCTCAGCCAGATTATTAAGAGCAAATTGCTCCCTGGTGGTCTACGGTAGAGCTGTTGATGTAGGGACTATGATAGGGGACAGGGCCTTCAGAGTCAAGGGGTGGTATTAAAATACAGGAGCCTTATGGCCCTTCCTCCATAACGCCCCTGCAATTCTGTCTGTCGCCTAAAACGACGACTATTTAGTTATGATGTGCTCTACGGGAACGTTGGGCATGAGCGAGAGCAACAACCGCTCTGGCTTTTGTGGCCGCTTTAACCATCATTGTGACTGTTGTGAAAACGACCAGGGCTACCACTACGGTTGTCAGGATCACTGCTAATGTCATCGCCGCGCTCTCCAATTTAGTCCTCATCATGATTTTTTGATATGACGCCTCTGTTTAACAGACCATAACAGGGCGATCTCATATCTTTGAGAAATACCGAAATATCCCTCATGGCATACTCATACTATAGCAGATAACTGTGCGAAAGAAAACGTAAGTTTACGTGTGAAATTTGTAACTTGTCTACCCCTCACCCCTATACACCCATGATTTGACGGGTCACAAAGGCAGATTCTTGTGTCTCGATGAAAAACCGACCCCTGAGAAGGGGCCGGGGATGAGAGGTTTGAAAAGGTGTCCTCTCCTCAGACACGTCGTAAGGAGGGGAGCTGGTAGGTGAGGTCAATCACCGGGCATGAGGTCAAGTCTCAAACATCAGCACAGTCGTTTTACTGTCCTCTTTCACCCGCGCGGCCTGCTTGAACGTCACCTGATAGCGCGGCATGTTGACATCGGCCTTCTTGAGAAGCTGCTCAATCGACAGAATTTGCACACGCGGAAATTTGCCAAAATGCTCCGACTCGTAATAGCCCGCCGCCGCTGCTTCCGCCTCCATATCACGGGTGGGCGGCTCTAACGTAATAAACACGCCAATCGCGGATTTGCGCCGTTCCATCGTGCCGCGAAACTCACGGATCAGAGCGCTGCCCACCTTGCCGCTTTTCACCTGGACGAGAACTTCTTTGGGCTTGCCGCTGGCATCATCAATAAACGAGATGACTCCATCGACACCTTTATCGCTGCCTTTTTTGCCCTCGCGCCCGCCGCTGACCGTCTGGCCCAACGGCTTGGCCCGCACAAGCGATAACGCCCACCATTGGAATTGATAGCGGCCATCGTTCTCACTGTCTTTGGCGAGGGCCTGGGCGCTGTGCAGGTCTTCCGGTTCGCCAATAATGCGATAATCGCCCGGTTTGAGTTGAAACATATCTTGCAGGCGGTATTTTTGCAGCGCGATGCTCAGATGGGTGATGTCAATGCCGAGCCAGCGCCGCCCCAATTTTTGTGCGGCGGCAATCGCTGTGCCACAGCCGCAAAAGGGATCGAGAATCGTATCGCCGGGTTTGCTGCTGACGCTGATAATACGTTCTAAGAGGGACACAGGTTTTTGAGTCGGATAATCAAGACGTTCCGAGGCCAAATTATGTAATGGGCGAATATCATCCCAAACGTCTTGTAGAGGGTTTCCAGGCAAATTTTCAGGATAAAGCTTTAAGCGAGGCATTCCCCCTTCTTTCTTGGGGTAATGGATTCTTCCTAAAGCATCAAATTCATCCATGTTTTCTTTAGTAAATGCCCAACAGCGCGAGGCAGGAGGTCGAATACCTTTCCATTCATATAGCTGTCCCTTTGAAGCTCTTTGCATTGAAGCTGTTAAATCGCGGCGGGCATAACGACGACCTTGCTCATCAATTTGATCGAAAAATGTATCAATATACTCTTGTTCGTATGGGGTATGTTGTGCATTCCAAGTATATCGGTCAGTCTTGGAATAGAAGAAAATCGTATCATGAACAGCACCAAATTTTTTTCCAACGTTTGCATGCGCTGACGTTCGTTTCCAGATGATTTCATTGCGAAAATTGCGCGGATCAAAAATTGCATCCAGCACAATTTTGAGATAGTGACTCGCGGTGGGATCGCAGTGCAGATACAGGCTGCCTGTCGGCTTGAGGACGCGGTGCAGTTCGACCAATCGCGCGGCCATCATCACCAGATAGGCCATCATCTGATTGTCGCCCAACAAATCGCGCAGCGCCCCAATCGCTTTGCTCACACGCGGCGTGCCATAATCGCCTGCGACGAGGTCACGATAAGTGTGTTCGGCCTGCGGCCCCCAGTGCCATGTGTCCTCAAAGGCGGTGATCTGCGCTTCACTGGCGCGGCCCGATTCATCCTTGAACAGCACGTTATAGCTGCGGGCGCTGTTAAACGGCGGATCAAGATAGATCAGATCGACGCATTCATTCGGGTAATACGTGTGATTGCGCAGAATATCGAGATTATCGCCATAGTAGAGGATATTATCAGGTGTGGACACGGCAGCACTCCATAAGGAACATACGTGCAACTGGAATGCTGTGAGTATAACATGAGTTTGACCCCACCCCAAACCCCTCCCCCGCTGGCGCAAGGAGGGGCTTTTTGCTCTCTCTACGAAGCGGGGAGAGCGGGTGATTTAGAAGCCGGCGCAGTTGTTTGTGTCGTCGTAGAAAGACTCTGTGCCTGTCACTACAACACCATAGTGGTTATCGAACCAGTACAGATCGACGTGAAAACCAGGTGCAAATTCTGAGTCTTTGCTCACCAGGAGGATCGGCATGTTTGAGGCTTTTTCCTCATCGGTCACGGCGCGAATAGCGCTGAGAGGGATTTCAGTGATCAGCATGCCGTTGGGGTTGCCGTCCACGAAGTTGCTGAAGATGGAGACGACATTGTCCTTGACGGCCATGCGTGTCTGTTCCGTCAGGCATACATCATCGTCTTCAACGACGACAGCGGGAGCCGCAGGTTCCTCTTTTTCACACTCGATGATGATTGATGGTAAAGTGGAATGTACATTATCAATGCACAGTTGCGCGGAGACAGGAGCAGGAGACATGCTGGCGATGAAAAAAAATGAAGCGATCAGGCTGAGCACAGCCCCGCTGCGACGATTGAAAAGCATGGAAGGGATGGAGAAAACAGTGTTAAGCATTGGTAATCCTTATAATGATTGAATTGAGTAACAAATCAGGGAGATAACTAAATATTACATGAATTTTGCCCATAAACAATTAAGGATTGGTTTTATAAATGTAACAATTTGTTTGAGCTGACACGGTTTTTAGGGCACTCTACAGGCCACCTCCACCGTGTTGAATCCCCGCTATTCCCCTCTGCTCAAAAGAAGCCCCTGTATGTTAGACTTAGCGTATTCCTGTGTGTGAGCTTGAGGTTGCTATCCCGTGATCGTCCGAAATCAAAAAGAGTTGGATGGCCTGCTGCGCATTGGGCAAATCTGCGGTCACACGCTTCTGCATATGGCGAAGCATGTCGAACCGGGTATTACCACACGCCAGTTGGATACTATTGGGGCGGCGTTTTTGCAAAAGCACAACGCGCAGTCGGCTCCTATCACGGCGTATAACTATCCTGGCTGGACGTGCATCAGCGTCAATGAGGAGGCGGCGCATGGTATCCCTGGAGACCGCGTGATTCAGGCGGGTGACATCGTCAATATCGATGTATCGGCGGTGCTTGAGGGCTATTGGGGCGATACGGGCGCGACGCTGCTTGTGCCGCCGATCAATCCGTCACATCAACAGCTTGCCGATCAAACGGTCAAGGCGCTCCAGGCAGGCATTAATGCGGTCAAAGTCGGTGCGCCCATTTACGAGATTGGCCGTGCCATTGAGGGTGTGGCGAAAAAGGGCGGCTATAACCTGATCCGTGAATTGGCCGGGCATGGCGTGGGGCGCAACATCCATGAGACGCCCAATGTGTTCAATTACTACACGCGCAAACAGCGTGAGCCGCTGACCGAGGGCCTCGTTATTACGATTGAACCCTTCTTAACGCGCGGCAAAGGTCGCATCTACACCGCCAAAGACAAATGGACGCTGCGCACGATTGATAATGTGGTGGCAGCCCAGTATGAGCATACGATGGTCGTCGCGGGCGACTCCCCGATTCTGGTGACAAAGACTGATGGGACGTGGTGGTAGATCGTCGTGCATGGCACATCGATATGAAATGAATCGAAAAGACGCTGCATGAGGCGTCTTTTTTGTTGGTTCGTATTTTCGATGTTACCTCTTCAAATTATTTTCTCGAATGATAATCAGGGTGTTGTGGGCGGCAGCGGGCTGTAGATCGTCCATCCCCCATCCACCGTGAGCGTTGTTCCTGTGATCTGGCGGGCGTCCGGTGAGGCCAGAAACAGCATCGCGGCGGCAATATCATCCGTCGTCGCGGCGCGGCCTGTAGGAGCCACACTCGCCCAATTGTCGCCGAAATCCGGGTCTTGTTGCAGGGTGCGTTCTGTGGCGGTGGCCCCCGGCGCGACTGTATTAACCGTGATGCCATAGCCGCCCAATTCGACAGCGAGATACTTTGCCAGATGAATGATGCCCGCTTTGGTCATGCCATAGGCGCTGAGATTCCTGTGCGCTTGAATGCCCGTCACCGATGATGTGAGAATAATGCGTCCGGGGATATTCAGCGCGATCATGGCCTTTGCCGCTGCCTGAGCGCTGAAGTATGTGCCGCGCAAATTGATTCCGGTGAGTCGATCAAAGGCGGCAGGTGTGTAATCGAGGAAGGGGCCATAATCGGTGATGCCTGCATTGGCAATCATGACATCCAGCCGCCCGCTCTGGGCCACCACCTGCTCAATCATCTGCTGAATGAAGGACGCATCGGCCACATCGCCCGCAAAGGCATGCACGATCTCACGATCCAATTCTGTGTTCAAGGTCTGGGCGGCGATGTGCGCCAGACCAGCATCATAATCGTTCAGGGCGACCCACGCGCCCGCCTCGGCAAAGCGCTTGACAACCGTATAGCCAATGCCTGCGCCCGCGCCCGTGACGATAACGGTTTTGCCTGTATAGCTGTGCATTCTGATTCTCCTGTTCCTGTATCAGGCTCTTTTACCGCAAAGATGACGCCCGCGCAAAGGATCGTTATGGATGGTCTATGAGTGGTGCTTGCTCAGAGTGGCGCAATAGGGTTTAATCGCGCACATACGCGCTGATTATAGAAGGGAAGGCCAACCACACATGACACAGGCTTTCGAGGGCATTTTCAATATTCTTGCTACCCCTTTTGATGCAGATGGCGCGGTTGATACGGCCAGTCTGCGGCGGTTGGTGAATTTTCAATTAGAACGCGGAGCAATGGGTCTCACGATTCTCGGTGTGCTCGGTGAAGCGGCTAAACTGACTCTCAAAGAGCGTCATGAGGTCATGCAGACCGTGATGGAGGCCGTCAGTGGCCGCGTGCCTGTTATTGTGGGGACGAGCCATGAGCAGAGCGATTCGCGCATTCATCTCAGTCAGCAGGCCATTCGTGCGGGGGCATCCGGCGTCATGATCGCGCCGCCGCGCATGACAAACGTGACTGATGACGCGATTATCGAGATCTATGCCGAAATCGCCTCGCACATCACGAGTGAAATTGTCGTGCAGGACTTCCCGCCCGTCAACGGCATCACGATGAGACCCAAGATGCTCGCCCGCCTTGCGGAAGCCGTTCCTACGGCACGCACGCTCAAGCTGGAAGATCCGCCCTTGATGGACAAGATTACGGCTGTGAAGGCTGTCAGCCCGCGTTGGTCAATCTTTGGCGGATTGGGCGGTATGTTTTTGTTGGAAGAATTGCAGCGTGGGGCAGCGGGCACAATGACCGGTTTTGCCTTCACCGAAGTCTTGATTGCGGTGTATGAGGCGTTTCGCACGGGTGACTCCCATCGTGCAGCGCTGATTTTTGATCATTATCTGCCGCTGATTCGCTATGAGAATCAGCCTGTGGTCAATCTGACGATTCGCAAAGAGCTGCTGTATCGGCGCGGCGCGATCAGTCATCCGGCTCTACGCCGCTCTACTCTCGCTATGACGCCCGAAGCGCACACGGAATTGACAGGGGTCTTGCAACGGGTGGGCATTGCCGATCCGACATTGCCGCTGAATTTTGACAAATACAGCTAATTGTCGTGTTTCCTTTTCGGGCGAGGCACGCCTCGCCCCTACGATCTTAAGATTGTTTTGAGATGTGTTTAAGGATCACGGCACTCATCAACTACGAGGATAAAAACATGGACTTAGGATTAAACGGCAAGGTCGCTCTTGTGGCGGCATCGAGCAAGGGTCTGGGATTTGGCATTGCGCAGGCATTGGCGCGTGAAGGGGCAAAAGTCTCCCTGTGCGCCCGCAATCTCGATGAGGTGAAGCAGGCCGCCGAACGTCTGCACAATGAAACAGGCGTAGAGACGCTGGCCTTTGCGTGCGAAATGTCGAAAGGGGATCAGATTACGGCGTGGGTCGATCAAACCGTGCAGCAGTGGGGCGGATTGGATGCTGTTCTGGTGAATGCAGGCGGCCCTCCCGCAGGATTGCTCAAGGATTTTACTGAGGAACAGTGGTATGCGGCCTTTGAACTGACACTGATGAGTACGGTCCGTCTGATTAAAGCCTCTCTGCCGCATCTGCGGCGTGGTGGTGCGATTCTGACGGTGACGTCCTCCTCGATCAAAGAGCCTGTTGAGCGCCTGGGCCTCTCGACGGTCATGCGCTCCGGTGTGGCGGGGCTGGTCAAGACGCTGGCCGATGAACTGGCCGGGGATGGCATCCGTGTCAACAATCTCATTCCAGGGCGCATCGATACGGATCGTGTGGCAGCCCTGGACAAGGGGGCAGCACAGCGGGCAGGCATTTCGTTTGAAGAGGCCCGCGCCAAGAGTCTCGAAAAGATTCCGCTCAAGCGCCTCGGAACCATCGAAGATTTCGGAAATGCAGGAGCCTATTTGCTCTCCCCGGCGGCGAGCTATATCACCGGAGCGAGTTTGCAAATCGATGGGGGAATGATGCGGGGAATCTAGTTTAACTACTGTGCTAAAAGAAGGAAATGCTCGAAACATTGGACGATCTACTGCATTGCCCAATGTTTTGTTTTATTTAGTATTTAGTTTATGGTATATTGATTAATTAGTATGGATTGGTTTAGGAGCTAAAATGGACCTTCAAAAACAAATTGATCAAGAACGTTCCCAGATTAAAACCGATCAATACTCTATTTCTTTTGGAGAATTGATTAGCCTTTATGAGAAGGAAGAAATAGATATTCATCCTGAATTTCAACGATATTTTAGATGGTCAAATTATCAGAAGACCCGCTTGATAGAATCGATTTTACTAGGAATCCCTCTGCCATCAATATTTGTTGCACAACGTACCGATGGGGTATTAGACGTAGTAGATGGGCTACAGAGATTATCCACAATCTTTCAGTTCGTTGGCATACTGCGAGATCAAAATAATAATTTTATTTCTCCCCTAGTTTTAGAGAGAACTAATTTGCTTCCAGCTTTAGAAGGCAAAAAATGGTCAGCAGAAAACGAAGCTGATGCTTTAACGATTCCACAGCAACTTCTTATTAAAAGATCAAAGATAGGCTTAAACATTATTCTAAGCGAGAGTGATGAGAAGGGTAAATTTGAGCTTTTTCAGAGGTTAAATACTGGAGGTTCGCCCCTTACCGATCAAGAAGTTAGAAACTCAATGTTAGTTTTGGCAAATAAACAGATGTATGCTTGGATGCGCAATTTATCGCTGGACAATAATTTTAAGGAATGTCTACCTCTTACAGATACACAGACAGATCAACAATATGATATGGAACTTGTTTTGCGGTTCTTAGTTTTCCGCAATATGCCTTTAAAAGAAATAACCACCTCTAAAATAGGAGATCTTAGTCATTTCCTAGATGAGCAAATGTATGTAATAGCGCGAAACACAAACTATAACTACCAGTTGGAGGATAAAGCATTTCGCAGAACTTTTGAGATATTAGCACGGATAGTTGGTGAAGATGCATTTAAGAAATATTTCAAAGAGAAAAATAAATTTTCAGGTCCATTTTTAGTAACAGGTTATGAAACTGTAGCTCTTGGCCTTGGTTATAATTTTCAGCTCTGGCACGATAATCAATTACAAAATGTGCTACCAAGAATAGAATCTTTATGGACTGATGCCGAAGTTAACCAGTATTCGGGTAGCGGTATCAGGGCCAATACGCGGCTACCTCATACTATTCCGGTAGGTCGTAAAGTATTTGTACCATGAATAAAGATAAACTCAGAACCCCAACTGGAATCATAAATTATGTGGAAGAAGAATTAGTTTGGCGTAGAAAGGAGTTAAACTCAATTAAATATTTTATTGAGCGTAAAGGTAATTCTCCAGAACAAACAAGCAGTCTTTTGAGAGGAGGAATAACAATTTTATATGCTCATTGGGAAGGCTTTGTGAAAGACATTGCTACCGCCTATATTTGTTTCATTTCTCAACAAAACCTAAAATTTAATGAATTATCGAATAGTTTATTGGCTTTAGCTTACCAACAACACTTTAATCGCATTCAATCGACCCCAGATTTTACAATTTACACTTCCTATAAAGAAGCAATAGCTCCACTTTTTGATGTGAATGATGCGCCTAAAGTATGGAGTACGCGTTCTAGAATAAAATGGGAGGAGGCTATTAATACAGAATCTAACTTAAACTCCAAGGTTTTTCGTAACATATTGGAGATTATTGGATTGGATTACCTGCCTATATATCAACTAAGAAATATTGTTATTGATGAGAAACTTCTCAAGCATAGAAATTCACTGGCTCACGGAGAAAAATATATTCTTATCAATACAGATGATTTTTTGGAAACTTATACATTGATGTTAGGGGGTAGAAATAGAGAAGGCGATGAAATTGAAGGAATCATTCCCCGATTTGCTGACCAGATCTTAGAAGCTGTCCAAACGAAGCGATATAAACGACTATAAATTTTATTTTATACTAACATCTGCGCCCTAAACCTGTAAAAAACCTGTAAAAACGAATACCGATCTATTGACGATATATCGTTATCGACATACGATAGCGATATAAAACGATATATCGC
>Ga0105046_10019361_pt1 | contig 10325 bp, 8 predicted proteins | sample MAT03_FD_78385 | JGI IMG/M metagenome (GOLD analysis project Ga0105046, IMG submission 78385) | Freshwater microbial communities from Lake Fryxell liftoff mats and glacier meltwater in Antarctica - MAT-03 (megahit assembly) | ecosystem: Environmental > Aquatic > Freshwater > Ice > Liftoff... | reverse complement strand
GCACGCGGTCGTAACTGGTCGGGAGTGAGTGAGAGCATTTTCAGGATCGGCACCTGTTCGATCACTCGCTCCGGATTCTGATATAGCCGCAACGTCGCTTCCAGGGACGCGAGGCTCATCTTGTCGAGCCGGAATGCTCGCATCAGCGGGTCGCGTTCGATCTTCGCGACGAGTTCTTTCTTGCCGACAATCAGACCCGCTTGTGGACCGCCCAAAAGTTTGTCGCCACTGAAGAGCACGAGATCGGCCCCGGCCTTGAGGCTCTCGCCGATCACGGGGTCGCCGGGCAAACCGAATTTCGCGAAGTCGAACAGGGCCCCGCTCCCCGCATCGTCAATCACGGGCAGCTTGTGCTTGCGGCCGAGCGCGACCAGTTCATCCAGGCTAGTTGTGTGGGTGAAGCCACTGATGCGATAGTTGCTGTGATGCACTCGCATCAAGAGGGCTGTGTTCGGGCCAATTGCTTTCTCGTAGTCGCCGATGCGGGTGATATTCGTTGAGCCGACTTCTCGCAGCGTCGCACCCGAAACGCCCATAATTTCCGGGATGCGAAAGCTGCCGCCGATCTCCACTAACTGGCCCCGCGAGACGATGACTTCCCTCCCGGCCGCGAGTGCTCGCAGCACGATCACGGTCGCGGCCGCACAGTTGTTCACGACTGTCGCGGACTCGCAGCCGAGCAAGGGGCAAAGCACATCGCGAATCGGATCCTGCCGGCTCGAACGCTTGCCGGTCTTCAGATCGAGTTCAAGATTCAGGTAGCCGCGTGCTGCATCATAGGCCGCTTTGGCTGCTGCTTCCGCGATGGGCGAACGGCCAAGGTTCGTGTGCAGGACGATGCCTGTCGCGTTGATGACGGGTCGAAGCAGGTTCCTGGAAGTGGATTGCAGACGCTCGGCAATCCGCATCGCAATTTGCTGGGGTCGCAGAACGCCATCCAAAGCTTCGCCTACCTTCAGGCGTGTACGCAGAGTTTCGAGTTCAAGGCGCACGGCACCGGTCACGGCCTCCTGACCGTGAGACGATCCCAAAGCACGAACGGCTTCCAGTTCCAGAATCGCGGTGACCGGGGGCAAGTCGCGGAAGGGATTGAGGGACATAGTGGGAATTGTAGCTGATTTAGTGCCCCCTCTCCGTTTCGGAGAGGGGGTTAGGGTCTTTCCTCTCACCTTCTCCGCATCCTGCATAGGAGTTGCGAGTGCAAATCTTGATCACGCGATGCTCTCGATTTGCTCGTTCAACTCGACCCAGCGGTCCTCCGCCTCGGCAAGTTGCGAGGAGACGGCCGTCACTTCATTATGCAGTCGTAAGGCCTCGGTTGCGTTCGAAGTATTCATCAACTGGGCGTTCAATGTCTTTTTTTGTTCGTCGAGTTGAGCGATGCTCTTCTCGACGATTTTGAGTTGCTTCTTGGCTTCCTTGTCGTTCTTGAAGGCCGCACGCGGTGCGGGCTTGCCAGGCTTGACGACTTCCGCCGGCAGCTTGGTGCGCTGGCTGGAAAGTTCGCGTTCGCCCGCCTCGATTTCTTCATTCACCTTGTCGAGGTACGCTTTGTACTGCCCGCTGTAGTTGATCACCCGGCCTTCGCGCACCTCCACGATGCACGAGGCCACCTTGTTCGTAAAGTGCCGGTCGTGGCTTGTGAAGATCACTGTTCCTTCGTAGGCCACCAACGCATCTGCCAGTGCCTCGATCGTGTCAACGTCGAGATGGTTGCCTGGTTCGTCCAGAATCAGAATGTTGTAATCGCTCAGGAGCAAGGCCGCCAAACAGAGTCGGGCCCGTTCGCCACCGGAAAGGACGGAAATCGTCTTCTTCGCTGCTGGCCCGCTAAAGAGAAACGCGCCGGCCAGGTCGAGAATTTCTTGTTCCTTCTTTCCCCGCGCGGCCTGCGACCGCAAATACTCGATGACCGTGTAGTTCTCGGGCAAGCTCGTGTAAACATGCTGGGCATAGACGCCCAGCTTGCAGCCGAAACCCCAGCGGACTTCACCCGAGAGCGGCTTGAGTGAATCGACCACCGTGCGAAGAAACGTCGTCTTCCCCTGACCGTTGTCGCCGACGATGGCGGCCCGCACGCCGTGATCGATCTCCAGTTGAACGTCGGACGCAATTTCCCGCTCGGGATAACCGATGGACAGATTCTTGCAGCGGAGCGCAATACCCTTGCGTGGCTCGATGCGTGGAGCGCGAATATTGGCACTCGGTCCGTCGCTGATCGCCTCCGGCAGTTCGAGTTTTTCGAGCATCTTGGCCTTGGATTGTGCCAGCGCCGCGGTTGCCGCTCGTGCCTTGTTGCGGGCGATGAAGTCTTCGAGATGCCTTCGTTTGGCGAGAATGGCTTCACGCTCCCGTTCCCAGCGTGCACGACTCTCTTTCTCGAACTCCAAGAATGCATCGATCTTCCCCGGGTAGGAAGTCAGCTTCCCGCGCGACAGATCGAGCGTGTGCGTGCAGGTGGAATTCAGAAACGACCGATCGTGCGAGACGACCAGTGCGGCCGCCCGATGATCGCGCAGAAAATGTTCCAGGAGAATCTGCGTGCGAAGATCGAGGAAGTTCGTCGGTTCGTCGAGCAGGAGCAGATTCGGCTCGTGCAGCAGTAGGGCCGCGAGTTTCACGCGTGTCTGCCAGCCGCCGGAGAGCTTGGCGATTGGCCCATTGAGATACGCCCCCTTCAACTCGAACTGCCCGGCCACCTCGCCGCACTTCCAACTGGGCTGATTGCTATCGCGCATCAGGAAATCGATCGACGTCTCGTCAGGGAGAAAGGGATCGTGCTGGCGGAGATACCCGAGCCGAAGCGTGGGATGGCGAATGACCTCGCCCGAGTCGAGTTCCTCTTCGCCGAGCAGGATGCGGAGCAAGGTGCTCTTCCCGGCCCCGTTTCGGCCGATGAAGCCCACATTGATGTTGTCGCTCAGAGTGGCCTCGGCACCATCGAGCAAAACTTGTTCGCCATACCGCTTGTGGGCTTTGGTGATTTGCAGAAGACTAGCCATCGCGAACCAGACCCTCGGGTAAAGGCTAGATTATAGGGGAAATTAGAGGAGTTGGCCGGGGAAAGACGTGAAGATACTGGGAGTTCTTCGTCGTCGAAGCGATAAGCGGCGTTAGCAGAGTCGCGCACGTAGCGAGGCTTTGCGAGTGGAGTAAGCGAGGAATTTTGCGAATCGGCTCGCTTAACTCTGCTTACTCCGCCAAGACTCCGTGCGCGGCTCCGATGAAGAAACGATCGCTCTGACTCCTACTCCGGGAAAATGGTCTCGCCATAATCCGGCGTCTCGGAGGCCGACCAGTGGGAGTCGGGTGTGCTGGACCGCACGAAACGCACGCTGCCGTCAGCCAGACACATGTAGATGCCGGACATGATGAAGCTTTGCGACTTCTGCGGATGAACGTTGTCCACGGGTGGTGCCCACTCCGGTTTCAACATGCAGCGGCAACGCCACGGATTGGTCCCGTACCATGAGGTCGGCACGGCCCCGCCCCTGTTGACGAAGCCGGTTCGTGGGTGGTACATGCTGACGAAGAGCGAGGCTGGCTGGTCGTTGGCCCATTGCGTTTCGGTCGGGTACTGGCCGGCAGCCAGCGGCGGATTGAAGCTATTGGGGATGGACCGCGGATCGATGCCGTAGCCCCAGAGGGTCGCGCCGGGGTTGGTGGGGCGATTGGCCACCGCGTACTTCTCACCGAATACCATCGTGTTCGACAGACCGTCCTGCATCTTCGAGAACTGCACCGGCATATCGCCGAAGACCTGCCAGTTGGCCGAGTAGCTGCTCAGCCCCCAGGTCGTGTTTCCAGCATTGGCCCACGGTGGGTTCGCGGCCGGGGGCAATTGGAAGGTTCCCTCGATCATGTGGGTGCGATCAAGAGGCGCACGAAGAAGTTTCAGCGGTGCCGATCGTGCGGCATCGGGGCCTTGCCGGTAGAGGTTGTCCTGCTCCACGTGCGGCAGGAGATGATAAAAGATGGAACCGCCGACGAGGTTGGTTCCTCCTTGTGGTACCGTTCCAAACATCGGCGGCACACAATCTTTGGCACTGTTGAAATTCTGCATCCCCAGGCCAAGTTGTTTGAGGTTATTGGAGCTTTGCATTCGGGCGGCTGCCTCGCGAACTTTCTGGACGGCTGGGAGCAAGAGGCCGATCAGAATGGCGATAATGGCGATGACGACTAATAGCTCGATCAGCGTGAAGCCGCGTCGAGCCGTGGGATTGCGGAGCATGGGAGTTCCTCTCATGGTGAACCGGGACGGGAATCGATCCGCCAGAAGCCCGGAAGGCTGACGGATGGCGTTGGCACGAGCCAACGGTGGGGGACCGGCGAAATGGCATTCAGTGCCAATCGCGGCCGGATGGAAAATTAGTAAGGGACTGCCGAACGCACGGTCAGGAGAGAGATGCAAGTCAGGTGAAGCCCTGCCCGCAGACGAGCGGATCCAGCAACCAGGCTTCTGCTGGTGTCAGGAAAGGATTCGGTAAGTTGACGGAACGTGTCATGAACTTCGATAACTTCCGCTGGGGCACTACTCTTGTTTAATCAGTCGGTGGCAGTCAATTCAAGGAGCTTGAGGTGTCTTTACTCGCAAGTTACCGACGGGGGTCAACGCTTCACACTATGTTTTTCACGCAAGATCCTGGACGCCTGAACTATCGCGGTTAGTTTCGCCTCAGCCACCTCGGCCGAAGCCAAGGGGTTGTCGGCGAAGGTTGCGAACCCGCAATCAGGATTCAGGAACACACGCTCCGGCCCAAAAATCGCGACCGCGGCTTCCGCTTGGGCGACAATCTGCTCGACCGACTCGACCCGATCCAGCTTCTGGTTGACGACGCCCAGGCCGAGCCGGCTATCCGGCGGCAGCTCTCGAAGGGCCGACAGTTCGCCAGCTCGCGGCGTGGCCATCTCCAAAAAGAACGTTCCAACCGGCAGCGTTCGGAACAATGGCACGAGTGGCGTATACGGGCCAGTGAGTGCGACCGCCTCGTCGCGCGACCAGTTGCCACGGCAGACATGTAAAGCGATTCGATCACGTGGCAGCCCCGCGACAACGGCGTTGATCAGCCGACCGGCAAATTCCAACTCCTCTTCCGGGGCGAGCTTCGCACCGAGCGCTCCACACATGAACGACCGGCCACCCGTGGCCGACGGCCGGCTAAAAACCACTTCGGTCAGCACTGGCTCGTCGAACTGAACGATCTGGGCTCCACCATCTAGTAGAGCTTGGGCCTCTTCCCTGAGGACGCGGACCAAGTCCTCGGCCAGAGCGTCACGGTTGGGGTAGGCTTTGTCGCTGACGCACTCAAGCCACATCGTCCGCGTCAGCAGATACGGGCCAGGCAGTGCAACTTTGACCGGCTTGCTGGTCATGCCGCGAATGCGAGCCAACTCGTGGGCGGCCAGTGGCCGGCTTCGTCCGATTCGTCCGAAGACGGCCGGGTGCCGAACTTGATCGGCCGGCACGTCCAGAGCCCTGAGTTCTTCCGCGAACTTGTCCGGGTCATCGACGTAGGCCAGAAGGTCCGTCACCGGAATTAGCTGGCAGTTGTCGAGTCGGCCGCCGACGAAGCTCGCATAACTATCGCGGCGCTGCTCGCCATCGGTCACGACATCTACACCCGCTCGTTCCTGTGCAGCGACCGCCAGCCGCACGGCGTCGTCGGCGTACTGTTGAAATTCCTCTTCGCCGAGCCGGCCGGACAGGTGATCGTGCAGTGATCTCAGCAGCCAACCCGGCCGTGGCCAACTGCCGATTCCCATGACTGCGAATGGAGGCAGGTTCTGAGAAACACGCGGGATCGTGCTGGTAGCTGATTCCACTCGGATCGGAAGACCAACTCGGGGCAATGTTGCACCGAGAGGCCCCTTGCTCACGAGATAACTTCGCACGCTACCGGTTCGGATTCGCGAAATCAGTTCGTTGCGAGTCAGCCGACACCATGCGGGTAGATCTTCCTCGACTGTGGAGTCGGTGGACTTGATCTCCAGCAACTGGCCGGGTTCAAGTGGGTCGATGTGTTTGCGGATCAACAGCAGTAGGCCGCTGCCGCAATCGAGGTCGCCGCCGTCGAAACTGACGGTTGGTGGCTGCAGGTGTTTAGTGGTCCAGTCCATTGCGTTATTCATAGGGGTCGCGGGCAATAACGATTGGGGATTTCATGGCGACCATGAAAACGACGTCGCGGCTCACGGCCTTTCCTTTGCGGTCCTGTAACTTCAGCGTCACCGGATAGCGGATCACCTCCGGGTCGGCCGGATCCGGCTTGCCCACGGTGTAATCCACCAACCGGTGGCTGAGACGTAGTTCGTCCGTGTACTCGACCGGATCGGCCAGGGTCTTGAGCCGATCCGCTGGTTCATTGTTCTTCCACGAGTCGAGTGCGGCAGACAGAGCCTTCTGCCCACGCTCGACGTCGGCGGTCGAGTGTTTTTTCTGACTACAGCCCGCCACCAGAGTGGCCATGCCGATGACAATGATGCGCAATGCGTTCATGGCAATACTCCTGGCAGCCCTTCTAGTACGACACGCTCGGGCAACTCTCGGCCATGAACTCCACGAGCTTGGCACCGCCGACGATGACGGCACCCGCGACCAGGTTTGTCTCGTCGAGCTTGCGGCGTTTGAAGCAGGGCGAACAGACATAGATCTTTCCGCCGGCCGCGGCGAAATTGGTCATGAGATCCTTCAGCGGAGCAAAACCTTCTTCCGCGATGTCGTCCGCATAGCCCTTGATGGCCAAACGGACCCCCTCAATGCTCAGAAAAACAACTGTGTCCTTGTCTGAAGCGACAGCCGCGTTGGCGACGACGAAAGCGACTGTCGCCTTGTCGGAATTGTCCTTGGCGGATGTCAGGCTCACACAGAATTTGCCGGCCATGAGTTAATCTCCTTTGCGTTGAATGAAGTAGGTTGGATGTTGCATCGTTACGAGAGTATGTCCACTCATTCGGCACCACGCGGGCAGATCCTCGGGTGCCGCCGAGTCTGTTGCCGTGACTTTCAGAACGCTGCCGGGCGACAAGTCATTCATTCGAAGGCGTAAGGCCATCACCAATTCGCCGCAGCCCATGTCCCCCGCGTCCCATTCACCCGAGATTGTCCGAACACCCGCCATCTGAGAAGTCGGCGTGTTCTGCACGTTCGGCTCACAGTAGAAACGGCTCACGGCATCGCGGCGTTCGGCCTCACGCCATGCTTTCAAGAAACAGTCGCGGCGATGAATGTGGGCGATCAGTTGGTCGCGAAGTTCGCTGGGCACGCGACCGAGTTGCAGGCCGAGGCACATCAGGCAACGCGGTGCATTCTTGAACCCCATGACGATACTGAAGACGGTATCGCGCGACGACAACTGCTCCCGGCAATCGGTGCATACACTTCCAGCGAGCCGGTTCAACTCCAGCAGCGTCTCCGAGTCTTCGGTTTCGAAGTCGTCCGCTTTATTGGCGGAAGATGGGGTCATGAGTCCAAGAGACATTGCTACACCCGAATTCGGAGGATCGAAAGCCAGCGTTCCAGAAGCAAGCTGCCTTCACGCGCAACAAGTTAAAAGTCGCATGGATGAAATCGCGGGGGAACGGTCACGCCGACGCGATTAGTACGAAGCGAGTCAGGTGAAACCCATGCCGATGCGCGAAGGCCGGCCCGGATGGCAGCCGCCAATGAGAGAAAGGCACGAGGATCGCGAACAAGAAATCACAGGGTAGTTATAAGTCGAGCAGGACTCGTTGCAAAATTATTCTGGTTGATTGTGACGAAGCGAGGAACGCGACTCCTGGGGGTCAAGTTCTCGACCAGGCAACTTGCGAACGGGAAAGAATTTCTCCCCGCCTTCGCGATACTCAATGACTTCGATTCGCGATTCCAAACCGGATACTTCCTTGAACCCGGCAAGAACCTGTCCGTCGATTTCGACGACAAAATTGTAATTTGCCAACGGGTCTTTTCGATCTGGCATGAAAAAACCTTTCGAATGCGACATTTGTTTTTTAAGTGGTATGTCAAACTTTAGAATCCGACAGTCCGAGTTCAAACGCACAAAGGCCGCGGGCTGAGTCGGTTTCCCGAATCAGCCCGCGGCCTCACGTTTCAGACTCGTCCAAAATTAGAAGGTGAACGAGACCCCTGCATTCACACCCTGGATCATTCGCCACAAGCGGATGTCGTATGCTGGATCGATGGCACCCACGTTAAAGCTCACGGGCTCTTTCATGTAGTAGGTGTTGAAGTAATTGTGGAAGTTATATCCCACGCGAATGTGCATTCCGTTGAACGGTTGATAGTTCAAATTCAAGGCAATGTTCAAGTTGGGCACGAGAGTGATCTGCGACCAGGCTCGCTTGGCTTGGGTCGCTTCGTCTTCGCGAATGTACTTGGCACGTTGCTTGACGATGTTGATGAGGGCGGCACCCGTGACTTCCGTGCCAAAACCGAACGCTCCAGCGACACCGGAGTACAGCATCACCTCGTGTCCCACACCGACCATCGGACCATACATGCGTTGGGACAGTGTGTTCAGATAGCGAGCGGCACTGTCGCCGTTGGGCTGAAAGCCGAACACGCCGTTGGGGTCCAGAGCAAGTTCCGGCTTGCTGGTTCGCCATTGGAAGCGTTCCCAGATCCAGGAGAAGCGACCACCCGCAATGGCATAGGTCCGGGCGTTTTCAGTTTCGAACACCGGGAATTTTCCGGTGGCGTCCCAGTTATCGTAGCGCTGGGTGAACAGGATGGTCATATCGGAAGCCCCATTCCAGATGCCGGCCGTCGGATTGCCGGTGAAGGGCGGATTCGGGAACGGGTTCCGTCCGATGAAGTCGGTTGAGAAGTTATACACCGGTGCCGTCAGGAACGTGTTCGCGGCGAAGTTGCCCGGATTGCCAAAGTTCTCGCCCTGCGGACCCGCACCGCCCGACGACTTCACGTCGAACAAATGAAGCCAGCTGAGCGAGAAGTTCCAACCGTTCTCAAGCCGATACCCAAAAGTCACGCGATAGCCCGCACCCCAGGACGTTCGTCCCAGGTTCTCCGTATCGAGAGCCACGGCACGGCTGCCGATAAATTCTCCCGGCTCAATGAGAGGTGCACCGCCAACCCCCGGCGAGCCAAAGGTTGCCAACACGCCTCGATAGGCGATCGGTTGGTTGCCCAGCGTACGCGGCGTCCTCATCAAGAGGAACTCGACACCCAGGTATGGGCCCGAGCCGTCGTGCTGATAGGTTCCGATTGGAGCCCAGACGGGCACCGCTTCGTTACCGGACTGGTCCCAGGCCGTGGGCTGGGCGTGCGCCTGTTGTGTAGCGGGCACGGTGAGCAGGCCCAGAACAGCCAAAAGGCCCGCGATAATCCATCGTTTGCGCATAACCCGCTTCCCCCTATTCGTCCGGTTGACTGACCCGTGGTTCCCCCACCTCAGGTTCGGTCTTGATCCCGGTCGCTTGCGATTCGTGCCAGGCCGACCCTGTTGGGCCGGCGCGGTCGTGCGATTGGCAACGGGACATACCTTGATTCGGCATGTGGTCAATGCCAGATTTGCCGAAAATGCCGGTTGTGCGGATTGATTTTTTCTTTGTGGCTAGTCGCTGGGTTAAACGAGCGAAAGTCGGCCCGCCGTGGCAACCGGGAGAGGAACGAACAAGCGGGCGATGCAAGGCAATTAGGCGAGCTTCGTAACTTTCTTGGCAAATTTGGGTTGACCTGCATCCCTGCCGGGTTGACAATGGTAACTACTAGAGTTGATTTTTTCATCCCGCGCGCTCACAAACGGGGCGGAACGGTGTTGTGGGTGATAACAGTCAATTGGGGAATCCAGGTGCCACGGCGTCCGGCCACTTCATGGTCGGGCCGACCATTCTTCAAAGCGAACTCGACAAGGGGGCTTCCATGCTTCGGTTCAGACCACGTTTTCGTGGATTAATGGGATTGGCAGTGGGATTTCTCACACTGGCTCTCGCCGAAAATCTCCACGCGCAGGGTAATCAAGGAAATCAGGGAAATCAAGGAAACATGGGCAATGGCGGTGGGAATCAAGGCATGGGGGGGGGTGGCCGTCCACCAGGAGGCTGGAATAACGGATCCTTCCGGCCTGGCGGACCTCGCCCACCGGCGCAACCGCCACGCGGCATCATGGGCGGCCAGATGGGCATGGGCGGCCAAATGATGGGCATGGGTGGCGGCCAAATGATGGGTGGCGGCGGCCAGATGATGGGCATGGGTGGCGGCATGATGGGTATGGGTGGCGGCATGATGGGTGGCGGCATGATGGGCGGCGGCATGATGGGCGGCGGCATGATGGGTGGCGGTATGATGGGTGGCGGCATGATGGGTG
>Ga0105046_10019357_pt1 | contig 10326 bp, 6 predicted proteins | sample MAT03_FD_78385 | JGI IMG/M metagenome (GOLD analysis project Ga0105046, IMG submission 78385) | Freshwater microbial communities from Lake Fryxell liftoff mats and glacier meltwater in Antarctica - MAT-03 (megahit assembly) | ecosystem: Environmental > Aquatic > Freshwater > Ice > Liftoff... | reverse complement strand
TATTCACGTGACGCGAGGTGACGTCGCCGGGGTAATGTCGATGACGCCGAACACGATCGGCAGCGAGGAGCGTCGCGAGCCGATCGAACCGGGGTTGAAGACAGCGGGATCGTGGAGACGCGGTCCCGAGCAGCGCTAACTGCCCGGAACCGCGTGATCAATTCGTCCTCACATTACTGCTGGAAGCAGTAGATGCGCTGGACCGTCGAGCAGTTCGAGGCTTCGAACACGCCGGTGTTGGTCCAGTTGCCATTGGTGGCGTTGTTGCGGCCTTCGTAGCCGATGACGGCGAAGCCGCCGTTGGCGGTCCAGCCGGAGCAGTCCTCCACGAGCGAGGTGCCGTTGGTGGAGGTGCCGGTCCACACGTCGAGCTGGCCGACGAGGGCCTTCTTCTCGTCGACGTTGAGCGGGACGAGGATCGTGCCGTCGACGAGGTCGGCCCAGGTCTTGGCGACGTCCTTGCCGTCGGTGCGCGCGTAGCCGGTCACGGACTTCACGAAGCGGCTCTGCGGGTTCTGCGTGTTGTTGCTGATCCACGCCTTGAAGGTGCCGCCGAGCTTGGCCGTGTTGGCGAGCGTCTGGCACTTGCCGTCGCCGCCGCCGAGGCCGCCGAGGTTGCCGTTCCAACTGCCGCTGCTGATGAACACCAGCTTGGGCTTGGTGCAGGTCGGGCTGCACAGGTCGTTGGCGACCACGTTGCCGTCGTCGCACTGCTCCTTGCCGGCCCAGACGAAGGTGTCGCCGCACTTGGCGTTCTTGCACACCGCCGTGCACGCGTCGGTGTTGCTGGCGTTGCCGTCGTCGCACTCCTCGTTGACGCTGACCTGCTTGAAGCCGTCGCCGCACTTGGGCTTGAGGCAGGCCAGGGTGCAGGTGCCGGTGTTGCTGTTGTTCTGGCCGAGGTCGCACTCCTCGTTGGCCGCCTTGACGCCGTCGCCGCAGGTCTTGACCTTGCAAGCGTTGGTGCAGGCGTCGGCGTTGTTCTGGTTGCCGTCGTCGCAGGCTTCACCCGGGCCGAGCTTGCCGTCGCCACACACGTTGAAGGTGCAGTTGGCCTTGCAGGCCTTCATGTCGCCGTTGTTGACGCCGTCGTCGCACTGCTCCTTGCCGAGCCACAGCAGGTTGTCGCCGCACTTGCCGGCCTTGCAACTGAGCGTGCATCCGCCGTTGTCGCTGTTGGCCGCGCCGGCGTCGCAGGTCTCGCCGAGGTTGAGCTGCAGGTAATTGTCGCCGCAGGCCGGGACCTTGCAGGCATCGGTGCAGGCGTCGTCTTGCTTGCCGTTCTTGCCGTCGTCGCACTGCTCTCCCGGGTCGACGATGTTGTTGCCGCAGCCCTCGAGCTTGCAGCTCGCGCTGCAGCCGTCGCCGCCCATGAGGTCGCCGTCGTCGCACTGCTCGCCGGGGCCCTGGTCGCCGTCGCCGCAGACGTTGAGCTTGCAGCCGGCCAGGCACGACTGGCCAGGGCCGTTGTTGCCGCCGCCGTTGTCACACTGCTCGGTGCCGGCGCCGATGTTGTGCAGCAGGCCGTCGCCGCAGATCGCGTCGATGCAACTCGAGGTGCAGTCGCCGTTGTTGGAGTTGAGCGGGCCCTGGTCGCAGGTCTCGCCGTTGATCGGCTGCTCGAACTGGTCGCCGCACTTGGCCGCCGTGCAACTGCTGGTGCACTCGTCGGTGTCGACCAGGTTCCCGTCGTCACACTCCTCGGTCGCCGCGACCGTGCCGTCCCCGCAGGTCGCCGCGGAGCAGTCGTTCTTGCAGGCGTCCATGTTGTTGGCGTTGCCGTCGTCGCAGGCCTCACCGGGGCCCTGCTTGCCGTCGCCACAGATGTTCTTCTTGCAGACATCAGTGCAACTACCGTTGGGACCGTTGTTGGCGCCCTCATCACACTCCTCGACGGGGCCGAGCACGCTGTCGCCGCAGACGTTGAGCTTGCAAGCGGTCGTACACTCGTTCATCGGGCCGTTGTCGGGGCCGTTGTCGCACTCCTCGCCAGGGCCAGCGTCCTTGTCGCCGCAGAAGTTGAGCACACAGTCGTCACGACACGCCTTGCCAGGGCCGTTCTCGGGGCCGTCGTCGCACTCCTCACCGACACCGATGACATCGTCGCCGCAGACCGCCGGCGGGTCACCAGTGGTGCTCGAATCGGTGTCCGAGTCGGTGTTGGAGTCGGTGCCCGCGTCCGTGTTGGAGTCGGTGTTCGAGTCAGTGTTCGAGTCGGTGCCCGAGTCCGTGTCGCTCGCCGACTCCGTCCCCGTCGCCGACTCCGTCCCCGGCTCCGTCGCCGACTCCGTCCCGGGCTCCGTCGCCGTATTGCTCTCCGTGTTGGTGTTACTCTCCGTGTTGGTGTTGGAATTTCCCGCGGTCTCGGTGGCGTTCGTGGTGGTGGGCACCGTCGTCGTCGGCGTGGTGTCGGGGCCGCCCGTCGTGGTGTCCTGACCCTGACTGTCGGTCCCCGTGCCGCTGTCGGACTCGGAGACGCTGGTGGTCGTGGTCTCGTTTCCGCAGGCAACGAGGTTCAAACACAGGGAAGAGAGGAGCGTTACAGGGATGAAACTAGCAAGGGTTCGCCGCATCGCTCATCCGTACAGTGAGTCCGCGGCGCTGGCAACCGCTGCGAGCGCCGATGCTGCGCGGCTGGCAACAGGACGTGACGCGGGCGACGGCGCGACCGCGGACCCACGCTCGCTGCGCAACTTTTCGATCCGCCCGCGCATTAGCACGCTGGGGCCAACGCCGCGCGATCGAGTACGGGCCCTGTGGCCGTCTGCATCGTGTGTCCCGGAAGACATGTCGCTTCGAACATGTCCCTTCGGCCAGAACATCCGATGTCAGGCTCGGAGCGCGAGCACTGGCACAGTGCGGACGCGGGGCCGCGGAGCCTCTGCCAGCGCCGCCCGGCCTGTAATCCCCCTCACCGAACGCGTCCCACACCTCGTGCTACCTTGCGGGGATGCCCTCGCGCCGCCTGCTGCTCTCGTGCCTGCTGCTGGCCGCATGTCCCCCACGGACGCCCCCCCAGCCGCCTCCCGACGACACTTCGACGCCCACCGACGAGGGCACGTCAGTGACGGACGGGTCCAAGGTTCCCGGCATGGATGTCGCGCCGCCTGCGCCCGACGACCCCGATGCACTTGACGAGCCAGGCGACGTCGAACCCGGCGAGCGTCCGGCGCCCTCGAAGCCGAAGGCGAGCAGCACACGCGCCGACGACGTCCTCGCCGACACCCTCTCACCGCGCGCGAGCCGAAGCGCGTCGCGGCGGCCGGCTGCCGGGGGTTGCGAGCAGGGCCAGCGCCGCGTGGGTGAGACCTGGAAGGTCGACTGCAACGCGTGCAGTTGCGGCGACGACGGCCAGAGCACCTGCACGGTGATGGCCTGCGAGCCGACGCCCGCGCGCTGAGCCGGTCGCCACCGCGACGCGCTCAGCCCCCGGAGCTGCCACACAGGTCGGCGACGCGACCCGCAAACAACGTGCGTGCGGCGCTGATCTCCGCCATCACGAGCGCGACCGGGCGCGGGCGACCGGGGAGTCGGCGGGGTCGCGGCTGCCACAGTTTCCGGCACTGCATCGCCCGCTCCTGGATCCGCACCCAGCAACTGCGAAACGCCGGGGCGCTGGTGCTCAGCTCGGCCGGCGACAGCTCCCGCAGATCCTGACGCCCGCCCTCGATCAGCAGCACGAGGCCGGCGAACATCAGCGACAGCGAGGCGAGCAGGAGGAGCGGAACGATCGGCGACATGGCGACCTCGGGGACAGGGATGACCCAGAAGGAGCAAGCCCCAGGCCACAACCAAGGCCGCGAAAACTCCAGGAATCCGCTGTCAAGACCTGGCGAGCGCCGTCTCCTCCCTGACGTGGCTGTCAGGCCTGTCGCCGCCGACGCAGCGCTAGCAAGCCGAGGAGCAGCAATGCGCCGCCGCCCCGCCGCTCACTGGCACATCCGCAGCCGTCCTCACCGTCGCCCATCGCAGTGTCGCCCGCGGTGGTGCCACTGGCGTCGCTGGCATCCCCGGTTGTGCTCGAGGAGGTCGGCGTCGTGCCGGTGTCGTCGGTGGTCGCGGCCGCCGAGGCAACGACGACGAGGGTGACCGGCGCCGACTCGGCGACGTGCCCCGCGGCGTCCTCGGCGATCGCCACCAGCTCCCATGTGCCCTTGGGGAAGTCGACCTTGGCGAAGCCGTAGGGCGGCTCGTCGTCGGTGATGGGCTGCTCCATGCCGTTGACCTTGAGACGCACCGCGGTGATGCCCCACCCGTCTCCGTCGTCGGCCGCGATCTCGATCGCGGTGCCAAAGCTGCCCTCGACCTCGTACTCACCGGCGGTCGGCGTCGTGATCGCCACGCTCGGCGGGCTGTCGTCCGGCGCGGCGTCGAAGGCCGCGCCGCAGGTGGCGCTGCTCGCAGACTTCGGCGTGGCCGCGCACCACTCGGGCCAGTCGCCGTGGCCCTCGCCGGGCTCGCCGGCATAGAAGCCGGTGCAGCGATAATTGGGGCGCCAACTGCCGTCTGCGTCGTGACACGGCGTGATGTCGATGCCGGAGTTCTCCTCGATGAAGGGCACCGCGTTCCATGCGAGCGCGTGCGTACCGACGCCGCCGCAGAACCCTCCGGACAGGGTCGAGGCGATGCCGAAGATGTGCCAACTGCCATCGGGGTAGCGCACGAAGGCCGGCCCGCCGGAGTCACCCGGACAGATCCCCGGCTCACCGAGACCGCCGACATCAGCCGACTCGCTGAAGACCTGACGGATCGGCGTGAGCGCCCAGTGCTTGAGGCCCGGGTCGCCGTCGTCGGTGGTGATCCCGTAGCCGGTGATCGCCGCCAGTTGGCCCGGTTCGATCATGTCTTTCTCGCAGCCGAATACCACCGGCGTGATCGGCAGCTCGGTGATCGGCGCGGCCAGCCGACAAAATCCCCAGTCGTGCTCCTGGTCCTGCGGCCCGCCGTACTCGGGGTTGACCATGCACAGCTCGCCCTGGATCGTCATGGCTGGCGCGTCGTGGTCCTCGCCGAAGTAGATCTTCTTGGTCCCCTCTCCGCAGTGCGCCGCGAACATCACGATCCGCGGGTGGACCAGCGTGCCCGTGCACTGAAAGCCGCCGCCCTCGACAACCACGGCGGTCGGCCAGGCGCAGCGCTCGGCCGTCGAGCCCCCGAAGATGGCCGTGGGCTCACGTTCTTGGTCCGCGATCCCGACCGGGCCTCCGGCCAGGGCTGGCCTCCCAACGGCCAGGCAGAGGCCCCCCAGCGCCAAATGGACCGGAAAAACCCACAGGGACACGCGCATCGGCCGAGCATGACACATCCCCCGGGTCCCGTGCGGCCGCTGTCTCGCCGCCAAAATGCTGACGCTCCGCGGGCGGCCGGCGTATCATCGCGCGCCATCGTGGCCGTGGGCGGTTGCCGGCGGCCTACCCCCACCCGGAGAATTCAATGCATCCATGCTTCTCGTGGATCACCCTCAGCCTGCTGACCGCCACCCACGCCGCTCCGGCGCTGGCGGCTGCCGCTCCACCGGCTGCTGCTCCACCGGCTGCTGCTCCACCGGCTGCTGCTCCACCGGCTGCTGCTCCACCGGCTGCGGGCGGCGACTCCGAGGCGCGGGCCGAGCAGGCCGCGCGACTCTACAGCGAGCGCAAATATCTCGAGGCGGCGGTGCAGCTCGAGGCGCTGTGGGCCGACGTGCACGAGCCGCGCGATCTCTTTAATGCGGCGCTCGCTCGCCTCGCGCTCAGCCAGCGGGCCCACGCGATCCACTACTGGGAGAGCTATACGGTGCTGCCCGGGGTCCCGGCCGATGGTCGCGAGCAGGCGCAGTCACGCCTCAAGAAGGCGCAAGCCGCCGCGGTCGCGATCGGCCTCAAGCTGGCGCCCGCGGCCGTGTCCGAGGTCGGGGTGACCTACACCCTCAAGCGGACCACGTCTGACCCAAAGGACAGCCGCCCGCCGATCGTGATCGACCTGCTGCCGGGCGCCCCGGAGTTTAGTTCGGGCGGCCGCACGGTCTACCTCGACGCTGGCAAGTGGGAGTTGCAAGTCGAGGCCCGCGGCTACCGGACCGCGGTCCAGGACCTGGTGATCAAGCCGGGCCAGTCCGGTTTCCCCAAGGAGATCGTCCTCGGGCCGGACCCGATGTTTCGCCACGCGAGCTTTCAGATCGAGCCCATGGAGGCCATCAACGCCGGCGCCACCGTCACGCTGCAAGCCATGACCGCCGCCGCCCAGCCGGTCCCCTGCCCGCTCAGCCCGGCTGGCGCCTGCGCGCTCAAGCTTGAGCCTGGTGACTGGGAGGTCGTCGTCCAGGCGCCCGGCTTCCAGCGCTACGCCGAGAAGGTCTCGCTCGGCGCCGAGCCGACCGCGAGCTTCGCGATCTCGCTGGTGCCGACCGTGGCCGCCGCGAGCACGCCTGGGCCCGCGACCGCTGACCCGGACAAGGTCGAGGCCGTCCTGGTCCCGGCCAAGCCCGATGTCGTGCCGCGTGCCGTACGGATCAAGCTCTCGACCGGCCTGGTCGCGGGTGGCATCCCGATCTTCATCGGCGGGCTCGCGCTCGGCGTCACTGGCAGCAACAACTATCAGGACCGGACCACGATGGGCGCCGGATCCGACGAGCTGCTCGCTCCCCTGCGTATGCGCAGCGCCGGCATGGGTCTGGTCGGCGGGGCCGTCGGTCTGTGGGCGACCGGCCTGACCGCCGAGTACGACGTGAAGCCGGTCTTCTGGTACAGCGAGCTCGGCGTCGGCGGGGCCTTGATGCTGACCGGCGCCATCTGGGCCGCCGTCGGCACCCACCGCTGGAACCGCGATGCATTGGACAAGTTCCACTGCGCCAACAGCGAGGGCATCGACTGCTTCGCCAGCCATCGCATGGCCGCCAGCTTCTTCCTCGGTGCTGGCACCGCGATGGTCGTCGGGAGCACCCTCGGCATCCTCGTCCAGCGCAAGTACATGAAGCAGCGCCGCACCGCGCTCAGCCCCTACTTCGCCGGCTCCGGCGCGGGGCTGGTGGTCCGGGGGCGCTTCTAGGACGTGAGTCAGGGCCCGTCGCACCGGGCTCAAGCCGCGTACGACCTCGCTATCTCACATTCGCGCCGCTGCGCCGTTCGGATACATTCGGATACGATGCGCTGATGATGGCACGCGCTTTCCTTGCAGTTTTACTCCCCCTGACGGCTTCTGCCCTGCTCGGCGCCTGTGGCGACGACAATATGGGTGAGGGAGGCAGCAGCGGCGATACCACCGGCGCCGAGTCCAGCACCGGCGGCGAGGACACCAACACCACGCCGGCGACGACCACCGCCTCGCCGACCACCACGACTGATCCTTCGGGGACCTCGGGCGACGACGCGAGCGGCACCACCACCGGCGACCCGACCACCGGCGACCCGACTGGCGACGAGACCGGCTCCACCACTGGCGAGCCCTCCCCGTACAACGGCGAGCCGCTCCCCGACGCTGATAATGGCGAGTGGAATTGGATCGACTTCCCGGAGGCCAAGTGTCGCGACGGCAGCGGTGCTGGCATCGGTGTGCGCTACGGCAGCGCTCCCGGCCTCGTCGTCTTCTTCGAGGGCGGCGGCGCCTGCTTCAACGCCCTCACCTGCGGCGCCAACCCGGCCAGCTACAACGCCGGCCAGTTCGCCGGATGGGCCGGCGGCGCCGGCAACGAGGGCATCTTCGCCACCGACAACGGCGACAACCCGGTCGCGGATTGGAGCTACGTCTACGTGCCGTACTGCACCGGGGATGTCCACGCGGGCGCCCGCCCCGACGGCACCTTGCCGGATAACCCGGCGCCGCAGCAGTTCGTCGGTTACCTCAACGTCGGTCATTTCTTGCAGCGGGTCGTGCCGACCTTCCTCGGCAATGTCGACCACGTGTTGGTCAGCGGCGTGAGCGCGGGCGGCTTCGGTGCGGCCTTCAACTACGACCGCATCGCCGACGCCTTCCCGGGCGAGAAGGTGACCCTGCTCGACGACTCCGGCCCGCCGATGTCCGACGATTACATGGCCGCGTGTCTGCAGAAGCAGTGGCGCGCGGCGTGGAACCTCGACGCCTCGATGCCGGCCGACTGCGCTGACTGCACCCCGGCGGACGGCGGCGGGATCGTCAACCTCGGCGTGTACCTCGGCATGAAGCACAAGGGTCAAAAGCTCGCGCTGATCTCGTCGCTCGGGGACAACACGATCCGCTTCTTCTTCGGCTTCGGCAAGGACAACTGCATGGCGCTGTTCCCCGATACCCCGGAGCAGAAGTTCACCGACGGCCTGCACGACCTGCGCGACAACTGGTTCACCGCGCCCGCCGACACCTGGGGCACCTTCTATCTCAGCGGGCAACAGCACACCTGGATCGGCGGCGGGAGCTATGCCACCGCCCAGAGCGACGGCACCCTGCTCATTGACTGGGTCACCGACCTCATCGGCGGCAGCGTCTCCAACGTCGAGCCCTGAGTCAGCCCGCGAGCGGCGCGGCGAGCCGAGCATCGCCGCGCCCGAGATTTTGGTGTATCGTCGCGCGTCACTGTCAGGAGCGCGCGCATGGCCGAACAACGCACATATCTCGAGCTGTCCGAAACAGAGGGCGGGTCGCACAAATTCTACGAGGTCACCGTCGCCGGCGCCTCGCTGACGATCCGGTACGGCCGGATCGGCGACGATGGCCAGCGCAAGGTCACCAAGTACAAGAGCCCCGCCGAGGCCCAGGCCGAGGCCCAGAAGGCGCTCGCTGGCAAGGTCAAGAAGGGCTACGCGCCCGCGGTCATCGGCGGTCGCGCCAAGCGGGCCGTCGGCGAGCGCCGGACGACCAGCGTCGCCGCCGCCCACGGCACGACCCGCGCTCCGGTGCTGTGGCGCTTCGAGACCGGTCACGCCGCGCTCGGCATCTTCATCGACGACGAGCTGTGCTGGGTCGGCAACCAGCGGGGCGACGTGTATGCGATCGGCCACGACGGCAAGGTCGCGCGCCGCTTCAAGCTGGGCGAGGGCGTCATGTGCCTGGTGCGCGACGAGGACTGGCTGTACTGCGGCTGCAACGACGGCAAGGTCTACGACCTGACCCGCAAGGTCCCGTTCGTCGCTTATGAGATCTCGGAGGACCTCAGCATCTACTGGCTCGACATCCACGCCGGTTCGCTCGCGGTCTCCGACGCCAAGGGTGGCATCACCGTGCTCGACCACGACTGCGACCTGCTATGGCACAAGAAGTCGCCCGGCGACTCGGGCTGGATGGTCCGCTGCGACGACGACGGCGTCTACCACGGCTACGACGACGGCATGACCGCCTACGACTGGTCGGCCGGCAAGAAGCTGTGGGCCCAGAAGATCTCCGGCTGGGTGATGTTCGGCTGGCAGGAGTCGACCACGCTCTACGCCGGCACCACCAACGACGAGGTGCTCGCCTTCACAAAGAAGGGCGAGGCCCTGCGCAGCTACAAGTGCGACGATAGCGTGTACTCCTGCGCCGCCGCCGGCGACGGCAAGTACGTGTTCGCCGGCGACTCCTCCTCGTCGATCTACTGCTTTGACGAGGCCGGCAAGCGCCTGTGGAAGCTCGACACCGGCGCCGGCTCGGCCCTGTCGATGCAATTCTTCAAGGACAAGCTCTACGTCGTCACCTCCTCCGGCACCCTGGCCTGCATCGACGTCAGCGAGGCGGCGATCGCCGCCGCACGTCAGGGCACCGTCCCCAACGCCAAGCTGGTCGCCGCCGGCACCACCAAGGCAGCCAGCGTCGGCGACGCGCTCGAGGCCGCCGAGACCGGCGCCGAGGGCGTGCTGGTCGAGTGCTACAGCGACGACGGCCGCATCCGCGTGCGCCCGAAGTCCCCCGGCTTCAAGCCGCTCAACGTGCAGTTCCCCCGCAACATCCGCAACGCGGGCGCCATGTACCTGGTCGACGGCCTGCGCGAGACCAGCGGCGGCTTCTATCGCGTCGTCGGCCAGATCCGCACCGCTACCGGCGCCGCCGCCAAGAAGGTCAGCAAAGTGGTCAGCAAGACCGCCAGCAAGACCACCAGCAAGAAGGTGAGCAAGCGCGGTTGAAGCTGTTTCTTCGGACAGCTTGGCGTGGGCGCCACGAAGCGTGACAAGCTCGCCCGGTGCGCGCCCACCTGGTCTATATACTCGCGCCCGGCGGCCACCCCGAGCTCGTCAGCTCCTGCAGGAAATCGTCGGAGAGGAGGTGAGCCTCGTCGAGGACGTTGACGGGCTGCACATTCTGCTCGTCGACGAGGTGCACCAGGGTGCGCTTGAGGTCGGTCCAGAGCTGACCACGGCGATGGTGCGGGCGTAGGCCGAGCTCGCCGGCGAGGGCGCGGTAGATGCC
>Ga0105046_10019356_pt1 | contig 10326 bp, 7 predicted proteins | sample MAT03_FD_78385 | JGI IMG/M metagenome (GOLD analysis project Ga0105046, IMG submission 78385) | Freshwater microbial communities from Lake Fryxell liftoff mats and glacier meltwater in Antarctica - MAT-03 (megahit assembly) | ecosystem: Environmental > Aquatic > Freshwater > Ice > Liftoff... | reverse complement strand
GATCACCCGCACCGACGGCAAGGTGATCGGCCGCTGACGCGGGCCGTCGGGCCTGCGGTCGTCGATCGCTGCGGGCGGCAACGGACCCCACCCCCCGGGGCGTCCGTTGCCGCCCGCTGGCGCGTCCGGGCTCACGGGCCACCACCAACCGGTCACCGTCAGGTGGGGCGAGCGAGTGGTGCGAGCGCCTCGGTGAGCTCGGCCACGCTCCACTTGGCATCATGGTCGATGCCCTGACCACGCGCCCAGCTCTCGATCATCGTGACGTTGCCTCCCTGGACGAGGAAGGTCTCGCCGGTGAAGGCGCACCCCTCACTCGCCAGGTAGGCGACGAGCGGCGAGATGTTCGCAGGATCCCACTGGTCGAACGAGTCGCCCTTGGGCATCATGATGTCCTCGAGTCCAGGTGTGGCGAGCGTCAGCCGGGTACGTGCACCGGGAGCGATCGTGTTGCTCTTGACGTTGTAACGGACGAGTTCCTTGGCGACGATCTGGCTGAAGGTGGCGATGCCGGTCTTTGCCGCGCCGTAGTTGCTCTGGCCCGGGTTGGCGAACAGGCCCGACGTCGACGACGTGTGCACGATGTTGCGCGGCTTGGTGACGCCGGACTTGTACTGCTCGCGCCAATAGGCGGCCGCCCAACGGGTCGGAGCGAAGTGACCCTTGAGGTGGACTGCGATGACGACGTCCCATTCCTCCTCGGTCATGTTGACCAACACCCGGTCGCGCAGGATGCCTGCGTTGTTGACGAGGATGTCGAGGTCACCGAAGGTCTCGATCGCCGCGTTGATCATCCGCTGAGCACCCTGCCAGTCGGCGACGTTCTCGCCGTTGACGATCGCCTCGCCGCCCATCGCCGCGATCTCGTCGACCACCTGCTGTGCGGGTGAGATGTCGGCTCCGGTGCCGTCGTTGGCCGCTCCGAGGTCGTTGACGACCACCTTCGCACCCTCGGCGGCGAACATCAGCGCATGTTCACGGCCGATACCTCGACCGGCTCCCGTGATGATCGCCACCCGCCCGTCGAGTGCACCCATGTCCGGATCCCCTGTCTGATCGATGGTCGAGATGTCACCCGGCAACTGCTGCCGAGGTGTTCCGCACGCTAGCGATCCGGTCTGTGCCGACGCGATTCGAAGAGCACGGGTCGCCGGGCAGCGAGCGTTCGACAGGTGGTGCGCCGCCGGGTCGACCGCTGCTCAGGGAGCGGGGACCGCCGGGTCGACCGGGGCGTCGGTGGGCGGTGGAGCGGGGACCTCGAAGGTGAGATCGATCGCCGTGCCACGTGGGAAGGTCGCATCGGCGCCGATCGACACGCCATCGACCTCGGCGAGCACGTTCACACCGGCCGGGTCACCGGCGACCTCGCCCAGCACGAGGCCGGCAGCCTCGAGCGCCGCCCTCGCTGCGTCGACGCCCAGGTCGGCGAGTGGAGGCACCCCAACCAGATCGGGCCCGAGCGAAACCGCGATCGACACGGTTGCACCGCGCTCGACCTCGGTGCCGGCAACGGGCTCCTGGCGAGCCACGCCGCCAGCAGGGACCATGGGGTTGAACTCGTCGGGCAAGGCGACGAAGACCAGGCCGAGGCCCTCGACCGTCGCCCGCGCCGCGTCGAGCGACACGCCGGCGAGGTCGGGGACCACACGAGCCGCCGGGCCCGCCGAGACCACGACCACGACCGTGGTGTCGGGTAGCACCGTGTCACCGGCGCTGAGCCCCGGTTGATCGGGAACGATCCACGAGATGATCTGCCCGACCTCGACGTCCTCGCTGAACGGCTGCTCACCCACCTCGAGCACGAGGTCGAGATCGGCGAGCGCAGTGGTGGCCGCCTCGACCGACAGACCTGTGATGTCGGGGAGCGGACGCGGCGCCGGCCCGGTGCTCACGACGAGGGCGAGGGCATCGCCGACGTCGAGACGGGCCCCAGCAGCGGGGTCGGTGCGCACCACGTTGCCGACCTCGACCTCATCGCTCGGCTCGGGCACGACGGTGACGTCCCAGTCGAACTCGCTGATCATGTTCAGCGCTGCCCCCTGGTCGAGGCCGGTGAGATCGGGCACGTCGTTGGCGGTGTCGCGTGCGAACCAGAACGCGAGCGCGCCACCGAGGGCGACCGCGACCGCCAGCACGGCCAACAGTGCGAGCAACTTGCGACGAGAGCGCGGCTCGCGCAGCAGCGGCGCGGCGGGCTCGGGGAGCGGCGGTGGCGGCACCACTGGGCCCGCCGACGAAGATGATGCCGGAGGAGGAGGCGCAGGCGGGGTTGCCACCGCTTCCATCGGGGCTGCGCCTGGCGACCGCGCAGCGCCGTCGGTGCGATCGATGATCGGAACGGCACGCACCCCGGGCGAGCCCGACGCCTGGCTGCCAGCGCCGCCGAAGGCTGCCGGCCCCTCGCTTGCGGCGCCGACCGGATCGGACACGGCGATGATCAGTGACGGTGCCGCGACGTCGACCGGCCCGGTCGTCTCCGACCGATCGATCGCACCCGACTGGTCGTGCTGGTCAGACAGCTGGTCGTGCCCGTCGGGTACGTCGCCCGCATCCGACTCGAGTGCCACTGCGAGTTCGGGTGTCTCGTCGACGACATCGAACACAGCGGGTGCCGCTGCCGCCGGGATCGCGGCGCCGGACGGGACCACGGGTGATCCGGCTTCGGTGGGTGCGGCCGCGACCGGGGCGACGGCGAGCAGGACCGACGGGCCGACGACGTCGGGAGCGGGCGTCGCAGTCGCGAACAGTCCGCCACCCACCAGCGCCAAGGGGGCTGGCCGGGGCAGCTTCTCGGCTGCCTGATGCAGCGCTCGACCGAACTCCGCCGCAGACGACCGATCGGCAGGGTCGGGACGGCCGGCACGCTCGAGCACGGCGGCCAGCGGTCCGAGGTCGGCCGACACCGTCATCAGCTTGTCGATCCGGTTGGCCAGCGTGGCGACTGCCGAGTCACCGATGAACGGCAGTTGGCCGGTGACGATCTCGAGCAGGCACAGGCACAGCGCGTACACGTCGCTCTTCGGGCCGGCGGGGCGACCCTGCGCCTGTTCGGGCGAGGCGTACTTCGCCCGTTCGATGTCGACGCCACCCGGATCGGACCACGCCCCCTCGGTGACGAGCCGGGCGAGTCCGAGATCGGTGAGCCGTAGCCGACCGTCGTCGCCGAAGACCAGGTTGGCCGGGCGGATGTCGCCGTGCACGAGGCCTTCTCGATGGGCGACGTCGAGCCCGCGACATGCATCGAGGCCGACCATCACCACTTGCGACGGACTGAGCTGGCGGCCACGATCGCGCAGGTCGCGAACACTGCCACCGGTGAGGTTCTCGCACACCACGAAATGCACGGTTCGCCCGCCCCAGGTGGAGGTACCGACGTCGAGCACCTCGGTGAGGTTGGGATGCCGCGCCCGCACGGTGTCGTGCATCGTCGCGAGGAATCGTTCCTCGAAGCCTGGCTGGCTGCAGATGTCGGGGTGGACGATCTTGAGCGCGACCGAGCGGTCGGTGAGCGCATCGACGGCCTCGAACAGGGCGATGTCGGTGGCGCGGCCCTGGCGCCCGAGCAGGCGGTATCGCCCTGCGAAGATCCGGTCCGCGCCGGAGCGCTCGGTGCCGCCCGTCGCATCGACCGGGCGATCGTCCGTGACACCTCGTGGTGCGTCCTGGTCGCTCATCGGAATCGCGACGCTAGCGGCTCGTCTCGTCCGTCAGCACGCGTGATCCCCGCATGATCCGCTGGTGGTCGGGACGCGTGATCGGCATGTGAGTCGGTCACGCTGGTCACGCTGGTCACGTCGGCCAGGGGTGGAAACCTGCGGGCCAGGCGCGAGACTGTTCGTCGTGTCGACCGCCAGTGCGCCGTCCGAGCAGCAGGAACCTGGGCCCCGCGCGGAGCAGGAACCATTCGATCCCTCCGACGCGCCCTCATCCACCGCTCAGACCGGAGGCGCTCGGACCGGCGACTCGGCGGCGGGCGCCCTCGCCCGGCTCGAGCAGGTCGGGTCACGTCCACCCACACGGCGCCGTCCCCTCGACATCAAGCTGCTGCTCGCAAGCATGGGCATCGCGATCGGGCTGGCGGCGGTGGTGCTCGGCCTCCTCAGCTCGGTGACCGGCACGGCGCAGCAGAACCTCCCAGCCACGATCGAGAGCATCGAGCCGGTGAGCAACGCGACCCAGGTCCCCCAACAGACCAGGGTCTTCGTCGACCTGCAGACCGGCCACGAAGGCGTGCTGATCATCGATGGCGTGGAGCTGCCGGTCGTGTCGCTCGACGACGTGGGCAAGACGCCTCCGGGGCTGGGCGAAGGTGGCGGCGACCAGATCGAGATCCCGGCCGGCGCCATCTTCGAACCCGGCAACGCCACCCTCACCTTCGAGCCAGGCACCTCGCAGCCGATCGAATCGTTCTCCACGGGCGTGCACACCGTGACGGTGCGGTACTGGCGGATCGAGGACGGCCCCACCCGGTTCAGGACCTTCAACTGGACCTTCTACGCCGTCTGACCAGTAGGGCCGTCTGACCAGGAGGGCCGTCTGACCAGGAGGGCCGTCTGACCGGTCCGATCAGCTGCTGGCGAATCCGCCGGTGTTGGCGTCCGCGTCGGTTCCGACGTCGGTTCCGGGATCCGCTGCCGGCAGGAGTTCCCCGGTGGCGAGCAGTGCCAGGAACCCCGACTCGTCGAGCACGGGGACCCCGAGCGAGGCGGCCTTGGTGACCTTGCTCGCCCCCGGTTCGGCGCCGACGACGACGGCGTAGGTCTTGGCGCTGACGCTGCCCGGGCTCTTGCCACCTCGGGCTTTGATCGCAACCTCGGCCTGGTCGCGCGAGAACCCGTCGAGGGTACCGGTCACCACCACCGCCTTGCCTGCGAGCACCTGCGGCTGGCGGCTCACCTCGACATTGCCGAACTCCACCCCGGCAATGCGCAGCTTCTCGATCATCGCCCGATTGGCCTCCTGGTCGAACCACCGAGCGATCGAGGTGGCGATGATCGGGCCCACCCCCTCGGTCGTCGCCAGATCGGCCTCCGACGCCTGCATCACGGCGCCGAGGTTGCCGAAGGCGAGGCTGATCCCCTCCGAAGCCGACGGTCCGAGACCCTTGATCCCCAGGGCCGTGAGCAAGCGGGGCAGTGGGCGCGATCGCGCTTCGGCAATCGCGACGACGAGCTTGTCCGCACTGATCCCGGCGAACCCTTCGAGCCGCAGCAGGTGGTCGACCGTGAGGGAATAGATGTCGGCAGGATCGCGGACGAGCCCTGCATCGCTGAGTTGGAACACCGTGCGCTCACCGAGGCCCTCGATGTCCATCGCCCCGCGCGACGCGAAGTAGATGATCCGCTGGTCGCGCTGGAAGGGACACGACGGCTCGACGCAGCGGGTGTCGGCCCCACCCTCGGGTCGAACGAGCTCGCTCGCGATCAGGCACGGACAGCGGGTGGGGAAGTGCCACTCGGGCAGACCCTCGGGGCGCAGCGCAAGCACCGGGCCCACCACCTCGGGGATCACATCGCCCGCTTTGCGCACGACCACGGTGTCGCCCGGCCGCACGTCCTTGGCGCGCACCTGATCCTGGTTGTGGAGGGTTGCCATGCCCACCGTGGACCCGCCCACGAACACGGGCTCGAGCACTGCGAACGGGGTGGCCCGACCGGTGCGACCGATCGACACCTGGATGTCGCGCAGCACCGTGGTGCGTTCCTCGGGCGGGAACTTGTACGCGATGGCCCATCGCGGTGCCCGCGAGGTGAAGCCGAGCACGTCGCGCTGGCCGAGATCGTCGACCTTGGCCACTGCGCCGTCGATCTCGTAGGTGAGGTCGTGGCGGTGCTCCTGCCAGTGCTGCACGAACGCATGGACACCGTCGAGGTCGTCGACCACGCGGATCTCGGGGTTGACGGGGAAGCCGAGCGTGGCGAGGAACTCGAGCGTGCCGTGGTGTGTGGTGAACCCAGGGCCACCGATCACCTCGCCCAACTGGTAGCACCAGAAGCTCAGCTCGCGCGATGCCGTGACCCGAGGGTCCTTCTGGCGCAGGCTGCCGGCGGCGGCATTGCGCGGGTTCGCGAACCGGGGTTGTCCGGCCTGCACCGCACGCTCGTTCAAGGCCTCGAAGCTGGCCAGCGACATGTACACCTCACCACGCACCTCGACCACGTCCGGGGCGCCCGCTGGCAAGCGGTGCGGCAGACCGGCGATCGTGGCGACGTTGGCCGTGACGTCCTCGCCGACGCGGCCGTCGCCACGAGTGGCCGCCTGCACGAAGCGCCCACCCTCGTAACGCAGGCTCATCGCCAACCCGTCGATCTTCAGTTCGCAGACGAAACGCACGGCGGCGCGGACCGTTGCCTCGGCGGCAGCCGTCTCGCCGCGGCCGATGCCAGGGACATCGAGCATCAACGGCGGCGCTGCGGTCAGCGCGGCGGTACCACCGAGGCCCTTCGCGACGCGCTCACCCCAGGCTCTGAGCTCACCGGTGTCCATCGCGTTGTCGAGACTGGTCATCGGCACACGGTGGACGACCGGCGCGAAGGTGGCACCCAGACGGCCGGCGCCCACTCGCTGCGTCGGCGAGTCGGGTCGGGCCAGGTCGGGATCGGTCTCCTCGAGCACGCGTAGCTCGCGGACCAAGTCGTCGTAGTCGGCGTCGCTGATCTCGGGCTCGTCGCGGCCGAAGTACCGCTCGTCGTGATATCGGATGATGTCGATCAGCTCGGCGATCCGCGCCGCCGGGTCACCCGTTGTCGTCACGCAGGCGAGTGTAGGCAGCGGGTGTCACGAGCCACGGAGGCTCGATCTGCGATCACGCGCCGAGGACGAATCTCGTCGCTCTCGCCTGGTCGTGGACCCGACGGCTCACCTCGGCGGTGATGTGGTGCACCCGTTCGGCCACCGCCGGACTGTGCAAGCCGAGGCCGCACTCCGGTGTGACGAGACACTGGGTACGCAACATCACGTGGTCACAGCCGCGTTCGACGAGCTGGCACCACAGCTGCGTGAGCTGACGCCACGGACGCTCGACCGTGGTCGAGATCGGTCCGTCGGTGTGCACCGCACCCCAGGCGACGATGCCACCGCGGGCGAGGAACTGTTGGAGATATCCCGCCGCGTCGACGATCGAGGCGCCGATCGGTACCGACAGGATCTGTGGACCCGCAGCAATCAGCGTCGACCAGTCCGCGTCGCCGCACACGTGAAGACCCGACAGTGCCCGCGGTTCGATCGCGGCCAGCGCACCGGACACCAGGTCGATCGCCGTGTCGGGCGCGACCGGGAAGTGGGCGTCGGTGAGATCGACCATGGCGGGTTCGTCGATGAACACGAGTTGGCGGGCCCCGGGAACGGCCGCCTCGACCGCGTCGAGCAGGTGCTGCACATGGCAACGGACGGCCCGCACCGATACGTCGAAGGCGTCGTGACCCGGCACGCCGGCGCGCAACAGCGCCATGCCGAGTGTGACCGGACCCACCAGCTGCCATTTCACGGCCTCGATGGGACGCACTGCATGCCGCTCGGCTGCGAGTTCGAGGAACCGCCGGAAGCCGGCGAACGCGTCGTGCTGCAGGTCGGTGGTGACGTCGGCGAGCGGATCGACCCGGTTGACGTCGACCGAGATCGCTCCGTACTGGCCGACGGTGACACCGTCGATGCCGAGCATCGACTGCACGATGATGCCCTCTGCGGGCGACCGCTTCGGTAGCGACGGAACGGTCGGGATGGTCGTGGCATCGAGCGCGAACCGGATACCTGCGTCGAGGTCGCGGTGGGGCAAGCTGCCGATACCCACGGTGATCCCGTTGGCGATCTGAAGTGCGGCCACTGCTTCCTCCTTCCGTGTTCCTTGTTGCGAGTTGCGAGTTGCGAGTTGCGTCGTGGGTGCACGCTGCATCGCGTGTCGCTGCTGTCGCTGCTGTCGGTGCCGACTGCGGGTCCGTCCATCGGACTCCGCGGCCGTTTCCTGAAATGGTGTCACGCCCACGATGCGCCGGACGAGACGGATTCATCAACGGCTCGTGAACAGCGGTCGTTGGATACCCTGTCGGCTCGTGCCGTCGACAACCAAATCCTCCGGGTCACCCGCTGGACCGCGCCCCGGCCACCGGACCGGCCGGGGCACCTCCGCTGCGCTGTGGGCCGCCCGTGTGCTGTGGCTGGTGGTCGCAGTGATCGGTGGTGCGGGCTTCGGCGACGCCCTCGCCGGCCACGGGCGGCCGGTGCAGCTCACCGGCGCGACCGTGCTGTGGATCGGCTGGTCTGCCGTCGCCGGTGTACTCGTCCTGCCGTCGGCGCTCGGTCTCACGATCGCCCGTGTGCTCGTGCCCGGCGGCGTCGTCGCGGCGATCGTCGCCACTGTCGATGCCGGCTCCTCATCGGCCACTGCCGTCGCTGTCAGCAGCACCCTGCTGGTGTCGCTCGTCGTGGCGAGCGGCGAGTTCGGCCAGGTGATGGTGCAGGCGTCGGCGTACGGCGACGAACAGCGGTTCCTGCTCCGCCCGCCTGCTGCGTTCTACGTGCCCACCGTTGTCTCGTGGGCCGTGTTCAGCGCCTCGACGCTCAGCGGGCCGCTCCTCGTCGCCGCCGAGAACTGGTTCGTCGGCGTGCCGGTCACCGCTGCGGCGATCGCCCTGGGCGTGTTCCTGTTCCCCCGGTTCCACCGGCTCACCCGGCGCTGGGTGGTGCTCGTGCCCGCAGGGTTCGTGCTGCACGACCACGTCGTGCTCGCCGAGACGATGATGTTCCGTACCGCAACGATCGATCGCACCCGGCTGGCACTCGCAGACACGCAGGCAGCCGACCTCACGGGGCCGGCTGGGGGCCATGCGGTCGAGGTGACGCTGACGGAATCGACCACCGTCGTCCTGGCGGGCACGCGCGAGAAGCCGAACGGCGTCGCGCTCCACGTCCTCGCCTTCCTCGTCGCCCCGACGCGACCCGGCAAGCTGTTGACCGCAGCCGGTGAGCGGCGGCTCCCCGTGGGATGAGCCGGTCTCAGCGGGCGATGCCACCGCCGAGCACGCGCTCGTCGCTCAGGTCGTACAGCACGACGGTCTGACCAGGGGCCACGCGGCGTTGCCGCTCGTGCCACTCGAGCATCAGGTGATCACCGTCGACAGCGATCCGGGCAACACGGGCGGCCCGCGTGGCGCCGTGGGCGCTGCACTGGACCAGCACCTCGCCCTCGACGGGACCGCTCGCCCACGTGAGCGCCCCCACGCGCAGACCGGCGGTGTGCAGCTGCTCGTCGTCGCCGACCACCACCCGGCCGTGGTCGACGTCGACGTCGACCACGTACCGCTTCGGACCACCGCCGGGCAGTCCGATACCACGACGCTGTCCGAGCGTGACCAACTCGACGGCATCGACCTCGCCGAGCTCGGTGCCGGCCGTATCGACCACGCGGGCCGGCCGGAACGCGATGCGGTCGCCGAGGAACTGCTCACGGCCGCCGGTGTGGGTGATGAAGCACACGTCCTGACTGTCGGGCTTGGTGGCGGTTCGCAGGCCGGCGGCTTCGGCGCGCCGTCGCACCTCGGGCTTGGTGAGGTGGCCGACGGGAAACATGGTGCGGATCAGTTCGCGTTGCGGGAGCATGTGCACCACATAGCTCTGGTCCTTCGCGACGTCGGCACCGCGGGCCACATAGCGGTGTCCGCCGTGGTCGACGATGCGGGCGTGGTGACCAGTGGCCACCGCGTCGAAGCCGAGCAGGTCGGCACGCTCGGCGAGTCGGTCGAACTTCAGATGGCGGTTGCACTCGATACACGGGTTGGGCGTGAGACCGCGGCGGTGCGCATCGACGTACGGTTCGACGACGTGCCGATCGAAGTCGTCGGTGAAGTTGAACACCAGATGATCGATGCCCAACTGCTGCGCAACGCGACGGGCATCGTCGACGTCGGCGATCGAGCAGCAACCGGTGTCACTGGCGCCACCCCACAGCCGCATCGTCACTCCGACGACCTCGTAGCCGCAAGCAAGCAGCTCGGCGGCCGCCACCGACGAATCGACACCGCCACTCATCGCGCACAGAACCTTCATGACGGCACCCCGGCCCGGGTCAGGGAAGCACCTGAGCCGCTGGGCTGCGCTGACCCGTGGGAACGGATGCGCGTGACCGCATCGACGACCGCGTCGATCGCCCGGTCGACATCGGCGTCGGTGGTGGTGCGGCCGAGCGTGAGGCGCAGCGCCCCGACAGCCCAATCTCGTGCGACGCCCATCGCGGCCAGCACGTGCGACGGCTCCATCGCTCCTGCTGCGCACGCCGATGCCGCGCTGGCGCACACGCCCGCCTCGTCGAGGAGGTACAGCAACGCCTCGTTC
>Ga0105046_10019355_pt1 | contig 10326 bp, 6 predicted proteins | sample MAT03_FD_78385 | JGI IMG/M metagenome (GOLD analysis project Ga0105046, IMG submission 78385) | Freshwater microbial communities from Lake Fryxell liftoff mats and glacier meltwater in Antarctica - MAT-03 (megahit assembly) | ecosystem: Environmental > Aquatic > Freshwater > Ice > Liftoff... | reverse complement strand
GCGAAGCGTTCCGAAGTGCGACCACAACCGCAACGAATACCCACGATAGGCCCGTTCCACCTCCCACAATTCGACCAAAACAGAGCGCAGCAGAAAGCGCAGCAGTAGGCCTCAGAAACACCCAGAAAGACGCGGAAACCGAATTTTTCGACGAGCCCCCAATTTCGAGCGACGAAACGCAAAAAGCCTTGAATTTGCTGGAAATTCAAGGCTTTTCGGGAGTGGCTGGAGGCGGGCTCGAACCGCCGACACACGGATTTTCAGTCCGTTGCTCTACCAACTGAGCTATCCAGCCAACGAAATTCAATAGATTCAAGTAAGACACTTGCGATCTTTGACTTCCTCATAGATGCTATTGAATGTGTTGGGTTATGTCAATTCAGTGATAATCGGCTTCGGGTGGTCTTTAAAGGCTTTTCCCAGAACGGACGAAAAGGAAGAACTTGGTGGCTGACAAAAAAGTTACTTGCGATTGGTTCTACCGAATTCGCTTTTTCCTGCGATCGACTGCGTATTTTGCTTGCGTTAGGTTTGTTTTTGCGCTTAGCCCGGTGGTGGCTCAAGAGTACACGCCCGAACACGATACGGTAAAAAAAATGATCGCAGATGGCATAAATTTTCTTTCTTCGGACAAGCTCGAGAGAACGCGTAACGGTCCTGGTTATGACATTTTGATGGGTTATACCGCCATGAAGGCGACCGAAGACCACGATCACAAACTTGTCAAGCTTGCGTTGCCGGGAGCACTCAAGCTTGCCGAGGAACTCCGCAAGGACAAAAAGGGTTCCAGTCATTCAGCCGAAATCAATTATGACGCATCGGTTGCGGCGATGTTTTTTGCCGCGATTGATCCTGATAAATACCGAACTGAAATCGAATCCATTCGCGACTATCTGATTGCGAACCAACGAAAATCTGGTTCCTATGGCTATTCAAACGAACTTGCCGGAAGTTTAGGCGACATTTCGCAATCCCAATATGTGGCCCTTGCCTTTTGGTCGATTAAGCAAGCCAACATCGAAGTCGATCCGGCAGTGATTGAAAAACTGACGGTATGGATCGCTTCGGCTCAACAGCCGAATGGTAATTGGGTTTATCAAACGCCGCCCCGAGCTGAAGACATTCCAACGCATCAGATGTCAGCGGCTGGACTTTCCGCGATTCTAGTTTGTGCTGACGCGATTGGAGTGCTTAGAGGTGCGGGAGGAGGATTGATGGAAGAAGAGGATGAAGACGAAGAGATACCTCGAGCTTTTCGCCGGGTGGTCAAGGAAGACAAGAAAGGTAACGCTAACTTTGTTCCAAAAATAGTTACCCGCGCTGGTGTCAAAAAAAAAGCTGAGAATGCCAAAAGCTGGTTCGATAAAAACAAGTACAAAAGAGGGGGGGACTGGTTTTACTACTTAATCTACAGCCAAGAACGTTACGAGTCGTTCTTGGAGATACTTAGCGGAAAGCGATCCAAAAGCCCAGATTGGTACAATAGCGTGGTGAAAGTTTTGCTAAAGAACCAAGCGGCGAGCGGCGGATGGGGCGTCGAAGGAGATTCAGATCCAGGCGGATGCGAGACAGCGACCTGTTTTTCCATTCTGTTTTTGCTTCGCAACACGCAGAAATCGATCGGCGATATCAAAACAGCCGATAGCGTCGGTGGCTACGGTTTAGGCAATGTCGCGGAGGTTGGATTCATTGATGGCAAGTTGGTCGATAAATCGCAGGTGAGTTCGATCGAGGATGCAATCAAGCTTCTGGAGGATAGCAAAGATGGCTCAACGGAAGATAAATTGCTGGCGGATCGAATGGCTTTGGATACAGATCCGAAGAAGAAACGCGAGCAGCTCAATCGATTTGCAAGACTGCTGCGAAGTCCTGATGCGCGGGCGCGACGTGTCGCGGCTAAGCTATTGGGCCGAGGTGATGATCTTGATTTTGCACCCGATCTCATTTTTGCACTCAGCGAGGGAGAGCAAGACGGGCAAGTACTCCGAATCGCAGAGAACTCGCTTCGAATCCTCAGTCGGCAACTGACGACGTATATTTTGCCTCGCGAAGGACTGGTGACCCCGAGTGATCGCGTCAAATCCGAGCGACATTGGCAAAACTGGTATCTCACGATTCGTCCTGATTACATTTTTATCGATCAATAAGGCGGTTTTGGTTCAATGTCTGATATTGCTTTACCACCCAATGAGAGCACGGATAGTCATCTCGACACGATGAAAACGACGTCGGTCGATCAAGTGGCAAGTTTTCTATTGAGTATGGCTTTGATGATCGGATTGGCGGTTGCGCTGCTTGGGGCGCTGTATTACATCAGCACGTTAAAACCAAGACAGCAGCCGATCGTGATCGAAGAAGAACGCATTGCGGGTCGCGGAGACAATGCGGCTGGGTTTGAGCGAGACTTGGAGCCTCCACCATCGGAAGAAGTTGAGCAACTGAACGAGCCGACCATCGACCAAACGCTTCAGAGTGTCACCGATGCCGTCAATAGTATCTCGGCTTCGTTGGATACGATGGCCGCGTCGACGACTTCCGGAACAGGCAAAGGCGATTCGCGACCACCGGGTCCAGAAGGCGAAGGGGACGATATTATCCCGAGATTTGAACGCTGGGATCTTCGCTTTTCTAGCCGTGATTTGAAAAGTTATTCAACACAACTGGATTTCTTCAAAGTGGAGTTGGCTGCGATCGGAGCTGGCCACACTCAGGTGGACTACGCAAAAAATCTGTCTGGATCGATCGAAAAACGGAGTGGCCTGGGTGATCAAGAGAAGCGACTTTACTTCATGAACCGCCGTGAAGGGGCTTTGCTCAAGTACGAGAAGGATCTTTTGGCAAAAGCAAAGATCCCAACGAACGGACGCTTGGTGCTCAAGTTGATCTCGAAAGAGCTCGAAGAAGAATTGGCTATCTTGGAGAAAAAATATGCGATCAAAGAGCGTGGTCCAAACGTCTCGGTCAAGGAATTCGCCAAAACAGTTTTCGAATGCCAGCCAGGAGCTACCAGTGGCTTTCAGTGGGTTGTCGTTGAACAACGGTATCGGATACCAAAGAAATAGCCTCGAATATTTCGCCACGTCTCGTCGAACTCCATTCTAAATATTCGACATTTACCTAAATCGCACTCGAAGACCCGTCCCATTTGGATGCTTTCGAGGTTATCATAGGAGCCAATTGTGGTAGGTCGTTCAACAATGAATTGCTACAAGTCACGGCCTATTCCTTGTTACTATTCCTAACTCTTCCTTCCTTGTTTCGATGGACCCTTCGAGAGTTCTATGGACGCATCCGCAATTTTTAACTGGGTTGGCTTTCTCTGCTATTTCTTGCTGGCGGCGGTCGCCTTGTGGGGAGCTTACTTCGTCGTTCTAGTTCTGAGCCGAATCAGTAGCAAGCGATTCAAGTCGGAAGACAGTCAGGACTCCTTTCTCGATTCGATCGAACCCGCCCTTCGCAGCGGCAATTTCAAGGCCGTTCAGGAAACATGCGAAGGCGACAAACGAGCTTTACCGATGATGGTAAACTTGGCCTGTGCCAACCGAAAAATGGGATTCGGTAAGACTCAGCAATATGTCTTGGATCGATTTCAACGCGACGTGATCGCGGATTTAGATATTCGAATCGCGTGGGTTATCACGGTGATCAAGACAGCTCCCATGCTTGGGCTGTTCGGAACGGTCGTCGGAATGATGGGTGCGTTCGGAAAGTTAGCCGGTTCTGCGAACGTTAACCCAACCGACTTGGCGGGTGACATTCGTGTCGCTCTGGAAACCACCGCCATCGGACTATCGATTGCGATTCCTTTGGTCATGTGTATGGCGAGTATTACAAATCGTGTACGAGTCATGCAAGATCTTGCGGCAACGGGCTTGAATCGCTTCTTTGATAGTTTTCGCGAAGGCTTGAATCGCGAACAGAAACGTGGGAAAAGCGAAAACGCATAACGGAAAAGCAAGCGATGTCCCACGAGCAAATGGCTGGCGAAAAATCCGTCGAAGAAGATCCGATGGTCGATAGCGATTGGATGGACCAAGAAGAGGATCTTACGCCAGCGGTTCAAATGCCCAAACGCCCGCCGATGGACGACGAGATGGACATTACGCCGATGATCGACATGACGTTCCTGCTCCTAATTTTTTTCATCTTGACATCCAAGATGACTGCCGAACCGACGTATCCATTGCCAAGAGCCAAAAGCGGAAACTCGGTGGCCGTAAAAAATTGCGTCGTGATCACGGTGCGTCGTGGGAGTGGCGATGCGGCCGTCGTCTCAAGATCGGATGGAACCGTCTTCTCGGACGATCCCGAACAGCAATCCGCTGAAATCGGAGAGTATATTCAGTTGGGACTCAATACCCAGAAATCGGAAGTCCTGATTCGAGCCGAAGGCGCTGTCCGCAATGGAGAAATCAGCCGCCTCAAAGAAGTTGTCTCCGAATCGCTGGAAGAAGGGCAAGTCATCAATTTCGGCGTGATCGATGAGAAATGATTTGAGATTTGAGATTTGAGATTTGAGATTTGAAAACTTGTGTCCTTTTAGTCCTTTACGTCCCTTCAGTCCCTTAAATTGTTTTCCTGACTAACGCCATGCCGATCCGATTTCAATGCCCTCGATGCGAAAGCATCCGTAACATCCATGAGCGGATGAGCGGGCATGAAATCCGTTGTCCCGATTGCGACTCGATGGTTCGAATCCCCAACGTCGAGGAGTATCTAAAAAACCAGAACGCACAATCGCTCATCAAGGACGACAATCCCTTTGCAGAGCTGCAATTGGATGAAGATGAACACAATGACAAGCAGCTAGGCATCGACGACGAAGAAGCACAAGAGATCGATGAGGACGATTTTGACGAAGCCCCCCCAAAGACGGTCGGATTCCCCAAAAAAGAGCTCCCCAAAGACGACATGGATATGACGCCAATGGTCGACGTCACTTTTCTTCTTCTGATTTTTTTCATGATCACGGCTTCTTTCACAACGGAAAAAGCGATCCAACAGAAAGCGTCCAGTGAAAAAGCCAGCAGTCAGACGCCGCCTGATGATGAGAACGTGCCGATCAAAATTCTCATCGACGAATTCAACGCCTACACCGTGATATTTCCAGATGGTGGCGAAAGCGAAGCTACCAGTAAACAGGAATTAATCTCGATCTTGAAAATCGCCGAATTGGACGGATCGAACGAAGACGCATCGAGTATGGTGATCGAAGCCCATGAGGACAGTATTCACGCAACGGTAGTGGGTGCGTTGGATGCGGGGCGTCAACAGAATATTACTAATTTTAAAGTTACAGTCGTCGACAATTTTGACTGAATGATAGAAACCAATTTATGTCCGCGAATCAGCTAATCGATTTATTGGAAGAACAGGGCCTTCTCGATCCAGACGTGATCATCGAGTTGCGTCGAAATGTCGCGCAGTCGAAGACAAGGCTTACGACAGAGTCGCTCGCAAAGCTGCTGGTTGAGAACGGGCAGTTAACGCGTTTTCAAGCCACGCGATTGGTAGGTCAAATCCAAGAGGCCACTCAAAGCGACAGTGAATCGCCGCGAGTTTTTTCAAATCCTCTTTCGCCTCCGATCAAGCATCCTTCGTCGACCAACGACGAACTCGATCTGCTTCCCGACGACTCGGAAACGGCAGGCGAAAAAACAGATCCGAAGCAGCCAATCGAAGCAAAGCTGATTCCTCAAGATGAAATCATCGAAGCAATTGTAATCGTTGAGGCTGAAGAACTAGTCGAGGCTGAAGAAGTAACTGCGGCGAAGGCATCACCCACCAAGAAGAAGAGAGCACCCACTCGCGGCGCAGATGCTTTCGGAGGCACGGGGTTCGACACGGGTTCCGTGAGTGAGGAAGCCTTTGTGAAGCCCGTAAAGATTGCTGCGCCTAAGGGGAACGCCTGGGATTCGTTTCGCATCTGGGGCGTTGGCTTTTTTCTGTGCGTGTTGTTAGCCGCGTTGGCGTGGTTGGTCTATTGGGTCCTGTCGGGTAGTTCATCGCAATTTTACGCTCAAGCAACAGAAGCCTATGAAGCACGAGACTACGAAGTAGCCATCGAACTCTTTGGGAGTTTTGCCAAAAAATTCCCCAAGGAAGACAAGGCCAGCGCTGCGAAATCTTTCGCGGCTATCGCGACGATTCGCAACGCAAGCGACCAGTTAGGAAATCCCGGTTTGGCAATCGAAAAAGCTGAAGTGATTCTTCCGACGATCGTCAATGAACCTAGCATGAGCGACGCGGGTATTCGAAGTGATCTTGCTTCCGCGTTAGTGAGTGTTGCTGAAAAATTGCTTCAGCAAGCTGATAATGCGAAGTCGACGGAAGATCGAAAGGCATTCATTGCAAAGCTCGATAAACATCTAGAAATGATGCGAAACCCTCAGTACATTCCCAACGCGAATCGCGTCACTAACGAGAGCCGCATCAAAACCATTGATGAAGAGCGAGAGCGGATTTTACGCGATGTGCAACGAGCAGAAGATCTCGTAGCGGCGATCGAAAAGATGGAAACAGCCATCAAGAGCGCTGACGTCGATGGAGCGTATCAAGCTCGACGGACCGTAACCCGCAAGTATCCACAATTGGAGTTAGAGCCGAAGTTGTTGGCGTTGCTTCAAGAAGCGACTTCGCTTCAGCAGCAGGCGGTCAAGCCGGCTGCTACAAGTCCGTCGACGGTGGATCCGAAATCCAATACTCTGATCGGGCGAACCCTTTTGCTTTACAAACGCAACGGTACGAAAGTCAATGTCGCTCCTGAGACAATCCTGTTTATTAAAGCCAAGGGAGCGATCTATGGGTTGCGAGGAACCGATGGTGAAGTTTTGTGGCGGCGGAACGCTGATTGGGATGCAGTTTCGGAACCGATTCGTTTGTCCAATGATCCGGCCAGCGATTGCTTGATCACAATCCCGAGCCAAAATCGCATGCTTCGAATGTCAGCTCAGGACGGCAGTTCAGTTTGGGAATTGGATTTTGGCAACCGAATTCTTCTTCCACTCGTCGATGGTGATACGATTTTTGTTGCCACTGAAAACGGTGCCGCCTACGCCGTGGATGCGACGACCGGTCAATCCAAGTGGGGTAAACAGGTGCCGCAAAAACTTGGGGTTGGCCTCGGTGGATCGAACAAATCAGCTCGCTATCTGGTAGGTGATCATTCGAATATCTATGGTCTTTCTCGAAACGATGGATCTTGCGTTGAAGTCTTCTTTTCAGGCCATGCGCCTGGAACAATCGCCGTACCTCCGGTCTACGCTTTGGGGCAGTTGATTGTCTTTCAGAATGTGAGTGCCGGTAGTGCCTTGATCCGTCTTCTTAAGGCCGATGAAAAAACCGGAAAATTAGAAGTAGCACAAGCTGCGATTCCTTTGAAAGGCCACGTCGTTGTGCCCCCTAGCTTGGATGGAAGACGTCTGGTTGTGATGACCGATTTAGGTGAGACGATCGCTTTCGACGTTGAACCAGCAAGCACTGGAGACAAACTGAATCGAATTGCCAATATCGTTGCAAGCGAAATTAAACCGAAAGTTGCGTGGCCGCTTGTTGTCGGAAACGAGCTTTGGATCGCTTCCAATCGTTTCGCTCGCTTCCAAATCCAGGTTAGTAAGCAGAAGCTGGTCCGTGAATGGGTAAAAGAAGACGAAGACCAGTTCACCGGACGACCTCTCAAGATGGAAGATTTTATCGTTCATTCGCGAACCGTACGCGGGACGCAGGGCGTGCGTGTCTCGGCTACCAAAGCCGATACGGGTGAAGCTGTATGGGAATCCGATCTCGGGGTTCCGGCGATCGCGATACAAAGTCTCGCTTCGGGAGGTATTTCGGTTGTCAATTCGCAGGCCGCGCTTTACACGATCGACGCAACTTCTTTGGCTGCTGGAAAGCCGTTGAACGCGAACGAAAATCCAGGACGCAATTTGCGATCGATGCAGTTTTCAAATCCGACTCCATTACCCAATGGGCGTCTGGCGATGTTCAACACCAAGATAGGCAACAATGTTGCATTGCTAGATCCGAGCGCTCCGGCTGGATCGAATCTAAAAGTCTACAGCCTGCAAATCACCAGTGGAGTTCCTTCGACAGAGCCACTCGCGTTAGGTCCGTCTTTGTTGATACCGCTAGATAATTCTCAGTTGGCGTATATTGATCCGTCCAATGGCAAGTCCTTGAGTCCTCAATTTCAGCCAGCTCTAACGGCAGGTGTGAACACCCAGTGGCTCGCTCCGGTTTTGCTTTCAGATCAACAAACGATCGTTGCCGCAACCAATCAGCGAACGCTGCATCGTATTTCGAGTAAAAAGCAACTCAAGGAATTGTCTCAGACATCCACTCCGTTGCCTTGGGTTCAAAGACTAGCCACTGTTGGCGACGTCGTATGCGGAGTTGCTCGAGGTGATGCGCAAGATTCTTTAGAGTTCTACAACGGGCCCGATCTTTCAAAGCTGGACGCGTCGGATGTGGACGGACGAGTTACCTGGGGACCCTATGCCGCAGGCGAGATGTTTTTGGCTTACTCGGAAACGTCAGGCTTAGCGGCGCACGATACGACCGGGAAATCCAAGTGGAAAACCGCGATGCCGCAACAGGCTCTTGTCGGACCACCGGTTGTGCAAGGCGATGATATCCTCATTAATTCTAAGGCGGGATCGATGTTTCGTATCACTGCCCAGTCGGGTGAGATCAAGGCAGTAATCAAGATTGGCGAATCGCTCTCGGGTGCTCCGTATGTTTTCGGCAACGCTTTGCTCTTCCCGGGCAGCGAAGGGACATTGATTGCAATCCCATCCAGCAAAACTCAATCCTCATCGCCAGAGGTCGAAGCGCTATGAGGTCACATCGAATCGCGCGGATGCAAATAGCCTTTGCGATTTTCCTATGCGTTTTTTCGTATCAAGGGAGTCTTCTCGATTCCATCGTTTGCGCTCAAAGTGCAACCGATAAAAAGATCGGGAGATTTGAAACATCGATCTTGGATGATGAGCCGTTTGATTTGATTACGCTAACGGAAGAGTGGAAGAGCAAAGAAGTCCGGGCTTTTCCGGTCAAGCTCCCCAATGGTGCAATGCCCAAGAATACCGATCCCGATGCGGATCTTGAACTGAAGTTATGTTTGTATCCTGAACGTGACTATAGAATTCAATGGAAAAACATTGCCAAGATTGAATCGTATGAGAGTCTGATTCTCTCGGAAGCCAGAGCACTACTGGCGGCCAAACAGTTCGCACCAGCCTTCGAGCATCTCAATATGTTGATGGTTAACTATCCTCGAACGCCCGGTCTCGACCAATTGCGATTGGAGTTCTTGCTTTCCAGTGCGTTCGATATGATCCAATCTGGAAATCTTCCGCATGCGATGGCGGTTCTCGAAGAATTTGTTCGGGCTTTTCCGAACGATAAACGCATTCCACAAGTTGCGTTGAAAATCTCGGATCTTGCAAGTCAGATGATCGAGACGTTTTACAATAGTGGCGAGCTAGCGACGGCGCGTTTGATGGTCCTTAGGCTCGAACGTGACTTCAAGCAAACGCCCATTCCAGCCGTCGCCACATGGAAAGCGAAATTTCTAGATCTTGCAGATACTTATCGCAGGAAAGCGATTGAACTGCGAGATAAGGCAAATTTTCCTGATGCTCGCGTGGCGGCCACACGGATGCTCGAAATCGCTCCCGACATCGAAGGCGGGCAATCGCTGTTACAAGAGCTCTTGCTCGCCTATCCAATGGTACGCGTCGGTGTTTTTCAAGCTTCCGAACGTTCTGACTCGAGCGAGATTGCCGATTGGCCTGTGCGACGCGCAGGTGGTCTTATCTCTCAGTCGCTCTTCGAATTTCGAAATACTGGTCCTGAAGGCGGTAACTATCGGATGACACTGGGTACTTTTGTTCATAGCGATGATCGAACGGAACTTGAGCTTCGTATTAAGGACGCAACTCGTCCCGGTGTACCTAGTGGTTATGATCTTTCCCAATGGATGCTTCGTCGGGCGGATGTGAATAGCAACGAGTATCGCCCGGCATGGGCCGCAATTATGAAGCAAGTAAGCGTTTCTGGCCCTGAACAACTGACCGTAAAATTGAAGCGACCACACGTATTGCCGCATGCCTTTCTTCAATGGCCGCTTGAAGAGCTTGGTAACCAGTCTACTGAAGCAGGCGGGCTGTACCGACGCGGTGAAGATCGAGGTGGTGGCCGGCATTCGTATCGATGGGCTCGTGAAGGAAAACCCGCCGATGGACAGCCGATCGAGATTTTGGAAACGCAATATAATGATCCCAAAAAAGCGATTGCGGACTTAATGAAAGGAAATATTGAGATCGT
>Ga0105046_10019354_pt1 | contig 10327 bp, 5 predicted proteins | sample MAT03_FD_78385 | JGI IMG/M metagenome (GOLD analysis project Ga0105046, IMG submission 78385) | Freshwater microbial communities from Lake Fryxell liftoff mats and glacier meltwater in Antarctica - MAT-03 (megahit assembly) | ecosystem: Environmental > Aquatic > Freshwater > Ice > Liftoff... | reverse complement strand
TTGTAAAGTCGACAGCATCCCATCAAACGGTGCCGTTACGATCGATTCCACGGGAGGCACCAGCATTCCAAAAAAAACGGCCACATATCCGCAGATAAGCGTGATCGTCGTCAGTGGAATGAGCAGAATATTGACGACCATACCCACCAGAGATACAACGTGAAACTGAGTTGCCACAATCGGCGCGGTGAGTACCGTAATCGCCAACATGCGGTGATAGTTCAACTTCAACCATTTTCCCCATTGCTGTCGCATTTCGCGAAACCGATCTTGCCACGTGATCGCATCCGGTGGTGCTTCGCGTTCTTCGGGAGTCGGTTGGTTGTCTGACACCCATCCCAGCGCGCCGATGGCCATAAACGACAGCCATGCGCCTATGTCGAACGCGATCGAGGGATCAAACACGATCAGCAATATCGCCGTTGCTCCGATCAAAGAGCCCATCCGAATGTCTCGATACAACGACTGCCCAAGAACATACAGCAGGATAAAACATGTGGCACGCATGACGGATGGTCGAAGGTCGGTCAGCAAGGCATAGAACACACAGACAAGCCCGGCCAGCACCAAAGATCGCGTTCGGGGGACGAGTATCAAATTTTGCAGTCGTACGAGAAACAGAAACAGAATGCCGACATGCAGGCCGGAGATCGCCAGCAGGTGCATTGTGCCACTGGCAATGAAGTCTCGCTCAACGTCCGGTGTTAAGTACCCGCGATTTCCCAACAGCAACGCTTCAGCCGTAGCACGGTTCTTTGGCTTCAGGTTGTCGCGAAGCAGCCGCACAGTCTCCTGACGAAACGAATTGAGCCAGCGTTTCAGGCTCCAGACACTTGCTGGCTGGATGATCATCACCGCTGCTGGATGACGCGCAAATGCCATCGCCGACATCCCGCGCCGCTGCATATGGCGCGTAAAATCAAACTCGCCAGGATTCTTGATTGGCTCTGGCTGATCGATCTGCCCTGTCAACTGAATGCGATCTCCAAAAGACATCCGGTCGGTCGCGTCGCCTTCAATCAATACGCGTAGCAATCCTCTGGCGCGGATCAATTCATCGCCGTGCATCAGTGCTTTGGTCTGTAACAAAAACAAGGTTCGAGGCGTCTCGATCTGTCCTGTGCCTGTGCCGGAATCTGCAGGCATATCCAGTGCGGGGATGTTGGCAACGTCGCCGATGATTCTGAGCGCGGGGTTGTCACCGAATTCTGGCGAGGCCACCAGCGACGCGATATCCTGTCCCTCATCGACTCGGCTGCGCACGGTCCACAGAGCCAGGCCAACGGTGATGATTGCCGCCAGCAGCGTGCAAATCTCGAGTTGCATCGATCGACGGCGATGAAGATATCTGCTTGCCAGCAAGAGCAGGCTCGCAGCAGTGACAGCAACCGCAGTGGGAACCGGGAGCCCCTGAATGGCGAAGTAATCTGCCAGTCGGACACCGACGATCAACATTGTCGCGCAAATCAGGGAGCGAGGTATGGAAGGAATCTTCCAGAATCCTGTCAACATGCGTGCGGTTTCTGCATACAGTCGGGGCTTCTGCAAAGTGGCCTCACATTTCGCGACGACGTCCATCCAGTATCGGCTGCAACTCATCGACGAAATCGTGAACGTCCTGGAACTCACGATAGACGGACGCAAAACGCACAAATGCGACTTTGTCCAGATCTCGCAAAGCGCTGAAGACCAGTTCACCGATGCGGCGTGACGGAACTTCACGCTCACCATCTTCGTACAGCGCAGCTTCAACGTCGCCGACCAGGAGATCAATTTGTTCAGGGCTGATGGGACGTTTGTAGCACGCCACTTCGACGCCGCGGCGAATTTTTACGCGGTCAAAAGGAACTCGCGTTCCGTCTTTCTTGATGACTCGGATCGGTGACTCTTCAATTTTTTCATACGTCGTGAAGCGACGTTCGCAACTCAGACATTCACGGCGGCGACGAATGGAAAAGTCCTGACTGTTGCGGGAGTCAATGACTTTGGTTTCGTCGTGTTTACAGTAGGGACACTGCACGTGAGGCGTTCCGAAGAGGAGTAGTAATGGAAGACACGGTGCTGTCGGCAGAGTTATGTGAATCTGCGCCGCATTGTATCCAGATAGCCCTGGCAACTTGCAACTGATTGACGGTTCGGGCTGTTTTTTAGTCCAGGACCGATTTTTTTGGGTTTCAAAAGCTGGGCTGGACATAAATCGCAGAGATCGGCAGACTTCGCCGCTTAGAAGTAGTCACTTCTGGTTTTTTGATCGGTAAGACAGCGGTTCTCAGCTGTTTGTCTTCACCGCCACCTGAGAATTGCCGCACATGCGGCAATTTGCAGGGTTCTGTTCACTGATCTCACCTCGCAGCTTTCTCAATCCTTTCTGCTGCAAATCTCGTCTCCTTCATTCCCACTCCTCATTCGCTGGTTACCTGTCATGACGCGACTGGCCATAGCCGTCTGCTGCTACACAGTCATATTCGCGGCGTCCCTGTTCTGCGCATTGCTGCTGCGGTTTGACTTTGAAGTCTCAGGAAACACGATCACTATTTTTCGCGACAGCGTACTGGTTGTGGTGTTGTTGAAGATTGCCGTTGTGCTGTTTTCACGCGACTGGCGCCGCAGAATGCGGTATTCGACAATTTACGACATTGCATGGTCAGCCGGCCTTTGCCTTGCCTGCGGGGTATTGGTTTCTGCACTGCAAATTGCCCACGAAACTATGCCACAGATTCCTCGCAGCGTCATCGCCATGGACACTCTGATTTCAGCCGGTGCACTTGCTGGTGCCCGTATCACGGCTCAATCATTGCGCAGATTGCGAAAATCCCGACGCAATTCCAACGCCGCACGGACTTTGATCTACGCGAATGGCTCGGAAGCAGCGGCGATGACTTCGTCGATTCAGACAAGTTCTGCCACGCTGCGTGTTGTCGGAATTGCATCGCCCAGAAATTCCATACCAAATTCTGTGATCGCAGGTGCGCCTGTCTTTGATGTCGCGCAGGGGTTGGAATCGATCATCAACTACACTCGCGCGGAAGTGCTGTTGATGCCTTCGCGGTTATCAGGTCGCGAAGTTCGGGAAGTTACAGAAGTCTGCCTGCGAAACGGCGTCGATGCGCATCTGGTGCCGTCGATTGATGAGATCCCTTCAGGGCGATTTGAACTGAAAATGCGGGAAGTCACGATTGACGACCTGCTTCGACGCGAACCTAATCAGCTTGATATGGCTGGCATTCGCACATATTTGCGCAATCGCGTGGTGATGGTAACGGGTGCATCTGGCAGCATTGGATCCGAGGTTTGCCGACAACTGCTGAGTTTCGGTCCGCGAAAAATCATTCTGCTGGACCAGTCGGAATTCGGCATCTTTCAGATGGAACAGGAATTTCTGGCATTGCGGAAAGACCCATCGCGAAGTCTGCCCCAGCTGGAGTTCATCATCGAAGATATCACCGACCAGGATTCCATGTCACGGATTTTCATGCTGCATCGTCCGGCGGTTGTCTTCCACGCTGCAGCTTATAAACACGTGCCACTGATGGAGAGCAATCCACAGGCTGCCGTTCGAAACAATATTTTTGGCACTAAGAATCTGGTTGACCTTGCCGACCGTTTTTCTGTCGAACGATTCGTCATGATTTCTACGGACAAAGCTGTGCGACCCACAAACGTGATGGGTGCCACGAAGTTAATCGCTGAACAATATCTGCATTCCGTCGCTTCACATTCAAAAACGCGATTCATTACCGTCCGTTTCGGCAACGTGCTCAATTCCGCAGGCAGTGTCGTGCCAACGTTTCGACGCCAGATCGAAGAAGGCGGGCCGGTGACAGTGACAGATCCGGAAATGCTGAGGTACTTTATGACGATCCCGGAAGCCGTGCAGTTGGTGCTGCAGTCCGGAGCCGTGGGTGAAGGTGGCGATGTACTCATCCTGGACATGGGTGAACCAGTTAAAATCGTCGATCTTGCCAAAGACATGATTCGACTCTCCGGCCAGCGATATCCTGACGACATCGACATTGTATTCACTGGATTGCGGCCTGGCGAAAAACTCTACGAAGAATTGTTTTACGAAACCGAACAGAATGCTGTCCGTATCCACGAAAAAATCTTCCGGGCTCCACGCGAAGCAGAGGCTGCAGTCGCGATAATCAACGACGAACTTGAGCAACTGACAAGTCATCTCAATTCCAGCCGCGAGGAACTCCGGGAAGTCCTGTGGCAAGCGACCGCTCGCATCGTAGAACGCAGCTCAATTCAACCTGCGGAAACGACAAAGAATCGCCGCCGCGCGGCTTAGAATTCGTCCTGAAGTAATTTCTGACATTCGCCGTAAGATGGACTTCCAGTCCGTCAAAAAAATGACGGACTGGAAGTTCATCATACATTTTGCAAACCCGCATATTGTTTCGAGAAAATTACTCAATGGCTTCATGTCCGCAGCGAATATCCGCCTTGTCGCGCGAAGACGATTTCTGGGATACTTTGAATGCAGCTTGCCGCGGGGCATCGAGGATTGGACTTGCGATGCAGTAAGCTGCAATTACGGGGCGGGCACGGATGCGGACTCCTTCAGATCGACTTATCGCAATTCTGACAGATCAGAAACTCTGCACGAAATCAGAGTTGCTGCATTGCGAGCCAAACGTACGTCGTCTTTGCCACGATCTCCCGGACTTTGATTCTGTCTGGCTGGATGCACTTGTCCAACAGCGATTTCTGACTGCCTGGCAGGCTGATCAGTTGCAGGCTGACGATGCGGATGCGATTACAATCGGACGCTACCAGCGGCAGCGGGCTCTCGGTCGATCGACCTACCTGGCCACTGACGAAAAACGACGCCAGCAGTTTGTCCTGCGTCAATTGCCGGACTCTGGTGGCGAATCTGTTGAACAACGGCTGGACGAACTTCTGTCATCAGTTGATCGACTTCGCAGCACAATACCTGCCGCGTTGAATCTGCCGCAGGAAGTGATCACAAATAATGTCTCGCGTCCTTCGGATCCTCTGACGTCCGGATCGTCCACTGTGAGGCGTTATCTGGTGTCGAACTTCGTCGCAGGCTGGTCGATGGAAGAATTGTTGATTCGTGGCGGGCGGCTGCCATGGGAAGTCGTCGCTGAAATCGGACGCGAGTTGCTTTCCGCACTGGCATGGCTTGAATCAGCTCGATTGCTTCACGGCGATTTGGTTCCGCGCAATGTGCGACTGGATCTGCGAGGGGGCATTCATCTGGTGGATCCGTTCTCGCGACGACTCGGCCAGCAAGCGTTTGCCCTGACCGATCAACTCACGCTGCGCGACTGCGACGGCGTCGCTCCGGAACAGGTTGGTACCGGTCGCGTGGCAGATGCGCGAAGCGAAATTTATTCGCTTGGCTGTCTGTTGTGGCAACTTCTGACAAGTCGTCCGGTGGTCTTGAGTGCTGATCCGGTGACGCGAATGATGAAACTAAAAGATCATGATATCGTTGACGTACGCGGACCGGTGCCGGACTGTCCGGAATGGATGTCGCGCATGATTCAGTCGATGACACGTCGCTCACCGGAATTGCGTCCCGGTAGCAGCGCCGAATTGTTGAAGACATGGCGAACGTCGTCGGGAAACAGCCTCAGCCATTGCCGCGCATTGGCACGCCAGATGCCCGATCATTCGCTTCGTAAGAATTTGCGTCCTAAAGTTCGAGCCGGTCGCGGTGGCTCTTCGTGGTTGTGGCCAACAGCGGCGGCTTCCGCACTGGCGATGTTGGTTTTTCTGGCAGCGCGGTCTGGCGTAGTGCCGCATACGCTGCGTTTGTCGTCCAATCCTGTCGAGGTTTCGAATTCGAAGCAGAGTGAGACACAAAAAGTTGCCGAAGCCAGAAACAACAGCGGGCCGCAAGCCTTGCCGCCGGTCGATGCGGATGGTGTGATTCATCTGGAATCCGGAACCTCTTATCTGGCCGAGCGACGCGATTTTCCGGGCACGCTGCGAATCGAGTGTGCCGCTGCGCCGCCCGCTGAGATTGTTGTTCCTATCGGGGCACAGTGGGTGTTGCAGGCTCGTACACTGGAAATGCATGGCATCACGGTGGCACAGCAATCGAGTTCGACTGCCGAGTCGGAATCCGCTAGTCCACCGAAACTGTCGAATCTGGTCGCCGTTCAGAGCGCCGGGTTAACGATTGATGGCTGCGTGATTCAGTCACCGGCCGTGGCAGACAATTTCGTCGGTCTTGCCTGGCATCGGCTGTCGGGAACAGAGGGCAGTGTCACCATGCGAAACAGCGTATTTGCTGGTGGCGGTTATGCGGTGTCTTTCAATCATCCTCCGCGACGCTGCGAACTGAACAATGTGTTGCTGGCAAATCGTGGCAGCGGCCTGCTGTGTGAATTCAAACAGGGTGATCTTGATTCATGGGACCTATTCCTGACCAACGTCACTCAACGATTCGGTTTCAGTGTTGTTGATGCGATCGTTCACGGCAGCGGGATCGCTCGTTTGAATCTGAACATGACGGCTACGGAATGCGTATTTTCTCCACAGATGGCCATTGTGCGTTTGCAGGCTCCTGCAGCATGGAGACCGGAGATGATGCAGGTCAAGGTTTGCGGCGGTGAAACCGGCAATCCAGCAGTGGTGCCACCATCTGTTGCATCGGCTGTGTACATTGACCAAACACTGGGACACCCCGTGAGTTTGCCTGAAGCTCAATTGAGGAATGACGGTGTTCTGCTGGCGGATTTAGTCTTCGATGAAACAAAGTCCGTTGCCGGGACGACCGATTCTGGTGCGACAGGGCAGACATCACCGTGGATCAATTCGTCCCTCGTTGATTTTGAGGGTCCGAAGCTAACCACGATGATGCCTGGAGTTATTGTGGCGAGGCTGCCGAAGATGCAATGATGACACGTCGCCGTCACCGGGCGATCAAGACAACAGGCCGACACGTGCAAGTAGTCGAGCGCCAGCATTTGTTTTACCAGAGATATCACCTCGCCGAAGGATTCCGACCTGGGACAGGTCGGACTACGTAGGCAGATCTGTCCTCAGATCTGCATCCCTCAGCATGGATGATGGCAATCTGCCGGCCTGAGGGTCAGACTGATCGATTGTAATTCTTTTCCTGCCGATCGCTTTACGATCAGGGCTCAGATCGTAGTCGAAATGCAGCCTCGAGCATTTGGCCAGCCCATGCGGCTGCGATGTCGGTATTCGGCCTGGAGCATGTCGTTGACAAGTTCCAATGAGACTGATCGTAGATCAATATTGGCCTGAATGAGAGCGTCATACACTGCTCGGCCAGCGTCGGATTCAAGGAGTTGCTGTTCGAGCTGCAGGTTGCTGATAGACATGAGTTAATTCCTTTCATGGGCATGTCAGCAGGGAGGATGTTCAGAAGGGTTGAAGGTTTCTGCGATTCTCAGAATGCAGTGAACCTGTCAAAGACCGTGTCAGCGTCGTTCAAAGGGTGCCGTTCGCGTGGGGCCTCGTCCTGAAGATGAATTCAGGAAACGATCATTGTTTGAGCCTTGTGTCGCGTTCTGGCTGATTGAACGATGTTGATACCATTGCTAATGGCATCCTCCGTGCCAGAGAGTCGTCACATTCCGCGGATTTCATCTGCCAACCTGTAAACCTTTGCCACTCTTCGCTTCTCGCTAAAGTAGGCACCAGCAATCTTCACCGACAGGCACGCCCGTCACCGGGCACGGCGTGTTCACGGTGATGCCACCTGTCCTCAGAATGACGACTTCTGAAGGCGAAGTGGCAAACGGCGTGCTCCCGCCTGCTGCCCGATGAGAGTCTATGTGGAATAATCTGATTGCAGAAAATACAAAGACTTTGACGCCTTGCATCAATTGGAGGCATTCTTTGTAACTTACGCCGCCGACTGTCGAGCGTCCTCGGTCTCCGTTGTGTTCTTGTCGCCGTGATCAGACTGGCTTGCCGCCGAGATATTGCCTGCGGTCGCCAGCCGATCGAATTCCGCCTCGTCGAATCCTGACGAAGACGTTGCCATGACCCCGAATCCGCCTCCAAGCAACATTACGCCTGTCAGGACGCACACGGCAACCAAAGGCATTGCAAAGTCTTTGCTGATATCGTGCATTTCAACGACTCGCAGGCCTACGCCCAGGATCACTACAACACCAAACGAAGTACAACACAGGCCGACAGCAAATCGCAGGGGTTGAAACTGCTTGATTGTCTTTGGTGTGTCATGCGTCGAGTCTGTGCCGTCTTGTGAAACGCCCATCGGAAACTGTTCCATTTCCAGTATGGCGGTAGTAGATTGCAAACCCGGCTTATTGCGGTTTTCATCGACGGATGAATTGCTGATTGCTGAAGTGTTCTTAACAATGTCGTTCATCGCTGATCTCCTTGTGAATGCCTGCCAAAATCTGCAGACTTCGAGATTGACAACGCAACTACCATCAGGATGGATCAAGAATCTCGGTTCCTGTTTCTTTGATTTGTCGTAAAGCATTTCTGGTTCAGCAGTTACCTGGGTGGACATCAGCCGCACGCGCTTGCTTCGGGCCTTCCCTCGTTCAAATTCGCTGGTGAAATTAAACCTGTAGCTACCGCCGTTGACTCAGGATCTGAGAAGGTCGAACTACAACGATTGCGTAGAGAATTCTTGTTTGACACTGCCGAGCGTCATCTTGACTTGTTGCTCGACCATGGTGCGATACTTGCCCCCAAGATCCATCAGTTCCTGATGCGTACCGGTTTGCAGAATCTGTCCGTTTTCAACGACGACGATCAAGTCCGCACCTGCGATTGTGCTTAGCCGATGTGCGATCACAAAACATGTACGACCTTTCATCAATCGTCCCAGACTCTGCTGAATCAACTGCTCGCTTTCCGTATCGAGGTTACTGGTAGCTTCGTCCAGAACCAGTAGTTTCGGGTCTGCCAGCACGGCCCGCGCTATGGCCAGTCGTTGCCTCTGTCCGCCACTTAGACGGACGCCACGTTCGCCAATCACGGAATTGATACCGTTCGGTAGACGGTCGATAAACTCGAGAGCGTTAGCGACTTCCGCCGCATTACGGATTTCTTCGGGCGTCGCCTGCTTGCGTGAGTACGCGATGTTCTGGGCGATAGTGCCGTCGAAAAGAAAGACGTCCTGTTCGACGACGCCCAGCAGCGCGCGGAAGGTTTCGACGTCGTAGGCTTTCAGATCGTTGCCGTCGAGAGTGACTCGGCCGGACGTTGGATCGTAAAATCTCGCCACTAAATTGCAGAGCGTCGTTTTCCCGGCACCGCTCGGACCGACCAGCGCGACTGTCTGACCAGCACGGACCTTCAACCGCACGTTGCTGAGCGCTGCCGTTTCAGTGCCGGGATACAGGAAAGTAACGTCTTCGAACGCCATGTCTCCGCGAACGTTGCTTTTGGTGACTCGAATGCTGTCCGGTGTTGACAACATTTCGCGTGGCTCCCCCAGCAGGTCGAGGATGCGATCCAGACCGCTGAGACTGTTCTGAAATTGCGTAGCACTTGTTGCCAACGAGGCAAGAGGTTCCAGAAGCATCAGCAGGTAAACCAGAAACATCATCAGGTCACCCACGGAAATGTGCCCGCTGATGACACGCATTCCGCCGTAGAACAATAAGCCAGCGCTGGCGACGGGAATCAATATTTCCCAGACCATTTCGACGATGCGCATCCACCACCAGGCGTACAACTCCTGCCGCGCCATCAAGTTGTTCTCTTCAGAAAATCTGACCGCCTCGCGTTTTTGTCGACTGAACGCGCGAACAATGCGCATGCCAGCAAAGGTTTCCGCCGCGCCAGCGTCGATGGATTCTCGTTGTTTACGAATGGCTCGAAACTGCGGGCGGATGCTGTTGATCCAGGCTCGGTGCGTAATGAAGACTGTCGGCAGCAGCGCCAAGGCGCCGAGCAAAAGTGTCCAGTCGACCCACGCAAGGATGGCCATGCTGCCGATCAATTGAATCACAGCGCGCCAGGGATTGTAGAGCATTCCAAAGACAAGTTCGCCCACGCTGCCGCCGTCTTCGCGCAGAACCGATGCGACTCCACCGGATCGCAGTTCGTGAACACGATGTAGTGGCAGTCTGACGGCGTGATCAAAAACGCGACGTCGAACAGCCAATTGAATCTGCTTTGAGATCTTCGTCGCATACCATCGCCCCAGAACGTGAATCACAATCTTGATCAGCGACACGATCGCAACAAATCCTACAGCGGCGGCCAAAATTCGCTTGGGTGTTGTCAGCGACGGGAACGATTGGCTAGCCCAAGTCGGTAGCGGTTTCCCATCCAGCGCATAATCGATCACAAACTTCGTGCCTGCTGGCGGCAGCAGACCCAGTACGGT
>Ga0105046_10019353_pt1 | contig 10328 bp, 12 predicted proteins | sample MAT03_FD_78385 | JGI IMG/M metagenome (GOLD analysis project Ga0105046, IMG submission 78385) | Freshwater microbial communities from Lake Fryxell liftoff mats and glacier meltwater in Antarctica - MAT-03 (megahit assembly) | ecosystem: Environmental > Aquatic > Freshwater > Ice > Liftoff... | reverse complement strand
TGCAGTCAGAATTTCTGGGCCAGAGACGGCGGGCATTCGCGGGGTGAGAATGTCGAAATACAGTGCAGTCTCTGACTGCATCCTTTGAATGTAAACAGTCGAAACGCCGCAGAACTGCGCCAATTGTACGCGCGGTCTTTCCGGAATAGAATCCGGGCGCCGACCTCAGGAATGTTTGGTGCGGTCGAGAAGACTCGAACTTCCACGGGCTTTCGCCCACAACGACCTCAACGTTGCGCGTCTACCAATTCCGCCACGACCGCTAAATCGACGGGCTTCGCTCTCTCTTGAGACGGTCGCCCGGGGGGGGGTAGGAGCGGGCCCTTAGCAAAGGGGTCCAAGAGGGGCAACCGCGTTTCGCCCGACACGGCTTGCGGTTGTTTGCGTTATCCCGGTTTCCAGCCGATCTCGGCGACCTTGGCCGAGCGCGGGACGTCGGTCACCGCTTCGTTGATCGTGACGCTTTCGCCGGGGGCCAGTTCGGACTTGGGCGAGCGCACCTCCCAAGTATAAACGATCCGCTCGCGCCCATCGCGCAGCACGATCAGGATCGGCGGCACGCTGTGCTTCTCGCGCCCGACGTTGGTCACGGTGCCGCTCGCCCCGAAGTAGGCCGCGCCGTTGGGAAGTGTGCGGCGGTCCTGTCGCTCGGGCGGAAATTCGAGCACCAGATCGGGCTGTGCCTCGGCAAAGGTCGGGCGAGCGATCGGCACCCAGGCGGGCATTCCCCAGATGCTCACGGCACCAATCAGGGCGGCAACCAGCAGCGCGAAGGCGATCGCTGCCGCAGTCCACAGCTTGGCCGGATTGCGGCGGGGCCGGAACGGCGGTTCGTGTGCGAAGCTCGATGGGCTGTCGTCGAACTCGCTTTCGGCAACCGGCGCGGGCGCACGCGCAGTTTCGGCGAAGGTCGGGAGTGATTCGACAGCGGGCTGCGGCGTTTCGACCTCGGCTTCGGCCTGCGCCTCGGGCTGCGGAGCGAACACGGTTCGCTGTGCGTGGATCGGAACCGCGTCAGGCTCGGTGGGTGGCTGCGGGGTGAACTGTGTGGCCTGCTCCGAGACCGGCACATCCTGGACGGTGGGAGCTTGCGGTGTGACCTGCGTGGTTTGTTCGGAGACCGGCATCGGGGCCGGTGCCGACGCTTGCGGTCTGGGCGCGACTTCCGGACCATCCTGGAACCAGCTGTGGCGGCACTTGGCGCACCGCACGGTCCGACCATCGACGCCGATCGCGCTGTCGGGCACCACATACCGGGTCGCGCAGGCAGGACAGGCGATGATCATACCGGGGGGGTTAAGCACGCGCTATCCATCGCCGACAAGGGCTTGTAGGCCCGGTAAGGTGGCGCTTGGCCTTTTTTCCACATCGATTGCTGGCTATAGCCCGGCGCGCCGCCTTACTGGTGGTTAATGGAGAGCGCTGACCCAGCCATGAGCCCCGCCGACGAGCCTTCATCGCCATGACCGAACCCGGGGGGGAAATCGTCCAGTTCGACAATGTCGGCCTGCGTTACGGGACGGGCAAGGAGGTGCTGACCGACATCTCGTTCACGCTGTTCCCGGGCAGCTTCTATTTCCTCACCGGGGCGAGCGGTGCGGGCAAGACTTCGCTGCTCAAGTTGCTGTATCTCGCCCAGCGCCCGTCGCGTGGCTTGATCCGGATGTTCGGGACCGATGCGATCACCCTGACGCGCGAACGCCTGCCCGGTTTCCGCCGCCGCCTGGGCGTGGTTTTCCAGGACTTCCGGCTGGTTCCGCACCTTTCAGCCTTCGACAATGTCGCGCTGCCGTTGCGGGTCGCCGGGGTGGAGGAGGACGACTTGCGCAAGCCGGTCGCCGACACGCTCGAATGGGTCGGCCTCGGCGATCGCAGCCATGCGCGCCCCGCCACCCTATCGGGCGGCGAGCAGCAGCGCGTGGCGATCGCCCGCGCGGTCATCACCCGGCCGGACATGCTGGTGGCCGACGAGCCGACCGGCAACGTCGATCCCGACATGGCGGTCAAACTGCTGCGCCTGTTCGAGGCGCTCAATCGGCTGGGCACGACCGTGGTGGTGGCGACTCACGACGTTCACCTGCTCAAGAAGGTGCCAGACTCGCTGATCATGCGGCTCGATCGCGGGCGGCTGTCCGATCCAACGGGGGCGCTACGCTATCCCCCGCGTCGGGCCGTGACGGGAATGACCGCAGCGTCCGCCAGATGAGTTCTCCCCCCACTCTCTCGCGGGCCATAATCACCCGGCTGCGCACCGTCAGCGATGCGATCTCGGGTGCGTCCGAGGCGCAACTGGTGCCGCAGACGCGGCTCTCAGGGCCGATCCCGTGGGTCATCGCGATCATGGTGCTGTTGACCGTGGTCGCCGCTGCCGGGGGCCTCGCCCTGACCAACCTGGCCGGGCAGGCAAGTGCCGACCTTTCGGGCGGAATTACGGTCCAGGTGGTTTCCGCATCACCAGAGGAGCGGGCGCGCCAAGCCAATGATGCGCTCGCCGCTTTACGCGAAGCACCCGGCGTCACCGCCGTACGCCTGGTCCCCGCTGCCGAAGTCGATGCACTCATCGAACCCTGGCTGGGGACGGCGAGCGACGACGCCGATGCCCTGCCGATCCCCGCGCTGATCGACGCGCGGCTCGACGGTGCGGTCAGCGAAGCGCGGCTGGCCGAACTGCGGGCGCGGCTTGCCCGGGTTGCTCCCAAGGCGCGGGTCGATGCACAGGCGGGCTGGCTCGAGCCAGTGTTCGGCGCGATCGAGGCGCTCGGCTGGCTGGCCCTGGCGCTGGTCGGGCTGCTCGCCGTGACCACCTCGGCGGCCGTGCTGCTGGCCGCGCGCACTGCGCTCAACAGTCATCGCGACACGATCGAGGTGGTCCATATGCTGGGCGGGACCGACCGCCAGATCGCGCGCATCTTCCAGCGCTCGATCGCAATCGACGCCGCCGCCGGGGGCTTGCTTGGCCTGGCCTTGGCACTGACCGTGATCCTCGCGCTAGGTCGGCGTTTTGCCGCGCTGGGTTCGGGGCTTGTCGGCGGTGCGGGACTGGGTTGGAGCGACTGGGCGCTGCTCGCCGCCGTCCCGGTTGCGGTTGTGGCGCTGGCGACGCTGACCGCGCGGCTGGCCGTGCTGCGCGCGCTCCGGCAAATACTGTGACTGCGTCAAGTCCCGTGAGCAGGACTTGATCCGCCGCGCGGCCTCGCTGCTGCTGATCGTCTGGGCGCTCGGATTTGCGTGGTTTGCGCTGATCCTGCCGCAGCCGCTTGGCGCGGGGAAAAGCGATGCGGTGATCGTTTTGACCGGCGGCGAAGGTCGAATCGACCGCGCGCTAGAGGCGCTCGACAAGGGCTGGGCCAGGCAGATGCTCGTCGCGGGGGTCGATCCAGAAGTCCGCCGCCGCGAATTTGCGGCCGAATACGAGGTGTCGGCGGCACGCATGGCCTGCTGCGTGACCCTCGAACGCGAGTCGGTCGACACTCGCTCGAACGCACTCGAGGCGGCGCGCTGGATTGCGGCGGAAAAGGCTCGCTCGGTGCGCCTGGTGACCAGTGACTGGCATATGCGGCGCGCAGCGTGGGAGCTTGAGCAGACCGCTCCCGGAACACTTATCGTGCGCGACGCGGTCCCGACCCGTCCGAAGCTGCGCATCCTGTTTCTCGAATATCACAAGCTGCTCGCGCGGCGGATCGGTGGGCTGTTTGGCTACTGAACCCGACGATGAGGCGGCGACCCCCGGCGACGTGCTCCGCAGCCTGGCGTTCTACCCGGTGTTCTACCTTGGCAGCATCCCGATCGTGCTCGCCTCGCTGGCTATGCTGCCGCTTAACCTGCGCGCGTTCCGCACGGTGGTGCGCAGTTGGTCGGCGTGGCACCGCTGGTGCGCGCGCTGGCTGCTGGGCATCAAGGTGCGGATCGTGGGCAAGCCGCCGGTCGGCGAGGCCTTCTACGCGCTCCGCCACGAGAGTTTCTTCGAGGCGATCGACCTGCCACGGCTGCTGCTCAACCCGGGGGTCTTCGCCAAGGCCGAGCTTATCCGCATCCCGTTCTGGGGCTTTGCCGGGCATCGCTTCGGTCTGATCCCGGTCGAGCGCGAGACAGGTGCCAAGGCCCTGCGCGCGATGATTGCGGCAGCACGCGGCTTTGCGGGGACGGGTCGGCCGCTGGCGATCTTCCCTGAGGGCACCCGCGTTCCCCCGGGCAGCCGACCACCGCTCCAGGCCGGGTTCGCCGGGCTTTACAAACTGCTCGGCCAGCCGGTCGTCCCGGTCGCGGTCGACAGCGGGCGGCTCTATCATCGTTGGTGGAAGAAGGCGGGCACGATCACCTACAGGTTCGGCGAACCGATCCCGACGGGCCTCAAGCGCGACGAGGCCGAGGCACGGGTGGCTGCCGCGATTCAGGCGCTGCTGCCCGAAACCTAACCGCCGTGATCGCCCCGCCCGAAATCGGGCCTGGCATCATCCTGCCCTTCTTCGATGATCGAGCGGCGAATCGCGCGGGTGCGGGTGAACAGGTCGAACAGTGCGTCGCCATCGCCCCAGCGGATAGCCCGTTGCAGCGCGGTGAGGTCCTCGCTGAAGCGCTGGAGCATCTCGAGCACCGCATCCTTGTTGGCGAGAAACACATCGCGCCACATCGTCGGGTCGGAAGCCGCGATGCGGGTGAAATCGCGGAATCCGCCCGCCGAATACTTGATGACCTCGCCCTGGGTCACGCCTTCGAGATCGGAGGCGGTGCCGACGATAGTGTAGGCGATCAGGTGCGGCAGGTGGCTGGTGACCGCGAGGACCAGATCATGATGGCCCGCGTCCATCGTCTCGATCCGCGCGCCCAAGGCTTCCCAGAATGCGCTCAGGCGCGCGACCTGCGCCGGGTCGGCATCTCCCGGGGGGGTGAGGATGCACCAGCGGTTGTGGAACAGGCTGGAAAAACCAGCGTCCGGCCCGCTGTGCTCGGTCCCCGCGACCGGATGCGCGGGGATGACGACGTGGCCGGGCAGCGCCTCGATGAGCGCTCTGGCGACGCCCTCCTTGGACGAGCCCACATCGGAGATGACCGCGCCGGCCGGGATTGCGGCGGCCACCTCGGCGGCGGCGGTGCCGATCGCGCCGACCGGCACGCAGAAAATCACCAGATCGGCATCGGCAACCGCCTCGGCGGCTGTCTGGCACACACGGTCGACCAGTTGGCGCGAGGCGGCGCGGGCGCGGGTGGCGGGATCAGCGTCGAAACCGCTGGTGGCGACGCCGGGCAGGTATTCGCGTACCGCCAGACCAATCGATCCTCCCAGCAAGCCGAGCCCGATCACGGCGACGCTCTGAAAGCTCATCGGGCCGCCTCGGCCAGTCTGCGCAGCGTGGCAGCAACTTCGGCCATCTGCGGCGGCGTACCGATGGTGATCCGCAATGCGTGCGGCAGCCCCTGCCCGGGGAGCCAGCGCACTGCGTATCCGATGTCGGCCAAGCCCTCTTGTGCGGCCCGAGCGGTCAGCGCGCCTTCGAACAGCACCAGCACGAAGTTGGCCTTGCTCGGCACGGCGCGCAGGCCGTGATTGCCCAGCGCGGCAATCGCCGAATTGAACGCCGCCCGCCCCTCGGCATTGGCGAGCCGCGAGGCGCAGACGAACTCTTGGTCGCCCAGCGCCGCCAGTGCCGCCGCCTGGCCGCCGACAGTGACGTTGAACGGCCCGCGAATGCGGTTCAGCACGTCGACCAGCGCCGCATCGCCGGTCGCCCAGCCGATCCGTTCACCCGCCAGCCCGTAGATCTTGGAGAATGTACGCGTGACGAGGACGTTGCGGTGCGCCGCCGCCAGCGCCAGCCCGCCGTCATCCTCGCCGCTCTCGAGATATTCGGCATAGGCCTGGTCGAGAACGAGCAGCACATCGCCGGGAAGCCCCGCGTGGAGCCGCGCGACCTCGTCCGCGTTCATCGACGTTCCGGTCGGGTTATTGGGGTTGGCAAGGAACACCACGCGGGTGCGCTCGCTGACCAGCGCCAGCAAGGCTTCCACATCGGTGCCGTAATCGGCATCCGGCGCAATCACCGGGGACGCCCCGCAGCGCCGCGCCGCGATGTCGTAGACCGCGAAGCCGTAGCGAACGAAGAGCACCTCGTCGCCAGGCCCGGCGAAACCCTGCGCGGCCAGGTTGAGCAGTTCGTCCGAGCCCGTCCCGCAGACGATCCGCGCAGGATCGATTTCGTGGCGCGCGCCCAGCGCGGCGCGCAGCGCTCGCGCATCCGGATCGGGATAGCGCGACGGTTCGCCCGCCGCCGCACGCGCCGATAACGCCGCAGCACTGGTCCCCAGCGGATTCTCGTTAGCCGAAAGCTTGATCAGCGGACGACCGTCCGCCGTTTCCGCCTTGCCCGGAACGTAAGCGTGGATGCCCTCGATCCAGGGCTTCATCTGTGGAGCAATCTGAGGAGCGTCGGGCATCGTGGGCCGCGCCTTAGCGTGTAACCGGGCGATTGACAGCCCCGCCGCTTTCCCGCCAAGCCGCGCGCGCCAATGTCTGCCGCCCCGCCCCTGTCAGCCAGCCATACGCTGGACCTCACCCAACCGCTCGAACTCGACGGAGGGCAGCGGCTCAAGGGCGTGAGGATCGCTTACGAGACAGTAGGCATGCTCAACGGCGACAAGTCCAACGCGATCCTGCTGTTTCACGCGCTGACGATGGACCAGCACGTGGTCAGCACTCACCCGCGCACCGGCAAGCCGGGTTGGTGGCGCAATTCGGTCGGACCGGGCAAGCCGGTCGACACCGACCGGTTCTTCGTGATCTGCGCCAACGTGCTGGGCGGATGCATGGGTTCGACCGGCCCGGCGAGCCCCGCAGCCGACGGCAAGCCCTATGCGATGCGCTTTCCGGTCATCACGATCCGCGACATGGTCCGCGCCCAGGTGGCGCTGCTCGACGCGCTGGGGATCGAGCGGGTCCATGCGGCGGTCGGCGGGTCGATGGGCGGAATGCTCGCGCTGAGCCTGGCCGCCAATTTCCCCGAGCGGACGAACGCGGCGCTGGTGATCGCCAGCACCGCGCGGCACTCGGCGCAGAACATCGCGTTCCACGAAGTCGGGCGGCAGGCGATCATGGCCGATCCGAAATGGAAGGGCGGCGACTATACCGGGAGCAAGGGGCCGGAAAATGGCCTCGCAGTCGCGCGGATGGCGGCGCACATCACTTACCTGTCCGAGGCCGGGCTGACCGAGAAGTTCGGGCGACGACTGCAGGACCGTCCCGACGGCACCAAGGGCACCAAGACCTTCGGCTTCGACGCCGATTTCCAGGTGGAAAGCTATCTGCGCCACCAGGGGCTGAGCTTTACAGACCGGTTCGACGCCAACAGCTACCTCTACATCACCCGCGCGATGGACTATTTCGATCTTGCCGAAGAACACGGAGGGAAGCTGGCCGAGGCGTTTGCCGGAACCAGGGCGCGGTTCTGCCTGGTGAGCTTCGACACCGACTGGCTCTATCCCACCGCCGAATCGCGGCACGTCGCCCACGCGCTCAACGCGGCGGGTGCGCCGGTGTCGTGCGTAGAGCTATCCGCGCCTTACGGTCATGACAGCTTCCTGCTCGACGTTCCCGCGCTCGACCGGGTCATCGCGGGCTTTTTGAACCAGTGAAACTTCGCCCCGACCTCGCGGTGATCGCCGCCAATGTCGCGGCCGGAGCACGCGTGCTTGATGTGGGCTGCGGAGACGGGGCGTTGATGGCGGCGCTGCGCGATGCCCGACAGGTCGATGCGCGCGGGCTTGAGATCGACGCCGGGAACGTGGCTTCGTGCGTCGGCCGCGGCCTCTCGGTGATGCAGGGCGATGCCGACACCGATCTGGGCGACTATCCCGATGGCGCGTTCGACTATGCGATCCTCAGCCAGACGCTTCAGACCACCAAGCGTCCCGACATCGTCCTGGAGGAATTGCTGCGGATCGGGCGCAAGGCGTTTGTCAGCTTTCCCAACTTCGCGCACTGGCGGGTGCGGCTCAGCCTGTTGTGGGGCGGGCGGATGCCGGTGACGCGGCTGCTGCCGGTCGCCTGGTATGCCACCGAGAACATCCACCACGTCACGATCGACGATTTCCGCGCGCTGGTGGGCGAGCGCGGGGTCAAGGTCGAGCAGGCGTGGTTCCTCAGCGGCGACGCCTCGATCAGCGCTGCGGCGGCCAACTTCCGCGCCGAACACGCGGTGTTCCTGCTGTCGCGCAGGTGACGGTCAGCGTGGGGCAAGGTGGCGGTTGGCACAGGCCCGGAATGCGAAGCTTGTTCACGACCTTGGCAATGCTTTTCGCGCTGGTCGCAAGCCCGGCCTTCGCGCAAGTCACGCTGGCGTTTCACAGCTTCAACGGCTCGTTGTTCGTCGGACGCTATCCGCACACCTTTATCGTGCTGGCGGGGAGCCTCGCCGATGGCACGCCGGTCAACGAGAATTATGGCTACACCGCCAAAAGCGCCGGCCCGGCGGTTCTGGCGGGTCCGGTCGAGCATGCGATGCTGACCGAAAAGCCCAAATACCTTACAACCACCAACAGACACTTCGCCGTGCCGATCAGCGACGCCCAGTATCGCCGGATAATGGATGAGGTGGCCAGATGGCGCGACGAGCGCGGCAAGGCCTACCGTCTGGACGAAAACAACTGCGTCCACTTCGTCGGACGCATGGCCGAGCTGGCAGGGCTGAAGGTGGACTATCCCAAAAGCCTGATTCGCAAGCCCAAGGCCTGGCTGAACCGGGTGACGGGGCTCAACCCGCAGCTCGGAGCGAAAATGATCAGATAGCCATCGCTTCCTTTTCATAGGCCTCGGCTTCGGCTCCGATCAGGATATCGGCGAGCATCCAGTAGGCCTCGCCCCATGCGGCGAGCACCGCGTCGGTCGCGACTTCAGCGCCCAGAACGTCGTGGATCGCTGGCAGCAGGGCTTCGGCTACATAGGGATAATGCTCGGGCTTGACTCCAACTTCGACATGGCGCGCGACCATGCGCTGAACCGCCGGGCCGAGGTTCTGGAGCTTGTCGATGTTCTTCGCGTAGGCAAGGATCGCCGCAGCCAGCCGGCGCGGTTGCTCGCCGCTCTCTTGCGCGGCTTGGTCGAACATCTCCTTCACCTCCGCATTGCGGAACAGGCGAACGTACATGGCCGTCGTGATTTCCACGCCGTGCTTCTCCAGCGCGGGGGCGCTAGATTTGACGATTTCCATGGCAGAGGCAGAGGCGACACGCATCGAAGATACTCCCGTTTAATGTGGTATAATAAATACCAGTATCTTTGATGCTTGAATTTGCCAAGCGCATTTTTCACATAGCCTTGGATGCAACTGACCCAGCACACCGACTTTGGCTTGCGCCTCCTGATCGTCCTCGCCCGGCGCGCGAGCGGATCGATCGCGTTGCCGACTTTCGCCGCTGAGCAGGGGCTGTCCTACAACCACGTCGCCAAAGTGGCGCAGGGCCTGGTCCGGGCAGGGTTCATCAGCAGCCAGCGCGGACGCAATGGCGGGGTCACGCTAGCCCGTGCACCTGCCGAGCTGACGGTCGGCGAAGTCGTCCGGGCGCTTGAGCCGGGGATGCGGCTGGCCGATTGCGGCCGCTGCGGCTTACGCTTCGATTGTGCAACCAGCGGTGTGCTGAGCGAAGCCCTCGCCGCGTTTATCGCGGTGCTGGACCGGACCACGCTGGAAGACGCAGCGCGCCGGGTTCCGACCGGGTTTGCAGCCCCTTCCACCGGGTCTCCCGAGGAAGCAACCGCGGTTAACCACTAAGCGCGCGCGACCGGCATCTGCTGGCTGGCGCAGTGGAAGCCGCCGCCTCCCGCCAGCACCGCGTCGGCCATAAGACCCACGGTGTCGCGATCCGGGAACAGCGCGGCGATAGCGGCGACTCCGGCTTCATCGTGCGGCGAGCCGAACACGGGCACCACCACCAGCTTCGTGGTGATGACGAAGTTCAAATAACTGGCGGGCTGGACCACGCCGTTCACCTCGATCCGCCCCGGCGAAGGCACTTCGGCAACCTCAACCCCGAACGCCCGCGCGCGGGTTGCGCCGTCGGCATAGATCGCCGCGTTGGGATCGTCCGCGCCGGTAGCGACCGGGAGCGCCAGCCGGTTCGGCCCGATGAACCGCGCGAGATTGTCGACGTGGCCGTCGGTGTGGTCGTTGACCAGCCCTTCGCCCAGCCACAAGACCCGGTCAAAGCCGAGGTCGGCGGCTAGTCGCTCCTCGATCTCGCCGCGCTTCAACTGCGGATTGCGGTTGGGGTTGAGCAGGCACTGTTCGGTGGTAACGACCAGCCCGGTCCCGTCGCTGTCGATCGCCCCGCCTTCCAGG
>Ga0105046_10019350_pt1 | contig 10329 bp, 4 predicted proteins | sample MAT03_FD_78385 | JGI IMG/M metagenome (GOLD analysis project Ga0105046, IMG submission 78385) | Freshwater microbial communities from Lake Fryxell liftoff mats and glacier meltwater in Antarctica - MAT-03 (megahit assembly) | ecosystem: Environmental > Aquatic > Freshwater > Ice > Liftoff... | reverse complement strand
GACTGGATGTGGAGGCCTTGCGCACAGCGCTCGACCGCGTTGTGGCTCGCCACGAAGCATTGCGGACCACGTTCTCGGTGCACGATGGTCAGCCGGTCCAGGTCTTTGCCCAAGAAGACATCGGCTTTGCCCTGGCACACATCGACCTGGGCGACCTGTCCGCACACGAACAGGCCGCAGTGGTCGAAGCGCGCAACGTGCTCGAAGCCAGGCAGCCGTTCGATCTGAAAAACGGTCCGCTGGCTCGCGGTCAACTGATCCGACTGGCCGCGGACGAGCACGTATTGCTCATGACCTTGCACCATATCGTCTTCGATGGATGGTCCATCGGCATTCTGGTGAAGGAACTGTCCACCTTGTACGGGGCCTTCAGCCAAGGCCAGTCCGATCCGCTACCGCTGCTGCCCATCCAGTACGCCGACTACGCGGCTTGGCAGCGCCAGTGGCTGCAAGGCGAAGCGCTGCAGGCGCAGCTCGGGTTCTGGCGCCAGCACCTCGAAGGCGCGCCGGCGCTGCTCGAGCTTCCGCTTGATCGGCCGCGACCGCTTGTACAGAGCTTCGTCGGCTCCAGGCACGAGTTCGTGTTCGCCGAGGATCTGGCATCGGGCCTGCGCGACCTGGCGCAACGCAACGGGTGCACGTTGTTCATGGTGTTGATGGCCGCATGGGCGGTCCTGCTGGCCCGATTGAGCGGGCAGACCGACGTGGTCATCGGCACGCCGATCGCCAATCGCCAGCGTGCACAGCTCGAGCCACTAGTCGGCTTCTTCGTCAACACCCTGGCCTTGCGCATGTCGGTGGAAAGCAGATCCAGCGTGCTCGACCTGCTACAACAGGTCAAGGCGACAACCCTGGCTGCATTGAGCAATCAGGACGTGCCGTTCGAGCAGGTCGTCGAGGCTGTGCAGCCGGCGCGCAGCCCGGGCCACAGCCCCATCTTCCAGACGATGCTTGCGTTCAACAACACGCCCGATGGAGGAACCCTGCAGTTGCAGGACGTGGTGTTGGAGCCATTCGCAACGCCACGCACATCGACGCTGTTCGATGTCACCTTGCAGCTGCACGATTCCGGAACCGTCGTTGCAGGCGCGCTCGAGTACGCCGTGGAGTTGTTCGATGCGGCAACGATGCGGCGGGTGGCAGGCATGCTCGAGAACCTTCTGCGGGCGATGGCGGCCGACGAGCGGAAAACGGTCGGTGCATTGCCGATACTCGGCAACGAGGAGCGCCAGACGATCCTCGACGACTTCAACGACACGGCGGCCGATTACCCTCGCGACGCCTTGATTCACGAGATCTTCGAGGAAAATGCCCATAGGCAGCCAGATGCGACCGCGGTCCGCTTCGCGGGCGGATCGCTGAGCTATGGCGAACTGAACAACCGCGCGAACCGCGTCGCCAATTACCTCCTGGCGTCGGGGCTGAAGCCGGAAGATCGCGTAGCGACCTACCTGCAGCGCGGTCCCTACCTGGTCGTTGCCCAGTTGGGCATCCTGAAGGCTGGTGGCGCTTACGTGCCCTTGAATCCCACTGATCCGCAAGAGCGCCTGTCCCTGGTGTTGAACGATGTCGCCCCGGTCGCTGTGCTCACGGAAGCGGCGTTGGCGAGTGGCCTGCCGGCGATACGGTCGGACATCGTGCCGATGGACAGCGAGAGCGTGCAATCAAGGTTTGCTGCGCAGTCGGAACGGGATCCGGTGGCACGTGCGCGCGGGGCCGCCGCGACGAGCCTGGCCAACGTGATCTACACCTCGGGTTCCACCGGCGCACCGAAAGGGGTCATGGTCGAGCATCGCGGCGTCATCCGGTTGGCAATGGACCGCGGGTGCCGGCTGGAGCCGGACGACTGCATGGCGTTCCTGTCGAATCCAGCATTCGATGCGTCGACGTGGGAACTGTGGAGCGCGCTGCTCAACGGGGCGAGCCTGCTCGTCGTCGAGCCGGATGCCATGCTGGACACGACGCGGTTGGGTCGGGTACTCGTCGACGGCAATGCCACTGTGATGTTTCTGCCCACGGGTTTGTTCAACGCGCACGCCAGCCTGCTCGGCGCGGCCTTCGCCCGCTTGCGGTACCTGCTGGTGGGCGGCGACGCCCTCGATCCCGCAAGCATGCGGCGGCTGGTATCCGGCCCGCAGCGCCCCCGGTTCGTGCTCAACGCCTATGGGCCGACGGAATCGACGGTAATCGCCTGCACGCACGTCATCGAGGCCATCGATGACGCCGCGCGGTCCGTTCCCATAGGGCGTCCAATCGCGAATACCCAGGTTTACTTGCTCGACGCCAATGGCGAACCGGTGCCGCTGGGTGTCACCGGCGAGATATACATCGGTGGCGACGGCGTCGCTCGCGGCTATCTCAATCGACCGGAATTGACCGTTGAGCGTTTCGTGGCTGACCCGTTCGCCGGTGTCCCCGGCGCGAGGATGTACAGGACCGGCGACCTCGGTCGTTGGTTGCCGGGCGGCTCGATCGACTTCGTTGGGCGAAACGACTTCCAAGTGAAGATCCGCGGATTCCGCGTCGAGCTTGGCGAAGTAGAAGCGCAGTTGTCGGCATGCGCCGATGCCCGCGATGCAATCGTGGTCGCGCGGGAGGACGTACCCGGCGACAAGCGGTTGGTGGCTTACCTGGTGCCGGAGGATGGCCGTGAACTCTCCATCCCGGCCATCCGTGCCGACATGGCAACGCGCCTGCCGGAATACATGCTGCCGGCTGCCTACGTGATCGTGCCGGCGCTGCCGCTGAGCGCGACCGGCAAACTGGACCGCAAGGCACTGCCAACTCCCGAGTACACGGCGGCCGCGAGCCGCGAGCACGTGCCCGCACGTGGCGTGGTCGAAGAGACGATCGCCGGCATCTGGCAGGATCTGCTCGGAGTCGAACGCGTCGGTCGCAACGATCAGTTCTTCGAGCTCGGAGGTCACTCGCTGCTGCTCGTGTCGATGATCGAGCGCTTGCGCGCAGAAGGCCTCGGGGTCGATGCCAAGACCGTCTTCATGGCGCCGGTGCTCGCTGATCTGGCTACGGCCATTGCCGCGCGCGTAGGGCAGGCAGACGCGATCGTCGTACCCGAGAACCTGATCCCGGATTTCTCCAAGGGCTCTGACCAGCAAGGCGACACGGAGGTCTTGTACCTATGAATCTTGAAGAGATCTTCGCCTTCTTCGGCGCCAACGGCATCCGCGCGAGCGTGCAGCATGGTGAGCTTGCGCTGCAGGCTCCCAAAGGTGCGATCGATGCGCGGATGGCGACGTTGCTGAAGGCCAGCAAGGCGGACATCATCGCCGCCATCGAGAGCGGGCGGGGACCGGCGACCAAGGCGGAAGGCAACACCGCGCTGGGCGCGACGCCGCGCATCACGCCGGTCATGCTGCCGCTGGTGTCGTTGAGCCAGGAAGAGATCGACAACCTCGTGGCGACGGTGCCTCGCGGTGCGCTGAACACCCAGGACATCTATCCGCTGGCCGCGTTGCAGGAGGGCATTCTCTTCCACCATTTGCTCGCCACCGAGGGTGATCCCTACCTGCTGCGTTCGATCCTCACCTTCGACAGTCGGCAGCGGCTGGATGCGCTGGTGTGCGCCTTGCAGGCGGTCATCGACCGGCACGACATCCTGCGCACGTCGATCCACTGGGAGGGCTTGTCGCGCTCCGTGCAGGTCGTGCAGCGACACGCGCGACTTCCGGTCTTCGAGCTGAAACTCGACGTGGGAGACGCCTTGGCCGACCTGCTGGCACGGACCGATCCGTTCCGCGTGAAACTGGATCTGCATAGGGCGCCGCTCCTTGCCGCCTACGTGGGGGAAGACCGCGCGACCGGCGAGTGGCGGATGGTCCTGCTCGCCCATCACCTGGTCTGCGACCACGTGACCCTCGAACTGATCATGGGGGAAGTGGAGCTGTTGCTGCAGGGGCGCAGTGACGAGCTGTCGGTCCAGAAGCCGTTCCGCCAGTTCGTGGCGCAGGTCGGGGCAACGCCCGAGGCCGGGCACGAAGCTTATTTCAGAGAACAGTTGGGCGACATCGACGAGCCGACGGCGCCGTTCGGCGTCCTGGACGTGATCGGAAGTGGTCGCGCGTTGGACGAAGACACCGTCACGCTGCCCGCGAGCCTGTCGCAGCGGCTCAGGGCCAGTGCTCGACGCCTAGGACTGAGCCCAGCTGTGCTGTTCCATGTCGCCTGGGCCCAAGTGCTCGGCAAGTGTACTGGCCGCACGGACGTGGTGTTCGGCACGGTTCTGTCCGGGCGCCTGCAAGGCTTGGATCGTGCCGACCGGATGATGGGACTGTTCATCAATACGCTTCCGCTGCGGATCAACGTCGCAGGAGGCGTGCTCGAGGTGGTGCGGGACAGTTACCGGCGCATGACCGCGCTGCTGGTGCACGAGCAAGCGTCGCTGGCGCTGGCGCAGCGCTGCAGCGCCGTGGCCGCGCCGCTGCCGTTGTTCACGAGCCTGCTGAACTATCGGCACAGCGCCGTGCAGGGGGCCGCGACCCAGGCAACCTTCGAGGGCATTCGCGTCATCGCCACCGAGGAGCGCACCAACTACCCGTTGAACACGAACGTGGACGACCTCGGCGTCGAATTTGCCTTGAGCACGAAGTGCGTGCTGGGAATTTCCGCAACGCGGATCAATGCGTACTTCGAGACAGCGCTCGACGCGCTGGCCCATGCCTTGGTCGAATCGCCCGAACGGTCCATGGGCAGCATCAAGATACTGCCGGACTTCGAGCGCCAGCGCCTGCTGGTCCAATTCAATGCGACTGCGGCCGACTTCCCGCACGACGCACTGATCCACGAGCAGTTCGAAGCGCAGGTCGGTGCGAATCCCGACGCCATCGCCGTGGTGCACAGCGATGCCACGCTGAGCTACGCGCAATTGAACCGCCACGCGAACCAGCTTGCCCGCCACCTAAGGGCAGCCGGTGTCGGACCGGACGTCCCGGTCGCCTTGTGCCTCGAGCGTTCGCTGGAAATGGTGGTCGCCATGGTGGCCATCAACAAGGCCGGCGGTGCCTATGTGCCGATCGATCCGGAGTACCCGCGCGACCGCACGGCCTACATGTTGGCGAATTCGGGCGCCCGCCTGCTGTTGAAGCAACGTCGCCTGCTCGTGGGCGAAGCCTTCGAGGGCGTCGAGCTGCTCGACCTAGACGACGAATCGACGCGCACGCGGCTGGCGGCACTTCCCGGCGAGGATGTCGGCCGCGGCTCCACGGGCATCACGTCCACCCGACTGAGCTACATCATCTACACCTCCGGCTCCACCGGTCGGCCGAAGGGCGTGATGATCGAACATCGGGCGCTGGTGAACCGCATCCACTGGATGCAGAAACAGTATCGGCTCACGCCCGACGATTGCGTCCTGCAGAAGACGCCCTACAGCTTCGATGTCTCCGTTTGGGAGTTCTGGTGGACGCTGGTCCAAGGTGCAAGGCTGGTGATGGCAGCTCCGGGCGGTCATCGCGATCCGGCGTACTTGCAGCACGCGATCCAGTCGCATGGCATCACCACCTTGCACTTCGTCCCGTCCATGCTCGCCAGCATGCTCGCCAGCATCCGCTGGGAGACGTGCACGTCGGTCCGGCAGGTTTTCTGCAGCGGCGAAGCGCTCGACTTGCGCCTAGTGGAAGAGTACTGGAAGACCGGCACCCGCGCCGCGCTCCACAACCTGTACGGACCCACCGAGGCCGCGATTGACGTGACCAGATGGGATTGCCGCGGCCATGGATCCGTCGAGTCCATCCCGATCGGCAAGCCGATCGACAACATCCAGCTCTACGTCCTCGATCCATCGGGATGCCCCACGCCGCTCGGCGTAGCCGGCGAACTCCACATCGGCGGCGTCGGCCTTGCGCGCGGCTACATCAACAATCCGGACCTGACCGATAGTCGGTTCGTCACCATTTCGCTACCCGACGTGTCCACGCAGACGCAGCGCCTGTATCGAACCGGCGACCTCGCGCGCTGGACCGCAGACGGGCAGGTCGAATACATCGGCCGCATCGACAATCAGGTGAAGTTGAACGGCCTGCGGATCGAACTGGGAGAAATTGAAAGCCAGTTGACGACCTGCGAGCACATCCGTGAAGCCGTCGTGCTGGCAGTGAGCCTCGGCAAGGATGCCAGCGAGAAGCAGCTTGTCGCCTATGTGGTGCGGGCCGCGCACGCCGGTGCGGCCGCCGGCGAGCCGGGGCTGGCGGGCGCAAGTGCGCGCAAGGCGATCTATCGCGAATATCTAGCGGAAAGACTGCCGGGCTACATGGTTCCGACGATCTTCGTCGAGCTGGATCGCCTGCCGACGACGCTCAATGGCAAGCTGGACAGGAGCACGCTTCCCCTCCCTTCCGAGGTCGATGTCCAGCGCAAGGAATACGTCGCGCCCCGCAATCACGGGGAAGCGGTTCTGTGCCGGATCTGGCAGGGCGTGTTGGGCCTGGACCGCATCGGCGTGCACGACAACTATTTCGAGCTCGGCGGAAACTCCCTGCGTACAGTGCAGATCGTTTCGGCGGCGAGCCGGGACGGCGTGCAGATCACCGTCGGACAGATCTTCAAGAATCCGACGATTGCCAGGCTCGCGGAGATTGCCGGAACGCAATCGTTGCGCTCGCCAGCTTCCGTCACCGCCGCGGTAATCGATCAAACATACGGCATTAATGACGCGGGCGACGTGCAGATCGCCGAGTTTGCCGTCGAGGGCCAATTCACCGAGACGCACCTGCGCCAGGTGGTGAAAGGGTTGTTCAACACGTTCCCGCAGCTCGGGGGGCGCTTGCAGGAGGTGGGTGTGGACACGCCGTTGCGCTACCGGCCGTTGGATCGGAACCTCATGAGGGAAATTCTTGGCGGACCGTCGCGACCCGGGGAGGTTGCAACCGGTGCCGATGTCAGCCACGATACATGGATGGCTAGGGTTGGAGGCGAAATCCTCTCGGGACAGGGATCTGCCTTCAGGACGACCCTCCTGCCGGGACATGGCGCCGCCAAACGGCTCGTGCTCGTCGCACATCCGGCCATGTTGGGCGCCTCGCAATGGGACGACGTCCTAGCCGAGGCGATCTCGCTATCTAAGGCGATCCAGTCCCGGGTCGGACATTCGGAAGTTCCCGCCATGGCCGACGTGGCCGGACCGGCAAGGAGCGCGACATGACGGCTCGTGGAATCCATTTGCCCACGGTGGTGGAGCTCAACGATTCGCCCGCCGGGCTCACGATTTTCTGCGTCCATCCCGCAGGAGGTGGTTTGCGGCCGTACGAGGCACTGGCGAGCAGGCTGGCGGATGTCGCGAAGGTGGTCGGACTGGAAGATCCCTCGATCCACGATGACGAGCCGTTCTCCAGTCTCCCGGAGCTGGCCGCCTACCACGTCGACGTGATCCGCGCGCTGCAGCCCGTCGGTCCCTACGTGTTGTTCGGTTCGTGCTCAGGTGGACCGATCAGCTACGAGATCGCGTGCCAGCTGCAGCTGGAAGGCAACGTGGTCGCCAAGGTCGTCATGTTCGGGTCGCATGACCTGATCGGATTCGACCCCGCGGAGACCCAGCGCTTCCAGTTCCTGGCTGGCTACCTGGCCGCGCGCTACGACGTGAACCTGGAACGGCTGGACTGGCGATCGTTCGAATGCATGGACCGTGAGGTCGTCTGCTCGGCGATTGTGGCCGAGCTGGCCGCAACGGGGATCATTCCGCCGGCAATGGAAACGGAGTGGATACGCAAGGGGCTCGATTCGCTCTGCCGGACCCGGGCGGCTACGAAGACCTATATCGCACCGAGATCGGCGCTCGACATCGATCTGTACAAGCAGCCCCGCTCGCAGGAACAACTTGCGCATGGCCGGAAGGACTGGTGCGAGTGGGAAGGCCTGACATCCGGTCGCCTGCAGGTGATCGAACACGGCGAGCGTCTCGGCACGGCCGACAACATCCTGGCAGAAGCCTTCGTGGACGAAACAGTGAAGCAACTGAAGCAGCTGAGCTTGCGCGACTGGATGTCCGCAGGCGTTGCGGCGACACGAACAACATCGATCAACCAACTGGAACAATCACCTTGAACTTTGAAGAGTTGTTCAGCGAAGCGGGGCGAAACGCCAGCTCGCAGGTATCCGCCCGGCGCGCCAGCGGTGAAGATTGCACGGTCACCTTCGAGGCCCTGCTCGGCGATGTCGACACGCTGGCGGGTCGGTTGACTGCTGCGGGCCTGGCGAAAGGCATGCAGATCGGGGTGCAGGCCTCGAACTGCTACGAGTACGTGCTGTGGGATCTCGCCGCCATCCGCATCGGCGCGGTCATCCACGCCGTGCCCGAGGAACTGCTTGCGGAGAAAATCCTCGCCATTGCGCAATCGCAGCCGATAGCGCTGTGGGCCTATGAGAAGGCAGAGAACTTCTCAACGATCGCGAACAAGGTCGACCTTGTCGATTCGCTGGCGGATGCTCCGTTGCCGGTCGACCGCAGCGCGGCTCCGCTGGCGGACGCGGACCTGCATACGCGCGTGTATTCGTCAGGCAGCTCGGGCTATCTGAAAGGCCTCGACATCAGCCGCCGTGGCACGGAGTTGCTGGTCGCCGACTTCATCGCCGACTTCGAGCTCGGCCCCGCCGATTCGCACCTCATCTTCCTGCCGCTGTCGAACTACCAGCAGCGGTTGTCCGTCTACGGCTGCCTGTGGTCGGGTGCCAGCTTCCGCGTGGCGAAGCACACGAGCGTCTTCCAGGACCTCGGCCGCTATAAGCCGAGTTTCATCATTGCACCGCCGGCCATCTACGAGAACATCCACAACCTGTTCGGCCGGGCCAGCGACGCGAAGGAAAAGTACGCCGGATTCCTGGGCGGTAACATCCGTTTCATGATCACCGGCATGGCACCCATCCGCTATGACGTCCTCAAGTCGTTCAACGACCACGGCTTCCCGCTACTCGAAGCCTACGGCGTGACCGAGACCGGGATGATCGCGTGGAACACAATGCGCAAGCAGCGCGCAGGTTCGGTCGGCCAGCCGATCCATCCGGAGCACGTGCAGTTCACAGCCGAGTCGGAAATCGTTATCAATCGTCCATTCCCGCTCTCCAAGGGCTACTTCGACAGCGCCGAGGGCGACAGTGCCAACACATTCCTCGCCGACGGCACGATCGCAACAGGCGACATCGGTAGACTCGACGCCGACGGCTTCTTGGCCCTCGACGGGCGCAAGAAGGAAATCATCGTCACCAGTGGTGGCGCGAAGTTCCATCCAGAAGAGATGGAACGATTGTTGTCCGCCGTGGACGGCGTCAGACACGCCATCGTGGTGATGGCGAAGAACGACAGTCGTCTGGTCTCGATGCTGGTCGTTGCCGACGCGACTGATTCGGCCGTGGCTGCGAGCGTCGAAGCAGCTGTTCGCGTCATCAACGCCAGCGTGCCCGCCTACAAGAACATCCACCGGTGGGTCATCACAGCAACGCTGCCCACCATCGAGAATGGCATGTTGACCCGCAACCTCAAGTACGACCGCAAGGGCGTCTATCGCCACTTCCAAACACAGATCGAGGAACACCATGTCCATTGAAGTGATATCCGCTGACACAGCGCCGGCGGAATTGTCGGCGCTCATCGACCTGGTCCGCCAGGTCACCGTCGATCTTCCGGCTGACCGGGAAATTTCGGCGGGCAGCCGTTTCATCGAGGACATCGGCATGGAGTCGGTCAACCGACTCATGCTGATGACCTTGGTTGAACAGGAGTTCGGTATCAATCTCGAGGCGCACATGGGTGCGCTCGCAGAACATCAGACCGTCGGCGACACGGCCCACTTCCTCACCGCACTCAGGACAGGTCGCTAGTATGGTGCGTCCGAAGTTGGTGATCGACGGGCATTGCCACTTGGCGTCGAGTCATTGCATTCCACGCGACTTCTTCGTCGGCGTGGCGACCAACATCGCCGCGAAGATGCGCGCGCAGCGCGTTCCGGCCGACGTCGACAAGATCACGCGGATGTTGATCTTGCAGTACGAGGATCACCACGCCGACCGGCTCGTCGCGAAGATGGACGAGGCCGGCATCGACCGCACAGTGTTGCTGGCACCCGATTTCTCTTACGTGTTCGAGTCCGATTACACGTACGAAGACCTGGCGCGCCAGCACGCGGACGTGCGGGAGCGCCACCCGGGACGGTTTCATGTCTTCTTTGGTGTCGATCCGCGTTGGGGCAAGGCCGGCGTCGATTTCTTCGAGAAGGCGGTGGTGCAATACGGTTTCGAAGGACTCAAGCTGTATCCGCCGTGCGGGTACTCGCCCAGCGACGAATGCCTGTTTCCTGTTTACGAGATCTGTTCGGCGCGCGGTTT
>Ga0105046_10019349_pt1 | contig 10330 bp, 10 predicted proteins | sample MAT03_FD_78385 | JGI IMG/M metagenome (GOLD analysis project Ga0105046, IMG submission 78385) | Freshwater microbial communities from Lake Fryxell liftoff mats and glacier meltwater in Antarctica - MAT-03 (megahit assembly) | ecosystem: Environmental > Aquatic > Freshwater > Ice > Liftoff... | reverse complement strand
GTTCTGTTTGAACTTTCAGGCGGCCCCTGTTTAGCGGCATTTGTTAAGCGCCCGCAAGCCGGAGCAAATCAGCGCTGAAGAAAAAGTATACACAGCGCCGCCTGCGCCGCAACGTGCGCCGCAATGGCGGGTGCGCGGCATGCCGCCACGCGGCGCCGGCGGCGAAATGGCCGTTGATCGTCGTGTTGCTCCGAGCCTGGCTCGACCGGCGCGTCACTACGATGATGGTCCGAGTGGCATGACGCATGCCGCCAGCAGGGGAGTGCTCATGCACGAATGGCTGCATCGCCTGGACCAGCACTTTCCGGTGCGCTACACGGTATGGATGCTCAGCGCGGCGCTCGCGCTTTTCTTCGCGCTGTTCTATGTGATCGGCGGCACTGCGGGCCTGCCCGCACTGGTGTGCGTCTTCCTGGTCGGCCTGGGGTGGCGCGACACGCGGCAGCGGCGGCATTCGGTGCTGCGCAACTATCCCGTCATCGGACATCTGCGCTTCCTGCTCGAATTCATTCGGCCGGAGATCCGCCAGTACTTCATCGAGAGCGACCACGAGGCAGCACCGTTTTCGCGCCAGCAACGCAGCCTGGTCTACCAGCGCGCCAAGGGCGAGGGCGACAAGCGGCCCTTCGGCACGCAGTTGGACGTGGGCGCCAGCGGCTATGAGTGGATCAACCATTCGCTGGCTCCGACCCAGCTGTCCTCACATGACTTTCGTGTCGAGATCGGCAGCGCAAGCGGCAGTTGCACCCAGCCCTACAGCGCCAGCGTCTTCAATATTTCGGCGATGAGTTTTGGCGCCCTCAGCGCCAACGCCATCCTGGCGCTCAACGGCGGCGCCGCGAAAGGGCACTTTGCCCACGACACCGGCGAAGGGTCGATCAGCCAGCACCACCGGGTGCATGGTGGCGACCTCATCTGGGAGATCGGCAGCGGCTACTTCGGCTGCCGCAACGACGACGGCAGCTTCAGCGACGAACGCTTTGCCCAGAACGCGCGCGACCCGCAGGTCAAGATGATCGAGCTCAAGCTCAGCCAGGGCGCCAAGCCCGGCCACGGTGGCGTTTTGCCCGGCCCGAAGGTGACTCCCGAGATTGCCGCTGCACGCGGAGTGCCCGTGGGCGTGGACTGCGTCAGCCCTGCCAGCCACGGCGCCTTTTCCTCACCGACGGAGATGATGCATTTCATCGAGCGTCTGCGCACGCTGTCGGGCGGCAAACCCACCGGCTTCAAGCTCTGCATCGGTCACCCCTGGGAATGGTTCGCGCTGGCCAAGGCGATGCTGGAAACCGGCATCCTGCCCGATTTCATCGTCGTCGACGGCGGTGAAGGCGGCACCGGCGCGGCGCCGCTCGAGTTCACCGACCACATGGGCACGCCGCTGCAGGAAGGGCTGCTGCTGGTGCACAACACGCTGACCGGGCTGGGCCTGCGGCGGCGCATCAAGATCGGTTGTGCCGGCAAGATCGTCAGCGCATTCGATATCGCGCGCGCCATGGCGCTGGGCGCCGATTGGTGCAACTCGGCGCGTGGCTTCATGTTCGCGCTCGGCTGCCTGCAGGCGCAGACCTGCCACACTGGCGCCTGCCCCACCGGTGTGGCCACGCAAGACCCGCAACGTCAAAAAGCGCTGGTGGTGCCTGACAAAACCGAGCGCGTCTGGCGTTTTCATCAGAACACGTTGAAGGCCTTGCAAGAACTGGTGCAGGCCTGTGGTCTGGACCACCCCAACCAGGTCAATGCCTCGCACATCGTGCGCCGCGCTTCGGATCACGACGTGCGGCTGCTCGCCAATCAACTGCCCTTCGTGAAGCCGGGCGCGCTCACGGCGGCCATCGAAGGGCGTGCCGACTGGCCGCACAACATATTCAGGCTGTATTGGCCGCTGGCACAGACGGTCAGCTTCATGCCGGCCGAATGAGCGGCGCGGGGCGCAAGACTGTGCTCAGCCGGTCAGCCGGTCAACCGGGTCAACCGGTCAACCGGGTCAGCCGGTCAGCCGCTCAGGCCTTTGGAGGCGCCGTGTCGATGAAGCTCGGGCGCGACGCCAGCTTGTCGTGCAGGCGCAGCAGATTCGGATGATCACTGCGCCAGTCGATGGTCGGGAAGCGAAAGTCCAGGTAGCCCAGGGCCGTGCCCACGGCCACATCGGCGAGCGAAAAGTAGGTGCCTGAGCAGTAGGGCTTGTCGCCCAGGCCTTGCGACATCGCCTTCAGCGCAGCCGACACGCGGCTCATCTGCCGGTCCATCCAGGCCTGCGAGCGTTGCTCGGGACTGCGCCCGCCCCAGGTGGCTTCCAGTCGGGCCAGGATGCTGGCGTCCAGCAAGCCATCGGCCAGCGCCTCCCAGGTACGTACTTCGATGCGTTCACGCCCCGGCGGCGGTATCAACTTGCCCACCGGTGACAGCGTGTCGAGGTACTCGACGATGACGCGGGAATCGAAGACCGCTTCGCCACCTTCCATCACCAGACAGGGCACCTTGCCCAGCGGGTTGCTCTTCAGGATGTCATCGGTGCCCCAGACGTCCTCCAGCAGCAGCTGGAAGTCGAGCTTCTTTTCGGCCATGACGATGCGCACTTTGCGCACATAGGGGCTGGTCAGTGAACCGATGAGCTTCATGGGTGTTTTGTCACGGCGCTGGCCGCGGGATCCTGTTCCTTTTGGGGATTGCGGCCCATTCTAGCGACGGGGTCGTTGCGTCTTTGCCTTGCGGTGTCGTGCGAAGTGCACGCTTTGTGACTTGCTGGAGGCCTGTGCAGAGGAAGGCCGGTGGCGACCACCCATTGCGGGTTCGACGCTCGTTCCGCACCCGGGTGCGACGAAAGCCCGCATTGGGCAAGTCTGTATTCACTGCCGATGCTTGTCACGCGCCGGCTTCGGTAGCACACTGGTCCGGCGGTTGTTCAACCGCGTCCGTAGCCACACCCTGTCCTCAACCCCCACCCCCATGGTTTCCTCGGTTCTCCCGTGACCGGCAGTCAGGCCTGCCGGTATCTCTGTCCCATCCTCGTAAAGGAGGTTCTGATGAACTTGACGATCAGCGGCCATCACCTTGAAGTTACACCTGCTTTGAGAGAGTATGTGCTCACAAAGCTGGACCGCGTGACGCGACATTTCGACCAGGTCGTAGACGTTACCGTGCTGCTGACAGTAGAAAAGCTGAAGGAGAAGGAGCGAAGGCAGAAAGCCGAAGTGACGCTGCACGTGAAGGGCCGCGACATCTTTGTCGAGCAATCGCATGAAGACATGTATGCCGCCATCGATCAATTGATGGACAAGGCCGACCGTCAGGTCATGCGCCACAAGGACCGTGTGCAGAACCACCACCACACGTCGTTCAAGCGCGCAGCCTCCACCACCCTCTGAGCGTCGGCGAACCCGGCACGCCGCGGCCCTCCGGGGCCGTTTTGCATATTGAACCCGTTGTTGCTGCGGCGCCGCAAATTTTCGGGTGAAAGCCCGGAATCCACCTGTTTCGGGGTGCTGCCGAACGTCTTACTGTGCGGCCCCATTGCTATGATGATTGGAGCTTCCTGCCGCATGTGCCCGTCGGGCAGGGGCCGCCCGACAGTGGGCGGCCGGCTGACCCAGCCCAGAGGAATGGTCCCATGAACCGACTCGCCGCAATCCTGCCACCCGCCAACGTCCTGCTCGAGGTGGATGCCACCAGCAAGAAGCGCGTCTTCGAGCAAGCAGGCCTGCTGTTTGAAAATCAGCACGCCATTGCGCGGGGCGTGGTTACCGACAACCTGTTCGCGCGTGAACGACTGGGGTCCACCGGCCTGGGCCATGCCGTGGCCATTCCCCACGGCCGCATCAAGGGCTTGAAGAATCCGCTGGCGGCCGTCGTGCGCGTCACGCAGCCGATCGGCTTCGACGCGCCTGATGACGAGCCGGTCAAGCTGCTGATCTTCTTGCTGGTGCCTGAAGCCGCGACCCAGCGGCACCTGGAAATCTTGTCGGAAATTGCAGAAATGCTGTCGGACCGCGAGTTTCGCGAGCGCCTGAAGACCGAGCCCGACACCGCCAAGCTGCACCAGCTGATTGCCGACTGGGAACCTCTCAAGTCGGTGGCATGAAGAAGCCCTCGCGGCGGCCCGCCAGGGCCCAAAGGCACGGCAACGCCGGCACATGAAACCCACCTCCATCAGCGCCGAGGCGCTGTTCGAAGTCCACAGGGATGCCTTGCACTGGAGCTGGATTGCCGGCCAGGGGCACCCCGAGCGCCGCTTCGACGAAGCCGCGGTGCGCGACGCCCACTCGGCCGCCGATCTGGTGGGCTACCTGAACTACATCCATCCCTACCGGGTTCAGATCGTCGGTGTGCGCGAAGTGCAATACCTGTTGGAGGCAGGACCGGAAGACCAGGAGCGCCGCATATCCCGCATCGTGACGCTGGAGCCGCCGGTGCTGATCGTCGCCGACGGCCAGACGCCACCGCAGCGCCTGGTGGCGATGTGCGACCGGGCGGAGATTCCGCTGTTCGTCACGACCGAGTCAGCAGGCCATGTGATCGACGTCGTTCGTGGCTACCTGGGGCAGCTGTTTGCCGAGCGCACGACGCGGCATGGTGTGTTCATGGACATCCTCGGTCTGGGCGTGCTGCTGACCGGCGAGTCGGGCCTGGGCAAGAGCGAACTGGGCCTGGAGCTGGTGTCGCGCGGGCATGGTCTGGTGGCCGACGATGCGGTGGACATCTACCGCATCTCGCAGATCGCGCTGGAAGGGCGCTGCCCGGAGCTGCTGCAGAACCTGCTGGAGGTGCGCGGCATTGGCCTGCTCGACATCAACGCCATCTTCGGCGAGACAGCGGTGCGTCGCAAGATGCGTCTGAAGCTGATCGTGCACCTGGTGCGCAAGGAAACCATGGAGCGTGACTTCGACCGTCTGCCGCACGAGCCTTTGTATGAGGAAGTGCTGGACCTGCCGGTGCGCAAGGTGATCATCGCCGTTGACGCGGGCCGCAACTTGGCCGTGTTGGTTGAGGCGGCGGTGCGCAACACCGTGCTGCAATTGCGTGGCATCGACACCTACCAGGAATTCATCAAGCGCCATCAGCTGGCCATGCAGGCCAGCGACCGCGACTAGCTCGCGGTCTCTGCGCACGTTCCTGATCCACCGTTTCAGCGCAGCAATATGCGCATCGAGACGCGCGATCAGGCGCCGGCAGGTCGCTCTGCCTGGGCTGAACTTGCCCGGTGCGGGCAGGCGACCTTGCTGCAGCGCGCATACAGCGACAGCGAGTGTTCCTGCAATTCGAAGCCTCGCGCCAGCGCCACCGTCCGCTGCCGGGATTCGATTTCTGAGTCGAAGAACTCTTCCACCCGGCCGCAGTCCAGACACACCAGGTGGTCGTGGTGTTCGCCGGCGTTGAGTTCGAACACCGACTTGCCCGATTCGAAGTTGCTGCGCGTCAGCAAACCAGCCTGCTCGAACTGCATCAACACCCGGTACACCGTGGCCAGGCCAACATCGGAGCCTTCGCTCAGCAGTGCCTTGAACACGTCCTCGGCAGTCATGTGACGCCGTTCGGTGCGCTCGAAGACCTCCAGAATCTTGATGCGCGGCAGCGTCGCTTTCAGGCCACTGCTCTTCAGTTCGTCGGCGTGCTTCAAGCGCTGGCCTTTGCTTGGCGGTGGTTGGGCGGTGTCGTTCGGCGGGGTCTTTCGACGGGCTCTTCTGGCGGCTCTTTCGGCGGCTCTTCCGGCGGCCTCCGGTCTGGCTCTTCGGGCAGCAGGGCTCGACTGAAGCAAGCCACCGATAGAATGGCAATCATAGCCAGCCTGCGTGCAATTCGGTACACCGGCACTGCGCGCGCTCAGCCCGGCCCGGCTCGGGTCGTTTTGCGCTTTCGGGGTGCAGTCCCGCATTCAGGTCAGCCATCACCCCAGGCACATGCGTTGGCAGCTGCCGCCCAATCCGGTTCACATCCATGCCCCGATACACCCGCGTCGTCTCTGCCCTCAGCGTGCTCACGGTCGCCGCCAGTCTGGCCGGCTGCGAATCGCTGCAGCGCACCGACTCCTTTCTTGGCTTCATCACGCCTTACCGCATCGACATCGTGCAGGGCAACGTGATCTCGAAAGAGCAGGCGGCGCTGCTTAAACCGGGCCTGACCCGCTTGCAGGTGCGTGATCTGCTGGGCACGCCGCTGGTGGTCGACCCCTTCCATGCCAACCGCTGGGACTACATCTTCACCCTGCGCCGGCCGGGCGCCGAGGAGCAAAGGCGCAGCGTGATCGTGCAGTTCGAGGGTGATGTCGTCAAGTCGGTGCTTGCGCCGGAGCTGCCGTCGGAGCGCGATTTCGTGGCCTCGATCAGCCGCATCAAGGATCCGCGGGCGCCGAAGCTGGAGCTCAGCGAGGACGAGCGCAAGGCGCTGCCGCCGCCCGCCAGGCGCGAGACCGTGCCGCCCGAGCCCATGGGCCCGGTGCGCGACTACCCGCCGCTGGAAAAGAGCTGACACGCGGCCGCGAAGCCGCAGCACATCCGGGAGTCGGCCTTGCCCATCCAGATTGCCATTGCGGGTGCCAGCGGGCGCATGGGGCGCGAACTCGTGCGGGCCGTGCTGGGCGCCGCTGATCTGAAGCTCAGCGGCGCGCTGGAAATGGCCGACAGCCCGTCACTGGGGCAGGACGCCGGCCTGTCACTGGGCCTGGCCAGCGGGGTGCCCATCAGCGCCGACATCGACGCCGGGCTGCGGGGTGCGCAAGTGCTGATCGACTTCACGCGCCCACAGGGCAGCCTGGCGCACCTGGCCGCATGCCGCCGGCTGGGCGTGGCCGTGGTGCTCGGCACGACGGGCTTCTCGGCCGCCGAAAAGGCCGAGATCGCCGCGGTGGCGCGGCAGGTGCCGGTGATGTTCGCGGCCAACATGAGCGTCGGCGTGAACGTGATGCTGCGCCTGCTGGAGCAGGCGGCGCGCTTGCTGGGTGAGGGCTACGACATCGAGGTGCTGGAAGCCCACCACCGCCACAAGGTGGATGCACCCAGCGGCACGGCGTTGGCCATGGGTGAGGTGCTGGCGCGCGCGCGCGGCGTCACGCTGGACGAGCAGGGAGTGTTCAGCCGCCACGGCCACACCGGCGAGCGCCCACCGGGCAGCATCGGATTCGCCACCGTGCGGGGTGGCGACATCGTGGGCGAACACAAGGTGCTGTTTGCCGGCACCGGTGAATGCATCGAGATCGTGCACAAGAGCAGCAGCCGCGCCAACTATGTCGAGGGCAGCCTGCGTGCCGCGCGCTTCCTGGCCGGGCGCGGCCAGCCGGGGCTGTTCGACATGCAAGACGTGCTGGGGCTGCGCTGAGCGCCGCTAACCGTCCACCACCCGATAGCCCGCCAGCCCAGCAGCCAAGCCCTCATCTACCCCGCATGCAAAACCACGGTCTGATGCAATTCTGGGCGGCCAGCGACGGCATCGCGCGCACGGTGGCGCTGCTGCTGCTGGCCATGAGCGTGACAGCCTGGGTGCTGATCATCTGGAAGACCTGGCTGCTGCGCCGCGCGGCGTCTGACATCGCACGCGCGGTGCCTGCCTTCTGGGCGGCCGCCGGCATGGACGAAGGCCGCACCCGACTGGGCGCGATGGACCGCGAGCGCGTGCTGCTGCCGCTGCTGGATGCCGCGCTGGCCAGGCCCGACGCCGGCACGCTGGAAGGTGCCGGGCTGGCGGCGTCGCAGCTCACCCGGCGCCTGCGCGATGCACTGCACCGCGGCCTGGCGCACCTGCAGTGGGGCCAGGTGCTGTTGGCGTCCATCGGCAGCACGGCGCCCTTCGTGGGTTTGTTCGGCACCGTCTGGGGCATCTACGGCGCGCTGGCGGCCATGGCGGCCAGCGGCAGCATCACCATCGACAAGGTCTCGGGACCGATCGGCGAGGCGCTGGTGATGACGGCCGCGGGCATCGCCGTGGCGGTGCCTGCGGTGCTGGCCTACAACGTCTTCGGCAAGCGGGTGGCGGCTTGCGAAGCCGAGCTGGAGGGTTTTGCACACGACCTGCGCGAAATGGTGCTGGACGCCACCGCCCATGCAGGCGCCGGGCGTTCGCGCGACGCCGCCTGAGGAGTGCCGCGAACATGGCCTTCGGTCGCCTCGAACGCAACCCCGGCTCGCGCCCGATGAGCGACATCAACATGACGCCCCTGATCGACGTGATGCTGGTGCTGCTGGTGATCTTCATCATCACCGCGCCGCTGATGAACTCGCGCCTGGCGCTGGAGCTGCCCAAGACCGAAGGCGCTGCGGTGGGCGCCGACCTGCCCGCCGTGCTGCTGGTGGCCGTGGATGCCCAGGGGCGCCTGTACCTGGGCGACGAGCCCGCCACGCGCGAGCAGATCGTCGAGCGCGCCCGCGCTGCCGCCGCGCGCCAGCCGCTGACCGAAGTGCAGCTGCGTGCCGACGAGCGGGTGCCCTACGGCCGCGTCGCGGACCTGATAGGCGCGGTGCAGGCCGCGGGCCTGTCGCGCATCGGCTTCGTCACCGAGCTGCCTGCACGATAAGTTCCATGATGCGGGGCCGCGCCCCGGATCATGAACACTGCCACACCAAAGCGAGCGCGCCGCGTGAGCGGCTGCCAGCGGTGCTGATGTCGTGCTGCGCTGACGCTGCCCTGGCGCGCCGCGCTACCTACAATCGGCGCGATGAACGAAAAATACGCCCCCGCCGAGGTTGAAGCCGCCGCCCAGGCGCATTGGGAAGCCACCGACGCCTATCGCGTGCGCGAGCGCAGCGATGCGCCCAAGTTCTACGCCTGCAGCATGCTGCCCTATCCCAGCGGCAAGCTGCACATGGGCCATGTGCGCAACTACACCATCAACGACATGATGGCGCGCTACCTGCGCATGAAGGGCATGAACGTGCTCATGCCGATGGGCTGGGACGCCTTCGGCCTGCCGGCCGAGAACGCGGCCATCGAAAACAAGGTGGCGCCTGCGAAGTGGACGCGCGCCAACATTGCCGACATGAAGAGCCAGATGCAGCCGCTGGGGCTGGCCCTGGACTGGAGCCGCGAGATCGCCACCTGCGACCCCAGCTACTACAAGTGGAACCAGTGGTTCTTCCTGAAAATGCTGGAAAAAGGCATTGCCTACAAGAAGACGCAGATCGTCAACTGGGACCCGGTCGACCAGACCGTGCTGGCCAATGAGCAGGTGGAAGACGGCCGCGGCTGGCGCAGCGGTGCGCTGGTGGAAAAGCGCGAGATCCCCGGCTACTACCTGGCCATCACGAAGTACGCCGACGAATTGCTTGCCGGCGTTAACGACAGCACCTCGCCGCACTACCTGGACGGCTGGCCCGAACGCGTGCGGCTGATGCAGGAACACTGGATCGGCAAGAGCGAGGGCGTGCGCTTTGCGTTCACGCATGACATCCGCGGCGCCGACGGGCATCTCGTCGGTGAGGGCCGCATGCACGTCTTCACCACGCGTGCCGACACCATCATGGGGGTGACCTTCTGTGCCGTGGCGCCAGAGCACCCGCTCGCCACGCACGCAGCACAGTGGCAACCTGGTTTGGCGGCGTTCATCGAGGAGTGCAAGAAGGGCGGCACCACTGAAGCCGAGATGGCCACGCGTGTAAAGGTGGGCATGCCCACCGGGCTGGTGGTGCGGCACCCGCTCACCGACGAGGAATTGCCGGTGTGGGTGGGCAACTACGTGCTGATGAGCTATGGCGACGGCGCCGTGATGGGCGTGCCTGGGCACGACGAGCGCGACTTCGCCTTTGCGCTGAAGTACGACTTGCCTATCTTGCAGGTGGTGCACCTGGACGGCCAGCACTTCGACTACGCCCGCTGGCACGACTGGTACGCTGACAAGAGCCAGGGCGTGACGGTCAATTCGGGCAGCTACAGCGGCCTGCGCCACAAGGCCGCGGTCGACGCCATCGCCGCCGCCTTGCACACCAGGGGGCTGGGCCAGAAGCAGACCACCTGGCGCCTGCGCGACTGGGGCATCAGCCGCCAGCGCTACTGGGGCACGCCCATTCCCATCATCCACTGCGCCGACTGCGGCAGCGTGCCGGTACCCGAAAAAGACCTGCCGGTCCTCCTGCCCGAAGACCTGATGCCCGATGGCGCCGGCAATCCGCTGAACCAGTGTGCCGCCTTCCTGAACGTGGCGTGCCCGCGCTGCGCCCGGCCGGCACGGCGTGAAACCGACACCATGGACACCTTTGTCGACAGCGCGTGGTACTACATGCGCTACTGCAGCCCCGACAGCGACCACGCCATGGTCGATGCGCGCAACGACTACTGGATGCCGATGGACCAGTACATCGGTGGCATCGAGCACGCCGTGCTGCACCTGCTGTACGCACGCTTCTGGACC
>Ga0105046_10019348_pt1 | contig 10330 bp, 1 predicted proteins | sample MAT03_FD_78385 | JGI IMG/M metagenome (GOLD analysis project Ga0105046, IMG submission 78385) | Freshwater microbial communities from Lake Fryxell liftoff mats and glacier meltwater in Antarctica - MAT-03 (megahit assembly) | ecosystem: Environmental > Aquatic > Freshwater > Ice > Liftoff... | reverse complement strand
CGCTGGGGGCAGAGTTCTTCCGGGGACTGCTGGACGACCCGCGGGTCTCCGGTCAGGCCGCCAAGTTCGCGCTCGACGCTCTGGCGCGGTTCCCCGGCGAGGATCTCGGCAAGGAATTCCTCGGGCGCATGGTCCTGCACCCGCACGCGCGGGCGTCGATCCTCGAGTGGATCACAGAGGAGCGGATCAAGGCCGAGGACCTCGGGGCCGAATTTTGGCGGGCCGTCGCGTTCCGTCCGAGCTGGGACACCGACCCCTTCATCAAGGCGCTGATCGCCAGCGGACGCCCGTGGGCCCGTGACCTCGCGTTTAGCGAGGAGCTCGCCCGCACCGCGCTCGGCTTCCTGTCCGACGTCCGCCGGTTCTCGCCGGGCGCGCTCGGCTTCGACTGGCTGATGCAGCTCGCGCTGCGCCCCGAGTCGCACTACCGCGAGTTCGCGCTCGAGTACATGACCAAGGCGCTGGTGCCCGCCGACTTCGCTGCGTCGCCTGGCGCGGGGCAGAGCGAGGCGGCCAAGCCGGCGAAGGCGTCGGCGAAGGCGAAGAAGATCGACCTCGGCGGGCAGAGCTTCCTGTTCACCGGCAAGCTGGCGACGATGGTCCGCGACGAGGCGGAGGCCAAGGTCACCGGCGCGGGCGGCAAGAACTCGAGCTCGGTGACCGCCAAGCTCGACTACCTCGTGATCGGCGACGAGGGCTCGCCGCTGTACGGCGGCGGCCGCAAGGGCTCGAAGCAGGTGGCGGCGGAGAAGCTGGTCGAGAAGGGCGCGGGCATCAAGATCATCTCCGAGACCGCGTTCTTGCAGATGCTGGCCGGTGAGCAGCGCGAGTTCACGTCCGACTCGGTGACGGCCGGCTGCGATCGCCTGTGGGAGATGGCGACCGGGCCCGGCCCCGCCGACGCGCCGCAGGCGAGCTTCGCCCGCCACTATATCCGGCGCCACCACGCCGACATCAGCCTCGCGTTGACCGACCGTCCGGTCGACCCCGGCGCCGAGATCCCGACCTCGTACCTGACGTGGGCGCGGATCAAGCCGCTGCTGGTCGACGCGCGCGGGCCGGTGCGGCAATTCGGGATGGAGCTGGCGCGCTGGGAGCTGGCCCGCTGGGCCCCGCCGATCAACGAGATCGTCGAGGTCACCGAGGCGCCGTATCCGGAGGTCCGCGAGTTCTTCGCCAAGGCGCTGCTCGCCGACGAGTCGGTCGAGCATCGCCGCTACCGCGTCGACCCGGCCTCGCTGACCGCGACCGCGGTGTACGGCTTCTGCGAGAGCCTGGTGTCCGAGACCCGCGCGCTCGGCATGCAACTGATCCACCGCTACCCGAAGCTGGCGATCCCCGAGGAGCTGTTTCGCCTGAGCGAGTCGCCGGACCGCCAGGTGACGGCATTCGTGGTGCGCACGATCTGGTCGCTGTATCGCGATCGCGGGATCACCGAGGGCTGGAAGCCGACGCCGCGGGTGGAGCCCAAGAGCGCCGGCAAGCCGGCGAAGAAGGCCGAGGCCAAGGGACCAGCGGTGCCCACCGAGGGGACCGGCGCGCCCGCGCGACCGGACAAACCGCCCGCGAGCAACGAGGCGCTGCAGGCCTTCATGCGGAGGATCCTGTTCTCGATCCCGCCGACCAAGCTACCGGTCGAGGCGGCGCGCGCCGCCGAGGCGCAGGTCGACGGGGCGTCCGGGCCCGACGAGCCGACCCGGGCCAAGCGCCGCGCCCGGCCGCTGCCGGCCCGCAAGGCCAAGCTGTCGCTGATCGAGGCGATGCGCGACCTCGCGCTCGACGACCGCAGCTTCGCCGACCTGGCGACGCCGCTGCTGCGCGAGTTCATGGGCTCGCGCGGAGCCAGTGAGCGCGCGGCCTGCATGGTGGCGCTGGCCCGCATCGGCGGCGCCTACCCGGATCTCAAGGTGCTGACGGAGGACGCTGCCTGATGTCGACCGCGACCACGAGCGACAAGTTCACGAGCGACAAGTTCACGCAGATCCGCGGCGAGCTGCGGGCCCTGCTGGGCTCGCTCTCCTCGCTGTCCCATGGCAGCGATCTCTGGATCACGACCACGCACCCGGGCGGCGGCGCGACGGCGCTGTATCGACTCAACCTCGACAGCGGCGATCTCCAGGTCGCGCCGCTCGGCGGCGGGGCCGTGGCGATCATCGCCGATGACAGCAACGTGTTCCTGGCCGGCACCGACGGGTACATCTACCGCGGCGACGACAAGGGCAAGGCGCTCAAGGCGATCGGGCCCAAGCTCGATCCGGCGCCGACGGGCCTCGCGCTGGCCGTGAAGGACCACCTCGCGGTGGTCTGCGGCAAGGAGCTGGTGATCGTCGCCCGCAAGGACGGCAAGGAGATCCAGCGCCTCCCGCTCAACGAGATCGGCTCGGCGATCACCTCCGACCCGAGCGGCGTGTGGCTCGTGGTCGGCGGCGATCGTGGGTCGCTCAGCGTGTTCGACTGCGAGGACAAGGACCGCTACTTCGCGGCCGAGTCGAAGAAGATGCACGAGGGCGCGGTCACCGGGCTGCTGTTCGAGCCGGAAGAATTGCGCGTGATGTCGGTCGGCAACGACAATCGCCTGCTGCTGACCCACGTGCGCGGGCAACTGGAGGCCGAAGACCGCGGCGGCAAGAACGGTCACAGCGACCGCACGACCGCGCTCATCTCGGGCGTGGCCGACAAGTTCTACACGGCCGGTCAAGACTCGACGATCAAGACCTGGACCCGCGGCTCGGGCCAGCGCCGGCCGTCGACCCAAAAAGACGGGCTCGCAAAGATCAACGCGCTCGCGCTCGCCGAGTTCAAGGGCCGACCGTGCCTGGTCGCCGCGTGCACCGACAAGACCCTGCGCGTGTTCCCGGTCGACGCCGGCGGGAAGGTCGGCGACCGCGTGCAGTTGTTCCACGGCGCCCACGCGTGGGCCGAGTACGAGCTCAAGCGCCGCGACCCCAAGCTGCGCGAGGTCTCGCTGCGCACCCTCGCCGGCTGGAATGACGCCGACTCGCTCGACCTGCTCGGCGCGCGCGTCAGCCAGGACGAGGACCACGGCCTCAAGGTGCTGGCCACCGAGCTGCTCGGCGCGAGCGGCAGCCCGCGCGCGGTGAAGCTGCTCGAGCCGCTGCTTCAGGCCTCCGAGGAGTCGGTGCGCATGGCGGCGCTCGCCGGCCTGCGCAAGCTCGAGGGCGACACATCCCTGCGCGTGCTCGACCTGGCGCTCGCGGCCCAGAAGCGCGACGTCGGCGTGGCCGCGGTCGAGGCCCTGACCGACCTGGCGCGCAAGGACGACCTGGCGCTGGCGAAGTTGACGGCGGCGCTCGGACAAAACCCGCGCGAGGTCCGTCTCGCCGCGCTGGTCGCTCTCGAGGCGTTGCACCCGGCGAACTCGCCGGAGGCCGAGTTGGTGGCGCTACGGGCCAAGCAGGCCGACATTCGTCGCACCGCGCTGGTCCGCTTTTATCAGCGCGAGATGCTCGGCGAGGCCGAGGTCCAGGCCGCGCTGCGCCGCTTCAGCGCCGACGCCGACGCCGGTGTGCGCCAGGCCGCGTTCCTCGTGTCGCTGCTGGCGACCCCGAAGCTCGCCGCGGCGCTGCGGTTTCGCGACAAACAAATTCATCGGCTGCTGCACGACATCGAGACCGCGCCGGACCCGACCGCCGAGGTCAAGGCGGCCGCTGCGAAAGCCGAGGCCAAGAAGGACGGCAAGAAGGACAGCAAGCCGAGCGACGACGACCTGCCCAAGGCCAAGAAGGTCGAGATCTCCGAGGTCTCGGAGGCCGACAAGCGGCCGTTGCTCGAGGCGATGGCGAGCCGCGCCCTCGACACCTGCCTGGCCGGCGCGACCGGCCTGGCCGCGCTGCAAGACCCGCGCGCCCTGGGCACGCTGCTGCAGCTCAGCCGCGAGACCACGGCGAGCGTGCGCGTCGAGACGTGCAAGGCGCTCGCCGAGCTCGGCGACCCGCGCGGCGCGGCCCGCCTGCGCCTGATGCTGCGCGACAGCGACGCCAGCGTGCGCGACGCGGCCTTCACCGCGCTGGTCCGGCTTGAGGACTCGCTGCCGTTGGCCGTCGCGGCCGCGGGCCTCGGCGCTGATCATGAGGATGTGCGTCGTCGCGGCCTCGACCTGCTGGTCAAGCAGATCAAGAAGTCGCGCGAGCCGGCCGCGATCGGCCTGCTCGAGCGCGCGCTCGGAGACGCCGGCAAGACCGTGCGCAGCGAGGCCTTCAAGGCGGCGCTCAGCCTCGAGGTCGGCGGACCCGCGGCGGGCAGCCTGCGCTTCGCGCTCAAGAGCCTGCACGCCGACGTGCGCCGCGAGGTGCTCAACGAGGTCGTGGGCCAGATCTCGCAGGCGTGGGCCTGGCCGCTGCTCATTGAGCTCCTCGGCGATCCCGATCCCGGGGTCCGCAAGGAGGCCTTCGACTTCGCGCTCAAGCGCACCAAGGGCATCGGCCTCGAACCACTGAGCGCCGCGCTCTCCGGCAAGTACGCCGACCTGCGCGTCGAGGCGACCAAGGTGCTCGCCAAGCGCAAGGCGGCGGGCACCCACGAGCTGCTGGTCAAGGCCGTCGACGACGACGACGAGACCGTGCGCCAGCTCGCCGTCGACGCGTTGTTGGTCGCCGAGGGCGACCAGGCGCTGACGGCCGCGATGGCCAGCAAGCACCCGGACGTGGTCGTGCGCGCGGCCGGAGCCCGGGCCGTACACGGCGACGCTGCGGCCCGCGCCCCGTTGGTGCTGATGATCGCCGAGCCCGAGCCAGAGACCCCGGCGCTGCGCCCCAAGTGGCAGGCCCGCGTGGTGCTCGCGCTCGCCGGACTCGCCGAGCTGGGTGACCCCGCGGCCAGCTCGGCCGTGCTGCCGCTGCTGCAACACAAGGAGTCGAAGATCCGTCAGGCGGCGGCGACGGCCCTGGCGTGGATGGCCCGCCCCGGCAACGCCAACGCGATCTTCGCGTTGCAGGCCGCGCTGCAACACAGCGACCCCGCGGTCCAGGCCGAGGCCGCCCTCGGGCTCGCCGCGTGCGGCGACGCGACCGGCTCGTCGATCATCTTCACCGCCGGCAAGAACGCGCCGGGGCCCGAGCAGGGCCTGTTGGCCGCGCTCGCGCTCGGGGCCGACGACGCCTTCATCGCCTACCTCGACCACAGCAACGACCGCCTGCGTGACAAGGCGCTGCTGCTGGTGCTGATGCGCGAGATGGTCGAGAACGACGGCGTGCCGGATCGCTGCCTCGCCGCGCTGGCCTCGGCGCACCCGCGGGTGCGGCTAGTGGCCGCGCAGGCGCTCGAGCACTTCGGTGACGACGCCGCCTTCGCCAAGTTCGTGACCGACATGGTCAACGACCGCGGCGAGGGCAAGACCAAGTGGACGATCTCCAGCGAGACCGTGCGGGCGATCGCGCAGCTCGTGACCTTCGGGGACGCGAAGGGCAACCCGCAGCTCAAGGTCCGCGCGGCCCGCCTGCTCGGCGCGCTCGCGGAGGACAAGCAGGAGACCTTCGACCGCCAGTGGGCGACCTTCTCGCGCCGTCACGCCGAGAAGATCGCCGAGGTCGCACAGCAGGCCAGCAAGCGCCCGGCGAGCAAGCCGGCCTACGCGCCCGAGGAGCTGCGACAGGTCGTGTTCGGCGCTTACGCGGCGCTGTCGCGCTTGCCTGGTGGCACCGCCGAGATGCGGATCCGTCAGACCGCGATCTCGCGGCTGCTGACGGTCGCGTCCGGCGGTAAGGACAAGAAGAAGGCCTCGAGCGATGTCTCGGCGGTCCAGAGCGTGCTGGTGCTCGCCCTCGGAGACCCGCAGCAGGCGGTGCGCAAGCAGGCCTTCGACGGCCTCAAGGCGATCGGCATGGAGCCCGCCTCGCTCGCCGCGGAGGCGCTCAGCAGCGGTCAACGTGACACCGGTGCGCTCGGCCTGGCATTGCTCGCCCAGTTGCCCGGATCCGGCAAGGGCGCCAAGGGCCTCAAGGTGCTCGAGGACGTGCTCGTCAACCGCGACGACGGCCTCGAGCAGGAGGCCGCGAAGCTGCTGGCGACGCTGCTGGCGTCGCAGGCCGTGCCCTCGACCACACCATCCGCGACCTCCACGGCCAAGCCGGCCGAGGGTGAGAGCGACGCGATGACTGCGGCGCGCCGTGACGCGTGGGTGCATGTACACACGCTGGCGCTCGGCGCTCGCTCGGAGGCGCTGCGTCAGGCGGCGGTCTCCGGGCTCGCCGGTCACTACGAGGCGGACGGCCAGGGACCGGCGGCGAAGGCCCTGCGCGGCTCGCTGGGCTCGAAGTACCGCGCCCAGCGCTTCGCGGCGGCCGAGCAGTTGGCGACCAAGAAGGACGCGGCCGGCTTCGAGGTGTTGGTGGAGAAGCTGCGCTCCGACCAGCCCAATGAACAGAGCGAGGCGATCCGCGCGCTGCAACGCATGGGTGACCCGCGCGCCACGGCGGCCTTCATGGACCGCATCGACAACGACCCGGCCGGCAGCGCCCGCGTCGACGAGCTGATCAAGGCCGTCGGCAGCTTCGCCCAGGTCAGCGACGCCCCGCGCGTGCTCGCCTACGTCGACACCCCCAAGCGCCGCGCCGCGGCCTTCGCCGCGCTCCTGGCGATCTCCGGCCACGACCAGCGCATCGAGGACCCGGAGGACGACGGCGCCCTCGGCGGCAGCAAGCCGATCGTCGCCAGCGACGACGACGACGACGACGACGACGACGACGACGACGACGACGACGACGTCGCCTCCTTCTCGAACGACGACGACGACGACGACGACGTCCCGGCGACCTTCCAGGCCGACTGGGAGAAGAAGCAGCGTCCGCGCCACGACGAGGTGCTGGTCCAGGTGGCCGAGGCGGCGCGCCGCCTGTCCGACGACCGCCAGCTCCAGGCGATCGCGCTGGCGATGCGCTGGGCTCGCGGCAAGGAGCTCGACGCTGCCCTCGCGCCGCTGCTGACCTACCCGAAGCCGGAGATCGCCCGCAAGGCGACCGATGCGATCGGCTGGCGTCTACGCAAGCGCGGCGGGCCGGCCGAGCCGCTGCTCGCCGCGCTCAAGTCCGCCGACGCGGAGATCTCATTCCTCGCCGCCGAGGGCCTCGCGCTCGCCGGCCGCGGCGACGGCGTGAACGTGCTCCTGACCAGCGTCGACCTGGTGCCTGACATCGGCCTGCGCAAGCGGGCGGTCAAGGCACTCGGCGCGCTGGCCGACATCCGCGCCCTCGACTCGCTGCTGCGCTTCGTCGGCGAGGACGGCCACGCGCTGCAGGACGAGGCCGCCGAGGCGCTCGGGCACATGGGCAAGGCCGCCGAGCAGCAGCCGGGCCAGTCGGACCGCATCTTCGCTGTGCTCGCGAAGCTGGCGGTCGGGACCGGCACCGCCGCGCAGCGGGCCCTCGTCGGCCTGCGCTGGTTCGGCACCCACGAGGCGTGGAGCCAGATCCGCGGCCGGGTCCGCGATGACAACTCGAGCGTGCGCCAGACCGTCGCCCGCCTGCTCGAGTTCGACGCCGACCCGCACACCAGGGCGTTGATCGGCGAGCGCCTGCGCGAGGAGAGCTTCAACGGGGTCGCCAACGCGCTGGCCCACAGCCTGCGCAAGCTGTACGGCGCCGACTCGCTCGAGCCCGACTACATGTACTTGCAGGCGCAACAGGTCACCCTCGAGAAAGACACGCTCGAGCGCCTGCGCAAACGCGGCGACCCGGCGCGCATGCTTGAGCTGTTGCCGGGGATCAAGCGCAACGAGTACGTCGCGCCGGTGATGCAGATCCTGCTCAGCCGCACGCCGCTGCCGATCGACGCCGCGGCGCCGCATCTCGGGTCGGTCCACCCGCGCGTCGCCGCGGTCGCCGCGGAGATCGTCGGGCGCGCCGGACCGGCCGCCGCGAAGGCCCACGGCAAGCGCCTCACCGAGGTGCTCAAGGCCGCCCGCGAGACCTGGCTCGCCGAGTACGCGCGCTTCGCCGACGGCAAGCCCACTCGCATCGACGAGGTCGAGCCCGCCTACCGCAGCGCGCTGTGGGCCGCGGGGCGCCTCGATGTCGCCGCCGACGAGCTGGTCAGCGCGCTGACGCTGGCCGAGGGCACGGCGTTCCCGGCCCGCGGACGGGCGCTGCGGCGCCAGGCGGCGCTCAGCCTCGCCGACGGCGCGGGCGGCAAGGCCGGGCTCGAGGCGCTGCGGTCTGTCCTCAAGGACAGCCACGACGCCGAGCTGCGCAGCATCGCCGCCGCCGGGCTCGCGCAGCACGACACTGGCAAGGGAGCGCTCGCCAAGCTGGTGCCTGCGGTGCTCGACGACGGTCCGAGCCTCGCGCGCCTGGTCGGCCCCGATGCGCTGCCGGCGTTGCGCGCCGCGGCCGGCGACCCGCATCGCCAGGGCATCGTGCTCCGGCACCTGGTCGCTCAGGCCGACAGCGCGGGGGTCGTCAAGGCGCTCGCGGACACCAAGCATGAGACGGCCCGCCTGGGCCTGGTCGAGGCGCTCGGCAAGCTCGCCGACACGGCCGCGATCGCGGCGCTGCGCAAGCTCGGCAGCGATGAGGCCGAGGACGAGGAGCTGCGCAAGGCCGCCTGGCGGGCCCTGCGTCGCGCCAAACGCATCGTCAAAGCCGGGCCCGAGGGTGCGCGCGTGCGGCACAGCCGCTGGGAGGTGCAACCGTGAGCGAAGAGACCGACAAGCCCGAAGGCGGGCCCGAGCAAGAGTCGACCAAGCCCGAGGAGCAGGTCACCGACCCCCGCACCCCGATCACGCTGAGCTACGCCGGCGCGAGTCAGTTGGTGGGTGGCGCGGTGGACGCCAAGCTGGCGCTGTTCACCAACACGCGGCGCGCCGACGTGCGCGCCGAGCTGACGGCGAAGGACCCGCTGACGCTGCGCGAGGCGCTGTCGTGCCTGTACGAGGTCGTCAGCTCGGACTTCCGCTACGTGCCGCGCGACAAGACCGCGTACCTCGCCTACATGCGACTTCGCAAGTCGATGGCGGGGCAAGGGGCCGTGCAGGCGCAGCAGGCCTACTTCGAGTGGTTGGCGCGCAACGACCCGACGGCCTGGCTGGTGCTCGACCCGATCGTGACGGTGCACCCCGACCGCCTGCTGTTCGAGGTGTTCTCGAAGGACGAGGGCGCGTACGCGCAGCTCGGCGTCGACTGGTCGGCCTTCGAGGTGACCGGCACGACGCGCCACGGCACGACCAACATCGACTTCAGCAAGGGCCTGTTCGACGGCGTGCAGCGGATGCGCAGCTATCGACCGACGAAGCTCTCGATCGGTCGTGACGCCGTCAGCGTGCACACCGAGGGCAAGCCGGCGGTGATCGAGAAGACGATCCAGGTGCCCGACGCGTGGCTGCGCGGGTTCTTGCAGGTGCAGTCGGCGTCGACCTTGCCGACCACGGTCGTCACGATCGGCGCGATCGACCTCTACAACTTGCTGAGGCAGCTCCGCCTCAACGCCGACCTCAAGAAGGGCGGCCGCGGGGTCCGCATCGAGCTGGTGCCCGGTGAGGCGCCGCGACTCGTGCTCGAGCCGTGGGAGATCGTGCTGACCTCGGCCGCGGGCCCGTACAAGGGTCGTACACCGGCGCTGGTGCGGATCTGGGGGCGTCGGCGGCTGTCGCTGCTGCGCCGCTTGCTGCCCTTCGTCGAGACCGTCGACATCCACCTGCTCGGCAGTGGTTTGCCGAGCTTCTACGTCCTGCGCGCCGGCCCGATCACGCTGACCCTGGGGCTCTCGGGCTTCACCAGCGCCAACTGGTCGCAGTCGGTCGGCTTCGACCAACTGCTGCCGCGCGACCGCCACGACGACATCAAGACCACCCACGCCGCGGTGCTCAAGCAGCTCGCCGAGGTGTGGGTCGCCAGCGCCGAGGAGCTGGCCAAAGCCGTCAAGCGGCCCGCCAGCGAGGTCTACACCGCGCTGCAGATCTCGTGTCAAGACGGCCAGGTCATGTATGACCTCGCCCGCGGGGTCTACCGCCTGCGGCCGTTGACGGACGCGCCGATCGACCTCGACCGCCTGCAATACCGCAACGTGCGCGAGCGCGTGGCGCATGACCTGGTCGCCCGCGGCGCGGTCAAGATCGTCAGCGAGAATCGCATTTACGGGACCGGCATCGAGGTCACCGGCAAGGTCGCGGTCGAGGCTGACCGCCGCGAGTATCGCCCGCAACTGGTGCTCGACGACGACGGCCGCGTGAAGTCGGCCGAGTGTACGTGCACCTTTTATCGCAAGCACAAGCTCAAGGAGGGCCCCTGTGCCCACTTGATCGCCTTGCGGGTCGCGCAGGCGCAAGAGGAGGAGCGGCGCCGCCAGGCTCGCGGCAAAGCCCGCGCGACGATCACGGTCG
>Ga0105046_10019347_pt1 | contig 10330 bp, 8 predicted proteins | sample MAT03_FD_78385 | JGI IMG/M metagenome (GOLD analysis project Ga0105046, IMG submission 78385) | Freshwater microbial communities from Lake Fryxell liftoff mats and glacier meltwater in Antarctica - MAT-03 (megahit assembly) | ecosystem: Environmental > Aquatic > Freshwater > Ice > Liftoff... | reverse complement strand
CTCGTGGGACGGCACGGCGCTCGTGTTTCAATCGCCGCGCGCGTTCGCGCCGGGCGCACCGGTTCGGTTGTGCATTGCACTCGTCAATGGCGCGCTCGACGTCGACCTCAAGGCGATCGGCTCGCGCCGCGCAGAGGGCGACGCGATGTTCGAAGTGCGCGCGCGCGCGATGAATTTGCGCAGAGAGCAGCGTCAGCTGCTCGATGGGGCGCTCGGCGGCGGATGAGGGCATGCGGCCGCGGGAGCGCAGCGTCGCTCGGGCTTCGCGCGATCGGCCGCGCTCTCGAGGACGCACCTGTGCTCAAATCCAGCGCGTTGCGCGACTCGAGGTGACGATCGGCGCGGCGGCACGGGCGTCGATGGCGGCGCGTGTATCGACAGCGACGGCGACGGTCATGGCGCTGCTCCCTGCGGCGACGACTGCGACGACGTCGACGCATCGCGCTTCCCCGGCAACACCGAGGTCTGCAACGGCGACATCGACGACGATTGCAACGACCTCGCCGATGCCGCCGACGGCGTGTGCGTGCCATGCGGGCCCGGCTTCACCGGCCTCGACACGATGTGCGTCGACGTCGACGAGTGCACCACGGGAGCGCCGTGTGGGGGCGCGGTAGGCGCCACCTGTACGAACACGCCGGGCACGTACACGTGCGCCTGTCCTGCGGGCTACGGCGCGCCGGCGATGGGCGGGACGTGCACCGATGTCGACGAGTGCGCGGTGGGGATGTGCGGTCCGGGCATCGCGACGTGCACGAACAGCGTCGGCAGCTACGCGTGCACGTGTGCACCTGGATACACGGTCGCTGCGACATCCGGCGCACCGTGCATCGAGGTCGACGAGTGCGCCGCCAGCGTGTGCGGCGCGGGCGTGGCCTCGTGCACGAACACCGCGGGCAGCTACACATGCGCGTGCGCGCCCGGCTACGGCGCGCCAGCGACCGGCGGGATGTGCAGCGACCTCAACGAGTGTGCGCTCGGCACGGACGACTGCACTGATGCACCGGCGGGAATCTGCACGAACACCGTCGGGAGCTTCACGTGCGCGTGCGCGCCCAGCCTCCCGTTCGGTACGGCACGCGGCGCGTCTGGCTGCCTCGTACGCTTCACCAACCTCGGCGACGGTACGGTGCGCGACAACAACGGGAGCGGCCTCATGTGGCAGCGGGGCTTCTCCTCTGGAACCCAGAACCAACCGGCCTCGGCGACCTACTGCGCCAGCCTCGCGCTCGCCGGCGGCGGCTGGCGCTTGCCGACAATTGCCGAACTGCAATCGATCGTAGACACCTCGCGCACCTCGCCAGCCATCGACACCTCGTTCTTTCCTGGGACGCCGTCGACGTATTTTTGGTCGTCGTCCCCCGTGCCCAGCATACCGTCGTTTGGGCACATCGTTAACTTCAGCGACGGCCTCGGGTACCTCACCAACCTGACCAATAGGCTCCGCGCGCGTTGCGTGCGTTGAGGACGCGGTCGGCAGCGTCGTCTCATAGGACGGCGCCGCGCTCGTGTTTCGATCGCCGCGCGCGTTCGCGACGGGTGCACCGGTTCGGTTGTGCATTGTATTTGTTAATGGCGCGCTCGACGTCGACCTCAAAGCGATCGGCTCGCGCCGCGCAGAGGGCGACACGATGTTCGAAGTGCGCGCGCGCGCGACGAGCTTGCGCAGAGAGCTGCGGCAGCGGCTCGACGCAGCGCTCTGCGGCGGGTGAGCGCCTGCGGCCGCGGGAGCGCAGCGTCGCTCGGGCTTCGAGCGATCGGCCGCGCTCTCGAGGACGCACCTGCGCTCGAATCCAGCGCGTTGCGCGACTCGAGGTGACGATCGGCGCGGGCACGCGAGCTGCAACGCGTGAGACCGCGGAGGTCTTCCATGCGCTCATCGATCTCGTTCCTTTGTCTCGTCGCGGTGTGGCTAGGGTCGGGCTGTGGTGAGCCTGACGTCGGGAACTCGGATGCGCGCTCCCGCCGAGACGGCGCGGACGCGGGGGCGCGCTCTCGCGGGGATGGCGGCTTCGGCACCGACGCTGGTGTAGGCGGCGATTCCGGGCCGACCGTCGTCGTGCCGGGCGCGCCGGTCGCCGAGCTCGAGGTCCGGCACCCGCCCGGCCGTGACTTCATGCTCACCGCGTCGGTCGCGCTGTCCGACCCGGCGCTGATGTCGGCTGACTGGGTGATCGGCGACCGCCTCGTGCAGCGCGAGATCATCTCCCGCGACGCGGACGGGCGGCCGTCGGTGGTGCAGGTGATCGCCTCGGTCGCTCCGCAAGCCGGCCCCTATGCGCTCACCATCGGCACGGGCGCTCCCGAGGCGGCGCCGCCGCCGGAGACGGTGTCCGTCTCGGCCAGCGTGTCGATCGGTGCGCGCACCTTCGTCGCCACGCCCGACCCTGCGACGCGCACCGTGCTCCGCAGCGGCCAGAACTGCCTCACCACGCGCACGTTCGGCCGCTTCGTCCACGGCAGCGAGGCGAACATGGGCGCGCACTTCTACGTCACGCACTACCCGCGTGGCTCGGAAGTCACCGTCCGTGTCTCGAACGCGGTGATCGACGTCGACGGAACCGGCTTCAACGGCGCGGTCTACTACGACCGTCTCGCGATCACGGTGAACGGGGTCGAGGATGTGCTCGCGGCTCCGCTCGGCGGCGCGAACCAGCATCTCTTTCTCCCGCAGGCCCAGACGCAGCGTCGCTACTCGAACGGCAGCACGCCGCGCTTCGCACGGGTGATCAGCGAGAACGGCTTACACGAAGTTGCTGCGTACGGGGCGGAGCGGCAAAAGCTGCCGCGCTTCACCGACTCGTTCACGTATGGCGGGCTCTCCGCTTGGGACGCGATCGAGGCGCGCAGCGAGGCGCGCCGCAGCAGGCTCGCGACCGCGTTCTCGTCCGGTCTCCGCGACGACGGCGTCGACATGTTCACCAACGCGCTCGGGCCGTTCATGCCGATCTTTCTCGGCGACAGCGGCGCAAGCGCTCCCGGCGGCTGGGGGATCTCGCCCGCCGAGGGCTACCAGCAAACGCAGTCGGCGATGGACATGCTGCTGCTCCAGCACCGCGCGACGATGGATCGCATCCCGACGCTGGTGATCGACGCGCAGGGAAACCACATCTCGACCTACGACTTCGCGGCGGCGAATGGCGGCGTGCAGCCGTTCTATCACAGCGTGATCGGCGGCTGGGGCGACACCGAGCAGAACAGCGAGGCGCCGCCGTACTTCGCGGGCAACCAGGGCCGTCCGTACAACACCGGGACCTGTCCGTACCGCGGTGCGAAGTGGGCCGGCGGCCTGCGCGACTATGAGTACTACGACGATGCGCACTACATCCGCGGCACCAGGTTCCCGAAGGCGCTCGTCTACCTGCTGAACGATCCCGCCGCGCGTGACGACCTCCTGCAGATGGCGGAGTTCGTCCACTACTCCTGGGGCGAGATCCCGCACGGCAACGACTACTGGATCACCCACGGCCACTCGACGTGGCGGAACCTGATGCGCGCTCATGCGAGCCCGGGCCAGGGCGGCGGCTACGAGCGCGCCTTCGGCTGGGCCGTCGATTCGATGGCGCAGGCCTACGCCGTCGCGACGCCGGAGTGGCGCGGCGAGAATCGGCCCTTCTTCGAAGCGATCGACGAGCTCGTCGGACTGGTGATGATGCCGTCGGGCTTTCTCGAGCGTCAGAACGCCGGCAGCTTCCTCTCTGGGGTCGCGGTGGGGGAGGGCTTCCCTGCGGATCAGGATCTGTGCGGTGCGATCTACCTCGGGATCGTCGCCCAAGGCCTAGGCGCCGTACAGGCATCGATCCTTCCCGACTCGACGATCCTCCGCGAGCAGCTCGATCGATCGATCCACAACGCGTTCGCGTACAGCCCGTACCCGAACGGGCCGGCGTATTACATGAGCGTCGCGCCGGTCGGCGGCGCTCCCTACGCGCACCCGATGCACTTCAACGCGAACGGGCACGCGGAGACGTTCAACTTCTGGTGGGCCGCGATGCACGCGTATCGCGCGACCGGCAACGTCGAGCACTTCGACCGCCTGCGTACTTACAACACGACGTCGGCGACGCACGCGGCGCAGGCCGAACAGCTGTTCGTGATGGCGAGCGGCTGGGACGACCGGCTCGGCAACGCGGCGTATTACATCGCCGAGGCTCAGTCCCCATGAGGCCCACTGAGATCACGTTCGCGCCCTCGCCGTTGATCTCCCGAGGGGCCGCTGATAGCGTTCGCCCATGACTCGGATCGCCTACGCGCTCGTGCTGGTGGCGCTCCTCGTGGGCGACGCCAGCGCGGCCAGCGCGCAGACCGACGTCGCGATTGCGGCGCGAGAGGCGTTCCTCGCAGGGCGCACGGCGAGCAACGAGGAGCGATGGAGCGATGCGCTGCGCCACTTCCGGCAGGCGTTCGTCCTCACGGGGTCTCCGGTCGCGCGATACAACGAGGGCTTCGTCCTTCGTGCGCTCGGACGGTTCCGCGAGGCGCGCGATATCTTCGACGAAGTGGTGTCGAGCCCCGACCTCGACGAGGCGACGCGGAGCACCGTGCGGGAGCTGCGCGCGGACGTCGCGGCGCACATCGCGCAGCTCACGCTGGAGGGGCTCGATGCGGCGCTGATCTCAGTGCGCGTCGATGCCGAAGAGCGAACCGACGATGGTACGCGTCCGCTGATCCTCGACGTCGATCCCGGCGCACGAGTGCTCGCGCTGCGCCGCGAGGACTACGAACCGTTCGAGTGGACTGGCACCCTCGACGACCATCAACGGCTGACGCTCACCGTGGCGATGACGCCCACGCCGCACAGCATCTTCGAGGAGCCGTGGATCTGGATCGGGGTGGGCGTGGTCCTGCTCGCGGGCGCGGCGATCGCCATCTGGGCGTACGACGACTCGCTCCAGCTGCGGCCCGAGTCGTCCCGCGTGGTGCGCTTCTGATGCGTGCCGTCAGCGCGCTCGTGCTGGTGCTGATGGCGTCGCTCACGTTCGGCTGCGCGCGCAACGCCATCCTCGAGGTCGACGTCATCGACGCGAACACGGCCACCAACCGGCTCAAAGTGGAGCTCGCCGAGGTTGACGCCGACGGCTTGTGCGATCCAGCGTTCGATGCAGCAGCGGCGCTGGAGATCGACGCCTTGGGCACGGCCCCACCGGGGACATCGGGGAGGGTAACGAGCTTCAGCCTGGTGACGGAGCGACCCCGCGCGCTTTGCGTCCGGCTCACCGCGTTTCCCTCTTCCGAAGGCATCCTGTGCGAGCCGTTCAGGCTCGGCCCAGACGTCCTTCCATGGTTCGTCGGAAGCCGGACACGCTGGACCGCGCGCATCGAGACCGTCGCAGCAGGCCGGCGATGTACATTGATCGGTGAACCGATCGTGGAAGTCTGTAGGGACGTGTATTGCGACGGAGTCGAACCCTGTCCGTCCGACGACCCGACTTGCTCGCGTTGCACCGACGGTCGACACTTCTGCGAGGAGTGACCCGAGCGGCGTGCTACCGTCCGGCGCACGATGAGCGGCCCGGACGAGCACGCGACCGAGCTCGTACGTACGAAGGAAGGCGCTGACGAGCTGCGTCTCCCCGGCCTGCGCTTGGTCGTGATCGCCGGCCCGGACCAGGGCCTCGAGCACGCGGCGAAGCGCGGGACGATCCGGATCGGCACCGGCGCGAATGCGGACCTGAAGCTCACCGACCGCGCTGTCTCTCGCGCGCACTGCGAGCTGCGGCTTCGCGCGAGCGAGGTGCGGATCGTCGACCTCGAGTCGCGGAACGGAACGCGCGTCGACGGCGTCGGGGTCTACGACGCGAGGCTCGGGCCCGCGTCGCTCGTGACGATCGGCGAGACCACGATCCGCGCCGTCACGGAGGATGAGCCCGTGGTCATTCCGATCTCGAAGAACGAGCGATTCGGTGCGCTGCTGGGGCGGAGCCTGGCGATGCGGGAGGTGTTCGCGATCCTCGAGCGGGTCGCTGTGGCCGACGTGAACGTCCTGGTCGAAGGCGAGACGGGGACGGGCAAGGAGCTCGCCGCAGAAGGAATCCACCGCCACAGCCCGCGCCGCAAGGGACCGTTCATCGCCATCGATTGCGGAGCGATCGCCGAGACGTTGATCGAGTCAGAGCTGTTCGGCCACGTGCGAGGCTCCTTCACTGGGGCACAGAGCGATCGGCGCGGCGCATTCGAAGAAGCGCACGGCGGGACGCTCTTTCTCGACGAGATCGGCGAGCTCCCGATCGAGCTGCAGCCGAAGTTGCTGCGCGCGCTCGAGAAGCGCGAGATCCGACGCGTCGGCACGACGCAGCCGAAGGCTGTCGACGTGCGCATCGTCGCAGCGACGAACCGCGATCTCGCCGTCGGTGTGGAGAAGGGGACGTTCCGCGAGGATCTCTTCTATCGACTCGCGGTCGTGCGCGTCCGGCTGCCGTCGCTGCGCGCCCGCCCGGACGACATCTCGCTCCTGGTCGCGCACTTCTTCGAACAGCTCGCGCCCGGCGGGCCGGCGCCTTCTCCCGGCACGCTGCGCGCGCTCCAGCGGCGATCGTGGCCGGGCAACGTGCGTGAGCTCCGCAACGCCGTGCAGCGCGCGCTCGCGCTCGAGCTGCACGAGGGCGCACCCGCCCTCGGAACGGCGCGACCGGCGGAAGGCCCGGAGGCGCTGTTCGGACTGCCCTACAAGGAGGCGCAGGAGATATGGCTCTCGCGAATCGAGCGCCCGTACTTCGAAGCACTCCTCGCGGCGACCGGCGGAAACGTGTCGTCCGCCGCGCGTGCCGCGGGGCTCTCGCGCCGCTACATGCAGCGGCTCCTCGCGCGTCTCGGGCTTCGCGCAACGGCGGCCGACGACGGGCCCGACGAGCCCGACGAGCCCGACGAGTCCGACGAGTGAGCCGCCTGCTCTCCGGTCGCGCGTTCGATTCGCTCGTCGTGGACGAGCTTCTCGCGAACGGCGGAATGGCGGAGATCTACGCGGCACGCCACGGCAGCACCGCCGTCGTCGTCAAGCGCGTCCATCCGCACCTCGCCCGGGACCCCGACTTCGTCGCGATGTTCGAGGACGAGATCCGCATCACGGCGCGCCTCCGCCATCGTGGAATCGTCGCGGTGCTCGACGTGCTTCGGCCGCCGGACGAGGTCCTGCTCGTCCTCGAACGAGTTGACGGTGTCGACCTGCGCACCGAGCTCACGCGGGCGCACGATGTGGCCGCGCCGCTCGACATCGCCGCGGTCCTCTCGTGCATGCACCACGTCGCGGAAGCGCTCGCCTACGTACACTCGGCGACCGACGATCACGAGGTCGGCCTCGGCATCGTCCATCGCGACATCTCGCCCGGGAACCTGATGGCGCGCGCCGGAGGTGGCGCGTGCATTCTCGACTTCGGCGTCGCGCGCGCCGCGGCGCGTGTCGCGAAGACCACGGGCTCGATCACGAAGGGCAAGCCGTCCTACCTGAGCCCGGAGCAGGCGAGCATGGATGCAGTCGGCCCCCTGTCGGACGTCTATCAGCTTGGTCTCGTGCTGTTCGAGCTGCTCACCGGCCAGCGCGCCCTGGTGGGCCGCTCACCGCTCGATCTCATGCGCGCGGCGGTCCGCCCGATCGCGGTGCCGCCTTCGACGCTTCGAGCCGACGTCGTCCCCGAGCTCGACGAGCTCGTGCGCGCGATGCGCGCGATCGATCCGCGGGAGCGGCCGACGGCGGAGCGCGTGGCGGCCGCCTTGCTCGGGTTCCGCGATCACCCTGGGATGCGCTCCGCTGCGGATCTGGGCGCGGAGCAACAGCGACGCGAAGCTGTGGCGAGGCGCGACCGCGCGCTCGAGCTCGCTGCCGGCCTCGACGACGACGACACGCAGCCGATCCGCACGCGGTGATCGCTCAGCGGCTCCGAGGCGGCTGCAGCGTTCGCTCGAACTCGTCCATGTTGAGCAGTCCGCGCGGCGTGGGCTGCGCCGGCGCGCTCGGCGGCGGCACTGGCGCTGCCGGCTGCGGCTGTGGGCTCACGGCGACTGCCGCTGGCGCTCTGGGCTCCGCGTCGTGCACCGCGGCGGGAGCGGGAACGACCGGCCGCTGACGTCGTGCGCGTCGACCGCTCGCGACGACTTCGTTGCGCGCGGGCGCGCCCGCCTCGCTCGCAACGGACGGCACGGACGGCGCGACCACGGCCGGCTCTGGCTCTCGAGCCGGCGCGCTCGGAGCCGCGCTCGGGCTCGCCGCCGTGATCGGGGCCACGTCTCCGGGCGACGCGACCGGTGAACGGCCGGCGCTCCACCAAGCCACGAGAAGGCCGAGCGCGGTCAGTACGACGGCGAGCGAGACCCACACGGCGGTCGGCCGTTTGCGCTGCCGCGGTACGGTAGCGAGTGTTGACATCGACACGTCGATCGAGAGCTCGCCCTGCTCCTTCATGGAGCGGGTCGCCATCGCGAGCGTCTCCGCGTCGGCGCGCTCGGCCCGGTGAAGAGACGCAGGCGTCGTCACCATCTCCACCGTTCGCACATCGCTCACCGCCGCGGAGGTGGACGGCGTCACCGAGCGCATCCCGGAGATCATGCGCTCGACGGTGGGCGCTGCGTGCAGCGCGACGAAGGCGCCGATGTCCGGCGTCGGCTCGGCGATCGAGTCCCGCAGCGCCGCGGCGAACGCAGCTCCCGTGGGCCATCGCTTCTCACGGTCGCGCTCGAGCGCACGGGCGACCGCCGCCGCGAGCGGACGTGGCGTCCCCGGCACGATCTCGTCGAGGCTCGGGATGGGCATCTCGACCACGCGCTTGAGCACACCGAGCGGATTGTCGGCCTGGAAGAGCCGCTTCCCGGCGAGCACTTCCCACGCGATGATCCCGAGGGAGAAGAGGTCGGTGCGTCGGTCGACCTCGTCGGCGGCCGCTTGTTCCGGTGAGAAATACGCGAGCTTGCCCTTCACTTCTCCGGTGCGCGTATGCGACTCGCGCTGCGCCGCGCGCGCGATCCCGAAGTCCGAGATCCGGGCGCGGCCGTCGGTGCCGACGAGAATGTTCTGCGGCGACACGTCGCGGTGGACGATGTCGAGCGGCTCCCCGGAGGTCGAGCGCGCTTCGTGCGCATCGTGCAGGCCGAGCGCCGCTTGCGCGATGATCTCGACGGCGACCGCGCGCGGAATCCCTCCGCTCGCCTGTGCGGCGCGCGCGATCTGCGAGAGCGTGGCGCCGATCACGAGATCCATCACGAGGAACGCCGAGCCGTCGGACGCGCGCCCGAGGTCCAGCGTGCTGACGGCGTGAGGGCTCACGATCTGCGCAGCGAGCCGTCCCTCATCGAGGAACATCTCCTCGAAGCGCGGGTCCTCGGAGACGTGATGGAGCATCCGCTTCAGCGCGACCCAACGCTCGAAGCCCTCCGCGCCGCGCGCGATGGCCCCGTAGACCTCCGCCATTCCGCCGGCGGCGATCCGGAACTTCGGCTCATAGCGGCCGAACGAAGGCATCCCTTCCAGATCGCTCTGCGCAGCCATGCGCGGCAAGCGTCTCACACATCGCGCTGCGGCGCGACGCTGGAGTTCGCTGCAGCCGGCGTGTAGCCTCCGATCGATAGCGCTTCTGCCAAACAGCCCACGGCACGTGCCTTGCTCTCCGTGACGCTCGGAGGACCTCATGACCCGACTCGCTCTTTTATCGGTCGCCGTGATCACCTGCTTCGTCGGCGCCTGCGCCAACAACGACGTGTCGCCCCCGCGAACCCGAGAAATCTACGTGATCACCGACGCGCCCATCGCCGATCTCGTGGTGGAGGTGGACGACACCCAAATGATGGCGCTCGGGAGCGATCCTCGGATGTCGCCCATGATCTTCTTCGGGACGGCGTCCGCGTTCATGGGCCCAAACGTCGTCGTGACCGTACGAGTGGGGGGCCAAAGCCAGGTCTACGAAGTTCCGGTCGGCGACGACATCACGGGCAGGATCGACGTCACCTTCGAGTGGGAAGGCCATCGGCTTGTCGAGATGATGACCCCAGCCAACCGAGCCATGGCGCGCCGCAACATAGCGATGTGCCTCGAGGAGCCCGGGTTCCGCACAGTGCCCTTGAATGGGACCTGCTGGTGGCTCGCAGACCCGAGCATCGAGTGCCACCTGCCCGAGGACTGTCCGGCCGCCGGCGAATGCGCCGACGTTAGCTGCGAGAATAACCGCTGCCGCCAAAGGCCCAACGAGGACGAATGCGAAACGTGGGAGAAATGTGCCGTCCGCGAGATCACGACCGGTACCCAAGGGTACCAGTGCGTTCCCATCTGCGACGTGGAGCCGGCCGGCACCCCCTGCAATGACCCCATTCCCAGTGAGCCCTGCGTCGGCCCAAGCTCGCCTGTCTG